>LADL02002259.1_pt1 | contig 42107 bp, 47 predicted proteins | sample 619721 | NCBI WGS metagenome assembly LADL02 (sample SAMN03397408, study PRJNA257561) | rock porewater metagenome | biome: terrestrial; feature: Opalinus Clay rock; material: porewater; isolation source: Opalinus Clay rock porewater BRC-3 borehole | place: Switzerland: Mt Terri URL, St-Ursanne ...
CCCCGAGCCGCCCGCGGGCCAGATGAACTTCCCCGCCTCGAGACGCTTTGCATAAAGCGACATGCCCACCCCATCATGCCAGAGCAGTTTCACGAGATCGCCCCGGCGCCCCCGGAAGCAGAAGATCTCGCCGGCATGCGGATCACGCCCGAGGCCCTCCTGCACCTTCAACGCCAAGCTGTTCATCCCGCACCGCATATCCGTGACGCCGCCCGCGATCCAAACGCGCACCCCCGCCGGGAACGCAATCATGACGGCTCTAATGCCTGCACAAGGCGTACCAGAACCACCGGGTCGATCGTGGCGGCCACGGAGAGACGACGGCCATTCACCAGGGTGATTTCCGCCATCTCTCGAGATATCGCAGGCCCGGGTGCCGATGGCACATCGCGGCCTTCGGGCGTCTCGGACCCGGAAATGGCCAGTGGTGTGAACCGTGGGCAGTCTTCGGTGGCCGCAACGAGCCTGCCTTCTCGATATTGGCGACGCCAGCGCACCAAAAGGGTGCGACCGATATCATGACGACGCGCCGTCTCGGCGACGCGGCCGCGACCGCCAGGGCTCTCTTCAACGATGCGCAGCTTTTCCTCATCCGTCCAACGCCGACGGCGCCCCGTATCGGTGACAGAAAGGATCTCTACTTCGGGTCTGTATCTATGGTCGGACATAGCGCCAGATCTACGCCCCGAGCCTCAAACCAAAAAGACGGCCCTCCCCGTAGGCTTACCAAAAAACGGCAGTCTACTTGGGGAATGCGGGGTGAAGGTGGGGGATCTCCGTCATGTGCAATGCATTCCGTTTGCGAAATGGCCCTTCTCAAATCACCAAGCCAAGGTCACGCAGCGCGTGAAAACCGTTCGGAATGTCGTCCTTGTTCTGCAGTTCCAGAACTAGGTGCGGGTCGCTTTCGCAAGCAGACAGGGCGCGAAAAACGGCGATCCATTCGATTTCGCCCTCGCCCGGTGCCCAGTGCCGGTCGGCATGGCCATCGACGTCTTGCAGGTGGACATGGGCAAGCTGCGGCCCGGCATCAGCGATAAAGTCGGCGACAGGCGGCGCGCCTGCCATGCGCCGGGCCAGCTGGGCGTGGCCGGTGTCGATGGACAGAGCAATCGCGTTTGAGCCAAAGCTGTCAACCAAGGCGCGGCGGGTCTCAGGGCGTACATCCTGAATATTCTCGATCACCAGCATGATGCCCTTGTCCTCGGCGGCGTTTACCACCGGGCCAAGTATGTCGTGAATCCGACCGAGCTTGTTCTCTGCATAGCCCGGGAAGCTGAAGACGTTGTTCTGATACCAAGCCGTGTAGGGAGAATGCAGGACCATCTGGCGCGCGCCGATCCGATCCGCGGCCTCCAGCGCCTTGAGGAACCGCGCGGTGATGATCGGGCGCACCTCAGCGTCTTTGTTGTCAATATCGAGCCCCTCGAAGGGGCCGTGAATTCCGATGCGTCCTTGATGTCCATCAAGGGCTGCCTTGGCTGCAGCCATACGGTCCTCAAACTCGGTCGACAAAGCCTTTTGGCTCATGAAGTCCTGTAGCTCAACGTCCCGGGCGTCATCGAAAAGCCAATCGCGATGGTCCGCAATCTCAGGTGTTTTCAGGCAAGCGCCTATCTTGAGCGGGGTCATGTCTGTGCGTCCTTGGGTCTGGTATCATTGTGTAGGTTGAAATCGCACAGCAAAGGCACAGTGCCATGACAGCAAAGGACCACCAGCCGCCGTAGGCCTGCGTGGCCCATGCAAAGGCGAAGGGTGCAGAGGCGTTGATCCCCATCTGGACGAAAGAGATCCAACCCAACCGCGCGCCGTAGCCCTTGGCTCCGAACAGCGCGAGCGGCAGGGTGCCGCGTGCGATGGTTTTGATGCCGTCGCCCATGCCGTAAAGTGCTGCGGCTAGCAGAAGCCCCGGCAATGTAAAGCCGAGGGTCAACAGGACGATAAAGCCGGAAAACATCAGGCCGAGGCTAAGCGCATAGGTCACTAGAGGGTACATGTTGCGACTTACCAGCATCTCAAAAAACCGGCCCACGGTCTTGAACGGACCAATCACTGCGCCTGCAAGGGCGGCCATGGCGGCGGTATGGCCCAGATCCTGCACATTGGTCACCCAAAGTGTCATGACTGCGCCCATTAAGTAGCCCGAGAATATGAAAGAGGCGACCATCCACAGCATGGCTCGCTTGCGCAAGCGCCCAGTGAGTTCGGGCCAATCCGGTGCATTGTCCCTCTTGGGTGCGTCCGCGGCGCGCTCAGGTCCGCGCAGAACGAAGAAATGGATCGGCGTGCAGATGGTCAAAGCGCTGAGGCCGAGGATCACCCAAGTCACCTCCCAACCGAACCGATTGAAGAGCGCCAGTGTCAGCGGCCAGAAGATCGTCGAGGCTACACCGCCGAACAGCGTGATCACCGAGATCGAGCGCTGTGGCAGAACGCCCAAATCCAACCGTGCCACGCTGGCAAAGGCCACATTGTAGAGCACGAACATGCCCGCGCCTTCGGCCAGCAGGATCAGCATAAAAAGCCCGATCCGCCCTTCGATCTGGCTCATACCCATCAGCGCCAGACTGGCCACGACGGAGCCCAACGTCATCACCCAGCGACCGCCAAAACGATCCACCAGTTTGCCCGCGATGGGTGAGACCAGACCACCAAAGAAAAGGCCCAGCGACAGGATGCCGAACACTTCTGACAGGCTTAGCCCAAGGTCCTTGGCCATTTCGGGCAACAGCACTGCATAGGCGTACATCAAGGTGCCGTAGCCCATGATCTGGGTTACGCCGAGGCCGATGGCGGGAATATAGTCGCGGTCGAGCCGGGGCTGGTTCATCCGATAGGCATACCACGATAGGCGCAGCGCCCCGCAACCCATGTCCCCTGAATGGCCGGAACAGAGCCAGCGGGCCAATCCACAAGGACCAGATCAGCGCGTTTGCCCACGGTGATTTCTCCACGGTCATGCAAATTCATCGCGCGCGCCGGCCCGGTTGAGATAAGCGACCAAAGTGCCGGCCGATCCGCACGGCGCTCTGCCTCAAGATTGGCGACGGCGGCAAGCATGGCTGGATAGAAATAGTCCGAAGCCAGCGCATCGCATAGTCTCGCTTCCACCATGTCACCTGCGCCGAGCGAGCCGATATGACTGCCGCCGCGCGCGGCATTGGGCGCGCCCAAGATGATCGGGTCCCCTCCCGCGCGGGCCGCTTCTGCGGCTTCGATGACCATCGGGAACTCGGCTACACTTGCTCCAAGGTCGCGGAAATAGCTACGGGTCTCAGAGCGTGTGTCGTCGTGGCTGAGCATCGGCGCTCCCGACGCACGGGCCATTCGCGCGACCTGCGCGATGGCCTTTGGCACCGCGTCACGCCGATCCCAGACGCGGCCCAGAAGGGCGATGTAGTCTTCTTCGCTTAGTCCCGCGCGATGGGCTTTCGAGGCGGTGCGCTTTTTCATCCGGTCATCGTCCAGTGACGCAATTGAGAAGTCGGGTGACAACTCAAAGGCGCGGTCCTGGATTGGCACATCATAGGCGCGCATGGTCATCGACGTGTGATCATTGAATGCAACAGAGGGCAAGAGCGGCCCTTTGAGCGCCCATTCGATCACGTCCAAAGCCTCAAATGCGAAGGTTTCCCAACGCAATTGAACGCGGTTTTCCACAGTCAGCCGGGGGGCTAGATCGCGCATGGCCTGCATCAGATCGCGGCCGCGTGCCACATCGCGTAACCCCGGCTCCCACCCCAGCGTGATGGCGTGATAAGCAGTGGCGATCCCGTTGGTGGCAAGTTGACGGTCGGTATCAATGACTGCTGTCTCGGTCGGAAAGAATACACCGGGCCGGGGCATCAACTGCCGCTCGAACGCATCGCCGTGCACGTCGATCAGGGCAGGGGCCAGGATCAACCCACGCGCGTCGATCACCTCGCCCTGCGCGGGGCCGCCAATATCTGCGATCTGACCATCGGCAATGGTAACGGTGGTTTCAACGATGTCGCCCGGCAGGTAAACCTGCGCGCCTTCAAAGGTAATCATTCAGAGCCGTTCCATCGTCAAATGCCAATGGTAAGACCCCGGTTTTTCGTGTTCCCGGTCTTCAAGCTTCAGGCATTCGAACCCCGAGAACAGCGCCAGCAGGTCCGCCGCCGAACAGAAGTAATGCGGGTGAATCTTGTCTGTGCCCGGCGCATCGAAAACCCACGCGTTACGGCTGATCTCGCGGCCCGGATACTTTGCATGCTCATGTGGCAGCCGACGCTTGGACAGCATGGTGCCCATGTAGCTGCCGCCGGGCTTCAAGACGCGGCGGATTTCGGCAATCGTGCGCAGCACGATATCTTCGTCTCCATGATAGATCACGTTCCAGCTGAGCACATGGTCAAAGGCGTGATCCTGAAATGGAAGCACATCCATGCGGGCCAGAACCGTCTCGACGCCGCCTGCCTTGTCGATCTGTGCCAGACCACCCGGTGCTGCGTCGAGGGCGTCCACCTCAAAGCCACGCGCGGCGAGCCAAAGCGCATGACGTCCCACGCCCGCGCCAAGATCGAGGATGCGGGCGCTTTGTGTCAGACCGGTGGCCCATTGTTTTACGTCGTCCTCCGGCGCCAGCCATTTGCTGCCCGCCTCAATCCCGGCCCATTGATCATTCCAATGTTGGTCGGCTGTATCCGTTTTCACCGCTGTTCTCCGATAATCTTGGTGCGCGCCAAACTACTGACCTGTTCGATCCCGATCACAACAACCGCAATCATGATGATCACGGTCATAGCCGTTGGGTAGTCAAAAAGGTCAAAGCCCACCTTTAATTCGATCCCGATCCCACCCGCGCCCACAAGACCCAGAATGGTCGAGGACCGGACCGCCTTTTCCAGCGCGAACAGCGAGGTGGAAATGAAGGCGGGCAAGCTGCCGGGGATTGTGGCACAGGCCACCACATCAAGCTTGCGCGCGCCGGTTGCCGTCAGGCTTTCCGCGGGGCCCTTGTCAGTGGCTTCCATGTCGTCGGCAAAGAAGCGCCCGCAAAAGCCGATGGTGTCGACCACAATGGCGAGCATGCCCGCGAAGGGGCCAAGACCGACGGCGACAACAAAGACAAGCGCCCAGGCGATGTCAGGCACGGCCCGGATGAAGCTGAGCGCGGTTCGCACAATCTGGTTCACCCACGTCCCGGCAATCAGGCCCTTTGCGGCCAACAGCGCCACGGGAACAGAAAGGATTACGCCGATCACCGCGCCTGCCACGGCGATCTGCAGGGTTTCGACCATCTTCCACCCCAGGCGCGACAGCACTTGCGGATCAAGGTTGGGCGGAAAGGCCCGCGCTGCAAAATCTGCAAAACGGGGCGGGGCGCTGGCAACTTTGTCAAGGCTGAACCCCGCACCTGCGAGGCACCAGAAGATGATGACAAGTCCAAAAGCATAGCCCAGAAAACTGATGGCAGAGGGCCGCTCGAACCGGGTCAGTTCAAATCGGGAGAGCGCGCTATCAGTCATAAAGACCTCTCAGATCGGCAGCACTCAGCGAGGCTGCAGTCGCATCAAGCTGAATGCGCCCCTGCGCAAGGCCAATCACGCGGTCGCCGTATTTCAAGGCATGTTCTATGTTGTGCGAGGTAAAGACGACCGTCACGTCTTCGTCGCGGACCAGCCGGAAGAACAGCTCCATCACGTCTTCGCCCGCGCTTGGATCAAGCGAGGCGCAAGGCTCGTCGGCGAACAGCACCTTCGGCGCGCACACGATGGCGCGGGCGATTGCGACACGTTGCGATTGTCCGCCCGATAACCGGTCTGCGCGCCTGTTCGCAAAATCGGCGAGCCCCACACGTTCCAGTGCTTGCAACGCCGCGTTGCGAGACGCTTGGGGGGCCAGCGAATGGCTCCAATGGCGTATTCCGGGATGCTTGCCCAGAAGACCGTGCAACACATTCGACAGCACAGAAAGCCGGGGCACCAGATTGTGTTTCTGAGAGACAAGACCGACCTGGGCGCGAATGTTTCGCAGCTCTCGACCGGTTGCCGTATTTGCCCGCTGGCCGAGTAAATGCACGCTGCCGTCAGTGGAAGGGATCAACCCCATCAGGCAGCGCAGCAACGTCGACTTTCCCGTTCCGTTGGCACCGACGAGTGCTGTGGCTTCGCCACGTGCGAGGCGAAAGTTTACATCGGAAAAGACCTGCGTCTCGCCGAAGCTCTTGGCAAGCGCGCGCGCCTCGATATCAACGGGCAGAACCGGGGCGAACGCTGCCCCGGTTTGCTCAGACGCCACATCGCGTGCCGCCGGACGTTTCAAGAGAAGATCAGTCACCGATGAAATTGTCGAACTGAGGGTAGCCTGCGTTCGTGTACATCGAGCGGACGTAGTCATAGGCACTGTCTTCAATCGCAACGAGGTCCATGCCGACATATTTGTCGTTTTCTTCGTGGGCCGTGATGCCGGCGATGACCTGCGCCTTGTTCTCAAGGACCGCGTCGCGCACTGCTTCGGCAGCTTCGGTTGGCACATGTGCTCCCACCATGATCATGTCATTGGGCAGGTCGCCCGAGCGCGCAATCATCTTGTAAAAGCCGTATGGCAGTTCGGTTTGGCCGTTCCGCACACCGATGAAAGTGCCTGCATTCATGCCGAGCGCGTCGATATCGCCGTTCTTCAGCGCCTCAAAGGCGATGTTGCGCGAGGTGTGGGTTCTCTCAATGTCGTTGACCGGATCAACGCCGTGATCAGCGAGTACCTGCATCGGGCAAAGCATGTTTGAAGTCGAACCGATATCGCCAAAGGCGACTGACTTCCCGACTAGATCAGCGGGCACGTTGATACCGCTGTCAGCGCGCACGATGATGGCGCAGTGATAATCGGGTCGCCCGAGGCCGATCAGCGGTGTGGCATTGGTCAGCTTGTTGATGACCACATATTCTGCAGGCCCAGAGACCACGAAATCCACTGTCTCGCCGCGTAGAGCCTCGGCTGCCGCAGTGCGCGAGTTTACAGCGTAGAATTCGAACGTGTCGCCAGTGGCCGCTTCAAGCGCGTCCTTGAACGGCCCCCATTCCAGTTGCAGGCGTTCCATGCCTTCAACATCCGTGACGGCAAGTTTCCAGGTTTCTGCTGTCGCTGCAAACGCAGACACGGCAGCAAGGCCTACACCCAGCAAAAAGGATTTCAGTTTCATAGCACCCTCCAGGTTCAATCACTCGACTGGATGATGGCGGCGCGTATCAGCAAGGTTGCAGTTTCATGAAAGCTTTGTGACGTATGCGGTCGACACTCCAAAAGCTTCAGCCAACTTTGTTGCCTTGGCTCCAGACGCCGCGAAGCAGGGGTGTTTGGCCGATTTTGCGCACACGCAGAACATCCCCGCGCAATCCCGATTGCAAAGCACCACGGTCCTGCAACCGCACTGCTTTTGCGGGATTGATGGTCACTGTGGCAATGGCACGGGGCAGATCATTCCAGATATCTGCAAGGCGGAAGGCCGACAAAAGAAGCGCCGATGGCACGTAATCTGACGAGACAATGTCGAGAAGATCGGCCTTAGCAAGATCCTCCGCCGCGACATTGCCAGAGTGAGATCCGCCACGGATCAGGTTCGGTGCGCCCATCATCACGGCAATGCCGTGGGTGCGACAGGCCTCAGCGGCCTCGACAGTTGTGGGAAACTCGGCAAAGCCCACGCCGTTCCCTGCAGAGGTTGCGACATGTTCGGTGGTGGTATCATCATGGCTGGCCAGCACGGCACCCAGTCGGCCTGCCTCTGTCACGGCGCCAGCCTCATGCCTGACACCAAAGCGTTTTTGCAGCCCCAAAAGGCTCTCCACATGTTCGGCAAATTCAGCGTCGTTCATCCCGCGTTTCTTGGCAACATAGGTTTTCAGGGCCGTCAGGTCACGGAACTGGCGCTGACCCGGGGTGTGATCCATCAAGCTGACAATGCCGACCCTGTCTGACGGTCCAAACGCCGCCAATTCCTCAAGCAGCGTCTCCGAACAGATTTCGGCCCGCAAATGAAGGAAATGACTGATCTTGAAATACCCTTGCGCGCGGGCTGCCAGAAGTTCATCCGCCAGCTTTCGGGCATAGTCGATGTAGCGTCCCTTGCCGCTATGGATGGAGCCCACCCGCATGGCGTCAAACACCGTCGTGATGCCCGTGGACGCCAGTTCAGCGTCGTGGGCGATAAGGGCGGGCAGGTGGGGCCAGTCCACCTCTGGGCGTGGTTCGATATGGCGTTCGACATTGTCTGTATGGAGTTCGACAAGACCGGGAATGACAAGATCACCGACACAATCCAAGGCCCCTGTCGGAACGTGATCCCCCTCGGTGATGTCACAAATGACGCCCTGTTCGATCGTTACCGACCCCTTAAGTACCTGATCTTCCAGCACAAGCTGCGCATTGGCGAGACACAGGTCGCTTGACACATCTTTGTCACAAGCTTTTGTCAAAGACGACGAGGGAAAAGGAGAATTCATGTCATACTCTCGATTTGCAATTTACTATGTACCGCAGGAGGGGTCATTGGCCGATTTTGGCGCAGCTTGGCTCGGTTGGGATCTTGTGCATGGTCATGAGGCGCGTCAGAAGGAGGTGCCCGGTTTGCGTGACATCACGATGACACCGCGCAAATATGGATTTCATGGGACGTTGAAGCCACCGTTTCGCCTGATCGACTCGCGTACCTTCGCTGATCTGGAAAAAGCTACTTCGGACCTCGCGGCATCGCTTTCCCCTGCGGTTTGCGAGACTTTGGAACTGGCAAACTTGGGACTGTTTCTGGCGTTGACCCCGCTTGGAGGTACGCAGGATGTGCAGCGGGTCGCGCAGGCTTGCGTCAGTGAACTTGATGGCTTTCGGGCCCCGGCGGACGCGCCGGAACTGGCGCGTCGTCGCGCAGCGGGGCTGAGCGCGCGGCAAGACGCATTGCTGGTGCAGTGGGGCTATCCCTATGTCATGGAAGAATTTCGGTTTCACCTGACTCTGTCGGGGCGTCTGCCCGAGGCAGAGATCCCCGCATGGGCCGATCAGGCACAACGCCATTTGCCCGACCTGCCCACGCCCTTTGTCCTTGACCAGATCGCCTTGTGCGGCGAGCGGGAAGACGGGAGGTTCGAATTGCTGCATCGCTACACGCTCGCTGGCTGAAGCAGCGCGGCCCCCCGGGCGACAGTCTGTGACAGGGGGCCATCGTTGGCGAGGTGGATAACCTTCAGCCCCTCCGGCAAGGGCTTTTCAGCCTGGGCAAGGCGTTTGGTGATCTCTTCTTCTGACTCACGCCCCCGCGCGGTCAAACGCTGCGCGAGCGTTTCCTCTCTCGCCGTGATGTTGAGAACGACGAGGCGTGGGAAAATCTCGGCCGCTTGCGTCAGAGCCTTGCGGGAGAAATTGACAAGGCAATCGGTGCCCTTGCCAAGTTGGTATTTTATGGTGATCGGAATACCGTAGTGCAGCCCATGCGCACCCCAATGAACCGCAAAAGCCCCATCTTCAACCAAGGCTTCAAATTGCAGAACTGAAACCGCATCGTAATCCTCGCAGCCCAATTCGGGCGCACGCGTGATGACGCGGCGCACGAGATGCAGATCGGGCAGCGCGCCCTTAATGCCCACCATTACGCTGTCTTTGCCCACACCCGATGGGCCGACAACCGCGATGAGGCGTCCCCCAGACTTTGAGGCAAGCGTCATGCAGCCATTCCGGTGGTAAAGCGGCCGACATCAATTTCACGATCACAGACACGGCTACGGGCAGCCTCATCATGGAAAATACCGATGATGGCCGCACCTCTCGCTTTGGCGTCTTCGATCAAGGAGAGCACCACCTCGCGGTTCGCAGCGTCCAGGCTTGCGGTAGGTTCATCAAGCAACACTGCAGGGTAGGCATGGGCAAAACCACGGGCAATATTCACCCGCTGTTGCTCGCCCCCCGAGAAGGTTGTGGGGGAGAGCGACCAGAGCCGTTCCGGGATGTTCAGTTTGGTTAAAAGGGCCTTGGCGCGGTCCTGAGCTTCCTCTGCCGGTATGCCCAAGGCGCGCAGTGGTTCTGCAACCACATCGACAGTTGGGACGCGCGGCACCACACGCAGAAACTGGCTGACATAACCCAGCACATCACGGCGCAATTTTATAACGTCGCGTGGCTCAGACCGAACGATGTCCACATCGCCAATGCGAATTTCGCCTGCCTGCGTCAGGTAATTGCCGTAAATCATCCGCATCAGCGTGGATTTCCCGGCACCTGACGCCCCGGTCAGCGCCACGCATTCGCCGGGGGCAACCTCAAAGGATACGTCGCTGATCACCTCGATCACGGCACTTCCCTGATTGTGCAGGGTGAAGGTTTTGGAGACGTTGCTAAGTTCTATCATGGTTCATACCTGCAAAACGGAACTGACAAGGAGCTGGCTGTAGGCGTGCTGCGGATCGTCCAGCACCTGATCGGTCAGGCCCGCCTCGACGACGTGACCGGACTTCATCACCATCAGTCGATCCGCCAGCAGGCGCACCACAGCCAAGTCATGTGTTACGATGATCGCTGAAAGCCCCATGTCGCGCACGAGACCGCGCAGCAGATCCAGCAGTCGCGCTTGAACCGACACATCAAGACCGCCTGTGGGTTCATCCATGAACACAAGACGCGGGCCCGTGATGAGGTTGCGCGCAATCTGCAAGCGTTGCTGCATCCCGCCAGAGAAGGTTGTGGGGCGATCATCCACGCGTGACGCATCGATCTCGACCCTGCCAAGCCAGTCCGTGGCCTTATCGCGGATGTTGCCATAGTGACGCTCGCCCACGGCCATCAACCGCTCGCCCACATTGCCACCGGCACTCACACCCATGCGCAACCCGTCACGGGCGTGTTGGTGGACAAAGGCCCAGTCGGTGCGCCCGAGCATCCGCCGCTCCGGCTCTGACATGGTAATTGTGTCGCGCTGGCCGTCGGTGCGGGTATCGAACACCACCTGACCTGCATCGGGGGTCAGATGCCCTGCCATGCAATTGAGCAAAGTGGATTTGCCTGATCCGCTTTCGCCAACGATCCCCATAACCTCACCGGGATACAGATCGAACGAAACATCGGCGCAGCCGATATGTGCGCCGTAGCGCTTGGTAATGCCTCGAACAGACAGCAGGGGAATCATGCCGCATCCTTTCCACGATAACCCGCTGATTGGCGCGTCTCGCAATAATCGGTGTCAGAGCAGACAAACATCCGCCCGCCCGCGTCATCGATGATCAACTCATCAAGGTAGCTGTCGGTGGAACCGCACATCCCGCATGAGTGATCGGCCTTGGACGGCTCGAACGGGTGATCTTCAAAATCGAGGCTGACCACTTGCGTATAGGGCGGCAAGGCGTAAATCCGCTGTTCGCGTCCTGCGCCAAAAAGCTGGATCGCCGCCATATCGCCTAGCTTCGGATTGTCGAATTTGGGGATTGGCGATGGGTCCATCACATAACGCCCCTCAATCTTAACCGGATAAGCGTAAGAGGTCGCGATATGACCGTGGCGGCTGATATCCTCGTAGAGCTTCACATGCATCAGCCCATATTCTTCAAGGCTGTGCATCTTGCGGGTCTCGCTTTCGCGCGGCTCTAGAAAGCGCAAGGGTTCGGGGATCGGTACCTGATAAACGAGGATCTGGCCTTCTCTCAGGGGCTCTTCGGGGATGCGGTGGCGGGTCTGGATCACGGTGGCGTCGGCCGTTGCGGTTGTTGTCGCGACTCCGGCAGTGCGTTGAAAGAAGGTCCGGATCGAGACCGCATTCGTGGTATCGTCGGCGCCTTGGTCGATCACCTTGAAGGTGTCTTCGGGCGTCAGCACCGCAGCCGACACCTGCACCCCGCCGGTGCCCCAACCATAAGGCATCGGCATCTCGCGGCTGGCGAAAGGAACCTGATAGCCGGGAATGGCGAGACCTTTCAGGATTGCGCGCCGGATCATCCGCTTGGTCTGTTCGTCAAGATAGGCGAAGTTGTACTCGTTCATTCTGCGGCCTCCTGCACCTGAACGGCCCCGGCTTCACGGCGCAGTTTGCGCACCAGCTCCAATTCAGACTGAAAATCGACGTAATGCGGCAGTTTGATATGCTCGAGGAACCCTGTCGCCTGAATATTGTCGGCGTGATACAGAACGAATTCTGCGTCCTGTGCGGGCGCGCCAACGTTGTCCTCGCCCAATTCTTCCCAGCGTAGCGCGCGATCGACCAAGGCCATGGAGATCGCCTTGCGCTCGGTCTGCCCGAACACCAACCCATAGCCGCGGGTGAATTGCGGCGGCTCGGTTTTCGAGCCGGTGAACTGGTTGACGGTTTCGCATTCGGTCAGGGTCACTTCGCCGATTTCTATGGCAAAGCCCAGTTCGGGGATCTCCATCTCGACCGGAACCGACCCGATCCGCAATTCGCCCACAAAGGCATGATTGCGCCCATAGCCGCGCTGCGTGGAATAGGCGAGGCCAAGGGTAAAGCCTTCGTCCGCGCGGGTCAGAGCCTGAAGCCGCAGGGCGCGGGCAGCGGGCATTTCCAGTGGCTCGCGGGTCAGGTCGGGGGGGGGCGTGTCGTCATGCGGCGCCTCTTCGATCAGGCCTTCGCGGTTCAGGAATTCAGTGACATGGGGCACGTTGCCCGGCTCGGCGTCACGGGTCGGAACCTTGGGAGCCTCGCCATCCGCGGCCAATTTGAAATCCAGCAAACGGTGCGTGTAGTCAAAGGTCGGCCCCAGAACCTGCCCCCCCGGCAAGTCCTTGAACGTGGCCGAGATGCGTCTATCGCAGGCCATAGCGCCGGTATCGACAGGCTCGGACGCACCAAAGCGCGGCAGCGTGGTCCGATAGGCGCGAATAAGGAAGATCGCTTCGATCAGATCGCCCCGTGCCTGCTTGATCGCAAGCGCCGCAAGGTCTGGATCATAAAGCGAGCCTTCTGCCATGACCCGGTTGACAGCCAGGCTCAGCTGCTCGCGGATTTGAGCGATGCTGAGTTCCGCGATATCCGTGTTGCCCCGACGCTCTTCGGCCAGCCAGGCATGGGCATTCTCGATCGCCCGCTCTCCGCCTTTGACGGCTACATACATGTCAGGATGTTCCTTCTTGCGCTATCGCTTCGTTACTTAAGCGCGAAACTTGGGTTGAGCGGGGCAAAGCCGCGAGGCGTTCGCCACAAGTCAGAATGAAATCCAGCCCCAGCGGAAACAGCGTTCGGTTTGCCTGAAACGCGTCCACTTCCGGCAAGGACAGCGTGGCTTGATCCTTGATACCCGGACCTGTGAGGGTCGCGCCTGAGGCGGAAAGCTCGGAACATTCCACGATGAGCGTTGCCGAGCGGTCCGGGTACTCGGATGTGCCGATGGGGTAGACCGCGAGCGGCGCGAGCGCGTCCCATGTGCCAATCGCAAACAAGCACTGCGCTGGGCCGACAAAAGGGGCACCAGTGTGAAAGGACAGCCACGCCCGCACCGCGTCGCAATCCATATCGCCAGCCAGATAAACCGGTGTTTCCGTATCGCAGAGCGTCAGCAGAACGGCACCCATCGCGGGCGACAAGGGCGCAGGGGGCGCGGCACCGGCGATATCCTGAATGGTGCCCGGACGCGCCATGGCCTCCATCACACTGCGAAAGGCGTGGGCTGACTGGGTGGCTGGATCGGCAAAACCGCCGGACAGGGCGTTTGCCTGCATCAGTCTTCTCCTCGGGTCATGGTAAAGAAATCAACCTTTGTCGCGGCTGCTTTGGCCGCGCGGGCGGCCTTCGCGGCGGCCATTTCAACCTCCAAAGGCACCAGAACCTTTTCGCGCAACCTGCCCGCCATTGCGGTCTGCATAAGCGCATCAACCAGAGCGGCGACCTCGGCATCTGCTTTGCGACGCCCCTGAATATAGCTGTGCCCGACTTCGCCAGTTTCCAAAGTCAGAGCGCAGCGGGTTATGGTCATTTCGCCCAGATTGAAGGGGGCACCGGTGGCACCTGCACGGGCGCGCACCATCGTGCTGCCAATCTGAGGTGCGCGCAGCCACGTGAAAGCGGGGCGCGGTACTTCGGCATCCAACAGTGCGGCCACACGGCCTTCGGGCGCCTTGGCCAGCAGACCCATCCACGCCTTGCGGGGATTATTTTCGCTCACAGTGTCTTTCATCTCGACAACTTGTCTCTTTCCTATACAACTATACACATAATATCACCTTCGTGATGTAGCGACAGAAGAGTTTTGTGAAATTTGCGTAACAGTTCAGGCAAAACCCCAATCTGGAAGGCCATCGCTGATGCCCTGCGCAGCGACTTGGCCGAAGGGCGCTATAGCCCCGGCGACAAGCTGCCGACCGAGGCCGCGCTAGCAAATCGCTTCGGCGTGAACCGCCACACGGTGCGTCATGGGATTTCTGTATTGGTCGAGGAAGGCCTGGTCCGCACCCGTCGCGGGGCAGGGGCTTTTGTCGCGGCCACGCCAACCGATTACCCCATCGGAAACCGAGTTCGTTTTCATGAAAACCTGATCGCTGCAGGCCGCAGGCCGGAAAAGCGCGTGCTTGCGTTGGACGAGCGCGCTGCGACGTCTGGCGAGGCTCAGGCGCTACAAATTGAAGCGGGCGATCCGGTCTGTGCTTATCATGGGCTTTCATTGGCTGACGGTCAGCCAATTGCCGTATTTGAAAGCCTGTTTCCGATCCTTAGGCTGCCGGGGATTGCCGCAGCATTGAAGGACACAAGCAGCGTCACACAAGCTTTGAGTGCTGCGGGTATCGACGACTATACCCGTGTCTCAACCCGTCTTACAGCAGTCCGCGCCACGGCAACGCATGCTTTGCATTTGCAAGTAGCCGAAGGTCATCCGCTTTTGAGGTCCTCGGGTGTTAATAGTGACGGGCAGGGCCAGCCGGTCGAATACGGCCGCACTTGGTTTGCAGGGGATCGCGTCACGCTGACGCTTGAAATTTAGGAGGCGATCAGTCCCTTTTCGAGTGCACGCACCATTAGATGCCACAAAACCTTCACTTTGCGCCAATCCATACTTCACATATTCAAGAATTATGGAAACACTGATTCCCAACCGTCTTTCGACACTGGCCATCCACAACGGCTGGCTGTGTTCCGCCTGCTCATGCGCCGCTATCCGGATCGCGTTCCCGCGACCGAATTGGCACAGGCGCTTGAGCTGAAACCCAACACCCTTTCCACCTATGTTAACGCGCTCATGCAGGCCGGGTTGGTCAGCCAAGAGCGTGTTGGCACCTCCTTGCGCTATGCCATCGACATGGATGCCGCCCGAGAGACCTTCGATTACCTCCTGCACGATTGTTGCAGGGGCAGACCTGAGATTTGTGCCCCACTTCCGCTTTCCAATTCTATCGGAGACAGTCTAATGACCGACCGAAAATACAACGTCCTGTTCATCTGCACTGGCAATTCCGCACGTTCCATCTTTGCGGAATCCATCCTGCGTGACCTCGCCGGAGACCGTTTTGTGGCCTATTCCGCAGGCACCAAACCCCGCTCCGAACTCAATCCATTTGCGCTCGAAGTGCTTGAGCAAAAGGGGCACAACGTTTCGGTTCTCCGTGCAAAAAACATTTCCGAGTTCCAAGGCCCTGATGCACCTGACTTCGATTTCGTCTTTACCGTCTGCAATCAGGCGGCCAATGAGGAATGCCCAGCCTGGCAGGGCCAAACCATCAGCGCGCATTGGGGCCTTCCAGACCCGGTCAAGGTCGAAGGCTCAGATGCAGAAAAAAGCCTCGCCTTCCACCAAACCTATGGTGCGTTGCGCAACCGCATGATGGGCTTTACGGCCTTGCCGATCGCCTCGCTGGACCGGTTGTCCTTGCAGAAGGCAGTCGATGAGATTGGCCAATCCACCGATAAAGGATCATCGATATGACCGTTTACGCGCTCAACGGCCTTGGCCGCATCGGGAAACTTGCCCTGAAACCTTTGTCGGAGCGGGGGGCAAAGATCGCCTGGATCAACGATGCGGTGGGCGATCCGCAGATGCACGCGCATCTGTTGGAGTTCGACACGGTCCATGGTCGTTGGAAGGCCGATTTCACCCATGATGCCGACAGCGTGACCATTGACGGTACCCGCCTGCCATTCATCGGCACCCGCGACATCGCAGACCTGCCGCTGGACGGCGTAGATGTGGTGATCGACCGTAGGGGGTCTTCAAGACGCAAGCCAAGATCGCACCCTATTTTGAGGCTGGCGTGAAGAAGGCGGTTGTATCTGCACCCGTGAAAGATGGGGATGGGGTACGCTCACCGGTTGGTGGATGTGGCCTGCATGGTCGGGAACAGCTTGTGAGCGACACCTCTGCGCGGCCAGAGGGCCTGTGTCGGCCTATATCGCCGTAACGGCTACCTATTGGGCGTTCATGCTGACCGACGGCGCGTTGCGCATGCTGGTGCTGCTGCATTTTCACACGCTGGGGTTTTCCCCGGTCCAGTTGGCCTATCTGTTCGTGCTCTACGAGATCGCAGGCGTCGTCACCAATCTTTGCGCAGGATGGATTAGCTATCCGCCATATCTTTCCAGAAATGCCTGCGCCTCAAGCGTACGGAAATCATCCAAAGCCATGCGCAGCGCGTCGTGGGGCCAGTCCCACCACGCCAACGCGATCAGGCGATCTGCAATCTCGCTCGGCTGGCGGCGGCGCAGCCGTTTGGCGGGTGTGCCTGCGACGATTGTATAGGGATCCACATCTTTGGTCACCACGGCCCCAGCGGCCACAACAGCGCCGTGCCCCAATGTCACCTCTGGCTTGATCATCGCCCCCGCGCCGATCCATGTGTCATGGCCGATATGAGCGATACGGGATTTGCGATGTGCGAAGAATGCTTCGTCTCGCGCTGTGTCATCCCAATAATCGGAAGAACGGTACAGGAAGTGATGACACGCAGCAGTGTGCAACGGGTGATCGGTGGCACCGATCCGGGCGAAGGCCGCGATATTGACGAATTTGCCGACCCGTGCGTTTGCAATGTCTGCAAAGCGATCGCAATAGCTATAGTCGCCGAAAACCGAATGCGCGACACGACTGCCCTTGCCGATCTCGACATACGCCCCAAAGGTACTTTCGATAATCTCACATTCGGCGTGGATAAAGGGGGTATCGGCGGAAAGGCGCGGCATGTTCAATACGCACGTTCTTCGCCGGCAAAGCGAAAGAATTTTCCGGTGTCCTGGATCGTCAGCCGCTCTGCGATGGCCAAAATGTCCTTCGCGACCTCATCGGGGTCTTCTTCGGCCTCTGCCCCGCCCATGTCGGTTCGCACCCAGCCTGGGTCTATCAGGGCCACAGGGATGCCTTCGGGTTCAAGTGCCGTCCGATCCCGCGGTTGCTGCCGGTAACGAGGATTCGCGCCATCAGTCCTTGCGCCCGATGAGCTTGCCGCGCAGCCAGCCTGAGAACCAGTCCATGAACATCACCATGGCGATGATCAGGACAATGTAATAGGCGACTTCCTCCCAGTCTTTCTGGGTCTGGATCGCTTGGGTCAGCATCAGGCCGATGCCGCCACCGGTGATCGCACCGATGATGGTCGCGGATCGGGTATTGGACTCAAGGAAGTACAGGATTTGCGCCAGCAGCACCGGCACCACCTGCGGGATAACCCCGAAACGGTAGCGTTGCAGCGGTTTGGCCCCGGTGGACGACACGCCTTCGATCTGTTTTTGATCGACGTTTTCCAGTGCTTCGGAGAAAATCTTGCCGAATGTGCCCGTGTCGGTGATCAAGATCGCCAAGGCGCCCGTCAACGGGCCAGGGCCAAAGGCGCGGGCCAGAACAACCGTCCAGATCAGCGCATCCACCCCGCGGACAAAGTCGAACAGGCGGCGGATCGCCGCGCGCAACAGCATCAGTGGCGAGAAACGTTTGGCCGCCAGAAAGGCGAGCGGCAACGCGATGATCGCAGCCCCCATCGTGCCAAGGAACGCCATCAGGATCGTCTCACCAATGGCCCAGGCAACATCCTTGTGGCGCCACATGGCGTTGTTCCACCAATCCGAGATCGCGCCCGAGATGTTTGATCGTGCAGGGTCCAGACGTTCGCCGAACAACACCGTTCCAAGGCCCTGGCCGTGGTAGGGGCTGTCAAGCGTGAACCAGAACAGCTCCCATCCGGGAAAATAGTTGAAAACCTCGGTCCGCGCACCGGTCAGCGTGATGCGCCCTGCGGGTGTCGTGATGCCGATGCGCCGGTTTGAGGCGGAAATCCAGTCGGGCAGATCATCTGGCAAGTTCGTTGTCAGACTGCGCCCCTCGGCCTGAACTTCGATCAACTGGAAACCCGGAATTTCAATCTCGGTCCGGTTGTCTGGAAGATAGCGCACGAAGTGATCGCCTCCCAGATCGATGGTGATAATCTCATCCCCGCTGACCCAATCGGGGCGCATACCATCGGGATAGGCACCCTTGCGTTCGCCCTCCACGGCATAGGTAATCTCGCCCGAACGGTTGTCGCGGGTAACATGGACCTTATGGGACCAACTGTCAGAGGCGAGTGTGACCGCGTTGTCCAGACTTGCGCGTCCCGCGAGGCCAGGTAGATCAAAAGCAAAGAAGATATAGACGAAATAGACAGCAATAACTGCTGGAACGGCGAAGCCGATCATGCGCTTGCGTTGAAAGAGCTTTTCAGCTTCGAACTTGGTCGCGTCCAGATCAACGGCTGTCATTGGCTTTGTCCTTCGGTCAAACGATTGCGGTAGCGGCTTGAGACTTGGTCGAAGAAGACGATTGTAGCGAACAGCAGGATGAAGATCGCGGCGGCCTCATCAAAGCGGCCCGGCCCCCAAGCCATGGAATTGCGCAGCTCATAGCCGAGGCCCCCTGCACCGACGAAGCCTAGGATTGCCGAGGCGCGGATGTTGATCTCGAATCTCAGCAAGGTGTAGCTCACGTAATTTGGCGCGACCTGTGGCAGGACGCCCAAAAGCATCCGCTGCGACCACGTGGCACCCGTTGAGGCCAGCCCCTCCACGGGTTTGAGGTCCGCGTTTTCCGCCACTTCAGAGAACATCTTGCCAAGCGCGCCTGCCGTATGGATGGCGATGGCAATCATTGCGGGGACAGGGCCACCTCCAAGAACAAAAATCAGCACCAGCGCGATCACGATCTCTGGCACGGCGCGCATGATGTCCGAGATGCGGCGAAAGAGTGGGATCAAGCGCGGCCAAAGGGCCAAGCCGCGTGTGCCGAGCAAAGACAAAAACAATCCGCCAATCGCGCCGATCAAGGTGGACACGGCTGCGATGTTGACGGTTTCCACCAATGCCGGGAAGTATTTGCCGATCAGACCGGGCAGATCAGCACGTTTTTGCCACGCCTCGGACAGAACATCCGCCGGATAGTCACCGATTTGATGCAGCCCGTCCCAGAACCCACCCGCGTTGCGCGTGTCCGCGATGTTGAAGCCCGAAACCATCAGCACAACGAAAATCAGCAGTGTCAGACCGCCATAAAGCCTGCGGCGTTGCACCTGCGCCATGTAAGCGGACTGTATGCTGTCGACGCTTTGTGCGCCGCCGCTGAGTGTTATGTCTGCCATGCCGACCCCCGGACAAAGAAATACCGGCAGCCCCGAAGGACTACCGGATGCGTCATGTAAATGGCTTAGTTACCAATCACGGCCTGACGGGCGGCAATGATGCTGTTGTACGTCTCGTGGGTCACCGGCTGAAAGCCCAGCGTTTCACCCGCTGCAACGCCATAGGTGCAATCGGCGTCACGCTCGTGCAGGCCGTCGACCAGCGCGATCATCTTTTCCTTGACGTCTGCGGGCAGCGCCTTGCGCAGCACGATCGGGCCTTCGGGGATCACGTCGGATTTCCAGATCTCGACAAGGTTGTTCATGTCAACCAGACCGGCATCGACAGCCTTGCGCAACGCACCGGAGTTATAGCCGTCTTCCCAATTGCCCTGAGCGTCGGCCCATGTCACGCCGCCGTCGACATCGCCGTTGGCGACCGCGACGATGGTTTGCTCGTGACCGCCGGTGAATTTCACTTCTTTGAAATACTCGCCGGATTCCATCGTGATACCGTCCTTGTACTGCGGTATCTCGATCGAGGGGATCAGGTAGCCCGACGTGGAGTTCGGATCGCCGAAGCCGAAGGTCTTGCCCTGCATGTCGTCGAGCGACGTGATGCCGCTGTCCTTACGGGCAAAGCCGATGGAGTGATAGCCGATGGAACCGTCGATGTTGACCTTGACCAGAACGGGTTCGACCGCTTCGGGGTCTTGCAGGAAGGTCGCGGCGTAGGCCGATGCACCCAGCCACGCCATGTCGATTGTGCCACCCAGCAGGCCCTGGATCACGCCGTTATAGTCGGCGGGGGCGAACAGTTTGGTTGCCACGCCCAGCACTTCGGACGTGTAGTCGGCCAGACACTGGTTGGAGTTCATGCGGTCCTGGGCGTTTTCACCGCCAAGGATGCCGATGCGGAATGCGGTGATGTCTTGGGCAAATGCACCCGTGGTCAGGGCTGTGGTGGCGGCAAGCGCCAGGGCGAGGGTCTTTTTCATCATGATCTCCGTTTGGTTTGATGAAGGTGGCCCGCGCAGCTGCGCGGGTGGCAGCTGGTTCAGACGTAGGCTTCCGCTTCGCGGACCTCCGGTCTGTCCAGTGTTTTGATTTCGATCGATGTGGCAGCCTCGGAAAAATCCGCACCGGCCCCGTAAATGTCGCGTGCGACACCGGTGGACAGCTGCTCTGGCGTGCCGTCAAAAACAATCCGCCCGTCACGCATCCCGATCACCCGGTCGCAATAGCGACGCGCAGTGTCGAGTGTATGCAGGTTGGCAATCACCATGCGCCCATCTTCCTCGTGAATGGTGCGCAGAGATTGCATGACGACTTGCGCGTTCATCGGGTCGAGTGAGGCGATGGGTTCATCGGCAAGAATGATCTTGGGGTCCTGCATCAAGGCGCGGGCAATGGCGACGCGTTGTTGCTGGCCACCGGACAGCGCCTCGGCACGTTTTGGGGCCTGTTCGGCGATCCCCAGACGATCTAGGATTTCGATTGCCTTGTGGATGTCCGCCTGAGGATAAAGGTTGAACATCGTCGCAAAAGTTGACCGCTTGTTCAGCGTGCCATGCAGGACGTTCGATACCACGTCCATGCGAGGAACAAGGTTGAACTGCTGAAAAATCATCGCACAACGCGATTGCCAGTCCCGCTTGGCGGCCCCGCGCAGCGCCGTTATTTCTTCACCCTCAAAGGTGACGGAGCCGTCCGTGGCATCACTCAGGCGATTGAGCATGCGTAACAGAGTGGATTTACCCGCGCCAGAGCGCCCAATGATCCCTATCATGGTCGGTTTGTCGATAAAGATATTGGCCGCATCCACGGCTATCTTATCTCCGAAGCGCTTCGTTAGCGTGTCGATTTGCAGCATATTGCCCCCATGTTCAGGGAGCAGATAGCGGCAGTAGGCTACAGCTTTGTGACGGATTTGATTCAGTGTTCTGACAGGTTTGAAACGAGATTGTGACAGAGCGTCCAAACCTGTGTTCGTATTATGGACACGCTTTCATCGTCGGAAAGGAGGTTTTTATCCACAGGATGTCATATATTTGTTACAATCAAACCTGAGGAAATCGAGGTTTGGAAAATGATCAACCGTCACACTGTTCTTCTTTGGATATGCATTATGTTCCCGACGCTCGCACAAGCGCAGATGTCGGATGTCAGGTGCGATGACAGCACCCGGATGACCGAGACCCTGAAAGAGGTCATCGGAGCTGAACGTCAAGGGATGGGCTTGCGCGATCCGGAAACGATGCTGGAAGTCTGGGTGACTGCACACAATGGCGATTGGGTGATTGTGCAGAACTACACAAATGGCACGTCCTGTATCGTTGCTATGGGCGTGCATTGGGAAAGATCGCTTGCGAACCCTGCCTAAGGCACTGCTTCTTCCAAGCGGTCGGTTGCCGGGGCTGTTGAAAAATGCGCTGACCGAGATCGCCCGCGAAAAAAAGCCCGTCGTTCTGGCCTGCAGCCATCGCTGCAAAAAACCGAGCCTCGGCCACGCCCAGATCCTGAGCCTCGTCGATGACTGCGAATGCATAGGGGCGAACACCCTTCACGGTCATACTTTCCGTCAATCGCCCAAAAACGTCGGACCAAGTTACAATGCGCCGTTCGACCAGTCCCGCCCGTACACGTTCGAATATTGCCCAAAGGGCTTCGCGCTGTTTGCCGCCGATCCTGGTCTTGCGGCCAAGGCGCGACACGTCGCGGTAGTCGTCCCACGTTCGCAACTGCCATGCGTCAACTACATCCTCCCACTCTCCGACAAGGAAATGTGTGGAAAAGCGGTGCCCATCGACCTCTGATGCAGCCTTGGTTATCAAGGAGCGGATCATCGCGGGGGCGGCGATCTGAGGTTGCCCGAAGCGTTCGGAATAGAGGTCATAGCCAACCGCCGAGATCGCCTTGACGATGATCCGGTCGGCAATGGAAGGCTCGCCCCCCACCAAGCTGGCCAGCTTGACCCGCAGGGAATTTGCCAGAGCTTTGGAAAAGGTGGTCAGCAGCACGGTTGCTTCGGGATTGACGCGCGCGAGATGAACCGCGCGGTGGAGTGCCACGATGGTCTTGCCGGTTCCCGCCGATCCAGACACGCGGGTCGGGCCGGTGAAGGACCGCTCGACCAGATCGGCTTGGGCGGGGTGAAGGAACACCGCCCATTTATCCCAAGGGTAATCCAGTGCCTGCTTCAGTTCTTCGGCGTTGGTCAGCATACGGAAGCGGCGCTGGGCATCTGGGTGGGCGAAGGGATCAGCTTCGACAGGCGCGGGCTCAGGCGGTGCTGGCTTCTCTCCCACGGCCAATTTCAGAAGCGCTTCCTGCGCCTCTTGTGGCAAGTGTTCGATGATGTCGAACAGCGTGTCCTCTGTGGCGGCCCGGACATCGTTCACCCATTCCTCGGGCACACCAAAGGCCATCAGTTCGAATTTGCGCAGGTTGTCGAACAGGCGAGCGGCAGGTTCGGCGGTGGGAGCTGGTGTGGCGGCCACCTCCTTGGGTTTGAAGATCTCCACCTCTTCAACCCGTTCGCGCACCTCGACCAGCTGCATCGCACCAGTCGTGGGGTGGCGTTCTATCTTGCGGCGCTCGGCCCATTTGTAGGCGTCATCGTGGTGATCGACATAGACCAGCAGGATGCTGGCCGCCGTGCGGTGGACGATGATGCGGATATCGGCATTCACCCGCACCGACCAGAAATTGCTATCCTTGGCGCGGTCCAGTTTGTGAAACGAAAGGCCGTTCGAGGTCGGGTCCATTTGCAGGTCAAAGGCCGTTGTTTTCACAGCCTTTTGTTCCTGACCCGCCAGGCGGGCGAGGCTGTCGGTGAAGGTGTCGGCGATGCGGAATTCCATCACTCCACCGCAAACACCTTCATCACCTCGTCGCCGAGGTGGTTGATCACCTTGACCGCGATCCGGCCTGATTTGGGCTTGGCGAACGGGCGCGACGTGTCGGAATAGAGGCTTTCCCACGCCTCCTCGTCAATTTCGGCTTTCAGTGTTGTTTTCAGCGCCTTGTAGGGGTCGTTGGCACCGAGGAAATAGGCGTGGCGGACGAAGAACGACTCTTCGTTATAGTCGGTGTCCAGCATCCAGAGCGCGATGCCTTCGGTGCCTTCGGATTGCACTTCGCCGGTCTGGGGCTTGAACACGTCGACGCCGAAAACCTGCACTGTCACCGTGCCATCCCCTTGATCCACAATGCGAATATCGGGTTCGCCGAAGATCACGAAGAGGTTGCCCGCGCCGGTGGTTTTCAGGTCGCCGCCCATGTGCAGGTCGGGGTTCATCCGGGCCTTGAGCACCTTGATCCGGCCCAGTTTGTCGAACTCGGAGGAATGGGCGTCATAGTTGAAGGCACACGAGATCATGAGGTCGAAACCTGCGTCACCACATTCCCTGGCGGCGGCGACCAGATCGGGGCGGGAGACGGTGCCGAATTCGGGGCCGATGAACACACCGGCGCGGCGCTGCACGTCGCCTTCCATAAAGGTGCCTTCGGCGGCGATCCAGTTGCCGGGCCAGCCGTGCAGGGCGGTGAAGGTGATCCGGTCTTCCTTATGCGCCTGCTGCACGCCTGCGGCCTTGAGGTTTTCCAGAATCATATGCGCGAAGTCTTTGAAATCGTGCGGGTTTTCGGACGCGCGGCGCTTGCCTTCGGCGGCCTCGTAGGTGTCGATCAGCTCGTCGTCCCAATCCACCGCAAGGGTGCGGTGGGGCGACAGGCTTTCGACGGTGAAGGGGCCAGCCACGCGCGCCTTGGTCTTGTCGGGGAAGGGCTTGTCGTAGAGGTATTCGAAATCGGCTTTTGCCGCGATGCTGGCGTCGATTTCGGTCTGCCGGGCGATGCGGGCCTCCCAGAACCGCTCCAGCGCGGCCTTCGCGGGCTGGGGCCAGTCGGTGGGGGCCTCGCGCGGGATTTCCCATTCCAGCAGGCCGTTCGCGGCCGCGGGTTCGCCCGAGGGCAGCGTGACCTGACCTGTGGCGGTGAAGTCGATCTTGGTGCCTTTGCGGCCGCCGGTTTCGACCTTGAATTGGGTGGTGTGACCGCGCAGGGCGGTGTTGAGGGCGGCGATGGCGTCCTCGACGGCGGGCTGCATCCGGTCCCAGATCACGTCAATTTCGGCATTGTTGGCGATGGATTTGAGCGTGATATGCGGCACGCGGTCATAGACGAATCCCTGGCGGATGCTGCCGTGGGTGGGGGTGGTCCTGGGCGGGGTGCGGGTCAGTTCGCCTTCCTTTGCCTGCCCCTTGGGGCTGTCGGCCAGCAGGTAATAGGGATAGCGCGCGCCCATCAGGCGCGACCGGGCGAGGGCTATGGCAACGCGCGAGGTGTCGATGGTGATCCAGCGCCGCCCCCATTGCTCAGAAACATAGGCCGTGGTGCCGGAGCCGCAGGTGGGATCGAGCACCAGATCGCCGGGGTCGGTGGTCATCAGGATGCAGCGTTGAACTACTTTTAGCCCAGTCTGCACAACATACGCCTTCTCACCACCAAACTGGTTTTGACCAACTGTGTCTGTCCAAACATTCGTGATGGGATAAACTGAAAAGTCATCGAGAAAACGCATATAGCTTAGGCCGCTACCCGTTGGATAGACCCGCGACGCCTTAATTGCGCGAGGCATGCCCACCTCACCCGTGCTCCAAAATCGCCTGCCGGGTAGGAATGTCTTTCCCGCGACTGAAACTGAGAAACTTCCGGGTGGACGAGAGGAGGTCAGGTCTCCCGCGCCAGCGATTTTCCATCCTTTGGGAACTTGAGATGGATCGGCCTTTTCTATCGCAGTTAGGGGGCGCTTCTCGGCATACTCCGAAACGGCAGATGTGAATGCCGTTCCGCCGGTGCCACCGACGTTCTTTGTCTCAAGAAGAGACCTGACCTTTAGTTTTTCTTTGGACTTCGAATACCATAGAAGGAAATCCAACACGGAAGGCGTGAAATCGCCAGAACCTGTTGACGTTTTTGAGAAGGCAATCTCTCGCACAAAATTCTCGTCCCCAAACACCTCATCCATCAGCGCCCGCACGCGGTGGACGTTCTCATCGCCGATCTGCACAAAGATGCTGCCGCTCTCGCTCAGCAGATCGCGCGCCACGGTCAGCCGGTCGCGCAGGTAGGTCAGGTAGGAATGAATGCCGTCCTTCCAGGTGTCGCGAAAGGCGCGGACCTGTTCGGGCTCGCGCGTCACATGGGTCTTGTCGCCATCCTTCACATCGCGCGAGGTGGTGGACCACTGGAAGTTGGAGTTGAACTTGATGCCATAGGGCGGGTCGAAATAGATGCACTGGACGCGGCCGCGCAGCCCCTCGCGTTCGGCCAGTGACGCCATCACCGACAGGCTGTCGCCCGAGATCATCCGGTTCGACCAGTGCGCGTCGTGCTGATAGAACTCGGTCGCGGCTTCGGCATCGGGCAGGCCGTTGAAATCGGCGAACATGTCGAATTGCGGCGCGTCGGCCTGCGCCTTTGCCTCGGCCCGGCTGCGGGAGGCGCGTTTGAGATCGTCGATGATCGCCTTGGGGTGGACCTTTTCCTGAATATAAAGCGGCGGCGCCTGCACGATCAGGTCGGACCAATCCTGCGCGTCCTTGCCGCGCCAGACCAGCTGCGGGTCAAGATCGCGATTGCGGCGCGCGTAGGCAAGTTGGATCGGCGTCTTGTCCTGATCGCGCATGATGGATTCGAATTCCGCCGTCGGAATGTTCTTGCGCGTGGCGTCATGGGTGAGGGTTTCGACCTCGATGGGTTTTTTGGCCATCAGAGCATTCCCAAAGTGATTGCGGGTGTCAGTTTCATACGGTCGGCTCCCCGAGGAAGGCATAACGATCTGGAAGATAGGCGCCCCACGGGTCTTGCGGGTCAGCTGCAATCGCATGCCGGATCGCAGGGAGGAAAGCCTGTTCGATGCTGGTGGCGCGGAAGCGCGAGGGTTCGACAAGCAGCTTGTGGAAGACATCAAAGGCATCGGTTCCTAAGGCCTTCAGTCTGGGCGCGGTTACATTGTGTAGGGCCGTGTTTCCGGCCGCAGAGATGTGAAGCACCATGACACGATTCGCCCCATCCTCGGCCGCGCTCTCCATGCGCCAGGCGAGCATCTGCTGCCGGGCGAGTTGATAGAACGGCTCCCAGAAGAAGTCCTGCACCCGCAGGCCCAGATCGCTGCGGAACGGGCCATCTGGAAGGAAGGCCTTGTCGGCATACCTACGGATGCGGGTTTCATTGCCGCGCGGGTTGATCGGCTGGCCATAGCTCTCGGTGAACTTCCATTCGATCAGGACAGTGGTCAGCTTGCCATCCGGCGCACGGAGGCGAACGGCGGCGTCGGCACTGGTCGCATTGGCGCCGCGTGTTGCGCGACCATTCGCGGGCCATTCGCCGAGATGATCTGCCGCTCCGATCCATTCGAAATCGACGAAGATATCCGTGCCGTGCTGATCCTTGCTGACTGGAACCATCTGGGGACGATCAAGGCCAAGAGCGGATTCCATGACCGACGCGAGGAGGCTGGGGCGTTGCATCAGCGGCCCGAGGAAATTCAAGCAGCAGACTTGGGAGGACAGGGCATGATTCTTATGCTGATGCCACTGGATTGGATTGCCAGGGAAGGCAAAGTGTTCGACCAAGGCCTCCGCGTAAGCGGGGTTGAGGTTCAGGTCAAAATGCTCGGGCTTGGTGCGATAGGCGACACCGGGCATGAGCCGGTCGCCATCGAAGCGATTGAAAAAGGCTGACTGTTCCTGGCGTTGCTGTAGGACAAAGGCATTCATTCTATCAGGTCTCCCTGCCGAGCGGGGCCAGCCCCGAGTGTTTCGAGGAGTTGGTCGAACTCCGCCTCCATTTCATAAACCGCTGTGAACTCAGCAAATTCCCAGCGCCCGAATTTTTCGAGATTGTTGACGCCCGGCACCCAATAGGCGCGCATGGTGTTGGCCTTGTCCTTGGCATCCTCGCCGCGATAGCCCTTGATCTCGACGATGAGGTTCAGCGGATCCTCGCGGCCATCGTCGATCTGGACGATGAAATCGGGGAAGTATTTGTGCGGGGTGGCGCCGGAGAGGTAGGGCACCTCGAGCCCCAGCCCCTGGTTCTTGACGTAGGACAGCACGCGGGGGTGGTTTTCCGCGACGCGGGCAAATTCGGCCTCCCAATCGCTGTCGCAGACCACCCAGTTGACGTGGGACTTGTCGGGGCGGGTCTGCCAGCGCAGTTGCTTGGAGGTGGTGAAGTTGACAAAGGCGGTGGTGCCGGTCGGGTTATAGGCGTCGAGGATCGCCTTGACCGGGCGTTCGCCTTGCAGGGTTTCGGTGATGGCGGCCTTGATCCGCTCTGCCGCCATGTCGGCGATTTCGCGGTACGCCAGTTGGGCCGGATAGGTGCCGCCGGTGCATTTGAGATAGCCGCCGTCCAGCCACTGGCGGGTGATGCGTTTGATCTGGCCGAAGAGGTGCAGTTTGGGTTCCTCGCCCGGATCGCGGTATTTGGTGTAAAGTAGATGCCGCGCCAGATGGAACAGGATGGTGGAGGAGCGCATGTCTTCGAGATGTGCCAGTGTCAGATCGACGCCTTCGCCGATGATCCCCTGATTGGTGGTGCTGGACGGGCCGAGGAGTTGCGGCGTCAGTTCCAGCACATGGTCAGGGCCGAAGTTGGCCTCCAGCCGTTCATCGGGCAGTTCGACCCGGTAGCCTTCGACACGGGGAAAGGTGATTTCCAGCGCGTCGCGGTCGGGTTTGACGGCGTGAACGCGGACGGTTTCGCGGGGTTTGGCCGGGGGGGATATGACCGGCTTGGCGGCGAAGTCGAACGGGATACCGAGGACATCGGCATATTCGACGTTGAACAGGCCTTCGTCGTTCAATTCATAGGACTGACGGCGGAGCGCGCGGCCGACGACCTGTTCGCACAAAAGCTGGGTTCCGAACGCGCGCACGCCCAGAACATGGGTGACGGTATTGGCATCCCACCCTTCGGTCAGCATCGAGACCGAGACGACGCAGCGGATCTGCTCGCCGAGCTTGCCCTTCTTGCCGACCGTGTTCATCACCTCGCGCAGCAGGGTGGATTCGTCGATCTTGTCACCAGCGTGCATATCGCCGGTGCGTTCGATCATTTCGCGTTTGAATTGGTCGATTTCCGTCGCAGCCATTTCGCGGAAATCCTTGTCCAGCGCCTCGCCGGATTCAAGTTGGGCGCTGTCGATCAGGATCGTGTTCGGTCGCGGAAGCCGGTTGTCGAAGTCGTCGTAGTTCCGGAAGAGGGAAAGACGGCCGTTTTCCAGCACAGAGCTTTCGCCGTCATCTTTCTCGCGGATGAAGCCGGAGATGTATTTGTAAATCAGCTCGGATGTCGCGGTGTTGTTGCAAACGACGATGAACACCGGCGGGACACCGATCCCCTCATCCTGCCAAAGATGAAAAGTTTTTTCATAGTGCCCATAGAGGGCTTCCAGCGCGGTCAGCAATTCGACTGGCAAGCTGAGCGGATCGAGTGCTTTACCTGCGCCGCGCCCTTTCTTTGGAAGCTTCTTGCCGATGTGCTCCCAAAGGTTGCGAAATTTCGGCGTGTCGCCGCCGGGGATGTTGTCGGCGATTGGCACACGCGGCAGCTTCACGATGCCGCATTCGATGGCGTCCATCAGAGAGAAGTCGGACATCGTCCAGGGGAACAGCGTTCCTTCGATGTAGCCAGAACCACGCAGGAAAAACGGCGTGGCCGACAGGTCATAGACGAGGCTGATGCCCAGCTTGCGCTTGACGGCTTCCAGACCGGAAATCCACATCCGGGCAGCCTCGTTATTTTCTTTCGCTTCGCTTTTGTCGTCGCCCTTCAGGTCTTGTTCGGTATCGCCAACGGCATCCTTCACCCGCTCGCGATAGCAATGGTGCGCTTCGTCGTTCAAAACGACGATGTTCTTCTGGCCCATCAGGTCGCCCATGACCCTCTGGATCATCTCGCCCTCGGTTTCCAGCGTTTGAACCTTGTCCCCGCGCCAGCCCTCTAGCGCCTGCCGCGTGCCTTTGGCGATCACCAGCTTTTCGCGCAGCTTGAAGGCGTGGTAATTGGTGATGACGATCTTGGCACTCTGGATATCGCGCAGCATGTCAGGCGGCGTGATTTCGCGGCTCCGGTAGTAGCTTTCCGGGTCGTTGGGCATCAGAACACGCAGCCGGTCGCGAATGGTGATGCCGGGAGAGACGATCAAGAATCGGCTCGAAAACGCCTTGCTGTTCGGATGGCGCACCGCATTGACGGTTTGCCAGGCGATCAGCATCGCCATGACAGTGGTCTTGCCCGCCCCTGTCGCGAGTTTCAGCGCAAGCCGCATCAGCTCGGGGTTCGCCTGTTCGTTCGCCCCTTTGATATGGGCCCAGAACTTGGCGACGCGCGGCCCCATCTTTGGCGCGACCTCGGTCAACCAGATCGCAGTTTCAACTGCTTCGATCTGGCAAAAGAATGGTCGGATGCCCTCGAACTTGTGGTGACGCCAATGCTGCAGCAGGCGGGCGGTTTCCGGTGTCACCAGCCATTGATCGGGGTTTGGCAGGTTGCGCCAAGTTTCGACATAGCCGCGAATTTCGTTAATGATCGGGGTCGGGTTGTACTCCTGATCCTCGGTCGAAAGATCATCGTTCGCACCCAAAAGCAGCGCACCCTGCTTCGTGTTCTGACGCTGCTTCTTGGTTTTTGGGACCGGAGTAATCAGATCAGAGCGTCGGCGGGTTTCCAGAATTTTGTTTGTGGGCTGCCCGTCACCATCGAGTTCCCAATGTTGGCCCGGATAGACATATGGTGAATTCAGGATTGGTTTAGTGAAAAACTGATCAGACATCCGGGTTACCTTTCCCGACGGACGCCTTTGCGGCGGCCGTTTGCTCGTCGATCCACCGATCAATATCGTCGTGCTTGAAACGCCATTGTCCACGAACCTTGAAAGCCGGGATCTGACCCTTCTGCGCCATGGTGTAGACAGTCTTCTCTGCAACCTTCAACAAAACCGCGACCTCTGGCAAAGTGAGAATAGGGTCCGCCATGGACCTGCTCCTTCCCGAAATGTTTAGAGGGAAGCTGCCAGACTTAGCCAGACTTTACTAGCGCTGGATTGCTCCGAGTTGTGACGAAAGCCAGGGACGCAACTTCGGCATTGCTTCGGTCAACTCAACTTCCCGCAGCATCCCGCCTGCCAGCAGCCCATCCCGGACCCAGTCCAGCGCTTGCCACCAATCCTCATAGCCGCGCCGGGCGGATGCGATCTGTTCCGGGTTGTCAACGGCGGAGTAAAAACCGGCCACGTGGCGGCGCAAAACCAGGCCAGTGGCGGGATGCCAAGCGCCATGGCGCGTGCGCTCCCCAGATAGCTGGCGCGTGCCATGGCGCATTTCCGCGAAGAGGAAGCGCACAACCTCCAGCTCGCGCTGCATCTGGTCGTGCACGGTGTCGGGCAGCGGTTGATAGGGATTGGCGTCGACCTTGTGCGCGCCCGCATGGATCAGCGTGACGGCGATGCCCTTCTGATCAAGGGCCCCGCTCATGTCGGTGTGCAGCGCCACGACACCGATGCTGCCGACAGCCCCGGTGCGGGGCAGGACGATCCGGTCTGCCTGGGACGCCGGGATCTGCGACAGCCGCCTGCAGCTGTGCGGCGATGCCTTCATAGGAGGTCAGCCCCGACGATTGCCCTATCCACGCGCCCCGGTGCACAAGTGTGCCCGCGATCTCGATGACCGCGATGCCGTCAATCATGGCGATGCACCGTGCCAGGGGCATCGAGCACGCCCAGCGCTCTGTCTTCATCGCTGGGCCGTTCCAGTCGCAGGAAGCGATAGGTCTCGGTTTTGAAGGTGGCCGTGGCCACCGACCAGAGCCGCGCGCCGCGCCGCAGACGTTTGTCGCCGATGGTCGCATCGACAAACCATTGGGAGGGAAGTCACACAGCGCGCTGGACCAGCTTTGCCTGTTTCGGATCGTAGACGCAATTGGCGATGGTTCCATCTTTGATCTTCTCGACTGCCTTGTCGACCATGAACAACGGTACGAGAAACCACTCGCGGGGTATAACCGGACGCCCGAAGCGGTCCATGACCTCAATCTCAAGACGTGCAGACTCGAAGATGCGATGGATCAGGTTTTCCAGCTTGGTACGGTTGATGTTGTAGAGCTCGTATGTCGCAACGATTTCGACATTGGCCATCAAGAATGTTGGCTGAAGATGTGCGCCTGCGATCCGCTTTTCTACGCCCATATTGGTCACGCCGATCTTGTGCACCAAGTCTCGATTCTCAGCGACAAGCGGGTGATCGGATTTACTCCGCAGGACATAGATCGTCCCGCTTGGCTCGTCCCCTTCGATCGTTTGATCGGAGAAAAGTGGCCCGGCGGTCGGGTCGGTGATCCGGCGCCCCGCTTCATCCTTGTTCAGGGCACGCTGAAGCGAGCGCATAAGCATGTTGCTCTCGGTGCCATTGTCGAAAATCACGCGCAGGCGGGCATCCGTGCGCCCCTGATCGGTAATCTTCGTTTCCCCTTTCTCGGCAACATAAGCTTTCTGCCCACCAACGATGAAGAAGCGCCCTTTCTCGATCTCCGCCTTCATCTCGAACGGTCGTGTCTCCCGCAGCCCACTATCCAGCTCTTTCTGCACCTGTTCGAAGAGGGGCTTGAAGGTTGCGAAGTCTTCACATTTTTCACGGTTGGCCACTTCATCCGCAGCCTTCTTTTCGGCCGTTGATCGAACGTGCTTGAGCTCCGTGATCGGCGGGGCCCCGACCTCGACCCCCAACTCGGCCAGAAGCGCATCGTCGTCGAGTTCATCCGCATGGGAAACGGTCGCTTGGGCTGCGCCGGTCAAAAGCCCCTGATCATCCAAAGGCCCGAGCAGCTCACGGCATTCCTGCAACCCGCGGATGCGATCCAATCGAACGGCATAGAGGCGTTCGAAGATATCGCGACCTTCACCGTGCTTCGGAACCCGACCGTGTTCTGCGACAAAGCGCTGGATCTCTTCGAAACCGGCAATGATGCGTTCTTCGCGCGGCGTCCGGCCAACGTTTTTCTTGACCTCGACCTCAACGCCAAGCTCAGCCAGAAGGGCGTTGTCTTCTTCGGTGAACGCCTTAGCCATTCACGGCCTCCTGCTTCATCCGCGCGAGATACGCCACGCCTTCGGCCATTTTCTTTTCCCAGGGATCTGGTGACGTGATCGAGGGCAGGCGGCCACGCTCCTGCTTGAACTTGACGGCGCGCTTCGCAAGATCGCGCGCCTCATCCGGTGACAGTTGTACCTTCTTGGCCGAGATCACGGCCTGAACCTGGCGAAGGCTTTCTTCGCTCATCGATTTTGCCAGGATCGCATAGGCTTCACCGAACGGGTTGATGCGATCAATCAGGTCGATATCGAGTTCGCGCACGTCCATTGCGAATTTGCGCACCCCGTCGATCAAGGCGGTGTTGCCGGTTGTTTCTGTGTCATCGCCGCCTGACAGCGCAATCTCTTTCGCCTTCTGGGTCAGGTTCAGCGCGGCAACTGCGTGCTGGCGGACGGCTTCCTGATCCTCGGCGTCCAGCTCCGGGAACCTCGCGCCCACGATCTTGCCCATGCGGACCTGCGTCAGTTCCTCCGGCACCAGTTCCTCATCGAAAAGGCCACGTTCGATCGTGGTCTTGTCCTGAACAAAGGCGGTGATCACCTCGTTCAGATCCTCCTGGCAGATGCGCTTGGCCTCTTTGCTTTTGGGTTCAACCAGCCCTTTTATCTCGATCTGGAACTGCCCGCGGGCCTCATCGAAGCCGACATTTTCCTTGGCGGGATCATAGCCGCCGATCCCGTAATCGAACCCTTCGACCGGGCCACTTTTGGGGGTCTTGGGCGTGAAGTTGAACCGGGGTGCCAGCACCTGCTCCATCAACAGGCTCGCGGCGATTGCCTTCAGCGTATCGTTGACCGCCTCGGTCACGGCCTCGGCCGCCGCGTCGGGCTCCGCGATCAGGTTGGTGAATCGCGCGCGGGTCTTGCCCGGCGCGTCGCGGGTGGCGCGGCCGATGATCTGCACGATCTCGGTCAGGCTGGCGCGGTAGCCGACCGTCAGCGCGTGTTCGCACCAGATCCAGTCGAACCCTTCCTTCGCCATCCCCAGGGCGATGATGATGTCCACATGGTCGCGGTTGTTCTTCTGCGTGGGGTCTTTCAGCGCGGCGGAAACCTTGTCGCGCTTGGACGGCTCATCATCCACCAGATCGGCGATGCGCAGCACGCGCCCCTCGGGCGTCTTGACAAGCTGAAAGCCTGTCACCGGGTCAGTCCCCTGCCAGTCGCCCAGCGCGTCGATGATATGCTCGACCTCGCGGTGCTTGTCCTTGGTGCTTTCGCGCGAATTCACGTTGGGGATGTGCAGGATCGTCTTCTCACCCGGGTCCAGCACCATGAGGATGTCATCAGCATAGGAGCCGGAATAAAAGAAATACCCGATATCAAGCGTTTTCAGGTACTTATAGCCGTTCAACTGCTGATAGTAGGTATAGGTGAAGGTGTCGAACCGCGCCTCGTCCTCGGGCGACAGAACGGCCTCGGCATCGCCGCGGAAATAGGATCCGGTCATCGCGACCAGATGCACCTTGTCGCGCGCGACCAGGGCGCCCAGATGCGCGCCCAGCTTGTTGTCGGGGTTGGCGCTGACATGGTGGAATTCGTCCACCGCGATCAGCCGATCATCGAACGCGTGGGTCCCGAACTTGTCCACAGCGAAGCGGAAGGTCGCGTGGGTGCAGACCAGCACCTTGTCGTCGCTCGCCAGGAACTTGCCGACAGCGCCGACCTTGCCATCATCCCCGCCGGGCGCGTTGCACAGGTTCCATTGCGGCCTCACGGTCCAGTCCGCCCAAAAGCCGTATTTACTCAGCGGCTCATCGTTGAAACTCGCCCCGATGGATTTTTCCGGCACCACCACGATGGCCTGACGCAGGCCCTGATTGTGCAGCTTGTCGAGCGCGATGAACATCAGCGCCCGCGACTTGCCAGAGGCTGGCGGCGACTTGATCAGCAGGTATTGCTCGCCCCGCCTGGTGTAAGCGCCCTCTTGCATTTCGCGCATACCCAGCTCGTTCGACTTGGTCGAGCTGCCGTTGGCTGCGTAATTGACAGAGACGGAGGGAACCTTAGCCATGATCAAAACCCGTGAAACAGCATGTCGAGCGCGGATGTGACCGCGTCGAAGTTTTCGGACAAATCCCCCAGCGGGGCCTTCAGAACGCTGGCGGGCACGGCGGCGATGTATTGCGTCATCATCAGGTAGGGCGCGCCGTCTATGTCAAACACGGGGTTCAACCGGCTGGCGGCGATGGGGGCGTTGCCCTGGGGCAAAAGCGGCACCACCGCGCGCACGTTCAGCCCTTCCAAAAGGTCGCTTTGCACGTCCAACAGGTGGCCGTTGCCCGCAGGGTCGGCGAACAGGTCATATTGCGCCATCAGAACTGCCGATATTTTTCAAGCGGCAGGCCGTGTTTCTCGACCCAGTCATTCGAGCTTTGGATCGCCGCGCGATTTTCTTCCAGCCAGGCGGCGGCCTTTCGCGCGCGCACGGCGTCGCGCAGGCTGGCCTCGAACGTGGCCGACAGGTTGATGTTCAGCGCGCGGGCCTCGTCCAGAAGCACGGGGTCGATGGTCAGGTTGGTGGCGCGTTTGTTCATGTGTGCCTCCTGTGGGCGGATCATGCGCATTAATAGCACACATTCGGGCTATGGCAAAGGTCAGGCGCTCACCTTGGTTGTCATCCGCGTATACATCTCGAACAGTTTTTCCAGCCGTTCGGTGTCGTTGCGGAAACGGCGGCCGATGTAGATGCGTTCCAGCACCTCGTCGTTGAGGTCATGGGCGGCGCGCAGGTTTTCGGGCATTTTTTCGGGGTTGTAGAGGTCGGCGATGGTGGCGGGGAAATGCGCCTCGCGGGCCAGAAGGATACCGGTCGCCGCCGCTGTCAGGTCGGCGCGGTTCTTTTCGGTTAGTTTCGGGACGGGGAAGGTGTTCCAGCCGAGGGTATTGGAGTAGCGGTAATCTGTTTTTATCTTCCCACAGACCGTGCCGATCCAGACCAGATGCAGGCGCGAGGCGATCAGCGCCATATTCCAGAATTGTGCATCGTAGAGCGCAAACGCGCTGTCGTTGATAATCCATTTGGATGAAAGCAGTGCAACAGGTAGGTAAGGTCGGTTTATTGACGAATGACGGGGAACAATAAAGCTCCACTTTTGTGCTTCGACCGTATCGCGAAACTGATGCGCCCTCTCCGCAAGTTTTTGAGCGCCGCTATCTTTGCTACCGAGGCGATTTTTCGCGTTCAACTCAATTCGATCTGCCAAAAAAGGAACTGATTTTGCTTCTTTTAGATCCTTGTCGCGTATCCAAACACAAAACCGATGTGTGCCATTAATAGAGTCGTGACTGCCAGCAATAGGGCGAACAAATTTTTCAAGAGCATCCTCGGACAACTTTTCAAAATCGGACTGTTCAACAAACAGATGCCCTCCATCGACGGGCTTATTCCCATAAGTCATTGTCGCAATATCGCACAATGGCCGCCTCACAGACTCAACGGCCACGTTAGGCGCCGCGACCATGTAACCATTGATGTTAGCGACGTCCTTCACCACCGCACCACCATCGTCCGCTAACGTGAACAGCTTCCTAATTGGTCCAGCATTATTGGAAATCGCCACAATCGCCACGGTCACACCCGCATTATGGCTGGCAAGGTTCGCCCATTTGAAACTGGTATGGGCAAAGGCAATCTCGTGCCCCGTCTTGAAGATCAGCGGCCAGAGGATCGGCACCTGTTGCCCCTGACAGATCGAGTTGGTGGACACGAAGGCCGAGACGGTGGGCGTGTGCAGCCCGTAATCGGCGGCCTTCATGAACCAGCCCGCGACATAGTCGAGCGATTTCCAGCCTTTGACGCGCCCGTCAAAGATACGCCCAAGGTCTTCTTTCTGTTCCACGCTCTGCCACGTTGACCCCAGATAAGGCGGGTTCCCGCAAATATAGGTCTCGCCCCCCTCGTTCGCGAAGTCGATCTGCGCCTGATCCTTTGGCTTCATGAACAGGTCATCGGCCTGAAACTTCACCCCCGTCCCCGTGGGCGGGCAGACCGACAGCCAGTCCAGCCGCAGGGCGTTGCCGCAGGTGATCCAGTTCTGCGCGTCCAGCGGCAGGAAATCGCGCAGCGCCTCTTTCTGGCCGCGATAGCGCACGTCGCATTGGTATTCCGCGATGATCAGCGCCAGCCGCGCGATCTCGGCCGAGAAATCCCGCAGTTCGATCCCGCGATAATTGGTCAGGGGAATGTCGGTGCGCCGCTGCGGCTCGCCCCGGCGCTTGTTGATCTCATACTCGATGCTGCGCATTTCCTTGTAGGCGATGACAAGGAAGTTGCCGGACCCGCAGGCGGGGTCAAACACCCGGATTTTCGCCATCCGCGCCCGCAGATTGGCCAGCTTGCGCGCGTTGTCGCCCGCCGCCGCCAGTTCCGCCCGCAGATCGTCTAGGAAAAGCGGGTTCAGCACCTTCAGGATATTCGGCACCGATGTGTAGTGCATGCCAAGGACGCTGCGCTCCTCTTCATCCGCGACGGCCTGGATCATCGAGCCAAAGATGTCGGGGTTGATCTGCGTCCAGTCCAGATTGCCGATATGGGACAGGTAACGCTGCGCGATCTTGGAAAAACGCGGCACATCGGTGCTGCCCGAGAAGAGCCCGCCGTTCACATAGGGAAAGGCATCGGCCCAGCGGGGCAGCTTGGCCTCGGTGCGTTTGGGGATGGGCGTGTTCATCGCGCGGAAAATCTCGCCGATGACGTCGTGCGTGTTGGACCCGTCGCGGTTGGCCATCTGGTCGATGGTGGCGGTGAACAGGTTGTCGCTGACGAAAATGTCGGTGTCTTCGGCAAAGAAGCAAAAGATCAGCCGCGCCATGAAATGGTTCATGTCGTGGCGTTTGTCCGCGCTGCCCCAGTCGGGGTTGTCCTTGATCAGTTCCACATAAAGCCGGTTGAGGCGGCTGGTCGCGCGGATGTCAAAGGCGCTCTCGCGGATCTGCTTGACGGTGGAGATGCCGGCGAGCGGCAGGAAGAAGCCGAAGTGATCGGGGAAATCGGTGAAACGGCAGGCGATGGTCTCGCCGGTGGTGGTGTCCTCGGCTTCGAGGTCGATGCCATCGGTGGCGAGGATGAACTTGGCCTTGGCGCGGGCGGTGGCGGGGCTGTCGCGCAGCGCGGCAAGCGTGGCCGCGATTTCGCCTGGTGCACAGGTCGCAATGTGAATGTTGTTGGTTTGCAGCACGCCGCCGATATCGGATTTATTCGACGCACCCGCGCGCAGGCGCTTGATGGTGGTGTCCTTGTTGCCGAAGGCCAGCAGGAAGGCATAGGGAAACTCGGCCGCGTCAAAGGGCTGCGCGGCCAGTTCGGAAACGGCTTGTTCGATTTCAACGGCGTTCATGCGGCTGTCCAGGGGTTGGTCAGATCGATGTCGCAGCCTTCGAAATCGGCGGCGTTACTTGGTATCCCTTCTTCGGTCTGGGCCGGATCCTTCAGGAAGGAAGAAAGTTCAGGGCGCTCGAAACAGGTGCCTTTTTCGCGTTCGGTGACGACGGTATCACGATGCGATTGAAGGATTTTGTCGATGGCAGTCATGAGCTTCCCCGATTTTTCTTGTCAACCTAGCGGTGGTGGGTGTGTCATGCGACCGCTATTTTCCTGACTTGTCGGATCAGATCAGGTCAACTACCTGAAATGCATTTGAATATGTCACTGCACCTCCAGCACCTCGCCCGTGTCCAGCCGTTTGACGTAATCGACCGCAGTTCCGTTCCAGTGATAGGCGAAATGCGCCCCCTGCGTGGGGATCGGGATCACGTCCGGCCAGAACACCGCGATGCAGTGACCGCCCGGATAGCGGACGCTGGGCCAGGTGATGCCGTTCGATCCGGCCGCGCGACGCTCGGCACCGAAGATCTGCGACGGGCCGTAGTTGTCGGGGTCAAGGAGTGTGGCTTGGCCCGAGACATCGTCGAGGTCGGTATCGACCGAGCCGATCAGCTCGCGGAACTGCGATGTCCAGCCTGGCGCCTCGTCCGTGGCGCGCATGAACCGGGTGTGGTGGTGGATGGTCTCAGAAATCGCCACCTCGGTCCGGTCGCCCGCGTAGTAGAGACCGAACGTGCCGTCCGAGAACCGTCCCGGCCGGAGCGGCGAACAATGCACGAAGGGTGCCATGACCCAGCTGGCGCCGGGGCCAGAGACGCGCCGCGCCACCGGCACCCTGGACAGATCGCCGATGCTCTCGCGGATGCGGGGGTTGAACTTGGCCTCGGCCGAGGCCAGCGCCTCCCAATCCGCAGGGTCGGCGATGTCCTCGAACAGGTCGATGGGCGGATAGATGGTGCGGATGATGCGGACCGTGCGCGGCCATGCCACGCGGCGGACAGGCGCTGTCACCAGCCACCTCGCTCGGCATCCAGATAGCTGCGCAGATCGATCAGGTCGGTGATCTCACCGCGCATCATGATGTCGAGCGCGCTCTTTCCGCCGAAGGCCTCGTTGGGTTTGCGGATCCACGCATGGCCGCGTGCAGGGTCGGTGAAGAGGTAGCGCAGGGCCTTGTGGATGCCCATCAGGATTGCCATCCGGGCGCGGAGATCACGATCGATGCGGCCAATGTCGCCCACCTTCCAGCGTGCCCAGGTGCGCTGGGCCATGTCGCCCAGCAGGGTGCGGGCCTCTGCGTCACTGAGGTCCCACGCACGAAACAGATTGACGGTTGCACGCGCAAGGGCGGCCGCCTCCTCATCGGTGATGACGGGAAGGTCGGGACGGGCCGCAATGGGCTGGATGGTCGCGAACTGCATGGGCTTCTCCTTTGGCACCAATATAGTCATATTATGCCAATAGGCAATACCAATCAGTTAACGGGACGCGCGCGCTGTCAGCCACGGCCGCAGCTTCGGCATCGCCGCTGTCACCTCGACCTCGCGCAGCATCCTCCCCGCGATCAGCCCGTCCCGCACCCAATCCAGCGCCAGCCACCAATCCTCATAGCCGCGCCGGGCGGAAGTGATTTGCTCAGGATGCGGCCGCCAGGTGACCGGGCAGGCCAGAACATCGATTGTGCGCCATTTGCCGCGCGTCAGCACCCGTTCGATGCCCACCACGATGGTGGCCGCGCGTTTGCCATGTTGGTTCTGCTTGGTCTCGACCGGTACGCAGCGCGGCACGACGCCGGGCATCCAGTCGGGCGTGAACTCCGTTGCCGAGCAGCCGCAGAGCGCGTGCCCGATGGGCCAGCCCATCAGCCATCCGACGAAGAGCGGGTTCTGCCGTCGACGCGCGCGGCCCTTCAGGATCCGCTTTGATGCGACGCGCCCATTGGAGCCATAGCCGCTCGTGTCCTTCTCGACACGACTCTTGTTAGTATTTCCAGTTTTTGTCGCCTTCGCTGAAGAGCGATGAACGAGTTTCTCGGTTGACCATGCAGTTTGCCACCGATCGGCGCGACCAGGATGGTTCCAGTGGTTATTGCTGTCGAACAGGCATAAAGGTGAGCCTGACTTTGTCCATATACAGGAAATGCCACTATGAACCGCAACACTTTGTACTTGCTAATTGGCCTGCTCGTTGTCGGTCTCGTTGTAGTTGGCTACTTGTACTATCAAGAAAGCCAAAGCGGCGTTCAGATCAAGATCGGAGATCAAGGTATTTCGATCGATGGAAATTAGGTAGTCGATACTGGGCGATGGATGCTCTGCTGGCCGCGATGCATGAATGGCCTATTCGGCATTTACTTGCTATGCACTTTAGTCGGGTAGTCGAGAATCGCCGGGAATGGCGCGAAGGTGCTATCTGGAGGGTTGGTAATATGAGATAAGAGGCGAACTGGCTGTGGGATGGGAACATCTGCGATCTCGCCATTTAGGCTAGGCGCGGATCGTTCATTTCTGACAGGGCCAGAGTGACAGGGTTGTTGCCGCATGATGCGGCGCTCCTGTGGCACGTTCCATCCGACTTGATTGGGTGGTCGTGCGTAGAATGGGAAGGACCCAAAATGGCTCTCGAAAGTCTGTTCGTCATACTCCTCGTTGGTGCCGTGGCCGGTTGGCTCGCAGGGCTGATCGTCAAAGGCTACGGCTATGGCCTGCTGGGCAATATCGTGATCGGCATTGTCGGCGCGTTTGTGGCTGGCCTCATTCTGCCAAGGCTGGGGCTTAGTATTGGCAGCGGAATTGCCGGTGCCATCATTCACGCCACGGTTGGTGCGGTGATCCTGCTTTTCCTGATCCGCCTGGTCAAACGCGCCTGAAGCAGGGGGCGGGTAACGACGGTAGCGCGCGGCAGGATCGAATCCACGCAACGCGGACCCGTCCATAGCTGCCACTCAGGCACTGGATCGCAAGTCCAGTGTCCAGATCAACCGTTCGCGATCACGCACCGGCTCTCCCTGAATGGTGAAGCTGTCGGCCCCGATCACGATCAGATCGCTGGGGCGGGGTTCCTGCAGGTCGGACACACGCACCTCCACCATCATCGTGTCACTGACAAACCGGCCTGCGCCGAATTCGGTGATGCGATCCGGGGCGCGGGCAATGATGCGGATCGGGCGTTTCTCGGATGTGGTGGCGGAGATCCAGACAGCGGCCGCCGCCATGGACGGGTTGGCATAGATCCGATCCATGGCGGCGGCGAAGATGGTCATGATGATTGCCCCTGCCGGTCAGTTCGAGCTGTGCAGGCGGATCGCGATGCGGGGCCGCTTGTTGACCGGCAAGATCGAGCTTTCCGTCATCAGGTCGATCCAGCGGCCCTTTTCATCCAGATGCTGGCGGGCGTAGAGCGGCAGGCCGATGGTGTTGGCCGCCTCCAGCAGGTTGGCCGGGCCGCCGTAGGTGGTGAAGGTGTCCATAGTGCCAAGCGGGAAGGCGATGCCCTCGCTCGCCGGGATCAGGCGTTCGGTGGCATTGGTGGAGAGCGTCACGGTGCCCGCGTATGTCTCGAACATGATGCCTGCGAAGGGGAAATTGCGGCGCATGTCCTGGCGCAAGGGCTGTGCGCCAGTGGCGGCGTAGAACTTGTAGGCACCCTATGGGACACTGCCCATGGTCCTCGCGCCGGCTGCGAACGCGGGCCTCAAGTTCAAGGCGCTCTGCAGGGGAAGAAATCCGGGACGGATCACGCGCATAGCTGAATCGCTCTCACCCCCTCGTCAACCCGTCAGAATTTGCGTCCCCAAGGACTCGTAGTATACACCGATCAAAAGAAGAAAGACTCGGCGGCAGCACGTCCGCTTTGGGGCGGGCTCGCGCCATTCGCTGCGCGCATCACGAACGACAGCAAAGGACCGCGCGCGTCACGACGGGTAACCGAAATTCGCAAGTTTGCAGCGCCCGCGCCCGGGCGGGCCGGGGCGCTGGGGCCCCGGCCATGCCGCAGGCCCGAAAAGGACGCCCCCGTCCAAAGATCAGCCGATGGCGGCGGCCTTCACATCCTCGTCGATGAACGGGACGTATTGGGCGAAGTTGTCGGCGAACATCTGCACCAGTTTCG
>LADL02003582.1_pt1 | contig 40956 bp, 40 predicted proteins | sample 619721 | NCBI WGS metagenome assembly LADL02 (sample SAMN03397408, study PRJNA257561) | rock porewater metagenome | biome: terrestrial; feature: Opalinus Clay rock; material: porewater; isolation source: Opalinus Clay rock porewater BRC-3 borehole | place: Switzerland: Mt Terri URL, St-Ursanne ...
TGGTCGGGACGAGAGGATTCGAACCTCCGACCCCCACACCCCCAGTGTGATGCTACCGACTGTCGTGACTATTCAAAATTTGGGGATTAATGCTAAAAAATGCCAAAAAAGTCATAATTACTATATTCATATCTTGTTGCTATGTTGTGCATCGGTTAGTTGATCGTGATTGCTACGTGATTGCTGGAGCGAATTTTGAATAGAAAGCTAACTAATCGAACTGTTCTCGCAATTGGCTCGAGCAACAAAGTTCAAGTCTATTGGGATATCGATATTCGTGGCTTTGGACTTAAGGTCACACCTGCTGGTTCAAAGGTTTATGTCGTCCAATATCGGATGGGTGGGCGCGGGGCACGAACTCAACGATACACAATAGGCCGGCACGGAAGTCCCTGGGATGCGGCAACTGCTAGAAGTGAAGCAAAGCGAATACTTCAATTAGTTGGCTCCGGTATCGATCCACGTCGAGCAGAAAAGGAACGCCAGCGAAAGGTGATAGACTTACGCTCGGATGCCTACATTGAAAGTTTCATAGAAATTTACATGCGACGCAACTGGAAAGAACGCACGATACGCAGTCACGAGAGCAACTTTCGACGTTGGGTAATGCCGCACTTAGGCAGCATCCCGCTTTCAGATGTTACAAGACGCGATCTAACTTCTATCTTCGACCAACTTCCTCCTGACAGTCCAGCATTGCCAAGAAATCTGTTTAATCTAATTCGCCGTCTGTTTAATTGGGCGGTTGAAAGAGGTGATATTGAAGTTTCGCCGATGCGCGGCATGAGGGCGCCTATTGCGGCACCATCCAGACAAAGAGTCTTGTCTGACAATGAGATCATTGTGATTGCCGCTTGTGCTGAAGAAGTCGGACCAGGCTGGGGGCCTTTTTTCCGTACACTCATATTGACGGGCCAAAGGCGAACCGAAGTTGCAGAGATGACATGGGATGAAGTTGACCGCTCACTTCGGATTTGGTCGTTGCCACTTGAGCGCATTAAGAATGGTCGAAGTCACAATGTCCCACTTAGCGATCTGGTCGTTGGGGAGCTTGATGCAATCGCGAATGGCGATGCTTGGCCGAGAGAAGGCTACGTATTTACCCATACAGGAGAATCAGCAATATCCGGATTTTCGAAGGCGAAAAAGCGTCTAAATACCATTGCTGAAAGCATGAATTTAAATGATCCCGTTATGCCTTGGCGACTGCATGACTTACGAAGAACGCTTGCAACGAATATGCAAAAATTAGGCATCAGATTCGAGGTTATTGAGGCAATTCTAAACCACGTTTCCATTACGCAGGCAGGTGTGGCTGGTGTTTATATGAGACATGACTGGGCGGACGAAAAACGTGAAGCCTTGGAGGCTTGGTCCGATTGGCTAAAGCAAAAAGTTCTTGAATATCAAAGCTGACGCAGAGTTTAGTAATTATTCGCAGATGAATTCCTTTCAAGTGATTGATATTATTGTCTTTATTGACAAACTGTATTGAATTTGCTATTGGGCATATGCAGCCGCCATTTTCGCGCCGCTGCCACACTCACCAACCAAAACAGGATATAAATATGGAAAGGCAACCCGCACGGGTGCTGGAGCCGGGAGATGTGCGCCGTTTGTTGACGCACGCCACTGGGCTTAGACATCATTTACGTAACACTGTCATCATCATGCTCAGCTTCAAAGCAGGACTTCGCGCCTGCGAGATAGCAGGGCTCACTTGGCCAATGGTCTTAAAGAGCAACGGCCGAGTTGATGATCAGATCCGCATATGCAAACATATCGCTAAATATGGCGGCGGCAGACACATGCCGCTGCATGCTGACCTGAAGAAGGCACTGATCCGTTACCATCGATCGATGGGTAGTCCAACAGAAGGTCCGTTAGTCTTATCAGAGCGTGGCGGGCATATGACCGCTAGGAGCATCGTAAACTGGTTTCACGATGCATATGCGGAGCTGGGCCTGAACGGATGCTCATCTCATTCTGGACGGCGAACATTCATCACCCAGTCCGCCCGAATGATCAGCAAGATTGGGGGGTCGTTGCGAGATGTGCAGGAACTCGCAGGTCACCGCGCATTGACTACTACAGAGCGCTATATCGAGGGCAACCGGGATGCGCAGCGCAAATTAATCCGAATGCTTTGATCACCCCTATCAAACCACCATCCACAAAAACCTGAACGAAAGGAACCTGGCTATGACTAGTCAAGAGCAGGACAATTGCGTCCAAAATACCGAAGCAGAGCGGACCCGACTAATTCGTGATCTAAACGATAAGCTTAGACGTGAGCGCATCGGAGGCAATTTGTTCGTAACAGGGGGCATTTGCGCACTCGGCAATAGCATCGTGCCGCAGATCATTGCTGCGGTTACTGAGTTTGACGATTTCACGGCAGATAATGATCCACATGGTGAACGTGACTTCGGATCGCTCACCGTTCTGGGATATAGGATATTTTGGAAAATCGACTATTATGACGCTGATCTGAAATACGGATCGCCCGATCCAACCGATTCCGATGTTACCACTCGCGTACAGACGATCATGCTAGCGCATGAATACTGATGAGCGAAAAGGGAACCTGGAGGGGGGCCGATTTGGCTCTCCACCTCGCGCCTAACATGGCATCTTTTCAGCAGGGCGACTTAGATGGGCTCTGCGGCCTATATTCTGTTATCAATGCCATCCGTATTGCGCGCTATCCGATAAGACCTCTTTCAATAAAGGAGTGTTCTGATCTGTTCGAAACTGGCGTTTCGAGATTATCCAAGACCGGCCACCTTGCAGAATTTCTATGTGAAGGCATGGAATGGCGATATGTGTCCAATCTGGCGACATCGCTGTGTAAGGCTGCATCGGTCGATAATCGTATACTCCGGCCCCGTAAACCAAAGTCCACCTTCGACAAAATACGACGGTGGGAGTGGATTATTCACCAAATCAGCAAAGACAGGCCTGTCATGATTTATCTGAGTAAACGGGATCATTATTCCGTGACCACAGGGATATCACAGAAGCGTATCCGCCTGTTTGATAGCAGTGCATCTTACTGGGCAAACCGCGACGACAGAGATGTGATCCGGCTAATTGCAATAGCGACCTAGACGCCCCCACTTCGTGCGGCTGTCGCTCAAAATAAAAGTGATTTCCGGCTAAAAGAGTGCTTTTTGAGTCAGAAGGGCCAGTTTTGACCAGCATCATGGCCTTCTATTTATCACATAGATACGACTACAACCCCCAATTGCATCAGGCGTAAGATATATTCCCCGCTTTAGCGGACAGCTACCGGCATGATCTGTGTAAGGAATATATTGTAATTGGTCTGCAAGTTAGAATTGGGTGTGCCGGTGATATCGAGAGTTCCCGATACTCAACACATGTCAGTTCTTCGTTGGCATGTTTCCGAACACACATGATCTATCGTTGGTACGTACCATCTTGGGAGGTAAAATGGTTCTTAACACCAAAAAGGTGGCCTCCCAACTTGTGCCCGCTTTATCCCGGAAGCGGGCGCTGGCTTTAACCTATTTGAACGGCAACAACTGGGTGCGAAACCGTCTTTCACAATGGGCGTTCTGTATGGCGACTTCTGGGCCGATTCCTGACTGTCTGTTTCAGATGCTAATTCAACTGAAAGCAGTCTGAGAAAGTCGGTTCCAATAGCAAACAATCAATCATCGAGGCTCTAAAGTTAGCTCTCCTTGGAGGCACGGCATTGCGTCTGGCCCGGGGTAGAAACGTCGAACCTCGTTGATTCGCTACATGATCTTCCAACAACGAGCTATAATTTCCCCATGTCATCGATTAGCTTCGACAACTCCTGTGACAGTTGATCCTGTCGCGTGGCATGTTTTGGCAGATCGAACACCTCCGCAATTGCGTCGATAGCTCCACTGGCTCCGAAGAACATCGCCGATAGCAAAGTCACGAAGTGCTCTAGCAACCAAAGATGTTCAAAGGTAATACGGTCGCTCGCCGGTTGCTCGCGACTCCCCTGCCAGAAGTAGTTCACGCCGTAGTAAGTGCCGTGCAGCAACTCCGACGAGGGTCTGTAGATAGCAAATAATGCGGCACCGAAGCAGGTTCCAGCACGTTTGCACCGCTCGGCAACAGCGTCGATGCGCTCTTCGATGCGTTCGGGTGTCCAGTCCCGCAGTTCACGGCCTCGCTTATTCGTGTATTCTTCCAAGGCTTCGGGCAAGCCCGGAAGCTCATCGGGTGTCAAGCCAAGATCGCGACTCACAGTCATGCGCCATCCGCCAATTGTTGCCTCACGACTTAGATCACGCCACCGCTTCTGACGCATGTGGCGGATGGCCTGCTCTGCCAATGGTTCACCGCCAACAGCGATGTAAGCTGCATTCACAGCGGTCTCAACTGAGGATCTTGCAATGCCGAAACCGTCGCGGATCGCCATGTCTCTGGTTTGAGTAAGGGTAAGGACGCTGTGGAAGGAAACTCCTACCGCTTGGAGCATGAGTAGCGGGATGCGAACACTGGGTTTGTTTTTGTCTGGATCGATTAGATGCAGATCATGGATTACGCCATCCAGCGCGCGGGTCTGCGCATGTAGGAGCGCCCGCCCGCGATTGTGCAACTCATCGGGCTGGTGCTTTTTTTCAGTCATGCACTTGGTCTGCACTACAAAAACACTGTCCGGCAAGTGTTTCGATCACATGTTTTAACCAACGAATTCCAGACGACACCCTCAAGATCTCTAACGGCTGCTTTTGGTGCTAGCCTCCTCTGGACTGATTGGCTGCAACGAGGGCGCATTTTAAAGGGGCGGCAATTGGGCCGGTTGCCGTCAGTCTGCTTGCGTTTCAAAAGACAGCAACCGGACAGCCGAGAACACCCTGGTATTAGTCTTAGATTGACCGCACCTCCGCGAGAGCGGAGTTGAATCCGAGCGGCAGCAGAATGGAAGAAACAAGTCGGGCTTGCTTGGTATGCAATGAATCCGACGGCGCCTTCACCTCTACAAAGCGGATGTCCTAGCCACGCCAGAGCGTCAGATCGGGCCACCCGGCTCGCAGGTCGTATGGCGCAGTCGCGAAGACTTCCGCGATAGTCGCGAGCCGCTCCGAACCGAGCGCTTCAAACAGACCCATCACATGATGGCGTCCGACCCGCGGGTAAAAGCGTGGTGTTTTGCCAAGTGCCGCAGATATGATCGACCAGTTCGCTTCGATCCGCTTGATGTCGGCGCGCGAAACGGCGGCTACGAGCCTTGCCGGATCGTAGCGATCCTCGTCGAACGCGACGTTCTGCGCATAGATCGCCTCGATGAAGGTGTCGGCGTGGCGCTCTGGCAATTTGGTGAATGAGGCGGCCTTGATCAGCGTCAGGATGAGTCCGCCTTCCGCTGCCGCGCCGTCCCACCCCTGAGCCCGGTAATGGTCGAGCGCTGCAAGTTCGACCGAAGCGAACACTCCGACGGGCGGAAAGCGCCAGGTCTTGTTCGGTCCCTGTTCAAGGCCAACCACTTCGTGGCCGAGCCCGAGCCGCTCGGCCTGGCGCTCGAACTTACCGGGTTTCTTTGTCTTAGCGGACTGCGGTGCGCGTGGCTCGAGCTTGCGGCGAAGCGCATCGGCCCGCCGAGAGATGCCGATCTGCGGATCGCGGTCAAGCGCTCCTTCATAAGCAGCGAGCGCGTCGGCCAAATCGCCTCCATGCTCGAGAATCTCGCCGCGCAGGCGCAAAGCGCGCGCATGATTGTCGATGTTGTCGCACGTGACCGCGGCATCGCATCCGGCAAGGAGTACGGCCCGCCAATTGCTATCCGGCGTGTTCTTTTCGCGTTCGAAGATCGCACGGATAACTGCGAGATCTCCCCGGCCGATCCGCCGGGCTTCCCAACCGGACCGATCGACCATCTGCCCGTCGAATGCGTAGGCGACGCGCTCGCCCTCGCTATCGATCAAATAGATATGACCGGCTGTGCAATCGAAGGCGTAGCCGCTCGCCCAGCCAGTCTCTGGCTCCCAGCCCGCGATCTCGCGTGCCTCGAGAAGATCGAAGAGGTAATAGCGGCACGAGTCCGGGCTGCCCGGTGCGTTCGCGGTCTGGCAAATCGCGTAGCGGCCGTCGCCAGATATGGCGCAGTCGACGAGATTGGCGGCGAAATCGCGAGCGAGGATTCTCGTCCCGTCGAAGCGGAACGCCATGAACCTGCAGGCGAGTGCATCGCCGAACAGGACATCGGCGATGATGAAAGTGCCGTCGTCCGCGACGTGGCCATCCGAGGGCCGCTCGAGCTGACCTTCGAGGATCGGGTGATCTGCATCGAGCAGTGACCAGCGGCCATGGCCCGAGGTCCGTGCGCCGCCATTGCGCCCGCTGGGCTCGCGATCGGACCAGATGAGACGGTAACGGCCCGAGGGCGAGCGCGCGAACCGGCCGATGAAGTCGATCTCGTCGATCGTGCAGAGGTTGTGCAAGCTGAATTCGGAGATCGCGAGCGGCATTCCCGCAGGCGTGCGTTGTCGTATGCCATCGGTCCCGCCGCCCGTCAGTCGCTGCCAGATCGATTTCATCGTGCCACCACACTGTCGGGTCGCATCGTTCTTGAACAATCCCAGTAAAGATGGGGAAATGAGATCGTCATGCCTTCATCACCTTGATGTCGCGCAGGTGCGCGAGCGCGTCGCTGTCGAGTCCGCTCTTGAAGAAGGCCCGCTCCCCGGACACGTCACCGAAGAACTTCTTGAATCGCTCCTCGGTAGCGTCGGCATCCTGCCCACCGGTAATGATCGTGATGTTCGGCCGCGTGCGTTCGGTCAGCTGCACGCGCTTGAGTAGGTGCTTGAACTCGAAGTCGGCTGCCGGCATCGAATAGCCGAGGAAGACCCAATCGGCGGTGCGCTTGAGATAGTCCTCTGCGGTCCGCCAGCTTGCCGCATGCATCGGAAATTCAAGCGCCTTGCGGTAGCTGAAGGTAGCGAACCGCGTGCCGAGACTGTGACCTGCGCAATGCGGACAGGCCGGTGATCGAACGGTCGGCGTGCTTACCCGACTACCGGACAGTACGGTCGTCCAGTCCTGTCGCCGGAACAGCGTTTGGGCGACCTTTTCGGTGTCGTTCGGTGGTACCCAAAAGGTTTCGCGGCAGGCATCGCAGTAGAGCCAGTTAACCGACCCATGCGGCTTGAGGATGTGCAAGGTCTGCCCGCGCACCGATCGCTTGACCAGCCGGTTACTCTTGAAGGTAACGGGGTTTGCATGGCAGCCGTAATCGACGTCACGGACCTTCAGCGCCCGGGCGATACCCCGCTCAAAGACGGTGTCCCAGTTCATGCTGAGGACCGCTGTTTCGCTTAAGTTGAACTGCTGGAACAAGCGCTCGAGCGAGCGCCAGTTGGCATCGGGATCCTCCTGCCGTCGGCGATAGGCCTGCGACAGCATGCGGATCATCCTGACGATGATGGCGCGACGAACGACCCGTAGTTCAGCCGCTGAGTGATCCGGCCCGAGGTGATGACCGGTGTTCGCCGAAAGGTCGATCAGCGTGAAAATATCCTCAAGCTCGGGCCATTTGTCTGCCGATCTCGTGTCACCTTCGCCGAAGACTTGATCGACGAATTTCCGCAGGTAGCGGATCTGCTGGCGACTGGGTCCGCCAAGGTTGAGACCCTTAAGATTGAGGAGTTCGTTGGTAAAGTTGCTGGCTAGTGGCAAGCCCGCATTGAACGATCAACCCGCGCCCACGATCAACAAATTGCCAGGATTGAATGACATTCGTCTCTTCTAGCCGCGAGGCTTTGTTATGCAATAGTCCGGATGCATGTGGTCGAAATCAAACGGGCATTCGAAGGGTTGAGATTTTAGTCGTGAGCGGGGCAGGCAGAGCATCTGAAGGGGCACGGGCTCGCTCTATTTCTTGTCTAGAGCGTGATCATCTTAGATTGAAGCATATCCGGAGTTTTGGAGGTAATTGGCGCATTCCAGACCGGCGGCAATTGGGCCGTTGACGACTGTTTGGTTATTGCCTCCGATTTCGAAAAGCAGACACTCAGCAAACGACCCCATTGTCGCCATTTGCTAAAACGTTACAACGACTCTAATAATGGAACGCGCCCAACACTGAGACACTTCACCGATCCTTTCTCAATCGATTGCGAGGACGCGAATGACCAAGCCAACCTACGAGGATCGCGTGATCCTGTTTCTCGACTTCATGGGTTTTAAGGAAATCGTACAGAACACGGTCTCCGATCCTGATGCTCTGACCGCCCTTCAGAAAGCCATCGACCGCCTCAGGGAAATAGGCGACGAGGCCCTGCAGGAAACCCGCCAAGTGACGCAGTTTTCCGACTGCGTGGTTTGTTCGTTCGATGTCACCCAACCCAGCACGGTTTTCGATCTTCTTAACGCGACGGGATTCATGATCGTGGAACTCGCATACGAAGGATATTTGGTCCGTGGCGGGGTCACATGCGGACAGTTGGTCCATACAGAGGACTACTTACTGGGTCCGGCGATGAACGAGGCCTACCGCTTAGAGTCTCAAGTCGCCCGGCACCCTCGAGTGGTAATCGATCCGGAAGTGCTGATCCGGGCCGGGCAAGCTCCGGCGCCACAGCACGATGCCAAGATGGAAGCTGGGTATGTGAAGGGCTTCATGACCCGAGACGATGATGGCCAATACTTTTATGATTATGTTTCGTTCGATCAGCAACTCGCGCTTGGGGTGGAGCCGGACGAATACCCAGCGTACCTGTGGCGCCTTGCAAAGAAGATTGAGGAGGGTTTGCAGGCGGCGGATTACAGGGTGCGGGCGAAGTATTTCTGGCTGTGGAAGCTATACGCCCGGCAGGTTAGGCAGTTCAGGGAAAGCACGAATATGGACCCGGGGTTCCGGGTGATGGTTGAGGGCCTGCGCCTGTTCGAGAAGAAGGCAAAGAAGGTGGCGATGGAAGTGGCGGTAATGCGCTAGGCCGTCCTCCCGCTGAAGCGCGAGCCGAACTCTAGTGCGCTAGGTTCGCTTCGCTCACCAAAGTCCACCGACCTCTACGGGAATTTATCCGAGCCTTAAATAATGTCCGTCATCGCTCAGAACCTTCCCGATAGCAGACGTTCCGCTCCCCCACCCAATATCCGCCATTCGGCGTTGGCTGAAACTGGGCCGTTTGTGGAACGTCCGTTCATGGACAATTATTGATGACAAACAGACATTGAGTTCTTGCAACTTACGATGACAGATTCCGCCCCAGTTGCGTACATACACTTTTTCTCGAATTGCCATCTGCTCCGCGCGTAAAGCTACAGCTTCCCGGCAGCGAAGCGCTGCTTCTAAAGTTGAAAGCGACTTCACACTGAGGACGATCTCAGCAAAGTTACCATTTTGGCGGCGATTTCGCGTTCACCCATCACGACGTGATTGGCCCCAAGGCGGCTGAGATAATCAACGTCCTCGTCAGAATGCGCTCGCGCGATGACCTGGATTCCCGGGTTCATCTCGCGCGCGCGTTGCGCGATGCTGCCTGCTTCGAACCCGCCCGGAATCGCGATGACCAGCGTGCTCGCGTCATGGATGCCAGCCGCATGCAGGATACTTTCGCTCGCAGCATTTCCCTCAACCATGGCAAATTTGTTGTCGCTGCCTGCCCGTGCCAGGTCTGACCGGGATTCAACAACCACCAGACGTGATCCCGAGTGCCGAAAGGCATCGACAACCAGTTTTCCGACACGCCCATAGCCGACAATGATGGTGTGTCCGTTGATTGAAGTTGTCTTTTCAGCATTCTGTTTGGCTGACTTCTCTTCAGATTTAACCGTTGCTGACGACGGGCCGCGACCTACCACGAGTGTGAAGATGAGAGGGTTCGCCAGTATGGAGAGAATGGCTCCAGCCAAGATCAGGTCACGGCCCTCATCCGGCAATATACCCAGATTGGTGCCCAGTCCCGCGAGAATGAATGAAAACTCTCCGATCTGGGCAAGGCTAGCACAAACCGTCAGCGCCGTTTCGTTCGTATGCCCAAAGGCGCGAACAATCGCGTAGGCCACCAGCGACTTGCCGAATAGGATAATCGCCACGGTTGCCAGCAGAGGCCAGGGCTGGTCGACGATCACAGCGGGATCGAACAACATACCCACAGAAACAAAGAACAAGACCGCGAAGGCATCGCGCAGCGGCAAGGTCTCCTCCGCAGCCCGGCGACTGAGCTGGGATTCGCCGAGGATCATCCCCGCAAAAAATGCACCGAGAGCGAAAGACACATCGAACAGATAAGCCGCTCCGAACGCCGCACCGAGAGCAATAGACAAAACAGCCAGACGGAACAGCTCGCGCGAGCCGGTGTGTGCCACCCAATGCAGTCCCGCCGGGATCAGCCGCTTGCCCACAACCAGCATCAGTCCAATGAAACCTGCGACCTTCAAAACAGTGATGAACACTAGCCACAAAACTTCGCTGCCGCCGGACTTGGTTCCGTCAAGCAATTCTGCGACCACTGGCAGCAAAACAAGGGCCATGACCATTACAAGGTCCTCGACAATCAGCCACCCCACGGCGATTCTGCCGCGTTCGGTCTTTACCGCATCGCGCGCCTGCAACGCCCTGAGCAGCACGACGGTACTAGCAACAGATAATGCGAGGCCAAAAATCAATCCTGCCGGAACCGACCACCCCAGATATCGCGCAAGTACATAGCCGAGCGCGGTTGCGACACCGATCTGGGCGATCGCGCCCGGAACGGCGATCTTGCGGACGGAAAGCAAGTCCTTCAGTGAAAAATGCAGGCCGACGCCAAACATGAGCAGGATCACGCCGATTTCCGCTAATTCGATGGCCAGTCCGCTATCTGCGACAAACCCGGGAGTGAACGGACCGATCAGGACACCGGCAAAAAGATAACCAGCGACTGGTGATATTCGCAGCTTGTGCGCAATCGCACCCATCGCAAAAGCGACGACGATGCCAGCCACTATGGTGGCAATGAGAGGCGTGTGATGCGGCACTAATGAACTTGTTAAGGAACCCGTGCCAGACGTCAACTGGCAAGCTGATTGGGAATATCCGGCCCCCGCGAAGATATTGCAGATGGAGCTGCCTATCTACCATTGGTGATTTTCCCCTCTACGCTAGCCGCATGGGGGATAAGATCTCACTCTTGCATTTCTTTTTCACCATGTCGCTCCACTACTCGGGTGTCATGATCTGCGATGTGTAACTTCTTTGCCATCCAACGGATCGTTGGCCCCTGGATCAGGCTGGACAGCACAACGACAAAGAACACGATGTTGAAGATGATGAAGGCTCCATCGACCCCCGCGACAATCGGAAAGGTCGCCAGGACAATGGGAACCGCTCCTCGTAATCCGGCCCAGGATACAAAGATTTTCGCACGCCATCCGAATTTGCGGAACGGTGAAAGACACAGGAATATACTTATGGGCCGTGCAACGAACATCAGGATGAGCGTCAGAATCACTCCGGGGATGACGACGGGACCAAGCTGTGATGGCGTAACCAGTAGTCCCAGGGTAAGAAACATGGCGACCTGGGCCAGCCACGCCATCCCGTCCTGAAAGGTCGAAACCGTACGCTTGGCAGCATATGTCTGATTGCCCGCTACCAGACCAGCAACATAGGCGGCCAGAAAGCCGTTACCTGACAGGAGCTCCGCCGCGCCGAAAGCTATCAGCGCAGCGGCAATCGAAATCACAAAAGCGAGGCCGCCCTGCCGGTAGCCTCCGCGTTTTAACAGAGCCGGCATCGCGTAACCTATGGCAACACCGACCACTGCCCCCATCGCCATCTGGATCGCGAATTCTGGCACAAGTTCGAGCCCCGATGCGCCAGGAGTTGACATGAACAGGAGGACGGCACCCACGAGAAATATCGCCATGGGATCATTGGACCCGGACTCGACCTCGATCAGTGCCGGAACGTCCCCGTGGAGGTTCAGACCGGTGGACCGCAAGATGGCAAACACGGCCGCCGCGTCAGTGGAAGCGATGATGGCTCCCAGAAGAACGGCCTGATAAAAGTCGATATTCAGCAGAAAGACAGCACATACAGCCACAATACCGGCGCTGATGATCACTCCCGCCGTTGCTAAAATGAGCGCAGGACCGGCGACGCGGCGCACGTCCTGCCAGTCAGTATCCAGCCCGCCAGAAAACAGGATGAACACCAGCGAAGCCATCCCAATCGCCTGGGCCAACTGAAAATTGTCGAACACAATCCCGCCGGGGCCGTCGACACCCGCGAGCATCCCCAGACCAAGAAATCCGATCAGGGCGGGTAAGCCGAAGCGAGTCGAGAGGCTGCCTGCCAGGACGGTTGTCAGTAGCAGGATGCCGAGTAGCAGGAAGGTGGATTCTGTGTCGAGAAAAGTCATGCTCCGGCTTAGCACAAAGGCACTTCATGTCACGTGGGCTTTCGGGCACCATAGATTGCCCCGACGGCGATTGATCGCGACTATCGTTCATGTTAGCCAATTCCCTATGCGAAATGTCATGTTCATTGCTTTCAGCTGCTGTATTTTTATCAGTTCGGGTTGCTCCGACAACCCGTCCGGGTGTTCTGGCTTCACCGCAATCGGCAACACCGGGCAGACTTCATTCACTGTGCCCCAGCTGATGGCGCATGCGGCCGCCATGGGCCTGACACAGCAAGAAGCCGAAACGCTGATCTATCTCGAAGGCATTTCGTCCACAACGGAGATTGAGCCGGGCGAGACTCTCTGCATCGACGGAAGGCCCGGATAGTAAGTGACTGGTGTCCAGCTATGGTCATATCTCAGTTTTCTCAGCCAGGGTGAGAGTATCTTCTATGTCGACGCCCAAATAGCGAACCGTATTTTCGATCTTCGAATGGCCGAGCAAGATTTGGAAGAATCTCAGGTTGCTCCTCCGTTCGAAGTCCGATAGCTTCAACCCATTCATCGACGAGCCTTGCATATTGCCGAGTGCTCAGATGCCGTGTGGGATCGACCCTACTTGGAAATACATGGTGGTCGAGTGAACCGCCGAGCCTTTGCATGATCGCAGGCCCACGCATCGACTAAGTGCTAGCAAGCCTGAACAGGGCGGCCAACTCGACCGCCCTGTCAGCTAGCTTCCTAACAGACCGATTGAGACAACGATTATCACGACAGAAGCGAGTCCAAGACACACCAGAATGTCTTTCGCCGAGAATCTGTCAATGTGGTCAGCCTTGAATTGGGAATAAGCCTGGCGAATTTCATCTTTACTGGAGACCATGGCCACATCGTAGGACGATGCCTCGTGGCGAAACCAATTTAGAAGCATATCGAGCTGCTCTGATGATACGTCCGGGTATTGTGAAATCGCAGCCTCGATCTGGGCGCGACGTTCGGCGCCCGCAGGGGCGCCAGTTACTTCTAAAACCATAATCACTCCTAATCTTGCAAAATGCATGTCCGCTTCGCCCGAAGCGATGCGGTGCGAAGATCAGGGGAAAGGCGGGCCTGTTGGCGGGAAGAGAAAAATCGACAATTTTCGACGGGGCGGCCTGGTTGCTCTTGGCCACTGGAGGAGACCCTCAGAGGAAAGGCTCCCTGCCGTCGTAACCAACACATTATTAAGGAGCATCGGTAGAGGAGGGGAGGGCGTCCTCTTGATCTGCGGTACCGTGTCGACACGGTTCGAGGTAACAGCTACTTCGACGGAGCTCACGCTAAAAGCCGAGCCGTTACCTTGTTGGAGAGCAATCTCTTTCGCGGGTATCGCTTGCATCGCGATAGTCGCGAGGATTATCGCTGCGAACCATCGGAAAAGCCAAGCGAGGACTAATTTGTTCGTCACGCGGTGCGACTAGCATAGGATTCTGTAGCTTGCAATCGACCTGCTTGTCCTTCGGGGGCACTGGCGAACCAAGGTTTTTCCACCGCGAGGATGTATTGCCAGTGAACAAGCGCGAACATTTGACGCTGCACCGCAGCGGAACCTCTATAATTTTCGATCTTTACGAATGGCAGCTTTCGGGCGGCCATTTTTTCTGACGGGATGACCGAAACGAGGGCGCGAAGCAGACATAAAATCGAGCAGCTGCGAAAATCTGCAAACGCGGCGCTTGCGGAACAGCATTTACCATTTTGCCAGTGTCTCCTACTGCGCCCATAGCAGGCGCTAGCAGCAATCGAGAACGCCCTAGTGAGTCATTTCCCGAAATTGATGCTAACCGTCATAGCCTCTAATTGATTTCTAGTGATCAGCAACCCTGATTTCGCCACATTATCTCTGGCATGGATTGCTTCATCTGTTCGCAGCTTCGTTCGAAAGATTGTTCTTTTTGCCTTTTCGTACATTGCTCCAGAGCCAACCCTGCTTGCTGAAATTGATTGGATTCGAACAGATAGTCGCCAATGACCTCGGCTCCGGTTAGGTGGACCTGAGAAGTGTTTTGCAAGCCGCCGCTTATCCAGTGTCCGTTATTGTTGGTGCCCCAAATCGTTGCCTCGTCAGCATGTCGCCGTACAGAGCCATTTAGTGGAAATGTCTGCCCAGCGATCACCACCTTCATGATTGTGGCTCCGATCTCTGGTCCTTGCCATCCATCTATGGCAATTTCCAGTCCTCCGCGCCCACCCTCCCGATAGAAGGACAAGCTGGCAGTTTGGTTCTGCCGCTGAAAACTTCCCAAATCGGCAACACAGCGTCCATCGCGCTCGATGAGTATGACATCTTCATCGGCGATTGTGGACCAGATTGCTGTATCTGCGAACATTTCGCCACTTTCATCATCGGAACAGGCAGTCAGCCCCAAAAACAATGTAGCGGCCGTGATGGAGGATATTTGGAAGGTCGCTGATGATGCCCTGTTCATGCTGGGATTGACCAACGCACTCTTGCATATTCGGCTGTGCTATCGTCGTCCGGCATCGTCCAGCCCTTTGCAATCAACCTCTTTGCTGAAAGCTCGTTGCCTTTATAGGTTACTAGCATTTCGTGCTCGAATGCTATGCCACATTTTCCAGACATCGAAATCCTTAGGAACGACCATTTCGTCTGTAGGTCTCTCACGGTGCCATTTTACAAGCTTGGACTTCAATTTCTTCCGAAGCTCTTTGCCAGCCTTTACCGAAAACACAACATCCATAAGTTCCACGTTGGTGAGCCCTTCAAACACGCGCATGGCAAGGTCTGGCCGGTAACCCTTAAGCGTATCCATAAACCTATTAACCCCGGGCTTTCCTTTCTTCGGCATCCAGTTTTTTGCCGAATGTGGAGGTTTAGCCATATAAAGTGCGAAGCGCTCTAAGCTATCGGGCGTCAAAATAGGTTTAAGATCTACTGGCGTTGCCCCGAACGAGCATTTCCATTCACCCTTTTTCGAAATTTGTTTTGCCAATTCCTCGGGGTCGATATCTTTGTGTGACCATCCTATGCCATGGATATGATACAATAGAGTTCGGCCTTTCCCCTTACGTGGATAGTTCATGACAGGATGCTTCTCAACCATCGCGATCGCATCAAATGGTGTACCCCTAAGAGATCGGACGGCTTTTTCTTTTAGATACTTGATATTGGCCTCTGGAGACCTATCAGAGGTGACTCCAGAGTCATCAATCAGCGTAAGGAAGTAATAGTTCAGCTGTTCATCTTTGTGAATTGTCCAGTGTTCCGACATAATCTTCAACAAAAATTGACTTGCTTTAGCCCTGGCACGCATGTCGCTCCAAAGGAGCAGTTCAGCATATCCGCGCAACCCGCTGAGTGCCGAAACAATTTTTTCTTCATCCTCCGTAAGGCCTAACCCCGACAGGCCATGATTCCATTTTTTACGGAATTCCTTAAAGCGTTGCTTCGCTCGGTTTATGTTATTTTTAGTTGATTCAAAAAATGTTTTTTTCATTGGTAGATTCCTTAAAACTACTCGAAATGCCATCCGCGAGCCGAAAAGTGGGCTTCAGTCGGTATTTTTGAGTTGGGTTTAGTGTATTGCAAAGCGTATTGGCGCTCAGTTGAATGTTCGAATTTTTATTTAAGCCTGTGCATGGTGTGCTCCCGATAGTTCCAAAACCCTCACGGCCGATTTTTCGGCAGGGCTGGTCACTATTATTCACAACTTTTGGTTTGGTGATCGGGCCTAATTGTCGAGAATTATAGAATATTTAGAAAAATAAAATATCTATAAATATCAATGGTTTGGAGAATAAATTCAATTTATCGCCCAATTCCGGATTTTTGCGCAATTGATAGATGTAAAGACGATATTAGGAAGAGCGATCGTTCAGTGTGGCGAAGATAAAATGAATCCATCACCAATCATTAATGCAGTCGAAGAAGTTTGCTCATTAGGTTACGATTTGTTCGGTTTGCGACGCTAACAAACAGTGGCCTGCTTAGATTGGGAATGCGTCTGCTTTCACAATAGTTGTTATCTGGTAATGACGTCAGCAAATGGAACGGTTTCTACCGACCAGCCTTCAATTTTCCATCTGATCAATTCGATCGGCCACATGTGGGTGGGGAGGGGATGTTCACGATGAGCGATCTGCATGACAGCTAGTGGGCCGATTGCGGCATGGCAGGTTTTGGTGCATGATCGTCCGGAACCGGACAGACAAACCTTAAAATTAATATCTTACGACAAAAACGAACGAATTGCTCCGGATAAAAATACGACGAAACGGCGCGGGGATTTTTCAGCAGCGAATGCTTCCTCGTAACCTTCCACAGGCGAGCGTACAGAGGGAGTTTCGGAGCCTATTCGTCCCATTCATATGCAGCGTCAAACCAGCGCAGAAAGGCTCACTCGGGCACTCGTATGTCCGTGCAGCATCAGGAGCGCACCTTTCAGGCGGTCGATCGCGATCGCGCCCCCCAGCGACACCCGAATGGCCTCAGGGGCCGTTTCCTCTACGGCAAAGCGCTCCGCCGGGATCACCGAAAGTCCCGTGGGACGCATGAGGTCGGCTATGTTCCTGCCCTTGAGATGCGTCGGCAGCCGAAGCCACAGATGATATCCTTGGGCGTGGCTTGACGTATCGAGCCCGGCGAGGAGCTCCGTGGCCATACGCTGGCGCTTCGCACTTTCGTCCCGCATTTTGGCGACAAGCAGGTCGAAAGTGCCGTCAGCGAGCCATGCGCTGACAATCGCGACGTTCAACGGTGGCGCCATGATCGTTGTCTCGTGCAGTTGGGCGGCCAGCCCCAAGCCCGACGCAACGCTCGGAGTCCGTACGAACGCCACGCGCAGCGCGGGCGAAATGATCTTGGATGTGGTTGCGATAAACCATGTGCGATTTGGAACGTAGCTGGCGATGGGTGCAATCCGTTCTGAGGAGAGTGCGCCATACGCATCATCCTCGATGATCTGGATGTCATGCTCATCCGCGACCTGTGCGATTGCCTGCCGGTCATCCTCGGCGACGGTGGTTCCGGTGGGGTTGTCATTGCAAGGCACCACATACAGCGCCTTGATCGATTCATCCGTACACGCGCGGCGGAGCGACTCGGCATCCATCCGGTGTAGCGGCACCAGGCGCAGGCCCGCACGGTCAGCGATCGCGCGAAATCCCGGGTACACATACGCACCGCAAGCAATCGCATTGCCTGGCACGAACATTGAGGTCACGATCGCATTCACGGCGTTCTGGCTGCCAGAGGTGATTAACACATCGTCCTCGCCCGATGGCACACCCATGCGGGTCAACAGCTGTGCGCCGATAACCCTGTCCTCGCGCGCTCCACCTGCAGGCTGATATTGCAAGTAGGATGCAGCGTCGCGCGACAGGAGTTCGCTGGTCGTTTGGGCGATCGCCCGGCCAAGAATCCCACGCGGTAACTCAGGCGGCATGTTCATCCCAGCATCCACTATCTGGCGCGGGGGAGCGTCGATCCTTGACGGATCCCGAACAAAGCTGCCTGCGCGGCCCCGGCCCTCTATTAGCCCGCGCAGTCGTGCCGCTTCGTAGGCCCGGGTGACCGTGGTCAGATCGATACTCAGGCGGGCGGCAAGATCGCGTTGCGGTGGCAATCGGTCGCCGTGCTTGACGATCCCCTGATCAATCGCATCACCAAGCGCGTCGGCAATCGCGATATATTTCACGCCTCCTGCAAGATTCAGGTCAGCTATCCACCGGTCATTCATCTGGAACGATCTCGCTTTCTGCTGTTCGGTTGAGCTTGGTCCAAAGCTGCGCCGTCCCTGCTTCCTGTGCATTGTTCGCATACTGGGAGGCGACTAGCCATCCTTTAAGCGGCCGGAGCGGCACAAGACAGCCGACGATTATCATCGGGAACGTGGTCACGAAGTGGACCCAGAAGGGTGGTTCAAAGGCAACCTGAACCCAAACAATGATAAATAGTAGTGGAAAGGCGACGAAGCACAGTGAGAAAAAGGCAGGACCATCATCGGGAGATGCCCATTCAAAGGTCAGGCCACAACTGTCGCACCGGTCGGCTATCTTCAACCACGATTTGAACATCGAGCCCTTGCCACAACGAGGGCAAAGACCATGCCACCCCGCATGCAGTATCCAATTCAGCTTCTTTTCGCCTTGTAACTCAGGTTTCATCCAACTTATTCCATGCATTATGCATGCATAATGCATACATAAGGAATATGTATGGTTTTGCTAAGACGAGATCAAGCTGTAAATCCTGAAAAATCCGCAGGGCCCGCTATCCCCAATCAGGAACTGCATCTGCATTATCAACTTCAGGTCGACCGGCACTCAGCCGTCGCTCTGACCGGATGCCCATGCAGTATCCGATGATCAGCATCCGGATCATCAGCTCGGGCTCGATCGAAGGTCGTCCAGTCGAACTGTAGAACGGCTCCAGGCGCTCGCGGATGCCGGTCAGATCAACGAACCTGTCGATCGAACGCAGCAGGTGAGGCAGCACGCGCTGCCTATTAACATTAGAGGCAGGGGACGATTGATTGCTGCGCGGCCCGCCATTTATTGAGATCGCAACACTGCTTAATCTATTGGGTCACACACGTATATAGGCCCCATAATTTTCTCTTATGTTGACGCCATGAAGGCGCTCTCGACAAAGGTGATGAAAAAAAGTCGCGCAACTTTGATCGCATAGAGCTAAGCACGGCGATCCCGAAACCTGCCGCTTGATACCCGGCGCGATTTAGCCCGCCAAAATCGGAAACCTTGGCAAAAATACCACGTCGGACGTTCGTTAGCTGCCGATGTCTTCCAAAAAGGCTTCTACCGCTATCGAAATGTCGAAGAACAGTCGCTCTCGGGTGAAACCAAGTACCTTCAGCGTGCTTAGCCGCCTGATATCAACCAACAAGACGAGGCCGATGCTCTGCTAATTTAAGCAGCCATCAGTGCCAAATGTTCGGACGACGGACATCTATTTGAATTGTTAATTCGAGGGTCTTGATAAAAGCCTATTTAAAAGAGTAACAACAAAATGCGCATCCATGCAATGTTTGATCGTTCAATGAGAATGAGACGAATGGATACAAGCCCACGTTCCCTGCACAGTCAGGGAGGTCCAAGGCAGGAGAAAATAGATTATGAAAAAGGCGCCTAAGCCTCTCCGAAAGCAAATCGAGGATCCCCCACGCGGCCCCACCAGCGCGAAATATTCGCGACGCCTATCCCGTGAAGAGCTGACCCCCGAAGCTCGCGATGATATTTGTGCAGCGGCGGTAGCCGTGATCGGCAAGCATGGTTACGTAGGCGCCACTATCAAACGTATCACCGACGAGGCGGGGATCGCGCAAGGGACTTTTTATCTTTATTTTGAGTCTCGCCAAGCTCTGTTCGACACGCTGCTACCACGGATCGGTTCGGACATGCTCCAATTCATCCGGGATCGGATTCAGGGCGCAGGGGGCTTCTTCGACGCTGAAGAGCGCGGCTTTCGTGCCTTTTTTTATTATTTGAACTTGAGGCCGGGTTTCTTCCGGGTGCTAAACGAAGCAGAATGGGCGGCACCACTAGCACACCGCGAACATTTCAACTTACTGGCGATGCACTATCGACGTGCATTGATGCGTGCTGCTGCCGAAGGGGAAATTCGCGCACTCGATATTGATGAGGTTGAGGCCGTTGCCTACATGTTTATGGCATGCCGCCACTACATTTACTTGCGTTACATAAAAGACCAGCCGGCTCAAGCTGAACCGCCCGAAAACGCTGTAAAAGCCTATATGACGCTAATCCGCAATGGGATTGGTGACGCATCCGTTCGAGCATCGCCGTGATTAATCCGAATCAGCGGTAAATGAAGACTTGGCCACCAATATTTTGAAGCATTAATATCACCCTTTGTTCGGCATAAGGCCTCAAGCCTTGCGACATCTCAGTTTTTTGCTCTCCTGTAACAACTGGCCCCCTTGGGCGGAAGTTGCCACAGACACAATGAACAGATATTCAATGAGTGTTGACTCATGGAGAAGTTGCGTTTAATTTAATCATCAAAGCAGACGCGTGCAGGCTTGCCTCAACGCGTGGTTCAAGCAATATTTTTTTTCGGTCTCAAGATGTCGCGAAAAAGAATTGTGAATTTCTCCAGGCTCTAGAGCCTACTAATCTTAAGAGGCGGCACTGCATGATCGCTATATTGGCAATCCAGTTTCCCGGTCTCGGTATCATTCCTTTGGGTTCACGCAAGTCATTCGGCCGGAGACCTCATTCCCGGGTTTGGCGAAATGATATAACGATCCGAAAGTTTGGAGCGACTGCAAGATAGCAATGGCCGAGCGCGAAGCAAACGAGTTTGATTATATAGCAATTTCTGCCCGCTCGAATTGCCGAAGTGAAGGTGAAAATGACATGCAGACCAATACGAGTCGTTGGAAAACCAAGCTGAGTGAAGAACGGATAGCCCGTTTCACGGGAAGCGGTCATTGGAACAATTTGATAATCGCTCATCACGCGGGGGAAATGGCAGTTAGATTTGGCAATGATGTAGCCTTGGTGGACGGGACGACAATTCGCACTCATGCTCAGATATTTGAGGAAGCGCTGCGGCTTGCCGAGTGGTTTCGCAGCAACGGACTTCAACCGGGTGACGTCATAAGCTTTCAGCTTCCGAACTGGTGGGAGACGGTCACGATCAACCTGGCTGCATGTATCTCTGGACTCGTAGTAAATCCTATCGTGCCGATCTACAGGGATGCAGAAGTTGAGTACATTTTGAAGAATTCCGAAAGTCGCGTTTTTTTTATACCCGAGGTCTTTCGTAGTATCAATTATGTAGAAATGATTGATAAACTCCGGCCGTCGCTTCCCAATTTGGAGACAATTGTAGTGCTGCGAAGGCAGGCGACGCGCGGGGACTTTGTGTGTTATGGTGACTGGAACGAGGGTAATCTATTGGCATCAATGGGCGTAGATCCCTCGAAGCCCCTGGAACTTGATCCCAATACGATAAAAATGCTGCTCTACACTTCAGGAACTACCGGTCGGGCGAAGGGGGTTCTCCACAGTCATAACGCAATTCAGGCTGAAATTGCCGCGGTAACGAAGTTTTGGGATCTAACCAAAGACGACGTCATACTGATGCCTTCGCCGGTTACCCATATCACGGGCTACATATATGGCATAGAGCTTATTTCTGCTATAGGCTGTAAACTTGTTTATATGGATAAATGGAACGCCGATCACGCGGTCGATCTTATTGCTGAACACGAGGTCACGTTCAGCATCGGCGCGACACCATTTCTTGTAGAACTGGTCACAGCGCTTGAAAAGCGTGGAGAAACCAGCGCTTCTCTTCGGCTCTTTGCTTGCGGTGGAGCTCCGGTTGCGCCTGAGGTCATCAGACGTGCACAAGCGGTCCTGCCAAACTGTCTTGCCTTTCGAGTATACGGCAGCAGCGAAGCACCCACCGTTACCGCTGGTGTGGCCTCCGGTGATCCTGTGGAGCTTGGAGCAACCACAGATGGTTGCATACTCAACTACGAAGTGAAGATCGTTGACCCGGTAACTGGTGAAAGGCTTAGTGACGGAACGGAGGGAGAAATTCTAGTGCGCGGACCTGAGCTTATGCTTGGGTATGCTGAATGGCAGGATACGCTAGATGCTTTTGACGATGAGGATTACTTTCGAACTGGAGATCTCGGCTTCATAAGTCATGAGCGCTACATAACGATCAGTGGTCGGAAGAAGGATCTGATTATTCGTGGGGGCGAGAATATAAGCGCAAAGGAAGTTGAGGACGTCCTTCACAATCATCCTGCCATCGCCGAAGCTGCCGTCGTCGCCATGCCAGATGAAAGACTAGGCGAAACCCCCGTCGCATACGTCGTTTTGCGTAAGGGGAAGTCGGTGGCATTTGAGGAATTGAAAGCTTTTCTGGAAGAAGCAAAACTGGCCAGGCAGAAATTTCCTGAGCGGCTTTTCATGCTCGCGGAAATGCCGAGAACCGCATCGGGCAAAATCCTGAAGCATGTTCTGAGGGCGCAATGTCAAGACGGAGGCGACGATGCATGAAGTCGGGACAAATAATTTGTCAAGCGCTCTGCTTGCGGAATTCATACGCCTTCGCGCGCCACCAATGGCTGCTTTAAGTGTGGAATGTTGAAAACTTCTTCGGCTGGTCGAGGCGATGCAGCTATTTGATATCTCTACGGTATCAGTGACGTCTTTAACGATATTGGACGAGCCATAGAGGGTTGGATAGTATTGCGACTGTCATCCGCCGATGTCAGTCGACAGCGCCCAAGATGACCTAAAGTGGACAGAAATTGTTTGACTCGCCTGTAACCGAAAAGTCGGGCCATGGCTTTGAAAGCGGACACCTGCGCCGCTCTGTACAGTAAAAACAACGGATGAGGATGATTGGAATGTTAGAAAAAAAAGACAATGTCACTGAACTTGACGTTATCGTGGTGGGCGCCGGTTTCTCTGGGCTGCATATACTGCATGAGTTTTTAAAACGCGATTATAACGTGCATCTTTACGATGATGGTGATGGTGTTGGGGGAACATGGGACAAGAATAACTATCCCGGTGCTCGAGTAGATTCTGAAGTCTGGGTGTATCAGTTCACGGACCCGGATATCTGGCAGAACTACACATTTACGGAGAAGTTTCCGAGTTGGCGTGAGTTAAAGCCATACTTCAATTTTGTGGCTGATAAATGGGAGCTGCGGCCACATATGACTTTTAACACGCGTCTCGAAGGAGCTACATTCGACGAACAAGATAACGTGTGGCATGCCAAATTCAATGACGGCACCGTTCGGCGCGCGCGGCATCTTGTCTTGGCTATGGGTTCGACGACAACACCTGCGATGCCGAAGATCGCTGGGATCGAAACTTTCAAAGGCGAGGCCTATCACAGCGCACGCTGGCCAAAGGAGGAGGTCTCTTTTCAGGGTAAACGTGTTGCGGTGATCGGAACCGGCGCCTCGGGTGTGCAGACCATTCAGGAGGCCTCGCGAGTGGCTGATCATTTGACAGTTTTCCAAAGGACCCCCAATCTTGCGCTACCCATGGGGCAGGAAAGATACACGAGTGACGAATACGCCAAGATGCGGCCGTTGATAGAATCGGCGATGACTTACAGTCGACAGACATATGCCGGCTTTGCCTACGATCTAGGCCAACGCCCCTGGAGTGATCTCACCGAACGGGAAAAAACAACGATCCTTCGCCGAAACTGGGAACAGAGAGGCTTTCGATTCTGGCTGGGTGCGCCAGCCGACCTCTTCTTTGATGAAGAATGCAACAGGGATCACTATTATTTCTGGCGTGACCAAACCCGTAAGCGCATCAAAAAGGAGCACCTTATTGAACTCCTTGCGCCGACTGAACCACCACATCCCTTCGGTGCTAAGCGCCCGTGCCTCGAGCAATGGTATTTCGACGTTTACAATCAAGATAATGTCGATTTGGTGGATACAAATACAAATCCGATAGAGTGCATAACCGAGAATGGGATCGTCGCAGGCGGTGTTATGCGGGAGTTCGATTGCATCGTCTATGCGACTGGTTTCAATAACTGCACCGGCGCTATGACAGCGCTTGATATCAAGGACGGGAGGGGGAGATCAATCAAAGACCTTTGGGATGAAAAATATCTTACCTATTTGGGAAAGATGGTCCCAGGCTTTCCAAACCTGCTCTTTACTTATGCGCTGCAAAGTCCATCGGCCTTCCTGAATGGTCCCACAGCCGCAGAGTTGGAAGGGGACTGGGTAGTGAAGACAGTAGAGCATCTGGATATGAAGGGCGTCCGTCGCTACGAAGCAAAAATGGACGCGGCTCACTTGTGGGCCCAGAAATGCAATGACATTGCTAATATGAGTCTCATACCGAAGGCGAAATCATGGTATATGGGCGCAAACGTTCCGGGTAAGCGCCCTGAAATCCAAATGTTCATCGGGGGACAGATTGCATACAAAACTGCGCTAGAAGAGGAGATGGAAAAAGGCTATCCTGGCCTAGTTCTCAAGCAGGGTCCGCAAGCAGATGCCATGACTACGCAACGGTCTGAGAAGGTTGCAAGTCTATAGTCGCAAATTGTCGCAATCAAAGCCGTCACAAATCTTGGCACTTCTGGCTTGGTAACTTAACGGAGGATTTGCTTCATATTATTGTTTGAATTTTGGAATCGCCTTTACCCACCACCATGATCGATAGAGTGCTTAGGATCGGGTGGTGGGTGTTTGAGATCATCCTGAACCATTTAAGGCACCGAGAGCATAAGCTCCGGTCGCTTCATTAGTAATATTTCTCATGAATTAATAATCCAAATAGATTTACCAAATTTAGCGATATTTTAAAATCATCACACTGGATAGAGAGAGTAACAACAATGGTAGCTTACATCATATTTAACCGACTACAGACGACAGATGCGACCGAACTTGCCCACTATCCACCAATGGTGGCACCCACTCTCAAAGATTATGACGCGACCAAACTGGTAGGTGGCGGTCAGGTCAAGGTGCTGGAAGGTGAACCCAGCGAGGCGGTGGTCATTCTCGAGTTCCCATCTTTTGAAGAGGCTGAAACCTGGTATAATAGTCCACTCTACAAGAAAGCCACGATCCAGCGTCTGAAAGGCGGGAAATGGCACGTAATGATCGTTGAGGGCGTTTAAATTTCGATGTTCGACGCGCCTAGGGTCAGGACTCATTAACTGAGCCAGAAGATGACGGTAGCTGCGATTGCGATGGCGGACATGAAGGTGCGCGCGCATCGGTCATAGCGGGTGTGGATACGCCTCCAGTCCTTGAGGCGCCCGAACATATTCTCGATTTTGTGACGCTGCCGGTAGCGGGTTTTGTCGAAGCCAGCGGGTAGTATCTGTCCCTTACGTGGCGGGATGCACGGCGTGATGCCTTTGGCCTGCAGGGCGGCGCGATACTCGTCGCTGTCATAGCCTGCGCGTCTCCCCGTGCCCCCGGCACGGCACGATGCTCGGTGTCCCCAAGCATGCAGGTGGCATGTTCCGGTAGCGTGGGATATGTGAGATTTGCACCGATTTGATCGCTCATCTGCCCTTCGCTTAAACACAGGACCAGGGGCCTGTCTACGCCGTCACACACGGCATGGAGTTTGCTGTTCAGGCCGCCCTTGGTGCGTCCGATATATCTGGAAACAGATCCTTTTTTAAAAGGCTGGCAGCGGTACGATGCGCTTTTAGGTGTGTTGCATCGATCATCAGCACGTCATCGGCATCGCTAGTAGCAGTCAGAGCAGAGAATATCTTGTTGAACACACCCATGCGGCTCCAGCGGATAAAGCGATTATAGAGCGTTTTATGCGGACCGTAAGCAGCGGGGGCATCGCGCCAGCGCAGACCACCCTGGATGACAAAGATGATCCCGCTCAGTATCCGCCGGTCATCAACTCTGGGAACCCCGCGCGACAACGGAAAATACGGCTCTATCCGGCGCATCTGCGCTTTGGTCAGCAAAAATGGAACATCCATGATAGCACCTCCTTCGATGCCGATATTGAATCACAAAAATATCGCGCTGGGAATCCCTATAATAGGTCCTGACCCTAGCTTCCGATCTCGATGATGACTTTACCGCTTACCCCACACTCAACCATTTCGTGGGCGTCGGAGACCTGAGAGAGCGGCAACTCTTCAGCGATATTATGCTGCAACCAGCCCTCCCGTAAACCGGCCATCGTCGCGGCCACCGCGTCCTCATGAGCCCTGCGATCCATGACGTAGACGAGGACAAAACGGATAGTCGCATCAAGCATTATGAGTGGCCAAAACGGAATAGGTGGATCCGGCTCGACATCCGACGCGTAGGTTGAGATAACCCCGCGGGGTTTGAGAATCTGCATCGTGGTCGCTAAATTCGCTCCGAATGCCACCTCTATGATGCGATCGACACACCGCGCCTCACCGCCCGAAATGTTGGCGATTTCGCCGACAATATCCATGGAATGCCTGTTGAGGACAACGTCAGCACCGGCCCGACAAGCAATGGCGGCTTGCTGTTCAGTGCTAACCGTGGCCAGCACTCGTGCTCCTCCCCATTTAGCGAACTGGATCGCATAAAAGCCGACTGCTCCTGCACCGCCTGTCACAAGCACCGTTTGGCCTTTAATTGCTCCGTCGGCGAAGACGCAGCGGTGTGCCGTTAGCGCAGGTACACCGAGGCAGGCGCCTTCAGCAAAACTGGTGTTTTCGGGCAAGTATATGGCGTTTTTCTGTGGAACACAGGTGTACTGTGCAGCCGTACCCATCGACTGACCTAGCTGAGCTTCGTAGATCCACACTCGCTCGCCAATTCGTGATTGTGGTACACCTTTGCCGACACTTTCAATCACCCCGGCACCGTCTTGGTGCGGTATGATCAACGGAAATGGCATAGCAGTGTTTCCGCGAGCACCCGAACGGGTCTTGGTGTCTGAAGGATTCACACCAGACGCACGTATGGAAACCAACACCTCGCCATCGCTTGGTCTCGGCATTGGTACGTCGGCAACTTGGAGAACCTTGCGCGCTGGGCCCTTATGATTGTAAAATGCAGCTTTCATAACGGCTCCTTCGTAAGTGATACCTGTGTAATTCCATCGGATTCGAGACTCAGTCATATCTTCAAATGACCTCACTGCAGTCTGATAGGAGATCTTCAGCACACCTACTTGATGGACTAAATTAATGGGCTTGTTGGTTTCATCGTCCCCGGTAATTTTGCGAGGCGAGAGGCAACTCGCTATTTTCTTCGAAGCACCGGCAAAGCTATGTCATCATCGGGTATTGAAGCGGGGGGTCGCGTCCGCGAACAGAATAGGATGAACTGCCGATTGTTCCTCCACGCCGACGAATTCGTAAAGCGCTTAACCATCAGCCACTCCTCGCGGCGCCTGTGACGTTACCCCGCATCCCAGCTTAGCCACAGAATTATCCGACGTGCTACCAGGTTATACGTTACCTTAAAGGTGAATAAGCCGTGGGTTCGAGAAACTGGTTCTCGACTCGTTCAACGATGATGCCGTCTCGCTCTGACGCGGCACGCGCTTCCGCCCACGCGGGATCCCCAAGAAACTCATTCCACTTGCTCTCGCGCTCAGCCATTGAATCCCAACGGATAATGTAGGTCAAGGTCTGGTTGCTTGGGCCGACTAGTGTAGTCCAAAAGCCAACGGGATGGATCATGAATTTCTCCCATAGCCCAAGCGTCACCTCTTCGAAGCGACGGTTGAGCGCGCCGAGTTTCCCCGGCGCGCAATGGTAAATACGAAGCTCGTATAGCATTTTAGTCCCCTTCAATTGTCACTAGAGTCCAAGTTTGGGACGCAACCACTTCGCGATCTTGGCAATCGCGTCGTCGGCCTCAGGGGCTTTGCCGGCCATCAGTTGAAACACATGCTGCATTTCGGGAAAGACCTGCAATTCGACATCAACCCCGGCAGCTTTTGCCTTTTCATGGAAGCGGCGACTGTCGTCGAGCAGCGTCTCATGCCCACCGACCTGGATTAACATCGGCGGCAAAGGGGAGGGGTCGGCATAGAGTATGCTAACCGTTGGGTCTCTTGAATCTGCTTCTCCTACGTACATCCCCGCCATAAGCCGCACCGCTTCGGGGGATACGAAGGCGTCGACATCCGCGTTCGACACAAATGTCTCTCCCGTGGGCTCCATATCGTACCAGGGCGACAATGCGACACTTGCCGCTGGGATCGGGAGACCATTGCGGTGGACATGAAGCGGCACGGCCGTTGCGAGAAGCCCGCCCGCCGAATCCCCTATCATGGCGATATTCTCAGCTTTTACGCCTTGCTCCAGCAGACCAGAGTAAACGTCTGCGCATTGCCTCACGATACCGGGATGAGGGTTATCGGGCGTACGCGTGTAGTCGACTATTAACGCCTTACACCCAACCGCCTTGGCGATGTGCGAGAACATCTTACGGTGTGATTCGACTGAGCCGCAGACAAAACCACCACCGTGGAAGCAGAGCAGGGTTCGCTCGTCGTCCGCGCGATCCGCCTCGACCGCCTGTAGACACCGTACGCCGCCGATGGTGACATCGGAATAGGTGAAGTCGGCTGGCTCGGTAGCCAGATCGCCCCACTCCTCGAACATGTCGCGCATCTCCGGGATGTCCATTGTACCGGTTGCCATTTTCTCAGTCCAACTCTTGTAGAGATTGGTTAGAGCGTTCGCCTGCGTACTGATCATATATTCCTCCTAAGTTTAGATATTGTCGTTTTTTGGTCGCCGAGTTGAGTTAATAAGCGTCAGCCGATGATTCCTGTGGATTGTATGTATAGGTCACTTTTGATTCTGTGTAGAATTCCTGAGCCGCACTTCCATTCTCGCGCCCACCAAAACCAGAGGGTGGTTTGCCGCCAAACGGAACATGATAATCGATGCCAGCAGTTGGTGCGTTTACCATCACCATGCCGGCTGTCGAGGACCTGCGAAACCTTTCTGCTGCATTCAAGCTTCGTGTGCAGATGCCCGATGAGAGTGCATAATCGGTCTCGTTCGCAACACTTATGGCTTCATCAATATCTCCGACCTGAATGATCCCAACCACGGGGCCAAATACTTCTTCGACGTTAAGCCTCATGTCACTGCGTGTGCCTGCAAACACCGCCGGTTGCATGTAATATCCTTTAGTACGCACATCAACTACGCCTCCGCCATGGAGAAGCTCCGCGCCAGCAGCCTTCGACTCGGTAACAAACTCGAGGTTGCGCGCTAGCTGGCGGTCTGTTGCGACGGGGCCGAGCTGCGTATCCGGATCAAGCGCATGGCCAATCCGCAGGTCGGCGACACGCCTCGTCAATCTATCGGCGAACGCATCATGTACACCCCGTGTCACGATCAGACGGCTCGACGCGGTACAGCGTTGGCCCATCTGCAGAATGCTACCCTGAAGCGCGACATCGACGGCGTGATCGAGGTCGGCATCGTCGAGCACGACCAGCGGGTTTTTCCCCCCAAGCTCGAGCTGGACCTTGGTCATATTTTTCGCTGCTTGGCCGAGAATTATGCGGCCGACGGTCGTCGAGCCGGTAAAGCTCACCGCATCGACATTTTCAACCAGATGTTGGCCAAACAGCTGGCCATCGCCTATCAGCAAGTTGACGACGCCTGCGGGGAAGCCAGCATCAGCAATTATTTCGATTAGCGCGACGGCGATGCCTGGCGTATATTCTGAGGGTTTGAGGATCACCGTGTTTCCGAAGGCAAGTGCCGCGGCGATTTTCCAAGCGGGCACAACCATCGGAAAATTCCATGGCGTGATGAGTAGGATAGTGCCAACTGGTTCGCGCTCGACGCTGATCATAAAGCCGTCTCGCAGTCCGCGTACAAACTGGCCATTATTCCGAAGTACTTCGCCCGCGAAATAATGAAAGATCTGCGCACTGCGCTTCACCTCTGCCAGTGCGTCGGACAACAATTTTCCTTGTTCGCGAGACAATAGCTGCGCTAAGTTGTCGGCTACGCCCAATATACGGTCGCCCACGTTGTGGAGTAACTCTGACCGCGTCGGCAGGTTGGCGCTTCCCCAGCCATGTTGCGCTTGTCGAGCCGCAGCCAGCGCAGTCGACGCGTCATTGACATCGCTCCAGTGGTAAACGCCAACTACATCATTCAAATCCGAGGGATTCAGGCTGGGTTCCATTCGGCTGGTTTTATGCCATTGGCCGCCGATGTAATTACAGCCGATCCGGGCCGGCCCAGTCAAGATGCTGCCTGCGGACGTAGGACGCATGTTAGTAGGAAACTGCACATATTGGGTAAGTTTTGATTTTTCACTTCGCAATGCCATCCAATTATTAAAGACTTCGTCCAAGCTGATATCACCGTATATCTCATCAAATCGCCAGTCGATTGCGCACGAAATCGCTCGCGCGTGTCGCGTCACTTTCCATGAGACTTCGCCCAATGCGTATCGCCCAGTAGCTCTCGCTCCCTTCCGCAGCGCGCCACTCGTGCAGCAGCCGCGTGAAGAGCTGGAGATCATATTCCGCACTGATACCGATCGCGCCGTGAACGGCATGGGCGATAGGGCCAACAATCTTTGAAGCAGCGCTTGTGCACTCCTTCGCAACGGCAGCGGAAAGCGGATCAGGCAGAAAATCACCGGTCGCACCGGCAAGTTCCACGGCCATTGATGCCGCGGCCACCTGTTCGGCCATCACGCTAATCTGATGCTGCACTGCTTGAAATTTGCCTATGGGCCGACCGAATTGTGATCGGGTTTGGGCATAATTGACCGTCATTCGCAGAATCTGCTGCATCGCGCCTGCGAGTCTGGCGGCGTGCAAAAATGCTCCAATCTCCCTAAGCGAAACTGAGTGCGATTGGATCGAAGCGCGGACTGTCCGAGTGTTCGCTGAAACGCGAGCGGACAGACTATACCGGCCCAATGGCCGGGAGAGCTTCGAGTCCTCTAGCGAGTAAAGATCGAGCCTCTCACCGCAATCAAGCAGCATAAACCCGGCGGTGCGGGCATGAGGCAATTCCCCAGTTTCAATGCTCTCGGCATTTGCCGGAGAGATCGAAGTTGCTAAGACTATCGGTTCGGACGGCGGTGTCTCGCCTGCGCGGTATAGCAGCGCCCTTGCAACCATCGTCTCAGCAAGAGGCAGAGGGAGCGCATGCTCGCCCATCTTGACGAACAGCGGTACTACCTCGCTCAAGTTTAGACCGATACCTCCATGTTGCTCATCGGCCAACGCATTGGGAAGTCCTGCAGCCTCCAGCTCATTCCAGGTGTCCTTCAGTTGTACACCACGGACGTTCTGCTCCATCGCGCGCACTTGAGTCAGCGAACAATACCGCGTCAAAAGGCGCTCAAACATCTCTTCCACCATCAATTGCATCGATCGTTCTCCTATCGAAGCCCCAGTCCGCGTGCGATCATGCCGCGCAAGATCTCGCGCGTGCCTCCGCGCAGCGAATAGCTGGGGGACATCTTCGTCGCATAAGCCAGGGTTCGACCAAGCTTTTCGTGCGGAACGATGTCGGGCTGCGCAGCGATAGCATCAACAATCGACGCTGGGGTCGATTGCTCGAATGCAGTACCCAGATCCTTGTAGAGTGCCGCAGCTGCTTCGGGCCGCTCGCCTCGGACCAGTTGACCGGTAAGCGCGAGCGACAAGGCACGGAGTACCGCAAGTTGACTAATGATACTGCCAACAAGTGCCATTGTGCGCTCGTCGGACGTCTCTTGTTCGCGAATGTGGGCGAGCCATAAGTCCAGCACGAGAATGCTCGAATAAAACCGCTCAGGCCCGCTGCGTTCGAGGCTGAGCTCGGCCACGCATTGTTCCCATCCTTGACCCTCCTCGCCAATCAGGGCGTCAGACGACAATCTTACATTGTCAAAATGTACTTCGCAAAAGTGACTGTCTCCCGCAAGGTCGACAATTGGTTTCACTGTTACCCCGGGCAGCGAAAGGTCGATGATGAGCTGGGAGAGACCCTGTTGCCGATCCGCTCCAGATCCGGACGTCCGGATCAGCGCAATCATATAGTGTGCACCGTCCGCATAGGTCGTCCAAATTTTGGCGCCGTTGAGCAGCCAGCCAGTATCGGTACGCGTAGCGCGACACCTAACGCTGGCCAAATCCGATCCGGAATCAGGCTCGCTCATACCGATGCAGAAGAACGCCTCACCGCGGCAGATACGCGGTAAATAGAAACGCCGTTGTGCCTCGGTACCGTAGTGAAGAATCAAAGGGCCGCTCTGTCGCTCTGCGACCCAGTGCGCGCCGACAGGGACACTCGCGGCGAGTAATTCTTCAACCACCACGAAGCGAGCAAAGTAGCTGCGCCCTTGGCCGCCATATTCAACCGGAAGTGTCATTCCGACCCACCCTTGCGCTGCGAGCGCCCGGCTGAAATCCGGATCGTGCCCCATCCAGGAGCGCGCCTGAATGTCGAAGGGCATATCGGTCAACCTTTCCTTAAGAAACGACTGGACCTGCGGTCGCAAGGCTTCGTCTTCTTTCGGAATTGAGGTCAGTGTTAACGTGCTCAACATTAATCCACAGCTTTCTACTCGCGGTCGGGGCAGGCGGTTGTCCTCAAGTGATATTGAATCCGTTTCGCATCAGAACTTGAACAAGGCTTCAATACCAAAGCGACGCAGGTTGCCGGGCGCGACGAAGTCACCGCCAAATTCCGGAGCCACCACGTCATCGTTCAGATACTCTTGGTTGAAAAGATTGCTGACGAATGCTGTGATCGACCAACTGTCGGACTCGATCCCGCTACGCACATCGACTGTGGTGAAGGTTTTTCGGGTAGAATTTTTGTAATTGCCGTCCAAGCCGAAGATGGTCGGCACATTGTTGTTCTGGACGGTGTGGAAGGGCGTGGGGCCAGTTACACGAACATCTACTCGGCCCGTGAAATCTAGGTAGTCATTGATTGGTTCAAGCGCCTCGGCTCCGAGATTGATCGTGTAGTCCGGCGTGTAAGGCGACTTGTTGCCTACAGTGTAGGGCCGAGATGAATTCTTTTTGATTTTGCTGTCTGTATAGTTGGCGGTCGCAAAGATGCTATAACCAGGGGCCAAATTGAGCTTCAGCGAGGTTTCGGCCCCAAGTATCCGGACCTTGTCGATGTTTGAAACGCTCCGCAGAAGGCCAAACTCACCTACGAAAAACTCGAAGAACTGCATATCCGTGACATCGGTGTAATAGCCCACCAATTCATAACTGAGGCTGTCGAACAGCCGGCCCTTAATTCCTACCTCATAGGCGCTGTCTACTTCCTTTTCGAAGATGTCGCCCACGGTTAGTCCTGCATTGATGCCTCCCGCTGAAACAGGAGCATTGAAATAGCCGTTTACAATAGCTTCCGTACCGGCGTTGTTGAAACCGCCCGCCTTGAATCCGATGCCCCAGTTAGCGAACAGGGTCGTGTCATCATTTGCTTTGTAGGTAAGTGAGAGCTTGGGCTGCAATTGCTTAAAGGTTTTTGAGCGCGGCGCGAGAACTCCGCTCGGATTGTACGCCGGGTCGAGGCCGGGGTTCAGATAGTAATTAGCTGGAGTGTCAGCGGTACCGGTCGGGAAGCCGGTTCGGGCGTTGCCGACCCAGCGAGTTCGCGCATTGACAGGCACATTGTTCGATGTATTTCGCGCCTCGATATCATAGCGCAGTGCCAGCCCAAGCGTGAGCTTCTCAGTTGCTTCATACTCAACCGATCCAAACAGCGCGTATACATCGGTTACAAAATTATCGTCGACGAGACTCTCAGTTGGGTATCGTGGATCGGTCGTATAGCACTCTCGCGACGCGCTAAGCCCGGTGTCGAGCGTAAGGTTGATGCAAACCCGCCGGTCGATGTAGATGTAGCTTGATCCGATCTGCCAGGACAACGGCGCCCCATTGTCCGGACTTACCAAGCGGAGTTCGGTCACAACATCCTTTTGACGGCGATCGTTATACTGGATACCGTCACACGTACTTGGTGAATAGGGCTGTGCATAGCCAAAGGCATCGTAGTATTTGGTGAATGGCTCTTGGTTGGCTAACCCCGACGCCGCTGGGGCAGTAGCTGCGCGTGTCGCGATGCAATTCGGCTCGTTTGCGAAAAAACCGAACGCGCCACTCGTGCCGCCGCCGATGAAATCGCTGCGAATGTTGCTGTAGGCAGCAAACCCGATCAGTGATCCAAAGTCAAGCTCCTGACTAAGCCGCACGGACCCGCCATAACTTTTCTGCCAACTCTCAGACTCTGTGTTGTTGGTAAAGACGAATTCATGATCACTGACTGGCAAGTCAAACACTGGATCGTTAAATGCTTGCGCCAAGCCTGGGAGATGGAATACGGCATTGTAGTTGATAGCTCCTGCTTTCTGGCGACCGTAATTCACTTTGATATCGATCTCGGTATCGTCGCTCGGGGCGATGAGCAGGCGGCCAAAGGCATAGAACTTCTCGTAATTGTCGATTGAGGCAGCGTTGCGACTGTTGCCGGGATAAACCTGCTGATTTACGGCCGACTGGAGGAAGGCATTCCGATAAAAGCCATCAGACTTCGAATATTCAGCGTTAACAGTAAAACCAACTTGGTCAGTGATTGGACCGCTTAGCAGCCCTGATACAAGGTAGGTGCTATCGTTCGCTGCGCTGGCCTTGATCTGTCCTGAAAGATAATCGGTAGGCTTCTGTGTGGTAATAACAATTGCACCAGCTGACGCGTTACGCCCGTATAATGCGCCCTGCGGACCTTTGATTATCTCAACTTGCGAGATCGCCCCTTGCGGCTGAGTGGTAGCAAATGCGCTGGTTCGAAGCACACCATCAATTACCAGAGCGACGTTATTCTCAGCGTCGCGTGCACCGTTGAGACCCCGTATGTTAATTGATGCATCACCCGGCTCGGTGGCACCGACTTGCATTGTAACGCCCGATGTCAGTTCCGCGAAGTCGAGTACTTGGCGAGCGCCAGTCCGCTCGAGCGCTTCCGTTGTAAGGACTGAAACCGATGCGGGAACATCCTGCAGATTTTCATCGCGCCTGCGAGCCGTGACGACTATAACGTCGCTGTCTGCAACAGGCGAGGAGGCGAGCTCGGTATCCCTTTCTTCGTTCGCGGAAGAGATGTTTACAACCGATGGATTGCTGGACGCCGCCGATGCCTCCCCTGACTGCACTGCCTGTTCTTGCTGCGCGCTTGCCGGGGACAAAGTCTCCTGAGCTTGAGAAACGCTTGCTACTGTCGCTGCGGTGCACAGAAGCGATGCTTTTAGAAACTTGTTCATGTCCCCTCCTTTTATTGTTTATCGCGATTTCCACCCGGTATCCGGGCTGGAAATTTATATTCGCTCACAGGAATGAACTTAGAGGTGAAATTCGTTCTGTCTAATATTAGATAAGCATAATTTGATATCCATTTGAGATCAGCAATGGCGCGAGCCAAAGAAGGAGATATGCAGATGAGTAGTAAGTCAGTGAGTTTATATTCACCAGTCGGTCCGGTTTCGGCTGCTCCACGGTTCGCGACTTTATGACCGCCAGGACACCAATGGAGAGGTGTCAGCGTCTCAGGAATTCTGCTGCGCAGCACTCAGAAACTGAATCGAGGAGTCTGAGGCAATCGTCGGTCAGAAGCGCCATGGGCTGATTTCGAGATGATAGCGAGATAATATCCCGAAATCTTTACGGCATACCGAAGCGCAACTTCTGTCTGGTTGCACGGAGAACTGAGGAGATCACCTCTTCGCACCCCATCATCTCGGTTATCAGTTCTCAACGGGAACGAAGTAGCCAATCAGGCACCGATCGAGTGAAGAGGGTGCATCGGACATCTACCAAGCAAATCAGAGCCCGGGGTTTGAGTATGACAACCGCTGCACGTCCCGACATTGTGTGAGAAGCAGGTCAGATAATCGTGCTTCTATTTTGCCGGTATTGTTCGTTCGACTCATCCCCGCGCGCCGAGGTATATTGGCGGGCGGTTCCGCTTGAGATTAACTGTTGTATCTCGGTCGCGCTCAAGCCTGCCTCTTCAAGTATTTGAGTGGTATGCTCACCCAGCCGGGGGGGCATGCAGATGTCAGGCCTTACGCCATCAAAGCTGATGGGTACACCCGGAAAGCGCAATTCGCCCATATTTTCATCTCTAAGCGTGCTGAAGAACCCCGTATCCTCAAGATGCCCATCCTGCATTAAACCCTCAAGGCTGATCACCTCTGCGGCAGGAATATCAAGTCGATCAAAAATCTCAACCCAGTCAGAAGTCGATCGCTTCGAGATAAGAGCGGCAAGCCGATCATAAAGCAGGGCGATGTTTTCCGTTCGAGCGGCGATGTCCTGAAATCGAGCGTCATCTTCCAAGTCTTTTGCATCAAGTTCTCTGAACAGATCGATCCAGTGGCTATCAGTGTACGGCATAACGCTGATAAAGCCGTCCAGTGTCGAAAACGGCGCTCGTGTACTCGCCAACGCACGTGGATAGCCTGATTGGCCACGTGTTGGCTCAAAGTGTCCACCGTACAGGTGTTCAACGAGATTAAAGGCGACCATTGTCTCGAACATCGGGATCTCAACGAAGCCGCCGCGACCAGTTCGCTCGCGTGCGGTGATCGCTGCAAGGATGGCAATCGCCGCCACAAGCCCGCTGGTTTTATCGGCGCTGACCGTTGGAAGATAGCCGGGTTTTCCGGTCTGCCGTAGCATCAGATCAGCGTTGCCGCACATCCCCTGGATGATGTCGTCGTATGCCGGTCGGCCGGCGTAACGTCCACCTTCCCCGAACCCATGCAGACCCGCATATACCAAGCGTGGATTGCGGAGCATCAACTTTTCAGGAGCTATACCAAGCTTTTCTAGCTTTTGCGGGCGGATGTTGTGAATAAAAACGTCGGCGCTGTCGACCAACTTGAGCAGGGCGGCTACCCCGAGCGGATCCCGCAAATCCAGAACAATGCTCCGTTTGTTGCGATTGGAACCAAGAAACATTGCTGCCATTCCGGGTTCGGCCGCGGGACCGGTGTAGCGGGTGGAGTCGCCGATCGCAGTCTCGACCTTGATTACATCGGCTCCAAGGTCACCCAACCACTGACTGGCGTATGGTGCCATAAGGACAGACCCAAGGTCGACGACTTTGACGCCAGATAAAGGAAGCATACTGAGAACCCATAAGATGACTGGAACATGAGGGCTAGTCATTGGGAAACGATTGGTCCAATATCATTAGCGCAGTTTTTAATATTTGGAGCATATCAATGAACTTACAACAACTCCGGCAGTTGGTTGCACTGGCTGAAACTCTCAATTTTCACCGTGCGGCCGAGAAGCTCAATATGTCCCAACCGCCCCTATCAATCTCACTAGCCAAATTGGAAAAAGAGCTTGGCGTACAATTGTTTATGCGAGACAGGCGCCAAGTCGAGCTCACCGCTGCAGGGACAGCGGCCTTGCCTCATGCAGTGCGAGCGCTCTTCCATATTGAACAGGTCAAGGCTGCAGTGGCCGAGAGCGTCCTAGGTTCGACTGGCTGTCTGCGCGTTGGATTCGTCGGTTCAGCTACCTATAGCTTGTTGCCAAAGTTGCTTCGTGGTTTCCGATCTGAGTATCCGAGCATCGACCTCGCGCTCGAAGAATCTTGGACGACCGCGCTGCTGCAGAAGCTGACACAACGCGAAATCGACGTTGCGCTAATTCGCACTCCCGTGCTTGAAAATTTTGAGGCCGAGATTCATGTTTTAGAGCGCGACTCCTTTATCGCAGCGGTACCGTCTCCTGGACCTTTCGCGGATCGGTCGAGTATCGATATCCGTGAATTGCGCGATGTGCCGCTGATCGCACATCCTTTGACCAAGGTCCCGAACATGCGGGCACTCATGATGCTAATGTGTCGCGAGGCGGGCTTCCAGCCGAATGTCGTTCAAGAGGCTATTCAGGCCCAAACCATGATTTCATTGGTCCAATGCGGTATTGGCGTAGCGCTGGTTGCTGGAGTCACCAGTCAGTATTCGGCGGCCAATGTCAAGTTTCTGGAGATAACGGGATCGGCACACGCCAACCGTATCGGGCTTGCGGTGGCCTTGCCGATAGATCGGCGAAGCCGAATTGCGGAGAGGTTCTTGGAATTTGCGGTGAGCCTTGAAACCTAGGCTCCATGATCCCGTTTACGCTTCTCATGGTGCCCAACGAAACAGCGCTTTGGCTTTTCCCCGATCGAGAAGGGCAATTCCTAAATCAGAGCAGTGCCGGCGCTCTAGCACCAGTTCAGGTATAATTTTGCGACAATTAGTTTCTAAGAAAAGCTCGTTCAGGGCTTTGAAGTGTAGAGATATTTTTCTTTCTGATCTCAAGGGCAATGAGGATAGAGAAGTTCTAGGGGTAGGCAATGTACCTGAGCTTATATTGGCCTCGCCTGCGCGAAGACAATGGATTGGTTTACACTGCGTAGATGTCCCAATATTGGTATATCATTAATACGCAGTCAATCTGTCGGTGCGTTTAAATATGTTATTTTTTTGGACGGCGGTGGATCCGCCTATTATCGGTAATAGCAGCGCGTCTCTAACATACCGTTCAACATCGTAGTCCTTGACATAGCCGTACGCTCCCATGATAGTCTGAGCCTCTAGCGCGATTGCTTTTGCAGCCTCGGTTGCGTGCAACTTTGCCATGGATGTCTCAATCCCGCACGGCAATCGTTCATTCGCTAGCCAAGCCGCATGGTAAAGCGTCAATCTAGTGGCATGGAGGTCGGTTTTCATCTGCGCGAGCTTGTGCTGGATTGACTGGTAGCCGATAACCGCCTTCCCGAACTGCGTGCGTTCGCGTGCGTATGCCCAAGCATCGTCAAGAGCGGCCTGAGCGATGCCCACCGCAATTGCGGCCACTTCGAGCTTTTCGACATCGAGTCCCGGGCCGGAGAGCATTTTCCAACCCGCATTCCAACCCGATTCTCCACCTAGAATATTGGCTTTAGGTATTTCAACGTTGTCGAAGATGACATCCGTAGTTTCGGCGCCCTTCATACCGAGACTTTCTATGGGCATGATGGTGATCCCGGGTGCGGCGGATGGAACCAGAAGGATAGAAAGGTTCAGGTAGCGCTCGTCCACTGGTCCGGTGCGTACCAATGTGTATATGAAATCGCTTATCGCGGCTCCCGAGCAGAAGCGTTTGGTGCCGTTGATAAGAACATTGTCACCGACGCGCTCGGCACATGTATTCACACTGGCCAAATCAGCCCCGACGTCCGGTTCAGTCAATCCATAAGCAAAGATCAGCGAGCCATCGACGACCCGCGGCAGTAGCTCTTTTTTCTGTGCATCCGAACCGCATTCGTCGAGGTTCATACCAGCATAGCAGGCAGCCATTATATAGGGCACCGATACAGCTAGACTTCGCCGCGACAGCTCTTCGATTACCACCATTGTCGCCAGAATATCACGACCGTATCCGCCAAATTCTTCGGGTACGGATAGGCCAGTTACACCAAGCTTCGCCAATTTCTCAAACACTTCGCGCGGGAAGTGATTTGTTTTGTCCCATGTGGCGGCGAGGTTACGCGGCATCTCGCGCTCAATGAACCGGCGGAGTGTCTCGCGAAGCTGGCGAATTGTGTCGCTTTCGGTGAAGTTCATCGCGTTGCTTCCTGAAGCGGGGCCTTTCCGAAGATCGGTGACCGCTTTTCGCGGAATGCGTTCACCGCCTCCTGGTGATCGGGACTGATGTTCGATAAGGCCTCATAAGCCAGCGATGCGTCCATCATGGTCTGAGCGAGCTGGCGTAGTCCGATATTGATCGACATCTTCGTCCAGCGGATAGCCTTTGTCGCGCCGGTTGCCAGGCGATTGGCAAATTGCTCGACGTGTGCATCCAGTTCGTCAGGGCTCACTGCATGATTGATGAGGCCTATCTGGGCAGCTTGTGTTGCGGTCAGCAGGTCGCCAGTTAACAAGAATTCCTTCGCGCGAGCATAGCCGATAAGCTGAGGCCAAATCACCGCACCGCCATCACCTGCAACAAAGCCGACCGAGACGTGTGGATCACCGATCTTTGCGGTTTCAGATGCATAGATAATGTCACAAAGCAGAGCTATTGTTGCACCGAGGCCCGTCGCATGCCCATTCAATTTGGCGATAAGCGGCTTTTCGCAATCGAGCAGCGAGTAGACGATCTGTCGACCCTCGCGCGCCGTTTTTTCAAACCGCGCAGGATCGTCTATCATGTTCTGCATCCAGTCGATGTCTCCGCCCGATGAGAAGGCTCGGCCTGCTCCGGTGATCACTGCGACATCGCAATCCGGGTCATTTGATACATCGGTAAACAGACGCGCGAGCTCCTCGTGCATGAGTTCGTCGACTGCGTTAAGTTTTTCCGGTCGATTGAGCATGATTTCAAGTATTCGTCCGCGACGTTCAAAAAGTATGGTTTGATAATTGGCAAAGTTCATCGATATAGCCTCTTTTTTTAAATTAACTTTGGCGGATGTGCGGGAAACGACCGTCACACAGAACACCGTAAATTCGAAGCAAAGCTACATGCCGATTTACAATGAGTCAACAGTCACTGAATAAATGCTCATTGATTCTTCAATCCGTATCTTTGTGTCCCCCTAGAATCGGCCTAAGGGTCATAATTCCGACGACCAATCGACATCGATAGGCGGCATAGGAAGACCGTTGGAACTTGCTCAATGCGGGCAAGCATGGAGGCAACGGTCAATTGCCGGAAAATCTCGGCACCGCTTGGCGGAACCTTTGCTCCACTCGCCAAAGGACGGGTGATTGGTGCTCAGATCACTATAGCCTGTCAGGTTGGGATACATCGGAACCTTCAGGCTACGGGCCTGACGAAGGGGACGAGTTCCTTGCCTATGTCGGGAGCCGCGCGGAGGATGTCGCAAGGGATTTCAGAGAAGCCGGGCTCGCCGTAGGGTCTTCGACTGCCCTAATGGACAGCCTTCTGGTGCAGAAATTAGGCCTCGCCCGCGCGCTGCGCGACACGGACCTGAGATATGTCGATCCGGGACAGGTCGAGGGTACGCTGCTCACGCCGGGCTGGGCGCCAGGCGAAAACTTCTATTCGCTTTCGGCTGAGGACGCGGCCGACCCAGAACGCGTTGCGGCGGCGA
>LADL02000881.1_pt1 | contig 40732 bp, 30 predicted proteins | sample 619721 | NCBI WGS metagenome assembly LADL02 (sample SAMN03397408, study PRJNA257561) | rock porewater metagenome | biome: terrestrial; feature: Opalinus Clay rock; material: porewater; isolation source: Opalinus Clay rock porewater BRC-3 borehole | place: Switzerland: Mt Terri URL, St-Ursanne ...
ATGAAATACCTGACAATTTAATACTGATCGCAGAGACCGAAGGCCCCAGAAATTTACAGAAAGTTTGTTGCTTTATCTTGAACACAGCCATTACAGTCCCTTCGCTGACTGCCGTTAGCTTAGGTTCCGGAAACGTCTCGTCACGAAATGCTAATCCCACTTCGGCGAGTTGACAGAGCTTTTGTTCTGGAGTGAGTCTGTCGAAAACAGATACTCCAGTATCAGTGTCATCAGTTTCGTAACTGATGTCCTCTTCAATCATCATCCGTAGTTCATCAAGGCCAATTTCAAATAGAGCCCATTCGGATTCAGTTAAAACACGAGTTCCTGAACTAGCACGCCACATTCACCATCCTCACGATTGAATCAGATTTGTTTATTCTCAAAAGCATCGATACTCTGAATAACTCATCCTGTGTGATTACCCATCTGGCCCCTTGCCAAATTCATTCATCATCCATATTCACTGACATTAATTACTCAATGTCATACCGGGATCGAAACTCTGAAATCCGTTTTCTATAATCTCGTTCTTTCTTGTTCAGGATACTATCAACAGGGAAACCACGATTTCTAAGAAATTCGGCTTTTTTATCTTTCTGCTTCTGTGCTCCTTCACTCAGGATACATTCAACCACGTATTCTTTTGCGTTTAATTCAGTTTCATCTTCACCCGAATTAAAATATGCCAGAACATTTCTGATCGGTTCAAGTATGTCATTCAGGTCATAGAGTTCATTTAATGTCATTCGAGACTGATCGGCTGTTTTGGCAGATTCAGTAACTGTTGTTATTTTGACATCGACTTCCTTTCCCCGTTGTTCTTCTTCATAACGTTTACTGGCTTCTTTCGCAGAATTGTAATCCTGATGGACATTCACAAGGTCAGTGTGTGACACTGAATATTGATCAAACCAGATACTGCTGTTCTTCGCTTTTCTACGTCGGGGAATTTTAAGTAATAATTCAATCTCAGCTTCCAGCAATTCTTTGTATGCAGATACTTCCGAAATCTGTATTTCAAAATAAGCTAATTCCCGAGCAAGATTCTGAACAACGCATTCTACTGAGAGAAGTCTCTTGAGATTTGATACCGTGTCTGGAGAATCTTTTGACCATACAGAAACTATAAATCCACATCTCAATCCCGATGAATGGAATCTCTCATCCTCGGGATAGAGATAATCAGCTACTTTCAGTTTCGGAAGGTGTTTTTGAATCATGCGTTCGCCATACCTGCGTGGCGACAGAATTTCAAATTTCTGTTGAATATCTTTTGGTCGGAGCATGTTCCACGAATAAGATTCAATCCAATTCAGAAATTTCCTGAAAACATCATCAGAGAAATTAGCCACTCTTTGATCTTCGTTGATGCGAAGTTCAATAAGGGCATCATGTGGTTTATCATTACGTCCTTTTAAATCCCAGTCATTGCGAATCTCACGGAGAAGCTGAACGAATTCATCAAATTCAGGGAGATGCTCCTTGGGGATGCGAAAGATTAAATCAATATCGTTTGGATTTCGTTTTCCCCGGAAGAAACTACCAAAACCAAGAATTTCCAGTGGATGGTAAGGAAGTTCTCCAGTGTTTGCCCATTCGCCAAGAGTAATCAGACGGTCATAAAGAGTCTTTTGACGTTTCGTGAGTTCCAAGGTAGGTCCTGCTGTTTTTCATTTCACTTCGAGTATGTTTCTGTCAAGACGGTAATAAAATCTACGGACGTACTGACTTATCAGACCATATAAGAGATTAATCATCCTTATAATTGCCTTGAGTGAGCATCGACTTAGGTTTTATTCATTGAAAAGTCATTTATTTGTTGACCGTGCTATAGCACCCCTTTAGGATACTGCACATAACCCTACCAGTCGAGTGTGTGTACTGAGAATAATGTACTGCTAAGAAATCCTGTTTATCTGACTAATTGATTCGAAAGATCATATTTTAAATGATCAGTCGCCATGAAGCATCAAGAGATATTGCCTCAATTAAGAGAGATGAGGATTACTAGCTCAGGGATTGAACTACAGTATCAATTGGCAATTCTATGAATTCATCTCCTGAGAATAACTATGCCCCCGAAACTCAACGATTACACATCCATTGGACCTCACCTAAATTTTCTTTCAGATCCAGCCATTCTAGTACAAGCATGGAAAAAGGCACACACATATATTCGGTCTCACAATTGGTATGCTGACTCTCTTGAGTTGGACCTCTCCACAATTCGTTTAAGAAGTTTGATAGACGAGTGGTCATCTGAAATTATTTCGGTGACCAAAAATAGTTTTTCACCAGATCCAATGCGAATTGTCCCTGCCCCCAAAACTTCGGAGTGGAGTACAAGTGATGGCTGGAATCCAGAGCATCCAGAGTCAGTTCAACTTCGTCCTCTCGCCCATCTTTCGATTCGTGATCAAACGTTTGCGATGACAGTACTTATTACTCTGGCAGATATTGTTGAATCAGAACAGGGAGATCCTCGTCTTCCTATCACTATTGCCAACCAAAATAAAATTGTCAGTTATGGTCATCGATTAATTACACGTTGGGAGAACGGGACCGCTTATTTTCAGTGGGGAAATGCTAAACTTTACAGACAGTATTTTGAAGACTATCAACAGTTTGTAAGACGTCCTGAAATAATACGACAAGAGTTATTTAACGATTCTCACAATTGGGCCATAGTTCAAATTGATCTTTCGAAATTCTATGACCTGATTCCTCGTGATATTTTATTAGAAAAACTGGAGTCTTTATGTAATGATCGCATAGAAAACAGGCATCGATCTCACCAGCAATTCTTTAAAACAGTTAAAAGTATATTTGATTGGAACTGGCATTCATCAGATCTAAAACGACATAAAGATCTCATCACGACGAGTGATGGATATGGGCTACCGCAAGGGCTTGCCGCCAGTGGTTTTTTTGCCAATGCCTATTTGCTCGATTTTGATAAATATATGATTAAATTATTTCATAAACCACTCAAAAACAGAAACTGGAAAATCATTGATTACTGCCGTTATGTAGATGATATGCGATTTGTTATCCAATTTGACGAATCACCACCAGATAATTTCAAAGTGGTATTTGAAAAAATGATCGCTCGTCAACTGAAACGATTAGCCCCCGGACTGCGTCTGAACAAGAAAAAAACACAAGTGATGTATGGCGATTCACATGCTTCAAATGTACCTGTCGCAGATGCAATGCAATCATTAAACAACAATGTATCTGGCCCACTCGATGTTGAAACATCACGTCATGCACTTGAGATGCTTGATGGATTGCTTGCAGTGTCAAATAGTCGAAAGGGACAACCAGCCCCTCAAGGGACCGGACATGATGAATTGTTGAAAAGAGTGTTGGCAGTTGAACCAGATGTGAAAAACGATACTCTTGAACGTTTTGTTGCTCATCGGTGGCGACGAGTATTTCGGTCATTACGGGTAATGACCGACGAAGAATCACTGGCTGACTCAAATATGAACATTGGTCGAAGAATCCTAGATCAACGTGCCAGAACATTCTCCGTTGAGCTTCTTCGTAAATGGATTCTTGACCCTTCAAACGTTCGAATATTGCGAGTCTCTCTTGACTTATTTCCAGATCCTGACCATCTCAAGATTGTCTTGGTATTGCTACGTTCACATATCAATTCTGATTCAACAACTGAATCATATAAATGTCGGCTGACAGCAGAATATGTTGCTGCTGAAATCTTTCGAGCAGGGGCGACTGAGACTGGATTTGTCAGAGATGACGACGAGCTGCCTATCGGTTCTGACATCGATGCATATCGAGAACTTCTAACGGAATTTGGAATTGAAATTCTCGAAAATACAGATTCTTTTCCATGGTATCTCAGGCAACAAGCTCTTTTATTCCTTGCTGTTGTGCGAAAAGCTATACCTGATGCTCATTCTGTAACACCTGAAAATATCCATTACGCACAAATCCATGGATTGTTAAATGGCCACTGGCCAGAGAATACTCAAAGGAGTGCAGATTCACCAAATGTTGCCATACCTTTATGTATCGTAGCCCATCGAATAAGCGGTGGTGATAAGAATGTTTCATCCGCTTTGGCGAAATGGATTAATCGTGCGTCAAATTCTGATGTTTCAAAGCAGATTCGCTACATTGTGGAGTACGAGGATCTGTTTAATTCAACCATGAATAAACTTCCTAAAAATGAAAGAGAGTTCTGGTTGGATTATTCTAAGACCGCAGGCTATTCCCCAAGCACTAATCGACGGGAGTGGAAAATAAAGGAGGGAGACCATACCCCCTATTCATTAGTAGATATTATTACCAGCAAGGACAATCCCTTTCAGCAGGAAGTCGCATCCATTCGTTTACTTTATGAATTAGTAAAAATATGGTCTGTTCCAAAGAATCGAAATAATGTCAATGAAGGAGGGCTTACCCCAGTCAGAATTAATGTGATTTGTACATCGTGGACACGACTTTCAGATCCCGGTGACTCACTAGCAGATGTTGATTTTAAAATTCAAATTGGTCCTGCTCCAGATCTAAATGATGAACGATTTGATATTCCATCGTGGTGTCGCAGATCGAATCAGTGGAAATACGAAATTGGACAGGTAGTTCGAGCTGCTGTCATTGGAAAAACAGACTTTACACAACCATTCATGGTCCAACCGATCGTGTCAGGAATATCTAAATATCGTGGTATATCTACCGGTTGGTATAAACGGAAGCATGGTTTGTTTAATGATAGGCAGGGGCTGGGGCATAGGTTACTTGCCATCTCGCCGTGGTTAGCCGAAATGCTTGGACGCTTGCTTGAATGGCCCGGCACACATCAACATCGAGAACTTGTGTCTCTTCAAACTGATTTCACTGGTGCAGCATTAAAGCGTTGTATTTCAGACCGAATAAAGGTTTTAAACCAGCATTATTGTCGATTATCTGGTTTACCATTATACCCGTTCCCTGTACCAAGCATTTCTGAAAATGGACAAGAGCGTTGTTTAAAGGTTGCGTTAGTCCAAACTGCTGTTCCAGCTAAATCACAATTCCCAATAGACCCTCTGCTCAATGCCCCTGCAACAAGGAGGCATCATCGCCGGCATCTATCATCAATGCTGAGGCTTTTCATGAAGCTGACAGAAGTGAGAGAGGGCTACAAAAATGAGAAAGAGACCATTGATTTAGTGATTTTTCCTGAGTTAGCGATACATGCGGATGACATCTTCATTCTTGAAAGATTTGCCGACTCACTCAAATGTATGGTGTTTTGTGGATTGGTTTTCCACGCCAGCCCGGAGAATGAAGACAAGTTGATCAATTCGGGTTTATGGATATTACCTATTCGCACAAGTGAAGGGCGATCTATTCGGTTTGTGGAGCAGGGAAAATACCATCTTACATCGGAAGAAATTGAACTCGGAATAACTCCCTATCGGCCATGCCAATGGCTTATAGAATATCGAAGTACTACTTCAAATCCATGGAGAATTAGTTCATCAATTTGTTTTGATGCTACAGATCTTCACCTAGCCGCTGATCTTCGCAATCAATCCGATGCATATATAGTCTCTGCATTGAATCAAGACATCGGAACTTTTGATGCAATGGTAACGGCACTTCACTACCACATGTATCAACATGTCTTGCTTGTCAATTCAGCAGAATTCGGTGGTAGCACAGCTCAGGCTCCCTACAAAGATCACTTTAAGAAAGTAATTATGCATCATCATGGGATGGACCAAGCGTCAGTGAGTATTTTTGAAATTGACTTAGATCGATTCAGGAATGGTGACATTAATACTCATCCAAAAGTTAAACGTCCACCAGCAGGGTTCGGTCGTTAAATTCTATCAAATATTATGAGTCTGGTGATTACGATCAGATATTGTAATTAGCGTCCCAATATTATCCATTAGTCAAGGCTCATAGTGAAAGATGAAAACGATAAAGAAATTGAAGCTTCATAATTTCAAGAAGTTCACAGACTTCCAAATAGAATTTGATGACAGATTGAATCTACTTATTGGAGATAATGAAGCTGGCAAGAGTTCCATACTCACTGCTTTAGACCTCGTATTAAGTGGGAGTAGAAGTAAAGTTGAGTCAATTGGTTTAGAGGCTCTTTTTAACAGAGACTCAGTTTTGGGGTTTTTAGAAACTGAAAAAAAATACGAAACGCTGCCTACCTTATACATAGAGATTTATTTGGTAGAACAAAAAAACTTCCATTTAAATGGCAAAGATAATTCGGATGAAGAGAAATGCGATGGACTTCAACTGATATGTGAGCCTATCGCTGAATTCAGTAAAGAGATAGAAGAAATTCTTAAACAAGAAGAACCAAATTTTCCATTTGAATATTATTCAATAACATTCAGAACTTTTGCGGGCGAGCACTATACAGGTTACAGACGTTTTATACGTCATTTGTTGCTTGATAGCTCTCAGATAAATAATGAATATGCGACAAGAGAGTACATCAGAACCATCTACAATAGCCTTGTCACAGATTCAGAGAAAAACAAGCATCAAAATGAATATCGCAAGTACAAAGATAAATTTAAGGATGAAGTATTCCACGATTTAAATAAAAAGGAAAAAGAAAGGGATTACAGTTTTGGAGTCAGGTCAGGATCAAGAGCAAATCTGGAGTCGGACATTTCAATTTCTGAAAATGGAATTTCACTAGAAAATAAAGGTAAAGGAAAGCAATGCTTCATCAAAACTGAATTTGCTTTAAAAAAGAAAAACGAAAATAAAGATTTAGATGTGATTCTGCTTGAGGAGCCAGAAAATCATCTGAGTCATGTCAGAATGAAAAAACTGATCCGTATAATTAGTGAGTCAGAGAACAGGCAGATATTTATTGCTACACACAATAATTTAATTAGCACTCGATTAGACCTGAGAAAGTCCATCCTGCTGAATAGTCATAGTTCAAAACCAGTTCAACTGAATGATCTGGATAAATACACTGCTGAATTTTTTATAAAAGCTCCTGACAATAACATCCTCGAATATGTCTTATCGCAAAAAGTAATATTAGTCGAAGGTGATGCTGAATATATGCTATTTGAAGCATTTTACCAAAAAGTGACCAATGAAAGTTTGGAAGATTCGGGGATACATGTCATATCAGTAGGGGGGACGAGTTTTAAGAGGTATTTAGAATTGGCAAAGTTATTAGATATCAGAACTGCTGTAGTCCGAGATAATGACGGGGACTATACCACCAATTGCGAGCAGAGATATTCGGATTATGAATGTGACAATATTAAAATCTTTGCTGATGAAGATAATGCTCGAAAAACATTCGAAATCTGCATCTACAAAGATAATACATCGATATGTGATGATTTATTTAGCGAGAGAAGAAGGAAATTGACCGTTCTTGAGTATATGTTGAAAAATAAAGCAGATGCTGCTTTTGATTTGCTGGATCTAAAGAGAGACCTGATAAATGTTCCGAAGTATATTGAAGAGTCAATTAAATGGATAAGAAAATAATCTTTGCAGTTGCTGGTTCAGGAAAGACTGCCCATGTTATCGATCAGCTCACTGTGAATAAACGCTGTCTCGTCCTTACATATACCACCAATAACTACAGGAATCTAAAAACTCGAATAATCGAAAAGTTTGGTCATTTTCCTGATTCAATCCATCTACAAACCTACTTCAATTTTTTATACACATTCTGTTATAGCCCCTTACTTTCTCGCAAGTTAAAAGCAAAGCACATCTCTTGGGGAACTCCTCCTGCCAAATCCCGTTACAAAGGACACCAGATAAAATATTATGTCGACAGCAACAATTCTCTGTACCACAACAGAATCGCAAAGCTTTTAGAAACACAGAAAGTTTTAGATGAACTCATTTCTAGGCTAGAAAAATACTTTGATATTATATTGATCGATGAAATTCAGGATTTTGCCGGTCATGATTTCAATTTTATTGAACACATTTCAAAATCTAAGCTTAATCAGATTTTCGTTGGTGACTTTTACCAACACACTTTTGATACAAGCAGAGATGGTAATGTAAATAATAACTTGCACAGCGATTATGAAAAATACAAAGCTAGATTCAAAAAAATGGGTTTCACTGCCGATTCCACAGGACTTAACAAAAGCCACCGGTGTAGTCCAACGCTATGTGACTTCATCAGCAATTCTTTAGGTGTGTCTATTGAGTCTCATCGAAACGATGTAACTGACGTTCGAATGATTAAATCTGAGGAAGAAGCAGAACAAATTATCAATTGTTTTAATACAGTGAAACTGTTCTACCAAGAACACTACAAGTATGACTGTTACTCAAGAAATTGGGGGGAAGTAAAGGGAGATGATCACTATGAAGATGTCTGTGTTGTTTTGAACAAAACTACCTTAGAGCACTTTGAAAACGAGACGTTAGAACAACTTAATCCTAAAACAAAAAACAAATTGTATGTTGCTTGTTCAAGAGCTCGTAAAAATCTATTGTTTGTCTCTTATAAAGTCCTGAAAAAAGCAACCCGATAAACCATAAATCTAATGATCGCATTGCATGAATATCTACAGATTATAAATCTGAAATAGAAACAGGCTATTCTCACATTCGATCTAATAAATAGTCTTTATGCATTTCACAAACTCATCCCCGCCCCATTCACCCTCAGCCACTGTTTCCGCTCCAGATAATCTGGCAACACCTTATCCACTTCATTCCAGAACGCTTCCGTGTGGTTGGCATGAATCAGGTGAGCTAGTTCATGAACCACGATGTAGTCAATGATCGTTAGTGGTGCCATAATGCACTTCCAATGGAAATTGAGCATGCCTTCATTGGTACAGGATGCCCAACGATGTTGGAGTTCTTGAACTTTGATACCTTTGGGACTGACGCCCATCTTGGATGCAAAGTAGTCCACACGCTCTGTGATTTTCTGGAGTGATTTTTCCCGGTAAAATTCCTTGAATATTTCGTGAGTATCTTCTTGACGATCTTCTAAACCAGACCGCAAACACAGATAGCCTTGCTTGAGAATCAACGGCTGTAGTTGATCTTCAACGATTTTGAGCCGATAAGAACGCCCTAAATACAGGAAACCTTCACCATTCACAAACTCCCGCTCTACTCGTGTGGCGTTCAGGTCGCACCACTCAGCCAGATTTTTGTAAATCCAGACCAGCTTGTTTTCAATCAGTGATTCGACTTCTGCATCAGACAGTTTCTTTGGAGCAAGAACTGATACTTCACCATCCCGCTCAATATAAATACTGGCGGTTTTTCGGTCGCTGCGAGAAACAGAATATGAAACATCTTTGTATTGTTTTTTCATGAGACAATATCCCGATGACGAACCTTAGCCAATGCGGTAATCTCTGTAACAATCAGATCTGAATATTCTTCAATCGGACCAATGCCCGTAAACAACATCAAATCAGAAAGTCTGCCTTTCAGTTTTTCGACTTCGTATGCATTATTCCAAAAATTGATGATATTGATGGTCTTCTGGAATTCTTCAATCACATCACCAATAAGCTGTTTTACCTGAGTATCGTATTCTGCTGGAATCTGATTCGTAAAAGCGAGTTGTGCGATCAGATCGTAGAAGGGGGCTTCTGTTGCACTGATCCCCTCAATTTCATCTTTTCGTCCCTTTTCAGCTTCATCCCGAATCAGTTTCAAATCAAAGCAGAGTTGTTCCCAATCATCCTTATGTTTTTGAATCAACGTTTCCAGCTTCTCGCTGAGTTTAGTATAGAATGCCGGATCTTCTTCAAAACGAATTTTGCAATGCTTTCGAATCGCATGTTCCATTTCACTGGCTTTTGCCTTGGGAGAAATGTTCTTTTCCAGTTCTTCAATGAAGTTCGAAGAAAACAGTTCGACTGGTTTGATCTTAGGATTGATCCCCAGACTGATGAGATGTTCGTTGATCAGTTTTCGAACCTTTTCACCAGCTCCAGCAATATTAAGGGAATCATCTTTATAACGCTGTTTCACTTTTGCCAGCAAATAACCAAAGCGTTTAACAGGGATCTTGTATTCATTGGCGGCAGAGTGAGGCAGCACGATGTCCATACTTTGCAGGAACTTTTTCAGATAGACTTCAAAGGTTGCCCTGAGCTTCACGTCTTCCAGTTTCTCGATTGCCAGTTCCAGAATATCGAAGTTCTTCTGACTGTCTTTTATGGACTGCCTGACGAATGGCTCGATCTCATCGATGCCGTTATCAGTAAACAGGTGAACCAACCGTTGGTAACGGCTTTCCAGAATGGGGATTTCTGTGGAGATATTTTTCAGCGAGTTCTCAATATCATCTCGGTCATCGCCAGAATAGATGGAAAGGGCTTCTTTCAGATGGTTCGCCAATCCCACGTAATCAACAATGTAACCTCTGTTTTTCCCTTTTCGAACTCGGTTCACACGGGCAATTGTTTGGAGCAGATTATGTTCCTTGACCTTTTTGTCAATGTACATGACCTGTTCGACAGGAGCATCAAAGCCTGTCAGCAGCATGTCGCACACGATCAGGAAACCAACGCCCGTCAACTCTTTGGATGGATCGTCATAATTGAAATCCCGTTTAAAATTCTCGACAGCCTTGATTTCATGAGCATATTTGCGGGCATGAGTGATGACCGCTTTTTCATTAGTGCCATCTGAGGATATGACAACTGCTGATTTCAGGAAGGCAATTTTCTTGATTAAATCCTGATCAGGTTCAGCCTCTGCCTGACGTTTTTCCAGTTCCGCAGTAAGTGCCTTATCGATGTAGGTCTTGTAATGAATTGCCGCCATCTTGGAATTACAGACAACCTGAGCTTTGAACCCATTGGGGAGAATGTTGTCGATGTAATGCTTCACCAGATCGTTGGCAATCGCCTCAATCCGTTTCTCTGCTTCAAAGATATCCCCAGTGGCACCATACTTCTTTTTAATGGCGAGAATTTCTTCATCAGTTCGATTGGCGAACAAATCTTCGAATTTCGTATCAAACTCATGTTTTTCGTTCAGGGCAGTGTCGGCGGTTTTGCCTTCATATAAAATCTGAACCGTTGCCCCATCTTCGACAGCATCCTGCAAACGATACTTGTCGATATATCCACCAAACCGCTCCCACGTCTTCTTGGTATGACGGTCTGTGATCAATGGAGTTCCCGTAAATGCCAGCCGTGTGGCATTGGGGAGTGCAGAAAAGAGATTGTCTCCAATATCGCCTCCCTGACTGCGATGGGCTTCATCGATCATACAGATGATTCGGTCTGAATCATTCACGACCTCCATCGTGGCGAACTCAGGGATTTCTACCTGTCTTCCTAATGCTTCTGTCAGATACTCAGCCAGTTCTTCTTTATGTTCCAGAAATTTATGGATCATCACCATATTCAGGTTGGAGCTAGGAGTCGCCAGCTTGGTTTTTAATTCCTCACTGCTTTTGATGACGGTGACCTTTTCACCAGTCAGGTTTGCCGTTTCACCTAGCTGTTCTTCCAAATCGGTTCGATCATTGATCAGACAAATCTTATAATCTTTTAGATCGTCGCAGGAACGGATCTTACGAATTGCGAAGATCATAGTTAGCGATTTTCCAGAACCCTGTGTATGCCAGACCACCCCAGATCGTTCCATCGCTGTCGAGCCACTCCTCAACCGTTCAATGATTTTCAGCATGGCACGGTATTGCTGGTAACGACAGACAACCTTGATCAGTTTCTTTTCTGAAACCATAAAGATTGTGCAGTTGCGTATCACGTCTAACAGGATCTCTGGAGCGAGCAGACCTTGAATCAGAACTTCCTGTTGTCGTTCTTTCCCCAGTGGGGGAGTGTAGTCCTGATATTTTTCAGGATAGATGTCTTTCCAGCTATAAAAATAATCTTCTGAGGAAGTGATCGTTCCTAATCTGGCTTCATTACCGTCTGAGGCGATCAGGAGCTGATTGGAATAGAACAGGCGTGGTTCACCTTCCCTGAGACCTGCCGCATGGGTTTCTTCCCGCTGGTCACTATAGCGGTGAAGTTGCTTGATGGCTTCATGCATAGGGTTGGCAGTAAAAGCATTGGCATCTTTGCATTCAATGACGACTAGAGGTAATCCATTCACAAACAGAACGATATCAGGTCGAATATGTCCTTTGCCTTTACTGGGCGTATCGACTCGGAACTGGTTGATTGCCAGAAAGTGATTTCGTTCGGGGTGATCGAAGTCAATCAGCATGACTTCTGGGTTTTGTTCTCCAGTCAGCTCGTTCTCATCAACAGTCGGCTTCCATTCACCATCTCTGAGCAGGAAATGGAGCAGGTTCTGGTTCTTCTCCAGCAGGTTGTTGCCAAGTGGATCAAGCACTTCTTCATATAGATCGTTCAATTGGTCAACCCTAAGCCATTCCTGTCCCTCACTGGTGGTATTGATCGATTTGACGCTCTGTTTGAAGATATCTCCTAATGTGACCTCCCGAAAACTGGATCGATGGCTGAGAACAGGATCGGTGAGAATCACATTACCCTGATCAATCACCTGCCAGCCTAAAGCAGCCAGTTGATTCAGAAAGGGTTTTTCGACGTAGGAATATTCACTCATTAATTCTTAATTCCTACATCATGCACAGAACTATATGGCCATGATTGCTGTTCTTTGATGTTCGAAATTAGTTCTGATAATGCAACACATGGGACATCGGTTATGAAAATTGAAGCAAATGACGAATAGTAAGTAACAATAAGAGGAGCCACCCTATTGATCTTTATATCATCGGGAAATCCATTAACAGACGGTAATGCAGATGTGATCTTTTGAAGGTTCTCTAAAATCCATTTCGTTTTCCTTTTAATTTGATCAACGTAGTTCTTTCTTTTGCCAATAAATTTATCTATGTCGTCACGATACATCGCTGGTTCGAGAGCAGGCTTGACTAGTTTTGCATCACCAACGATAAGAAGATTTTCTTCTTTCCAGAAACCGATTATATCAATTTCGCCGATTTCATTTGGAATTCTAACTTTATTTGCTCCTGTACCAATATAAGATTTAAATCGAGAAGCTGAGATTGCATTATTTGTAAGTTGTTGAATAACTATATTTTCAAATTCTGTTGTAATTTCTTGTTCATAGTTGCTAAGTGCCTTTTGGATTTCATTAGAATTCCATTCTGGTGGTACTTGTTTTTGAACTAGTCTTGACTTTAGTTTACCCATGCATTCATTTGCCATCTGTCTTGACCAAATGAAATGTGTGCCGGTTGAATGAGGGAATTCAAAGAATGGACGAGTGTAAGCCCGGTATTCTTGCTTGGGTTTCCAGACGACTCTCCCTTCTTTGAGCATATTAGACTCACGTATACAGAGTCCATCTAGGATTAATTTTGATTCTTGCGGTAACAAATTTATTTCAGTGTGTAAACGATTTATAAAATACTGTTCGTTTACAAACGGAATATCGAAGTCCTCATCGCATGAATTTGATTTTATTATGATTTCATTGAAGAATTCAAATATATCAGAAAACGTCATTCCCAGTTCACTTTTGAAACAAGGATCGATTATTCGAGAAATACGCTCTGAATTAAATAACAAGTAGTCTCCATCAATGACTTCCTTTCGGGTAGCGATATCTTTATTGAAACGTCGGCTAAATAATTCTAATCGTTCTGCATTCTCTACTATTAAATCAAACCATACTAAACGTCCTTTAGGATGAACGATTAATTTTGTCTCGTTTGGGAATAGTGAAAATGTTTGAGTACTTAGTATTGAAATCTCAACCAGTTGCTCGGAACAAATCATACATTGCTCCAAAATTTCTTCACATTGAAAAGGTTCGACAGTTGGCGTTTCAGATGGAGTGAGCATGACAATGCAATCAGCTAAATACTTCAATGCCCGCCTATATGTTGGTCCTATGGCCAACCAAAGAATTTTGTCACTTTCATTAAGTTTAGATTCTTTGCTTTTAGCTTCGACCGCACTTGATTTGTCATATTGATCAAGAATAAAGAGCATCAATCGTTGTGATGCAATTTTCGGTAAAAGCGTCTTCAACTTTGTCTCATATAGAGAAAAGTAACGTTTTAGGGCATTGTTGATAGTATCAAGATCTCTATATGTTCCGCTAGAAAGCTTTGTTCGCATAGCGGATTCTACATCATTCCGCATCGTCAATTCGGCATTTCGTGAGGGACGATAAATATCCACTCCACCAATTGTCTCATAATTCATCATCCACCTCTTTCACAATGGACGCTTCCTGTACCTCTTTTAGAGTCCTGCCATCTTTGGTTTTCCATGCAGTGCGACCATTGGTAGGTCCTCCCGTAATCACAGCTCCTGCTTTAGAAGGTGACGAAAACGGCTGATCCTGAGTAAAAACATAATGTTGAGCTTCGTGGATGACGATCCCTTGATCAATCAAATCTTTGCGAATGGAAATGTAATGCTGGTTTAAAGAGGGGGTCACTTCTGCCACCATTTGTGATCCACGTGTTACTACAAAGCCTTTAGGGTCTTCATAGCCACTGGCTGTAATCTCTTTTGTATTGAAGTAAAAGAGATCCCGTGGTTTGACCTTTGCCTCTTGTTTCTCAAAAACACTGAGCCCAAGCAATGGAAAGATATTGAGCATGTCACTCAAGAAACTTTCCACATCTGCTGTCTCAGACTCTGAAAGAGAGGGAGATGAAGACGATTTGGTGTTGTCAAACCTGCACTGTTTGGACTCCGTAGCCAGTGCCAATAGACGTGATTCCAAGCATTTGACATGGGCTTTGTTCAAACTGCTGTCTTTGGTCACGAAAAAGACAGCCCAATCCCAGAAATCTTTCTCCCTGTAATGGCTATCCAGTCGCCACTTTACTGGATCGCCCTCACCGATGTAGATTGTGGGGAGGTTACTTTCTTCTGACGAACCAACCAGAATATAAACTCCTGTTTTTAGGAATTCATCTCGAATGGCTGCCCGTTTGTAATTCGTGCGTCGAAAGACAATGCCCACACCAGTCCAATTCGATTTTTCCACAACACGCAACCCGTCTGGATCACCGTCTGGGACGAAGATTTTTATCGAAAATGGTCGCTGGTGTTGATCAGGCATTAGCTAATTCTTCCTCAACTTCATCGACTTTGACTCGAACGTTTCCAGTGAGCAGGTCTTGCATGAGACCCGTTTTGAGTAGTTGATACTTACTAAGCGTGGCTTCCTCTCTTCTCATAAATTCATCACTAGAGTCAAGCCTTTGTGCGATTTCATCTTGTTCAGGAAGAGATGGGACGAGCATGTCAAACTCACGAACAATGTTTACGTTCAAATTTCCAACTCCACCTCCAACGAACACATCCCGTTTGGATAATCGTTTGTATTCAATACTATTGAGTAAATGCTTATAAAATACGTTACTGCAAGAGTCATTCATCCGAATCAATGTAAGACTAACATAAATGCTAAAATCCCAATCGACGTCAACATTTGCAGCCTCTCCCATGTTATTTCCAACTCTAATATAAAGAATGTCCCCACGTTGAGGCTTGTTGTACTTAGTAATTGAACGGTGAAGTTGAAGAGGAATGTGGCTAAACTTATGATACGACATACGACCTTTGCTGACATTTTGAGCCGACAAGAAAGCGACGCCTTCGGTTTCGTCTACGTAGGTTGGTGTACTGGCAAGACCACATGTCAATACACTCGTAAGATTTTTAAACTTATCAACCTCCCACTCCTTCGGTATCCACCCCAATGGCGATTCTTTATACAGATGGGGGGCTTCTTCGTAATGGGGGCGGAGTTTGCCATTATGGTCTACACCTCGTGTGAACAGGTCGTGCATCATCCCCTGTTTGATCGCCTTGTATTTTTCGATCAACGCCTCGGTTTTCTCAATCAGATTGTCTACCGTCGTCAGAATTCGGGCAATCTTTTTTTGCTGGGGGAGGGGGGGGATCAACATCGAATATTTTGAAAAGAAATCAGTCGATACTCGTTGTTGTCCAGCAGAACCACTAAAATAAGATTCAGCTTTTGAGCGAAGCACTGAATTTTGTGTGACATGGAAAATAAATTCTGAATCACCAAATTCATTGGCTCTTAAAACATGAAACTCAGTACTTCCAAAACCATGACCATTAGCAAGGTTTAATGCAAATGCACCTTTACCATTTTCCATGCATGGGGTGATCTTGGCAAAAAGTACATCTCCTTCTACAAACCTTGTAAAGCCGTTTCGAACTTCTTGCATTAGACGAGTCTGAGGTGTAAGAACTCGACCATTTTCTCCAACGTCTGCCATCGAGAGAAAAGTGACTGTGGCATTCGGATCAAGGTTAAATAGACTGACAGAGGGATTTACCTCTGAGATATCAGTCAAAACACCATCTTTCCAATCATTGGTTATGGCACGATCACTCATAACCCAACTCCACCAAGAACTGATTCAACTTTTCGGCTTCCTGATCACGTTGGGCTAAAATCTCCTTCGCCGTTACGGCATACTTATTATGCAAATTTTCAACAGCAGCAATCAAAGTCCGCTGGTACTGTCTGATATAACTATCAAATTCGTCATGCAACAACCGATCAAAACGTTCCAGAATCAACGTCTGGGCTTCCTCTTTGGTGATCTTTTCACGGGCAGCTTCCACCAGTTCGTCTTTTTTCTTTTCTGTCTGACGGATATTTGCTTTTAAGGATTTGAGTTCCTGATCCAGTGCATTGTGTTGTTCCAGTCGCTGATCGATCTCTTCAATCTGCTGATTGAATTCCTGAACCTGAGCTTCATTGGATTTCACTTCGGATTGTTTCTCTTTGATCTCAGAGGCAGCGACATCACTGCTTTCCATCCGTTTGAGATCCTGCTTGGCAGCTTTGATGTTTTTCTTCAATTCCCGAACATCACCGCCCAGAGTTTTCTTTTGCTCTTTGAGTTTTTTAACGACTGACTTGGGGAGAATACCGTTTTCAGAATCGTCTGATTCATCGCTTTCATTTTCTTCGTCATCCGCTGCATCGGCAGCCGCAAACAGCCCTTCCAGTTCAGCAATGCGGGCTTGATCTTCTTCGATTTGAGCAAGAACTTCGGGGAACTGGGATTGCAGAATATCGGCTTCGGGAATCAGTTCTGGTCCCCAACCACTGGCGGCTACGGATTTGAAATCGGCTTCCAGACGGTTCATGTAGTCGGCTAAGGCACCACGGATTTTATAAACGTCGAGAATTCGCAGAGGCTCTAATGCCATGCTAATGGATTCCAGAAACTCCCGCCTGAGTTCAAAAACATTCTTTGTTTCAGGAAGTGATTCGATCTGAGCCAGATGTTTTTTCCACCAGCGTTTGATCGCCTGATGATATTTCTCATGCTTGGACTGAACGCAGGAAGCATCCTCAATAATCGATTTGATAGAGTCCTTGGATTCCACGGCAGGGACAAAATCAAGATAGTTTTTATCCCGCTCACAAAAGAGTTGCTCTTCCAGACCTTGATAGTTATTAAAATAATGTGATAAAGATGCGACCTCACTTTTAGGAATCCCCCCATTTAAATGGGCACGCACATCATGCGGTTCTGGGGGAGGACTATTATCCACATAACGTCGGATATTCAAATTGAACTCTTCTGCTTCCAGTTCTGAAACAGGGACATTCCGAGCATATTTCTCAGGATCTATTTTATTCCGATAGACGTGAGTGATCTTTTCAATGTCTTCCGGGCGAAGGGAGTTCTGATTTTTGCCTTCCTTATATTCCCGGTCGGCATTAATAAACAGCACACTTTTGCGTTTAGCAGCATCCTGTTTATTGATGACCAGAATACAAGCAGGAATCCCCGTACCGTAAAACAAACCGGCAGGCAGACCAATCACCGCTTCCAGAACGCCATCTTTAATAAAGCGTTTACGGCAAGATTTTTCTTCACCACCACGAAACAGAACACCGTGCGGCATGACGACAGCCATACGACCATCTGATTTCAAACTGGAAACCATATGTTGTACAAACATCAGATCCGCTTTTTTACCACTTTCCGGCATGAAGGTATGAAAGCGTTCCTTGAATTTCATGTCCGTTTGAGAATAGTTTTGTGAGAATGGCGGATTTGCTATCACCCGATCGAAGCGTTTGAGTTCCCCCCCTTTTTCGATGTGCTGAGGTTCTTTGATCGTATCGCCTTGACGGATATCAGCAGAATTGATGCCATGCAAGATCATGTTCATCTTACAGATGGACCACGTGCCACCATTGTCTTCCTGACCGCTCAGCGTCAGGTCACGGGGATCGCCACCCGTTTCCCTTACATACTGATGAGCCTGAATCAGCATACCACCCGACCCCACTGTGGGATCGTAAATCTCCATCCCCTGAGCCGGTTCAATAATCTGAACCATCAAACGGACGACCTCAGCAGGAGTGTAGAATTCGCCCCCTTTTTTACCAGCTGAGTCAGCAAAGTATTTAATGAGGTATTCGTATGCCGCCCCCATCAAGTCAGGGAATTCAAAGTCTTCATTGGAGAGGGGGAGCTGTTCAAAGTGCTGGATGAACTCAATCAGAGTGTTATCCGCCATTGTTTTCTGACCAACCTTACGGTTGAAGTTAATCCCTTTGAGCACATCTTGCAGTGTATTAGGATTGGCGTCTTCAATGGCAGCCAGAGCTTTATTCAGTCCAGAGCCAACAGACTTTTTCAAGTGCTGAATTTTATCCCAGCGAGCTGCTGGGGGGACATAAAACGTGAACTTGGAAGGATTATCTAATTGCTTCTGAATCAGGGCAGGCTTCATGCCCTTGGATTTGTATTCTGCCTCTAATTTGGCACGATCAAGTTCAAACTGGTCAGACAATCGTTTCAGGAACAACATCCCGAAAATGAATTCTTTATACTCCGAGGCATCCATTTTTCCTCGGAGAATATCGCAGGCTGTGAACAGCATGTGTTCCAGCCGTGCTAACGTCAGTTTTTGCTTAGACATAGGTGTTTGATCTTTGGTTGTGATTTATTCCAGAAAGTGACGATACACTTATTTCCAGAGTACCAAAACATGGAGATTTGTTCAATAATTGAATGATTGTCATTTAAGATAGTTCAAATGGAATTTTCCGAAATGTGGATAATTAACAAATCGATCCACAAAGATACGTGATCATATTTTGTTTTAAGGACAAGGCTGTGGAACAAATTGAAGAAATCGACGACGAATCACAGTTCACACAAGCCAGCTTTCCCATCGAATTAAATCTACCTTCTGCTGACAACCAGTTCCTTGATGATGCAAGCAGGGCCATTCGAAGAGAATTCAGAGATTCGGCCAAGTGGAAACGGCTCAGATGTCGTAGCGTCAATGTTGTTTCAGAATCAGACTCAGGAACCGTGTATGAATTGGAGATTGGTCACTCTGTCGAATTCGATTGGACATGGGAGGGGGCTGTTGCCTTTCGTCCCATACTGCTCAGTGAATTTGAAGATACTCAGGCTACACTGTTTGAAAATGGTTCGCTCGATCCCGATATTGACGATTCAATTCTCTGGTCTGGAGAAGTTTTAGAAGTCGATGAAACTACAGGTCGTCTTTTCATTGCTGTCTCTGATCCTGAGTATCCTCCAAGACGTGGATCATTTTACGTAAGACCTTTCGAATTCTTAGCATTTTTGGATTCAGTCTACAACGAACCTGCCTTCATATCACTGAGGCATCAATTGCCATCAAGATTAGCTGCTTCTGCGGGTAATATTCATCCAGATGTATCCAATTCCGCAAATGTTGGGTTAGGTGAACTTAGATCATGGTGGCAAAAATCATGGAGTATTCTCTGGGGGCCTCCCGGAACAGGCAAAACTTATACTACGGGGCAGCAAGTTGCTCAAGCTCAGGAAGATTCGTCTGAGCGTATTTTGGTCGTATCTACCACTAATAAAGCAACGGATGCGGTAGCATTATCAATTGGTCGAGCAGCACGTCAGGCTGGGATAGATTTGGATCAAGGCAACTTACTTCGAATTGGAAAAGGAGCATCCTTTAAACAATACGAAGCAGAGAACCTCACTGATTTATTGCGTGGAACAGAAACAGAATATCTTGAAGAAATTGAAATCTTAGCAATTGAACTAGCCAGAACTGACGAGCCTGAAAACAAAGCATTGATAAGAAAACAAATTAAGGAAATCCGAGAAGCAATGCTCGACGCTGCTCAGAGAAACTTTCTTGATGCTGATGTGAGAGTTGTTGTTAGTACTGCATTCAAGGCAACTACATTTTTAAACCGTGATGAAGTTAAAGAAGACATAGAGGGGGGGAACTCCCCATTCACAACTATTTTCATTGACGAAGCAGGTTTAATATCAAGAGCAGCAATAGCAGCACTTTCACTGCTTGCCAGTCGTCGTGTTGTACTGGTCGGTGATTCTAAACAACTTGCTCCGATCAGTCGAATTAGCAGGATTCTGGAACCATCTCAAGGAAATTGGTTAGCCCAAAGTGGATTAAGTCATCTTGATCATATTGACAATAAGATTGATGGTGTTCATGTTCTTCAAGAGCAAAGACGGATGCATTCTGAGGTCTGTGATGTTGTGTCTAAATATCAATATGATGGATTTTTAAAGACCGCTGATGATGTTGCAAAAAGAAATTATGTTTTGCCAGATCTTTTAAAAGAACAGCCTCGTACAATTTGGTATGTACTGGATGATGACATTGATGATTTACCATCAATACGGGCAGAACGAGGACCGGGGAATCGAAGCTGGATTCGAACAGCAACTCCGAAGCTATTAAAAAAACTATTTTCTGATCCTTCGATGCGGACTGCAAACGGACTGTTTATTTCACCATTCAAAGCTCAGGCAAAAGATATTCAATCTTTTTTCGCAACAAATGAACTTCATTCTTGGATGGCTTCAACTGTTCATAGTCAACAAGGATCAGAGGCTGACATTGTAATTTTTGATTCAGTAAATGCTGGAAGTTATGGTTGGGGATATAACGAATGGAAACGACTTGTGAATGTTGCCATAAGCCGTTCACGTGAATCGATCATTTTGCTTACCAGCCGTGCAGAAATGGACGAACCATACCTGAGACCACTTCTAAAGAAATTGTCGCCACGTATCCTCAAAAAACATGGTTCAAAGTTCTCTTGGGAAGAAGTACCAATCAAAACTGATTTCAGAATTCAGAACAGCCGAAAATCGGACTTACCTTATTTACTTGGAAATCAACTTGCAAATAGAAAAGAACTTCGTCCAGTCCTCTCTCAAGAGCAAGAGCGTTTATGCGGACTTGAACTCGATGGGAAGCCTCGTTTAGTACGTGGTGTGGCTGGCAGTGGCAAAACGGCTGTGCTTGCTCACTGGCTAATGCAAACTGTTCATTCCCTATCAAGTGAATCAAATGTAAGAATCTGGGCAGTATTTGCCAACCGCTCACTTCAATCCTTAATAGGTGATTCCATTGAGTCTGCGTGGGACAAAGCAACTGACGGGAAATCTTTCCCGTGGGATCGGGTTGAGTTGCACCATATCAAAGAAATATTAGAAGGAATGCTCCCAGATGTAGGGTTAAGAATGGGTCAATTCAAGTTTGAATATGACCAAGCTGCCGAAGCCTATCTCGAACGAAAGACCGTTGATGAAATAACACCACGCTGTGATGCATTGTTTATTGATGAAGCACAGGACATGGGACCGAATACATTGAAATTGCTTTCTACCATTGTAAAGCGGTCTGACGAAAATGATGAGAACAGTAGGTCTATCAATATCTTTTATGATAATGCACAGAATATTTACGGTCGCACAACACCCAAATGGTCAGACTTTGGACTAGATATGCGTGGTCGCTCCACTGTTATGAAAGAAAGTTTTCGTAGCACACGTCCCATTACAGAATTTGCCTTGAATGTCTTGTACAGCCTGCAACTACCTGAGACAAACCCGGATCACAAAGAACTCCTTTCACGTGGGCTTATAGAACAATCCTCCCGTGGCGGGGATAAATGGTGGAATGTTAGATTCAATCAAGTAGATGGACCAAAGCCTGAATTTCGCAGATTTGCCAGTCTTGAACAGGAGTTTGAAGCAATCGGGAAATACTGTCGGGAGCTGATTGTAGATCAAGGGGTGCAACCCTCTGATATTTGTTTAATTTATAACGGCGGTAACATTCCGAACTGGATTAAAAAGAAGACAATGCCACAGCTTGAAGGCTTGGGAGTTGAGCTGTCGGTTCAAACAAATAAACCATTTGAGCGGAGTAGCAATATACTTCTGGCAACGACTTCTCACTCCTATAAAGGTTACGATTCTGAAATCGTAATCATTCCCGGAGTAGATCAATATAAAGCACAAGGCAAAGGTGTTTTGGCTAACAACCTCTATGTTGCGATGACACGAGCGAGGTCTGTATTAACTCTCTTTTCCCAATCTATGAAGGATCAAGACTCAAGATTACTGTATGAAGTCCTTGAAGACTGTCTGGCAAATCTTGAAGAATCACCCGAAGTCGATTCTGAAATCAGTCCACAGGATGATTTGGTAGAGCTGCTCGATTGCATTGGTTCTGAACATCGAAAGTGGCTAATTGGGATTTGGAATAAATATGGAATCATACAGGAACCCCTGATGACGGAAAAAGGTGAAATTATTGCAGAACCACTTTTTCGCTTTAAAGTCGATGGTCAGAATTACGCATGCTTTGGAAAAGAACTCCCAAGAAAACGGATTCTGCAAAGGTTGGATGACTTCAATGTGAAAGTGGTGGAAGCAGGTGAAGAGCTCACGCCTGATACCAAAAACATCGAATAATCAATATCACTTTTCAGTAAGACATACATCCTGATCAAGTTCGGTGAGCTCCTTATGGCAAAGATAAAATCCGGATCTAGCATTAAGTGCAACGGCACCCCGAAATATCAGCCGATGCCTGATCTCTCGCCAGACGAATTTGAATTGCTGAAATCTGATATCAAAGAAAATGGTCTCCAGTACCCCATCATTCAAGATGAAGATGGTGTAACACTCGATGGGCATCAACGTGAGCGGGCATTACGAGAACTAAAGATCAAGAATTACCCGGTTCAAGTAATTGGTGGCCTGAGCGAAGAAGAGAAGTGGCAATACGCATTGAGCGTCAACGTTAAGCGTAGGCACCTCACATCGGCTCAAAAACGTGAATTGATCAAACAAGAGCTCAAACGGTCTCCTGATATTGCCAATAACTGGTTGGCGGAAATAGTTGGTGCCGACGTAAAAACAGTTCAAGCAGTTCGCAGGAATTTAGTGGCAACTTTGGAAATTCCAAAGTTGACGAAATTGAGAGGCAAAGACGGCAAACATCGCAGTGCCAGATACAATCAAATCATTACAAATACCCCAAAGGAACTGGAGATTGCACGATCAGTGATTTCAGATTTGCCGTCTGAAAATGGAAGAATCCTCGACACCATCTCAGCACAAAGACGTGCGAGACGAAATGTAAAGTCGCTCGCCCGGAACATCAACAGCATCGTTAAGCCCTCATCCAATAAAGACATTCGACTATTTCATTGCCGGTTTCAGGATCTTGAAAAACAGGCGAAGATAAAGAGAAATAGCGTTTCGCTCGTGTTGACTGATTTTCCTTACAATAAAGAATTTCTGCCTCAACTGTCTGAATTGAGCGAGTTTTGTAATCGGATCTTAAAACCGGGCGGACTGCTGGTCACCTACAGCGGTCAATATCATTTACCGGAAGTGCTGGAGCGTTTAGGGGAACACCTCACTTATCGATGGCAGATAGCATCAATCTGGAGTGGCGATTCCAACATGATTCATCCGCTCCAGATTGCATCCCAATGGAAACCAATCCTGATTTTCTCCAAAGGAAAATGGACGAAAAAGAAACGTTGGTCTGATGTATCTCTGGTTCAGGGAAAAGACAAATCACTTCATGACTGGCAACAGCATGAAGCTGAGGTTGAGATGTTAGTTCAATATTTCTCAGAGCCCAGAGACCTTGTATGTGACTGTATGGCTGGCAGTTTTACGACGGCGGTAGCCTGTCTTAAAAACGGCAGAAAGTTCGTGGGATGTGATGTTGATGCTGAATGCGTTGAAATTGGTCATTCGAGATTGATGAAAGAAAAGTAGCTGAGACAGAGAACGCATATTTTAGATAGCTGTGGTAATGAACCCCTTCTTTGATCTAGTAGGTGGAAAATGATCTTTCGTCACAATGTTGAGATAATCGAATTACGGCCACCATTATCCCAAATATTCGGATACATTTCTGGCGATCACTATAAATATTAATAGAATCATCGATCGCATGCATTAGGCTATTTCTAAGTTGGACAGCTAGGAAAGCAGAAATCCCTGCTTTTTCAGCAGAGTTAAGTGCATTATCGAATTCGTTAATTGCATCATCTACTGCCCAATTAACTGATTCAGCAGATTCTTTGCTTGGACCTCCATTCTTTAAAAAGTGGTTGAATCTTTTCTGAGCTTCTATAAACGCTTTATTTATTGGTTTGTGTCCTGATAATGCAGAGCTCATTCTACAGTGCAACTCACCTGAAATCGTTTGCCAGCTTCTCAGAGAACTCTCAATCACTAACACGATATCAGTTAAGACTTGGACACGAATATATTGGGTTGTCGAATTATCAGGACCTTTATCAACTAAGAAGAAACGTTTTAAAGCTATAATAAATTGAAGTGAGTTGACAAGATCTTTTGATAATAACCAATCTATAATCCTCTTGAGTTCTGCTTTGTTTAGTTTACAACCAGTAATTTCCTCATAGTCTGATTTCCAACTGCTTGTATTTTCTATATCCTCAATAGTTGGGTTGATAAGCACTTGCTCGGGTAGATCATGATCACCGGTCAATATTTTATTTCCGTTGAACCTTCCTAACAGATCTTCTTCTGAGGCAACTTCCGCTAAGATTTGCATTCCCCGATCGAGGTTGCCAGAACGTATATGACTTACTGCTGTATTATAAAGGGGAGCACCTTTGTGAATATGACCATCTTGCAGATCAGCTTCTATTTTATAAACGAGTGGTGCAATTTTTGATTCCCATAAAACAGCCGTTCGTTGATTTAAGCCATTACGCCAGCATGCTTCACAATACTCTTTGTAGGGATCGAATAACGCATCGTCAACTTCTGACCATTCTCCATCTCTTCGCAATGCGAGATTATTCTCAATCTTTTCGATGATTTGACATTCTAGTTTATGAAGTGAATTGTCGATTTTATCGACCTCACAACTAACTGATTTATTTAACATCCGTATTCCTGACTTGCTTTCTTAAACGAGATGCGACTCAGTTTAATTGAAATATACCGCTTACCCGAGCGATTCTAAGCTCATTCAATGGGGGATGGATTTATTCTCCCTAATTTTTTGTAGCAGCGATAGAGCATCCGGTTTTTGCAACCATAATGATGGAAAAAATCTGTGAGCGATGTAGAGAGTGAAGCCTTAGAATGATTTATTGTATTTACACAGTTGATTGGGAGAGGTTACTCTCTCGGAAAAATGTAAGTGTCAGGAAGTTGGAGCGTTCTCATTCAACAGATTCATATTCTGTTGTCATCCTGTGGCATGCTCAGTTTATTACTTCAAGCCATACCAACATTTCTAAGTCTAGTATATTTCACGCTGTATTAATTTTAATTGTCTGAACATTTCAGAGTCCATATATCCTTTCAATTCTTCAATCTCTCGATCTATTTCTGATTTCTCGTTCTGGAGACCGGATATTTCTTTCTCAAGCTGTTCTATTATTATTGAATCATTTCCCAGTTGTCGAAGTGTGGAGAGCTCTTCCATCTTGATTTCAAGAAGAATTTTCAGATCACTTGATTGTTTGAGACATTCTTGAAAACGATGTTCTATTTGATTTGTTCTATAATTTGCCTCAGAAAATCTCTCCCTTAATACTTCTTTTTCTTCCCTCTGCAAGAGTTCGTGAATTTCAGCTAAAGTTCCATCTGTAATTGTTTCGTTCAAATATTCTTTTGCCAGATGCATAAATTGATCTGACTTATACATGTAAAACTGCTTGTTAGTTTCATCGTAGAACTCCTTAATTAATTCAGGTCTGGGGCCAACAGTCGTTTTATCGTATTGTTCCCACCAATCATTTTTAGCATCATCTGTCACAAAAATAACATTTTTGTCACTAGATCTTGCCTCTCGCAGTATTTGAAGCCAAATGATGTAGTCCCCGTATATTCGACATTTGTCTGAGAAAGAAGATTTCCGTCCCCCCTCTTTGCTATTTGCTTTGTGTGCATCTTCATATCCCGGAGGAATATTTTCTAAATATCGAGCTTCACCTTCTTCAAATATTTTTGCTAAATCATCCTTGGAAAAAGGATGTCCTACTCGACCGTCAAATAACAATGAAAGATTGTTTTTAATGTGGTCATTTTTTAATCGATTTTTTTGAACTCGTTTACTTTCAATTAACTCGTCATTAAGTGAGTCAAATAACTCTTCCATCTGTATTTTCATTTTTTCACTAACATGGGGATGCATACGCTTGTTATCAAATGATTCTTGTAAGGATTTTATATCTTTAAGGGCTTTCTCATATTGATTTGACTGCTCAACAAGCACCTTAACCCGATTGGTAAAGAACTCCTCGGCAACACGATTCGCTAACCATATCCTTTGTTTTTGATTTTCTAATACCTGCAAGAATTCAACAGTTGCTGCGTCTGAATATTTATATAAATTTATCAGTACATTTGCATCAAACACAAGCAGGCTATCTTTCCATAGCAACCTAAGTTCTTCTTCATTATCTGCAAAATAACCGGGAAATAAATCTTTCATTCTTGTATCCACTTCTGCATCTACTGTTGTTTGGTAATCATAAATCACAAGCACCAACAAAAGACATCAAGAAATCCTACTCAACAGTCTTAGTTTGAGGATCAATTGTAATCGCATTTTCCAATAATTAAATAATTGCTTATTTTACGTTTATCCCAGTATAATAAACAAGCCGTCTGGAGCAGGCACACAGACGGCTATTTTTATAAATCGAACCTTTTCACACTATCCAGCCATGATCAAATTAGCTCACTGTGCCTCCATCATCTTATGCCTGAACTTAGCAGCCCCCTTTGCATTGTGTGATGATTTCGATCTCCTCTCCCATCTCCGCAATCTCCCCGAAGTCCATTCAGTCACTTCCACTCCAACAGAATCCAAACCCAAACAGATCATCATCCATCTGCTGAATTGGCACTTTGTATCCAACGAGGATTATGCTGACGATCTTTCTGATTCATCAGAAGACAAATTATCAGAAGCTGAAATCGAAAAGCAGTATCTTGAATTCCTGAATGATGTCGAAGCGATTCAGAAAGAGCAGAAACAAATTCTGAGATACTTGATCAAGAACCACAAAGTTCAATCTGTGTATATGGAAGGACTCACTGAGAAGAACCTGACTTCATTCAATGGGTTCGTCAAAACGCTTCGGGAATTTGAAGTGCCAGAAGGTGATGGTGTTTTAGATCTATTCTTGAAAGAGCAGTATCGTCGGGATCTTCTTCAAATGGGATCAGCCGCTCAGTTGAAGATCTCTGGAATGTTAGGATCTGTTTTGCCTCTGGAAAATGCCGAAGCTTTTGAAAAGGCAAATCCCGTTGGAAAAGATGGCAAGATTCGAATTGATGAAAATGCAGAGGAGAAGCGGGAAGATGAAATGGTCAAAATCTTATTGAAAGGGGAGGGGGTAAAAGTGATAATCCTTGGGGGAGGGCATGATTTGACAGATAATCTGGAGCGGATGAAGTTGGGTTCGGTTTTGTATGTTCGTTTAACCACAAAACGTTACAAAATTGTAACTACAAACTGAGATGATACACCATGATGAAATTCAAATGTCCCTCGTGCGGTAATCTATTTAGAGTACCGGAGAGTGCAGCAGGCAAAAAAGGCAACTGCAAGAAATGTGGCCAGATTGTTCGAATTCCAGATGTTGAAAAAGAAGCCATCCCGGTAGTTGAAGAAACTTCTGACACAGACATTATACATGGATCAGAAAGACAATCCCCAGCGATTGTGCCTGTGGCAGTCTTTGGTTTCATTGGATTAGTCATTTTAGGAATTATCATCAGTGATTTTAGTAGATCTAGTACTGAGATAGAGGACTCAGATTACGACTATTCGAGTGACATTAATGCCCCACCCTCACGAATGACATCAGTCACAACGTCCAGTAGAGCTGAATCGGCTGATATACCCAAAACTGATTTGAATTCTTTCACTCGGTCGCTTAACGAATATTTAGGTGAATGTAATTCTCGAATTGATTCTATCGAATCCAGCTATCAAGAATCCCCTGTAAGAATAACTCCAAGCGATGAAATTGATGTCAAAAAGTCTGACTCTGCACTCAATCCATATTTCGGGGTTTTAACTGTAGAGGTGAATGTCATAGATTCGACTTCAACCTATCCGTCGCATCGCTACCAATTCACAATTAAGCCATCGCTCGATGGCGAGTGGGATTTCGTTGGATGCTATGGAGGTCCACCCAATGGAAAATATTCTGTATGGTCGCTAAAAGCTTTGGCTTATCAGTATCAGGGGAAAATCGCAATGGAATGGCTACTAGGGCGTGAGAAATCAAGAGCTTTATTGAGGACAGCTCTATAGCATTTTTTAATTTTATGTTAGATTCATTTCATACTGTATTTCAATAGAATCAAAGTTTTTCCAGCAGTTTATCTTTCCTTTCTTGTGCCTTTTGATGTGATTCTTTTTCACCTTGTTCTACGTATGCTTTGTATTCAGGAGTATTTGCTTTGTAAGTCAATATTATATTTCGAAAATTTCTTTTACTGCTAAAAGCAAAAGCAGAAAGTACAACTGTGTGATCAGAAAGCTTCCAAGTCGTCGAACGTCCGGCCTCTGATAAATCAACTCCTAAATCAGTAATTCCAAAACTTTCAAACTTACCTTCCCCATATTTTTCTTCTAATATATATCTGATGGATGAATCCGACTCAAAAGGGTTTCCAGATTGTCCGAAGTCGATAAAGTAATACATCTGTACGAGTTTGTTATCATAGAAAAAATAATGCAGCGTGGCGTTCTTTCCGTCAAATTCAACATTACCTATAAGTGTTCCATTCTCGTTGGTCAGATTTACTTCTTCAACTTTTCGAACAGTTTCTTGTGAATCTCCCCAGCAAACATTTCTAACGTTTGTTGAGCGTGTTCTCAAACGTTGAAGCTCCATAGCTTCTAGTTTTTCCTGTTCCAATTTATTTTCCATTGCAATTTTGCGGGAGTCTCTTTCTTTTGATGCTTTATCTCTTGTTCGATTCAACGTGTCTTTGAGAATGTTTTGCACTTGAGGGTGAGTGACTTTTTCATATTTTATGAGACCAGATTGTGTGACAAGACTGAATTCTTCTTCACTCATGTCAATGAGTATTTCATACATCAAATCATCAGAAGTAGCTAATTCAATCTCCTTAATCAATTTCTGTGCTACTTCTTTATTTACAGCGTATTGGCTTGAGTTATATTTTTTTAAAAGTTCAACTGCCTCAGCAGGCTTGCCTTCACGAAGTTGATCTATAGCCGCCTGATATAGGGTCTCTGTCTGCAATTGCTTCTGATATGCTTTTAATTTCTCAAGTAAGTTCTTTGCTTTCTTGGTTTCTGTTGCATATTCACTGGCTAATACTTCATTTAGTTCTAACAGCAATGACTCATCAAATTGTCGAGGATTTTTTTCAAGCCAACTGCTCACTTTATTAGATATCTCGTTAACTCTTGTGTTTGCTACACGAATCTTTTCTTGATTAGCTGAATATTGGTGCCAAATAATAACGAGGATGCACCCAAGAGCAACTGCACCTACAATCGAGGACATCATGTAAATTGAGTTTCTACTTATATTTTCTGAACTATCATCAATGGTAGGTTCAGCTCTTTTGGTTGATATAGATGAAGCAGTGGAATGCGGGATTGCAATCATACCACCACATGCGGGACATTTGAGAGCTTTACCTGCATACTGTTCTTTTACAGATAGCTTTTTCCCGCAGGAGCATTTTACTCTGATTTTATTATTACCATTGATATTGCCAGTGGACATGATATTGCCTTGTCACTTAGTAATTACAAAAGAGTGAAAATACGTATCTTACTAAAGGTCTTGTCAGATTCAAAGAACAAACAAATTTGATTGAATGATTTTCTAATGTTATAAGACTTTTATTCCATCAATTCTCGTAACAAATCACGCTGCTAAAATATGGTAGGTGTCTCGATAATTGTCCGCACGCCTTTTGATTCCCATCGCATTGAAATTTGAGACTCAACTACATCAGCCATCCAGCAAAGTCCAGTAAACACCTATAAATATAGGGTTTATATCTGCGAACGCTTTTGCCAGAATCAGTCTCATAAACCCCATCCCAGCCCCCATCTCAGTTCTCGCTGAGATTCACCTCCACGCCCCCCAAAAAAATTGACACCCTTAAGTAAGCCGTCAACACAACCTCATATGGAGACGGCGAATGTCGAACAACAATCAACAAATCCGATCAGAAATCACAAATCAAATCATTGACGCTCTGGAAAAAGGATCAGGGCTTCCCCCATGGCGAAAGCCTTGGAACTGCGACAAGAATAGCGGCTTACCCAAAAATCTTCGGGGCACATTGTATTCAGGAGTTAATCCTCTCTTGCTGGGGCTCGCCTGCGAGAGACATGAATTTCAGTCGAGGCACTGGGGAACTTATAAGCAGTGGCAGGAGCTCGGTGGCAAAGTCATGCGGAGACCATCGCACGTTCCAAGTGGGCAGTGGGGAACAAAAATCGTTTTCTGTAAACCGGTCACCAAGAAGCAAAATGATGATCATGACGAACAGGAAGAGACTTATTTCCTTCTTCGAACATATACGGTCTTCAACATCGACCAAGTTGAGGGAGATCATCTGGATTATCTTCGTGTTGGTTACAGCACTGACACCCGCAATGAATACAACAACTTTTATGATGAAGCTGACGCACTAATCGCAGCAACCGAAGCAGACATCCGACACGGTGGTAATCAAGCATTTTACGATATCCCCGGAGACTACATCCAAATCCCGAATCGGGATCAGTTTTCAGGATCTGCTTATTATGAAGTTCTATTCCACGAAATCGTTCATTGGACGGAAAGACGACTTAACTGGGATCGTGAGGGCAGTGGATACGCTCTCGGCGAATTAATCGCAGAAATAGGAGCATGCTATATCTGCTCAGAGCTTAACATTCCAATGAATAATGAAAACCACCACGCCTATCTCGATGGCTGGCTCAGAAAAATGAAGCAGGACTCATCCTTCATTTTCAAGGCTTCATCGCAAGCCTCAAAAGCGGCAGACTACATCATGTCGTTCAAGCCCGCAGAAATATCCTGCTGACACCCACAAGTAGATTGATCGCCGTCACTGATCATAACAGATCTCAGTGGTCTTTCGAGTGTATTGAAGACCACTGTCAGTTCCAGATCAGGGCGGCGATCTTTTAAAAATGACACCCGCATTCATTTTGAAAGGAAATAATAATGGATACACCGACTACAGTTACTTCTCTTGAAAAGAAACAGGAACTGCTGGCTCATCACGTTCGTTTATTGGCGAAGAAAATGAGCCATGCTTTATTCGTCTTCGGTAGCCAAGGTGGGCTTGGCAAGAGCCGAACGATTCTCCAAGTCCTTGATGAACATGGTGTTGATCCCATCATCATAAATTCCCATATTACTCCACTCGCTCTGTACGGGACTCTTTTTCAACATCGTGATGATGCTGTACTGTTTTTCGATGACGTTGACAGCATGTATTCATCTATGCCGCATTTGGGCTTGTTGAGGTCAGCACTCTGGGGAAATCCTCGTATCGTTACCTATGGAAGTTCTCAACTCAGCGATCTTCCATCAAGTTTTGAATTTACGTCTCGTTGCGTCTTTGCTGCCAATGTTATCCCTAAAAACGATGCTTTTAAAGCCGTCTTGTCTCGGTGCGATCAGTTTGAATTGTCAGCGTCCAATCAAGAAGTCATAGAGATGATGCGTAATCTTTCTACTCAGGGTTTCCACGGAGTGACACCCGAAGAATGTGAAGCGGTGATCGACTACATCGAACAAAACGCAGAAGACCGTCAGTTATCACTGCGTCTTCTTGGCCCAAGTCTGCGAAAGCTTAAATATGCTCGTGAGGAGGGCATCGACTGTCGTCCTCTCATTAAATCTCAGCTCATGTCACTTGGTCGCAAGCAGGTGGCAACCAAGCGTCTCGACAATAAAACTGTCGATGCGAAGGTCATGAAGCAGGCGATGGAGAAGCATCCTGAATCCCCGGCTGATCAGCAGACATATTGGTGTGATAAGACCGGTAAGAGCAGGGCAAGTTTTTTCAGGGTTCGTCAACGATTTCAGAAGATGCTGGAAGAATCCGAGTGACACCTGCCAACATTCCATTACCACAACTATCCAGCAAGGAGCATATAATGAAACCACATATAGCCACATCAGACGGCAATAATGAGTGCCTGAAAAAAGCAGCCAGTGATGCCTTATTCGTTCAGGATGCAGTCAACATGATCGCAGTTGCTGGATGTTTCCACAGACACCTCAAATCAATGCGAGAAACAGGAATGTCTGGGGATGAAATCAACAATCATCCAGTCACGATCTGCTTCTCTAGCAAGATCTCCAGTCTGTGTAGGATGACAACAGATAGGGAAGCCAGTGCGTTTGAGGCTATTGAAATACTGGCTATTGGAGAAGCAGTTCAATATGAAGTGATTCCCATCTGACACCTGAAAGGGGTTCAGAAGACAACATTTAAAACACAATAAAAGCGTTTATGGATGAGAATGATTTCAGCACTCTGATTAAAGGGATTTAATTCTGGAGGCTTACAGAGCGTTTCAAATGTGTTTTATTGTTGTCTGGTAAATGTTCATGTTGTCTCAGGGAAATGTTGTTTAAAAAGACAACAAAAAAGCCTATTAATTAAGCAATATTTAAAACGCCATCCCTACCACACACAAGAGATTTTGAAGTAACTGGAAGTAATGCTTATTCCATGATTCTTCATTTCCCATTATGTGTAGCTCTTTAGGGATTTCGTTTTTCATTATTGTTTGTTTCATCAATTAAAAGCAGTCACCAGTAGTACAACTTTATCAAAACCTACTGACATCATCTTAATTACAGGCAGTTTTTAGCGTGTATATATCGACCGGGACGTAGGCGTTTTACTGGATCAAGTACCAGTCCGTTGCCCGGATAAAACCCGTATAGGGAAAACTTTCCATTTCAGACTCAGACTACTTAAAGTGTGGAGGATTTAACACACTTTGACTGGGATCAGCGTGATCCCTGCGGCCATCTTTTGTCCTAAGACTTTTTTGCATGATCATTTCAGATCAGCCCGTACAAGAGGCCGTAACCCAACGGCAATAATTTAGTAACCTCAGCGAAGGTAATTCAGAGTAAATCATGGTATTGCACGGTAATTCTTAGTAATTCAAAGTGATCGTAGTTTAGCAAAATCCCCTGTTTTCGGGAATGGCAATATATAAGAGTGCCAGTCTGTGATTTTTGGACACAAAATTTTGTTTTGGACCAAAAAACTCCAGATCTTCTGAACCAAATAGCTCAATCCTGCATGAAATGATTTATGGATTTGAACTGGCACCACATCTCTTTATGGCTTTATAGGATGACAACAACTGATTCCTATCTGACACCCAACAGAGGATTGTTCAAATAACAAACAATCATTTTTTGAAGGGAACAGAATGATTCAAAAAAGCAAACCGCTCTTCCGTTTAGGCAAAACAGTCGCCACGCATGGAGCTCTTGAGGCTCTCCAGAAAAACAATCAGTCCCCGCTTGAGTTTTTCGAAAGACATTCCCTTGGAGACTGGAATGAACTTTCCCCGGAAGACCGAGAAGCCAATGAACTGGCCCTAAAAAATGGCGACCGCATTTTCAGTGTGTACCATCTCAATGACAAAACAAAGATCTGGGTAATTACGGAAGCGGACCGATCAGCCACAACCATTCTCCTGCCAGAAGAATACTGATCCTGACACCCTCACTCACTGTGTTCACAACTTCAATATTCTTTCTGGGAGATAAACATGATTGACGACAACTTGGATCAGTACATGGAAGATCATCTCAACGGTGGCTATGGTGACATTCTCGATGAACAGGCGGCGGATGAATACGCAGACGAATACGACGACGTGTATCCATTTGACGAACCTTGGGACGATATTCTTGAACAACAGGAACTTGAAGATTTCGCCGATGACAATTACTTCGAACAGTATGAGATCGATGAGTTCTGAACTCTGATTTCCAAAAACCAGACACCCACAAGGCTGATGTGAGAATCATAGTGATTCTCACATCAGTTTTTTTTTAAGGGAGATCAAAATGGGCTGGACATTTCCAACAGGTGTATCAAGACAGGAACTGATTGAACAGCGAACGAGACCTTGGGATCGTCAGCTTAATGATGTTCTTGTTAAATCGAATTGCCTCGCCCATTGCTTCCGGGGCGGCAGATTCAGCGGCGTGCTATGGGCTGTTTGGGAACGAACATTTGAAAGAGAAGGGAAGCAGGTTGAGCGAACTCAACGCTGGATCACGTGCGACTTGGTTCGCTGTCATGGAGGGGACTGGGGTTACAAGGACATGCAAGAGGCAGAACACCCATACTATTACTCATGCCCGATAAAGTATCTCGATCTCGTGCCAATCGAACAATACGGAGGTCATCCAGACTGGAGACAGGAAGTGAGATTCCGCCATCAAGAAAGGCTGAAAAAAAGGCATCAGCGTAAGTCTCAAGGTCTCACTAAATGACACCCACATGAACTGTGTAACAAACACTTTTCAATTTTTCACAGGAGATACCAATGACTGATCAGACAGAATCCATTCGTCGGGAAATGACTCAAAGCATTAATGCTGTGGAAGGAAGTCGGGAGTATCTTGAGGCCAAGCATGGACAGGTTTTCGATACTACAGAACTCCAGCAGGAATTTTCTGTTGAAGGTTTTATGGCCCCATTCGTTTTGGCAAGACGAAAGTCTGATGGCATAAGGGGAACGTTGAAATTTCAACATAGTCCCCGCTTCTATTTCAGCTTCGAACCGGAGTGATCAACAACTTGTGTCCGGGAGTCAAGGAGGACTCCCGGACACCTTCACAATATATATAGGAGACTTAGATGTGATGAGAAAGAAAAACAGACGGAATGACCGGGCCAGAATTAAACTCAAATCCCCTCGTTCTCCCAGCAGAACTTACTATGGAAAGGGGACTCGGCGTCAGATGAGATGCTGAGGGAAGACACCCGGAGTGAACTTGTCAGTTTGACAATTAGTGTTTTTCGTTTCAGAACGATGAAGGGGATCTGAGGATGAAAACTATTACAAAATGAAAGCGGACGTTTTTTGACATCCGATATAGTTTTGTAAGCCAAAACACCACTAGGCACATCTACCTAATCCTGTTGCTTAAACTCTATTTTTGTATCTGCTTTCCTCAGCTTGTATTGGAGTTCTTCGTTATTTTGAAAAAGTTGATGAGAATATTTTAGCACGAATTTTCTAAGAACATCATCTGAGCAAGTAATATGTATTCGTCCGTTAATTTCTTTAAACGACAATTTTTCATAGAGTAATCTTGCTTTCAATAAGTTTGGTGCAAGGTTTAATGGAGTGATTACTATCTCACCATTGATAATTCTAATTTGTGCTATGGAACGCAAAGGGATTGTAGATTCTCTGTCACCTTTGTCATTCCTTTCGACCAATTTGCCTTCGTATTCAGCATATAAATTATTATCCTCGAGTTTGATAAAGGAAGCTGTAGCTGATAGATTGCTCTTTGCACCACTGCTAGGGTCATTATAAACTGCATTCACTAATGTTTGGCGTTTATCTGAATTAGTAAACGTCCAATATGTTTCATGGGAGGTTCCACTAAATTGACGCACACTTTTCCAAGTACCAATCAGGCTTGGTACTTCAATGGCATCCCCTTCTTTAATTAGAGTGGGTTCAATAATGGGGGCACATGCACTGCACCCAAGTAAGATGCACATCCCCAATAGTGCTTGCACAAGTGACAGCTTGCTGCGACGCAATTTATTAGCTTTGGTATTTATTAGATTCATAAATTTCAGATCCCTTCGTAAGATTTAAGTTAATCTAATAACTAGGTAAAGAATTGAATTGAACGTAACTTCCCAACGATCTTTCAATGTGTTTTAGCGGATATCCTCCGTGACAATGCCGACACCTGCATTCAACTCAGCCCCATATAACAAATTTAGGATCAATCGAGAACCCACATTGATCGCAAGCCGTGTCATTCATCGACAGCTTTCCCTTCTCGCAATGGGGACACTCATCCGTATCGAGCAAGATCTTGCATTCCTTACCCAATTCAATTCCACACTCAGGACATTTCGTGTTTTCTGTTTTGAATAGCCAATCACCCCAGCAACCGGGGCAGTGGTCGTGTGGCACGATCTGAATCTCTCCATTTACAACGTACCTCTGAAACGAAGCATCATTCCACGTCCGATTTGTATTACCAGTCTCATTGGCTGAGATCCCGGTGTTCAATAGTGGGAGGCTTCTATCTTCCCGCCAGTCAATCACATCCAGAATGCAGCTCAGACTGATGCCATACCGTTCTCCCAATCGCTTCCCTAACTCAGCCATCTTGGATCGTAGTTCTTCCAGTTCAGGTGAGTCCAGTAGTTTATCCAGAGATTCTTCGATCTCATATATTAAATCCTCAGATCGCTGCCACGATTCCTGATCCATTTATGTAATTCCTTATGTCCGATTGCAAATCGGTCTGAAAATGTAAAGTCTCAATAGTGTGTAAATCCGGGGGAATGAAACTCTACGATTCTAGTTCGGCCCCGTCTCATTACCTGTCATGTGTATTTTGTAATCTACACTTTACAAATTCTGACACCCATAAGCCATCTGTCCGAAACAGAAATTCAATATGGGAGTCATACAGATGGCGAAATCAACAGCGGTTTACATGCGAGTTTCTACAAAGGATCAGAAGCACGCCAGTCAGTTACCTGATCTCGAACGTTGGTGCGAAGCCAATGGTGGCGAAGTGATCTGGTTCAAGGATACTTTCAGTGGTCGGACCATGAGTCGTCCCGGAATGGATCAGCTCCTCGAATCCCTTCGCATGGGCAAGCTGGACAGGATTGTTGTCTGGCGTCTTGATCGACTGGGCAGGACGACCAAAGGACTTTGCCAACTCTTCGACGAGCTCCGGGAACGTCGTGTTGATCTCGTCAGCCTGAAAGATGGATTCTCTCTGGAGTCTCCAGCAGGACGACTCCATGCACGAATACTTGCGTCTGTTGCAGAATATGAAACGGAGATCCGTGCTGAACGAGTGGCAGCAGGGCAAGCTGTCGCTCGCAAGAATGGGAAGCAGTGGGGAGGCAGCGAGAAAGGCTGGCGGTGGAAAGTGACTGACGATCAGGTCAATGCCATCCACGAAATGAAGCAAGCAGGCAAAGCCATTACAAAGATCGCTCGTGTGACTGGGCTCTCAAGACCAACGATCTATCGAGTTCTGCGGGAAGTGCAGCCACTTTAGCGGAGTGGCTGCACACATCAGATTGAGCTCGCACGAGGCGGTGGTGTTACAATTATTGTTTTAGAGAATTATGGGATAGTTTATGTTAAAAAGTTACCCCCGGAGGGGGCTAATAATGGACTAAGCCCCCTATGTTCTTTATACAACGTGCTTGGGACGAAAAATCGTCTATGCGAAGTTGGTTGCAAAAAATGAATTTTCCCACAGACATGTGCTGGTTAAACTATCTTGAAAAGATTTTAAGAAAGGCAGGGCATAAAATACCGGCGATTGGAATTTGAATGAACACAGACATGTGATTTTATGGTGGAGTTAATCATAAATGAAAAGGATGTTTTCACATCATGCAGATATACAATTCAAATAAAAAATATTTCGTTCAAGTAACAGTTCCTAAGCTATTGCAGCGTAACAACCAGTTTTCAAGACACTACAACAAACGAATCAATACTCAAGGACAAAAAAGAGCTTCTGAAAAGGACCAAGCAAGGTTTATAGAAAAACACACTGAGTATCAAAACACTGTAAAAAGGAGTCTCATTCGAACCGTCATTTTAGCGAGATTGACTGGAGAATCCACAATCGTGCGTAGAAGTTCTTTAAGCCTTTATAAGGAGTTATGCCAAACATTTGGATTAGATGAAAAGGGGGTCAGAGAAAAATCAGTAACTCTTGAGATCGAAGAGGCAGATGAGATTTGCAGGAACGTCGTAGACTGGTTAAATGAAAAAGGGTTTGATTTTGCCAATGCTGGAATGCATAAGCGTATTCGTAAAGCGACTGGTTTTGAATTTATAGAAGGTTTGCCCGATGACGAAATGGAAGGGAAAACGCTGATAAATTGTAAAAGTTCGTTGAGTGAAAATCAGATTGAGATGGCAAACTATATTGAGGAGAATGAAGAAAAGGTTCTGGCTATGCTATCAGAAGCCATTATGGATGACTTCAATCGCACCCTGCCATTTTATGAGCTTTTGTTGGCGACAAAAGCTGGTGAAAAGTCTTGGTTTCCATCCCCAGAGCAAGTAATTAATCCTCATGATTATTTTACATGTAACAAAATCTATCTCTCGCAGAAATACCCTATGATCGGGATTGAAGGAGAAATACTTTGGTTTCCAGATCTTAAATTTGGAGCGACGATTGAACCTGATGTTTCTGTTATCATTAGTACAAATCCCTCAGAAGCAAGACAATGAGATTTTCTCGATTTCCTCGTAACTGCCACAGAACTTGAGTTACTGATCAGGGTTTTGATCTTGCTCCCAACCTTGTACCACTAGGACTTCCTTAGAGATGTATTATACGAGCGGGTGTATTAGTGGCTTTGCCATCAAGATTGAATCGATCCAGAAAATCAACCCAGAAGAGGCCGAAGGCTATATTCAGCTATGTTTAGAAGAATTCAAACAGAAAGACGGTTTCGATCCTAAAACTCCTGACAACGAAATGCCCGAAGGGTGTTCAGAAAGCTATAGGGGTGATGAATCAATCCTAAGAACAATATTTGGTCTTCCCCATACCACTTTAGAAGATAATGGTTCATTGCTTGGTCCCTTCTGGTTTATATGCGACTTGTTCGGAACAGAACTGTATCCCGAGGTATATGAAATGCCGCCAATTCGTGATCTGAAATTTAAAAACAGTAAATTGAATGGATTCTACAAAACTCCATTTGGATTTCCCCCAGAAGATGAGAGTATCGGCTTTTTGACTCTGGATGAGATCCGGGAAGAGCGAAAGCAGCTAGAAGGCAGTCTTGATAATACTTATGAAGAGGGATGGGATTTCACTGGGATGAATCCTCAACAGATTGAAGAGGAAAAAGAATTATGGAATGATTTATTTTTTCCAGCAAGGAAGACCTATTTGGATTGGCTGGATCATTGTCTCCGAGAGGAAACGGATTTGATTATTATCGAAACTTGAAATTGATCGGTGGGTAGTCTCCAAAGTCGATTTGCATTGTCAGAGGGACAATGAAAATAATAGTTCCTGACAACGAAATATCTGAATCTCTTATAAGAAAGATCTTTGGTCTTACTCACGACCCAGTTACCATGCCATGAATAGTGAACCGAAACGATGGCCGACTTTTGACGCAGAAACTTTGACGCCTCTAAACAAAGATGAGCTTTCAAGAGTGGATGCAGCCTGTAATTCCTTTAACGAGGGATTCAACAATGTGTATAGCTACCAGTGGAAAGCATCCCCATTCAATCTCGCTGATCTCGATTACGATTTCTACGAGTTTGGAGGTGAGCACTGGTATCGTGACAATGGTTATGGTTTCACGTGTGCGTGGGGGCAAATTCTTGTCACCAGCTTTGGGTTTCAATGGATGAAAATGGAAGGGGCCAGAGATTTACCTGATTGGGTATTAAGGCACGAAGACGCATCCTATATTTTCTTCCCATGGCAGACGCTTTGGAGTGTTGTCGAGAGTTCAGGATACCAACACGAAAAAGCGGCTGGGACATGGATACAGATTTTGAATCACGTGGATGAAGTTTATGGCCTTCCGAAAGGTTGGCATATTATCACAGATGTTTTGAATGACGACATTGAATGGGTTCCAAAACGGGTTGGTTACGAAATGCAGGCCATTTATAACCACCCAAGTTGGTGTTTCGAGATACTGGGGCTTGAACCCTATGAATGGGATCGGGACACAGATTGGGAAAATGTCAGAACCTACCTTATGACAAAGAAGCAAGAGCTTGATCGGGTTCTATAATGAAATAATGGTGATGCCATTCAGAATCAGATGGATTTATAAGCAAGGTGCTGATCGAACGCTGGATAAGAGATTATAATTTAATCAGACCACAAAGTTCACTGGGGACAATACCTGTAGCGAAACAAATCGGCCATGAGAACAACAGAAGCTAGGGTGTATTATGATAAACACTTCGTGTTTTCTCACTTTATGTTGGTTGGGATTTCTTATCTGTGTTGGAGCATTGCAAGCAGGCATATATGGATATTCAATTTTTGCAGGTGCTGCAATTGGAGGCGGTGTCGGTGTTGGTTCAATTTTCCTCTGGTGTTATTGCATTGATTTTTTTGAAAAGATAAA
>LADL02002121.1_pt1 | contig 40728 bp, 42 predicted proteins | sample 619721 | NCBI WGS metagenome assembly LADL02 (sample SAMN03397408, study PRJNA257561) | rock porewater metagenome | biome: terrestrial; feature: Opalinus Clay rock; material: porewater; isolation source: Opalinus Clay rock porewater BRC-3 borehole | place: Switzerland: Mt Terri URL, St-Ursanne ...
AAACAGGAAGGCGAGAAGAGCCGTCACGGCGGGTCCAGTGGCAATGATCAGAGAACCCTCTCCGGCTGAGGTCAGTTGAAGCCCGTAGAAGAAGAAGGCGTTGTAGCCAAACACCCCGGTCAACCCCAGAACGGCCAGGCTCAACCACTGTCGGGCCCCGGCCCTGACAAGCTTCACAATCTCCCCTCTGGCCGCTAAGTAGGTTATCGGCAGAAGAGTGAGAAAGGCCAGCAGGAACCGGAAGAAGGCCGTGGCCATAGGGTCCACAGTACCCACAAGGTGCTTAGCGGCGGCAAAGGCTCCCCCCCATAGGAGGACAGCCGATAGCAGCAAGATGTAGCCCTTACCCTCCTCAGCAGAGAACATTAAAACCCACCTGCGATGACAGCATATACGAAGACAGCTGCAACCATCCCAATTATCGGTAGGGCCAGCAAGCGGTAGACTCTCGGAAGATCAGACTGGAAATACTCCGTCGATAAGGCCAGGCACAGGTGGAGGGGAGATACCAGATATCCTACCATTGACGACACAAACAACGCCATCAGTCCTGGGATGACCTGACCCGCTGCCAGGAGTGGAAGAAAGATACTGGCGTTGATCCCGGTGGCGGCCATCTGAGAGCCCACAGTAAACCCGGTTAAAATGGGGACAACGAACATGAGGGCAATGATGGGTATCCCTGCCCCTGACAGGAGATCAGCCAGATCACCGATGACCCCTGAGGTCTGGATGACACCGCGGAATACCATGATTCCCAGGCCTGCAAGGGCTGGTTCCAGTCGAACCGCTCCCATCAGATCCCTGCGAGCGCGCCCCTGAACAATGGCCCACAGCTTCTTCGCTCCGCCACCCAACGGAACGTAATTGATTAGGGCAATGGCAATAGCAACGGTAAGGGCTAGAGGGAAGTACATCCCCAGACCGACTGACAGCATCAAAGCCGCAAATACCGGCGCCATGCTTTGAGCCAGCCCTAACAGGGCATAACCCCGTCGACCCAAGGAGAGATTACCCCTGGTCTCACCCTGTCTCCTGGGGGGTTGGCCCAACCGCCTGGGCCCATCGGCAACAGCGCTTTCAGTTGCTGCTGCTCCCTGATGTATCGACTCTCTGTCATACTGCCTCTCGGCCCTCCCTGCTGACGGCAGCCCTGACGGTGCAGGGCGAAACAGCACCAGCCACCCCAAGGCAGCACCTGACAAGGTCACAATCAGGCCGGGCTTTATGAACTCGTCCACCGCCAGTCCGCTCATGGCGCTCAACATCAGTAAGGTGGGGTAAAGCGGGAAAATGGGATACCAGACATGCCTGAACAGCAGATTAATCGCGGTCTTTCGCTCTGGTGAATAGTTGAGTTCATCACCGAGGCGGTCAACCATTGGCGCCGACATAATGGCGCCCCCAGGGACTGTCAACATGCCAATAAGGCCCGGTACCGCTACCATTACCTGCCGTGGGTCCCTGGCCAACCCTCCGAGACTCTCCATCATCCGGTCAAGGCTTCCCGTGGTTTTTAGCATTGTACCAAGTACTGAGATCAAGCCGATGATGAGGACAAGATTTACGGTTTCAGGATCCAGGGCAATGCCAACATAGATTGTGGCTGCCTTATCGAAACCCCACCCGGCGGAAATAGCTACCGCCAGAGATGCCAATATCATTGATCGACCAAGGTCAACACCTCGTGATACCATAATAAGAACGACAGTAAAAGCAACAGCTAGACCCACCAGTGCCACAACACAACCCCCAGTGTTTGAGAACCAGGAAGGCCCCAGATGGCGGCTGGGGCCCCTCCGATTACATCAAAGTCAGCGCGACATCCATTCAGGATTTGATCTCAGAGAAGTAGACTACTGTTACGGTATCATCATTAAAGATATCTCTGTCATAGATCTCTTTCAGGAAGGAGAGGGCATCCTCTACTGACTTCATATCAGGGCTCTCCCCCCTGATATCCTCCATGGTCAACTCCGTTAAAGACTTGACCCTGACCCTGTCTATAACAGCGGTAAAGATCCTCTTGCGAACCTCAAACCTGTTACCATGGGTGACCCAGACGATATCGCCCTCCGCATACTTGTCAGTCTTTGTTCCCAGTCGAATCGTGCACTTCTTCTCTCCAGCCATCAGATTTCCGTGGTAAACAGATGAGTAGAAGTTAAGTGCCTTCAACGCCCACACCCCTTTCTGTTAGCCAATTCTATTCTACAAAGCCTCTGGCGAGTCCTCCCCCAGGTACCATTGGGAAATCGTAACAACGAACCATGGGGTTTAATATCTCACCGAAAGGGGGCGGGTATGACGGTCAGCCTTTGCTACTTATCCTTAAAGTAGCTGAGGACCCCGGTGTATATACCCTGAGCAATCTTCAACCTGTAGTCGTCTGTTGTCAGGAGCCAGGCGTCTGTCGCGTTGCTGAGAAAGCCTGCCTCTACCAATACCGAGGGCATCTTGGTGTTCCTCAACACGTAGAAGCTTCGCCTGTGGATACCACGGTTCTGGCCCCCCGTCTTGGCAACGAGCCCAGCCTGTACGTGCCTGGCCAGGGCTTCATCATTGGAACCACCGTAATAGAAGGTCATCATGCCCCTGACGGCGGGATCTTTGTAGACATTGTTGTGAATGCTGACAAAGATGTCAGCGTCGCTGCGATTTGCTGTAATGGTCCTTGCGGCCAATTGTCCGGCCCAGGGCGCATCGGCCACACGAGGGTAGTCGTCAGTGGTCCTGGTCATGATGACCTTGGCGCCAGCAGCCTTTAGAAGGTTCCTCAGTTTGAGACCGATGGCGAGAACGTTTATGGACTCGGCTACACCATTCTTGCCAACAGCCCCTGTGTAGTATCCTCCATGACCCGGGTCAACCACAATAGTCTTTCCCACAAGGGGCTTGTCCGCCCTGGGAGCATTGGTCTGCTTCCATTGGGTGATAGCGCCGAAGGTCTGGGGACCAACAACTCCATCAATCAGGATCCCGACCACCCTCTGGAAGGCCATGACACCACCCCTTGTCAGTGGGCCAAAGATTCCATCCACAGGCCCAGCCGGAAAACCGGCACTGTTAAGAAAGGCCTGAAGGTCCGCTACATCAGACCCCCTGACCCCATGGTAGAGCCAACGACTCCCAAAGTCAGCCGCCTCAGCCCCATCTCCATCCACTGCTGCCATCCCAAGTGCAAACATCGGTGTTATCAGTAATAGCGCCGCCAAGACTGGAATGCTTCTTCTAAACCAACTGCGTCTCCGAATCAACCCTATTCCTCCCCTTTCCATTTTGACAATAGGCGCTGCGCCCTATCCCTCTTGAGTCAGATAAAGGCCAGCTAGATACGGTTTTTCCCTAATACAATTATACAAAAGGCTGTATGTTATGTCACCTTTTGTAGGGCTTGGAATCGGGTATATTAGTTGGCAGTCTGTTGGGGGAAAATCCATCTTTATCCACGCCGAGAGGGGCCCAGCGGAGAGGGGCCCAGGGTCTAATACCCTGGGCCCCGAGGTTACTGGAGGATTGAGAGGAGCACACCGGCGGCCACGGCGGAACCGATGACACCGGCCACGTTCGGTCCCATGGCATGCATCAAGAGAAAATTCTTAGGGTTTGCCTTCCGACCTAACCTCTGGGCAGTGCGGGCCGCCTCAGGTACCGCCGATACCCCTGCAGCCCCGATCAGCGGATTGATACGGCCACCGGTAAGCCGGTGCATCAATTTGCCGAAGAGCGTGCCGGTGGCGGTGCCAATGATAAAGGCTGTGAGGCCAAGGAGCACAATGGAGATAAACTCCGGCGTAAAGAACCTCTCAGCGCTGGCACTGGCCCCAACCGTCACAGTGAGAAAGACGGTAATGATATTGATGAGGGCATTTTGAACGCTGTCAGCCAGCCTGTTGGTCAACCCGGTCTCACGCAGGAGGTTTCCGAGCATCAGCATGCCCACTAAGGCGAGGGAGAAGGGGACAATCAGAGCGGTAAGGAGGGTAACGAAGATGGGAAACACAATCTTCTGTTTCCTGGTGACGGCCTTCAATTGCTTCATCTCAACACTTCGTTCTTCCTCCGTCGTCAAGAATGTAACAATGGGCGGCTGAATGATAGGCACCAGGGCCACATAGGAATAGGCGGCAACAGCGATCGGTCCCAAAAGGTGAGGTGCCAGTTTTATGGCCAGGAAAACCGCTGTCGGGCCATCAGCCCCCCCAATGATGCCGATTGCTCCAGCTTCCTGCGGTGAAAAGCCCAAGGCCACCGCCCCCAATAGACTGGTGAAGATGCCAAACTGGGCGGCGGCGCCCAACAACAGTGTTGTGGGATAGGCAATGAGAGGCGAGAAATCAGTCATGGCTCCAATGCCCAGAAAGATCAAAGGCGGGTATATGCCCAACTCAACACCGCGAAATAAGTACCAGAGCAGCCCTCCCGGCTGCAGGCCGCTGGGTGGGTTCATTAGACCGGCTACAGGCAGATTGCCCAGTATAATCCCGAATCCGATCCCCACCAACAGCAGTGGTTCGTACTTCTTAAAGATGGCAAGGTACAGCAAGAAGAGGCCAAGGCCGAGCATGGCTACCTGTCCTAGTGTAATGTTGGCAATGCCGGTACTGGATAGAAACTCCGTGATCAACCCGTATCACTCCCATTAGTGCGTTTCATTACTATCCGGAGATTACAAGCAGCACATCGTCGGCCTGAACAACATCGCCTTTACCGCATAGCACCTCAGACACGGTGCCCGAGACGGGGGCGACTATTTCATTCTCCATCTTCATGGCCTCAATGACCACAACAAGATCACCCTCAGATACCTTGTCACCAGGACTTACCGGAACCTCAAGCACAGTACCGGGAAGCGGCGCAATAACCTTCTCTCCAGGGCCAGCGGGCTTAGGGGCGGGAGAGGGTGCCTTCTCCTTTTGTGGTTCAGGCTGTCTAACAGCAGGCCCTGGGGTCTTGGCCTCGTCCACCCTCTTTGGGCCAGGAGTAGCTGCCCTATCGGACGCCGCGCCAATCTCCTCAAGCTCAACTTCGTAGGCCTTGCCATTGACAACAACCTTGAACTTCCTCATCAGTAGGACTCCTTTCTACCTGCAGTAGTACCCCTACCAGTAACAATCTCGCTTCTGCCCATAGCGCCCCAGGCATCACTGGACTGGCGGGTAACAGAAATGCGACGGACATCAACTATCCTGTAGCGATTAAAGGGTTCATCAAGATACGCTGTAAGAGCGCCAGCAATAGCCGCTACAATCTCCGGCCTGATACCACTGGGCCCAGGATTGCCAATGTCATTAGCCGCACGAGATACCTTTGTGCCGGACTTGCGACCATTGGGGCTCTCCTTTGGCACCCCACCACCGCCGCGAGCGTTTCCCCAGCGCTGGCTGAAGAAGAGCGGGCTACGGATCCTGAGGGGTCTATCCTGGCTCGGGTCATCACTGAACAACCCCAGGTCCAGAACCTTCATACCCAGTGACACAAGGACCAGCACCGAGAAGACAATGCTCATACCCGTGACAGTCAGGTCAATTGCCAGTCTCATATTTCCCACAGTAGTGACACCACCTAAACGGGTATATTTCCATGTTTCTTGCCGGGTCGGCCCTCACGCTTATTGACCAGCGACTCGACGGCAGCGATCAGGTGCTGACGCGTTTCCCGGGGGTCGATGACAACGTCAACATACCCCCTTGCAGCAGCAACATAAGGGTTTGCAAACTTGTCGCGGTACTCCTGGATCTTGGCCTGGCGGAATTCCATGGGGTCGTCGGCATCCTTAATCTCCTTGCGAAAGATGATGTTGGCCGCACCCTCAGGACCCATTACCGCAATCTCCGCCGTGGGCCAGGCAAAGGACTGGTCAGCGCCAAGACACCTGGAAGACATGGCAATATACGCGCCCCCGTAGGCCTTTCTGACAATGACTTGGAGCTTGGGCACTGTAGCCTCGGAGTAGGCATACAGCATCTTCGCCCCATGGCGAATAATCCCGCCAAACTCCTGGTTTGTGCCAGGGAGATAGCCGGGGGTATCCACGAAGGTTACCACAGGAACATTGAAGGAATCGCAGCAGCGGATAAACCGGGCTGCCTTGTCTGACGCGTCAATGTCCAGACAGCCAGCCAAGACCCGCGGCTGGTTCGCAATAATGCCGACGCTGCGGCCATTTAACCTGCCAAACCCAGTTATAATGTTTGGCGCGAAGTGCTCTTGGCTCTCCAAGAACTCGCCATCGTCCAGAACCTTGACGATGATATCCCTCATATCGTAGGGCCGATTGGGGTCAGTGGGCACAACGTCCACCAGGCCGTCGTCTATACGGTTCACCTCATCATCGGAGTTAGAGACCGGAACCTCGGCCATGTTATTGGAGGGGAGATAGCTCAGAAGCTGTTTCACCTGGATGAAGCACTCTTCCTCTGAAGATGCCTTGAAATGGGCCACACCACTCTTCTTGCTGTGGGTATCTGCGCCCCCCAGGGCCTCAGCGCTGACGTCCTCACCAGTGACCGCCTTGATGACCTGCGGTCCGGTGATGAACATCTTGCTAACCTCCTCTACCATAAAAACAAAATCAGTAAGGGCCGGAGAATAGACAGCGCCACCGGCGCAAGGACCCAGGATGACTGACAGTTGGGGAACAACACCAGATGCCAGGGTGTTGCGCCTGAAGATCTGACCGAAGCCATCAAGGGCGTCAACCCCCTCCTGGATCCGGGCCCCACCTGAATCATTAATCCCGACAAAGGGCGCGCCATTCTGGAGAGACAGGTCCATTACCTTGGTTATCTTCTTGGCGTGCATCTCTCCGAGGCTTCCCCCGATTACAGTGAAGTCTTGGCTGAAGGCATATACCAACCGGCCATCAACTGTACCGTACCCCGTAACAACACCTTCGCCGGGCGCCTCAACATCAGCCATACCGAAGTCAGTAGCCCTGTGCTCCATGAAGGCATCGAGTTCAACAAAGGACCCTTCGTCAAATAGCAACCCCAACCGCTGGCGGGCGGTGAGCTTGCCCTGTTCGTGCTGCTTGGCGATGCGCTTCTCTCCACCGCCCAACTCGACACGGTCACGCCGGGACTGCAACTCGGCAAGTTTCAGTTCCAATTCATCCATCATCCAGCTGCCCCCTAACCTCTGTGGCCGTTATTCGCCTTCTTCAACCAGTTCATAGAGTACCCCACCAGCGCTCTTAGGGTGCAAGAAAGCAACCCTTGTCCCATGGGCGCCCCCTCGGGGCTTGTTATCCACCATCCGTACCCCAGCCTCAACCAGCTCAGTAATCCTGTCCTCGATGCCTGAGACCCTGAAGGCAATGTGGTGAATACCTGGTCCGCGACTTTCGATAAACCTGCCGATAGCACTCTCTGGATCAGTGGACTCAAGCAGTTCAAGGCGGGTATCCCCCGTGGGGATGAAGGCCACCCTCAAGCCCATATCTGTCAGTTCCTCAGTCTCCGAAACTTCCAGGCCCAGGGCGTCTCGATAAAAGGCCAGGCTCTCAGCGAGGTTCGCAACGGCAATGCCAATATGGTCAATTTTATCTATCATCTACTTCCCCTCCCCAGCTCTGGCAGGAGCATTGTGCCTGATGAACTCCACAACAGCCTCGGTGGCGGTGCCAGGACCGAATACTCCAGCCACCCCTGCCTCTGTCAGGGCAGGAACATCCTGGCCGGGGACAATCCCTCCCCCAATGACCAACACCTCGTCGAGACCCCGCTCCCTCAAGGCCTTGACTGTCGCTGGAAAGAGGTGGTTGTGGGCCCCTGACAAACTACTCAATCCTACCACGTCAACATCTTCCTGTAAAGCAGTCTCAGCTATCTGCTGCGGGGTCTGCCTGAGGCCCGTGTAGATGACTTCCATTCCTGCATCACGAAGGGCCCTGGCAATGACTTTGGCGCCCCTATCATGCCCATCAAGGCCTGGTTTTGCCACAAGGACCCTAATTGGAGCTCTTGATGTATCTGCGGCTATCATACGGTTCACTCCCATCAGTTAAAACATGCTGGCGGCCTGGTACTCACCGAACTCCTCCCGCAGCACATCGCAGATCTCCCCAAGGGTGGCATAAGACCTGACACACGCAACAATCCTGGGGACCAGGTTGTCACTGCCTGCAGCTGCGCGCCTGAGGTCGGCCAAGACCTCTTCAACACGGGCCCCATCTCGCCTGGCCCTCAGCGACTCAACCCTTGAGGACTGCTCCGCTTCGACGACGGGATCCACCTTCAAGAGTTCTCCCTCATACTCTTCGGCAACCTGGAACCTGTTGACACCAACAACGGTTTGAACTCCCTGCTCCACATCGATCTGGTACCTGTAGGCGCTCTCCTGGATCTCCCTTTGAACAAAACCGCTCTCTATGGCCGCTGGCGCGCCACCCAGTCTATCAATGGCCTCGATGTAGTCCAACGCTCCCCGCTCAATATCGTTGGTCAGGGTCTCGATAAAGTAGGAACCTGCCAGCGGATCAATGGTGTTTGTGACTCCACTCTCATGGGCAATGATCTGTTGCGTGCGGAGGGCCACCCGAACCGCCCCTTCAGTAGGCAGGGCTAAGGCTTCATCCCTGGAGTTCGTGTGTAGTGACTGTGTTCCTCCCAGTACAGCGGCGAGGGCCTGCATTGTCACGCGAACCACATTGTTTTCGGGCTGTTGGGCTGTGAGGGTGCAACCTGCCGTCTGGGTATGGAACCTGAGGAGCAGCGATTTGCTGTTCCTGGCGCCGAACCTCTCCTTCATAATCCTGGCCCAGAGGCGACGGGCCGCTCTAAATTTGGCGACTTCCTCAAAGAAGTCCATATGGGAGTTGAAGAAGAATGACAGCCGCGGCGCAAAATCATCAACACTGAGGCCCGCATCAACCGCCGCCTGAACGTAGGCAATGGCGTTTGCCAGAGTGAAGGCAACCTCCTGAACAGCAGTTGACCCTGCCTCTCTGATGTGGTAGCCGCTGATGCTAATGGTGTTCCACTCCGGCATCTCTCTGGCGCAAAAATCAAAGACATCGGTTATGAGGCGCATGGATGGCTGCGGGGGAAAGATGTAGGTTCCCCTGGCAACATACTCCTTCAGAATGTCATTCTGAATCGTTCCTGACAGTTCTGAGAGGGGTACCCCCTGTTTCTCGCCAACGGCGATGTACATGGCAAGAAGCACAGCTGCAGGAGCATTAATCGTCATGGAAGTGCTTACCTTCTGGAGTGGGATCCCGTCAAACAGGGCTTCCATATCCTCTAGAGAGTCAATGGCAACCCCCACCTTGCCTACTTCACCAGCAGACATTGGGTCGTCTGAGTCGTAGCCGATCTGGGTGGGTAGATCGAAAGCCACCGATAGGCCGGTCTGTCCCTGTTCAAGCAGGAATCTAAACCGTTCGTTGGTCTCTCGCGCTGACCCGAAACCCGCATACTGGCGCATTGTCCAGAGACGCCCTCGATACATTGTAGGCTGAACGCCCCTGGTATACGGAAATTCACCGGGAAAGCCTAAATCCCTGAGGTAGTCAACATCCCCCAGGTCAGACTCTGTGTAGAGTCGTTGAACACCAAGGCCAGACCCGGTAGTAAACTCGTCTTGTCGCTCAGGATAGCGGTCAAGGACTTTCTTCAGACTATCCTTCTCCCACTTCTCCTTGGCGTCAGCAAGTGCCTTGAGATGACTCTCATCCGCCATTACGTGTTTCCCCCTTGTACCCCCGAAAAAAAAGCCCCTGGACCCCTGGACTCTGATGTTTTAGGCGCGGTCCGGGGGCGGAAAACCCCCAGACCCACCTGTTCATCCTGCGTATCTAATCAGTCTAGCCAAGCCAGCCGCGGACACGCATGGCATCAACGACACGGGTGACAGCTACCATGAAGGCAGCGGTCCGCATCATGACACTGCGATCCTTCTGCATCTTGTATACGGCGTCAAAGGCCTGGCCCATCTTAACAGCGAGCTTCTCGTTGACCTCTTCCTCGGTCCAGTAGTAACCCATCATGTTCTGAACCCACTCGAAGTACGATACGGTTACACCACCAGCACTGGCAAGGATATCGGGAATGACGAAGATCCCCTTTTCGAAGAGGATTTCGTCGGCCTCTGGTGTTGTAGGCCCGTTGGCGGCCTCGCTGATTACCTTCGCCTTGACATCAGGAGCGACCTCACTTGTAATCTGGTTCTCCAGGGCGGCGGGAATGAGGATATCAACCTCAAGGGTCAACAGATCGCGGTTGGAGATTGCCTTGGTCCCGGGGAAGCCCTTGACAGAGCCGGCCTCTTCTTTGTGCTTCAGAACGGCAAGGGGATCCAGGCCCTTCTCGTTGTAAATGCAGCCGCGGGAGTCACTAACAGCGACAACCTTGGCTCCCATTTCGTGAATGAGGTGAGCAGCAATACTGCCAGCGTTACCATAGCCCTGTACCGCCACAGTAGCACCCTTGATGTCGATACCAAGCGCCTTGCAGGCTTGAGCGGCAACGATGACGCAACCTCGGGCCGTGGCTTCGTTACGGCCCTCAGAACCACCAATTACCAGAGGCTTGCCCGTCATCAAGCCGAACTGGTTCTTCTGACAGATTGTGCTGAACTCATCAACCATCCAGGCCATAATCTGCGGGTTTGTGTAGACATCTGGAGCAGGAATATCCTTCTCAGGACCAACGATCTGAGCGATCTTCTGGATGAAGCCGCGGCTCAATCTCTCTAGCTCGCCCTGGCTCATCTCCTTCGGGTTGCACTTGATTGCGCCCTTACCGCCACCGTAGGGAAGGCCCAGGGTCGCGCACTTGAAGGTCATCCATGTAGACAGGGCACGGGCCTCATCGGGAAACACATCGGGATGGAAGCGGAGTCCGCCCTTGCAGGGCCCGACAGCGTCATTGTGCTGGGAGCGATAGCCCTCAAAGACCTTGATACTACCGTCATCCATCTTGACCGGGATAGCTACCTGAAGGAAGCGCAGGGGCTGCTTCAGGATTTCATAGGCGGCTGGCTCAAGGCCCAGCTCGTCACAGGCCGTCTTAATCTGCTTCTGAGCAATCTCAAAAGGATTCAGTGTTGCTTCAGCCATTAAAAGTCCCTCCCAGAGAGTTGTGGCCCTCTTGCAAAGACCACTTCGGAGTGTTGTTCACAGCTTGCTCCTTCTTTCACTAGTTGAGCGCCGGAAAGAGCGGCAACGGCGCGTAAATGGCCCCCCAACCCAAGCCAGCCATCAGATACTAAACGCTAGAACCACCTCCACTGCTGACCAGCATTCTCCCGGCCTCAAGCGCCCTGCGGTTCAGGGTCTCTGTACCCTTGGGAACCCTACTTAGTACAGCTTCCTCCAGGGCCTCCCTGCTGACAACGCCGCTGATGGTCTGTAAGGCGCCCAGGGCCACAATGTTGGCAACAATCCTCCGCCCTATGTCCTCCTCGGCCGCCTGTAGGATGGGCAAGCGGTAAACCTTAATCTCTTCACCTATTCTATCCAGTGCTTCGGGCGGTACCGCGTCGGAATCAGCGACAATGGCTCCGCCGGGCACAATGTCTGTGGCATAACTTTGAAAGGCCTCTCGCGTCAGCGCCAACAGGTAGTGCGGCTGACGAACCTTGGGATAGTCGATTTCTCCAGCAGCGATTACTACCTCAGCCTTGCTCGCGCCACCCCTGGACTCCGGGCCGTAGGATTGGGTCTGAATGGTATTAAGGCCGTCAATGATAGCGGCTTCCGAAAGGATTATTCCTGCCAGTATTATCCCCTGGCCCCCCTCGCCACTGAAACGGAACTCGGTTCTTTCCACTGACCTCAACTCCCCCTCTTACTGGCAACCGCGATGATCTCCTCGTAGAGCTCCGTGTACTCCGGCTCCTGGGACTGGTGCATCACACCAGTAATGATCTTATCCCTGAGTTCAGCGGGCTCCAGCTTGGCCGCCTTCGCAATAGGGACACTGTTATCCCTCTGCCATTCTAGCATCTTGACGGGATTGGCAAACCTATTCCTTCGCCCGTAGTAGGTTGGGCACTGGCTGATAGCCTCGATAAAGGAGAAGCCCTTGTTCTTGAAACCTTGCTCAATGTAACGGCTAAGGGCCACTGCCCCATAGGCGGTACCCCTGGCCACATAGGTCGCTCCCGCTTCTCTGGTTAGGCTACAAAGGTCAAAACTCCGCTCGATATTGCCATAGGGCGCCGTTGTGGCCACTCCATTCTTTGGGGTCTGAGGGGAGTACTGTCCGCTGGTCATCCCGTAGATGCTGTTGTTAAAAACCACTACCGTCATGTCTATATTCCGACGGCAGGCGTGGATAAGGTGGTTTCCACCAATAGCGGCAGCATCACCGTCGCCAGTCAGGATGATGAGGTGCAGATCTGGATTGGCTACCTTGATCCCGGTGGCAAAGGGAATGGCTCGTCCGTGGGTAGTGTGGAGGGTATCGAAGTCCAGATAGCCAGCTCCTCGCGCGGCGCATCCTATGCCTGAAACGACGACAACCTCATCATGGGGCAGCCCAGCCCTATCAACAGCCCTGACAACGGCTCCCAGGACAGTACCATGCCCACACCCCGGACACCAGATGTGCGGCAGTGTATGGGCGCGCAGATACTTCTCTACATCCGCCATTTACAGCGCCTCCTCAATCTTGCCCAGTATCTCATCGGGTGTTAGCAACTGGCCATTGGCCTTTGGCAGGGAGATCACTTCCGCCTTGCCGCAGGCATGACGCTGAACTTCTCGCACCAGCTGACCCATGTTCATCTCTGGCACAATGATCTTCTGCACCCTATCGGCCACCGAGGCGATAGCCTTGTCAGGGAAGGGCCAGATGGTGGCGGTGCTGATAAAGCCAACCTTGTGCCCCCTTGCTCTCGCATCGCGGACAGCCCTCAGAGCCGACCGCGCCGTTGATCCGTAGGCAAACACGCAGATCTCCGCGTCGTCGACACTCTCTTCCTTGAGTTTCTGCAGCCGCTGGCGATTGCGCTCAATTTTGTCATGAAGGCGCTGCATAAGCTGAGCAGCCTCATCATGATCATTTGTGGGAAAACCACTTTCATCATGGAAAAGGCCTGTCACATGATGGCGGTACCCGTGGCCAAAAGAGGCCATCGGAGGTACACAGTCCTCAGTGTGGCGATAGGGTAAGTAGCCCTCCCTGCCAGCACCAGGCTCTGGTTGAGGCCTGTGGCTGATCTTAATATCCCCAGCCTCTGGCAGCAAGACCTTCTCCCGCATGTGAGCAACGACCTCATCCATCAACAGCACCACTGGCACCCTCAGTTCCTCAGCAATGTTGAAGGCCTCTACTGTCAGGTCATAGGTCTCCCTTACAGAGGAAGGGCTGAGCACAACAATCGGGTGGTCCCCATGGGTACCCCACCTGGCTTGCATCACGTCACCCTGGGATGGCGAGGTCGGCATGCCAGTGCTGGGACCCATTCTCTGTACATTTACAACAACGGTAGGGACCTCTGTCAGTGAAGCGAAACCGAGGTTCTCCTGTTTGAGGGAGAAGCCTGGCCCGCTGGTGGCCGTCATCGACTTAACCCCGGTCAGCGATGCCCCAATGATGGCTGCCATGCCGGCGATCTCATCTTCCATCTGAATGAACCTACCCCCAACCTGAGGGAGCAGTCGGGATAGCACTTCCGCAATCTCCGATGAGGGAGTGATGGGATAACCTGCGAAGAACCGGCAACCAGCGGCAATGGCCGCCTGGGCGCAGGCCTCGTTCCCCTGCATGAGCTTGTAATCAGTCATCGCTACCCGCCTCCTCGTCAGGATCGTCAACCGCGTCTGCATCCAGAACCTTCAGGCCGAAGTCAGGGCAGAGATGCTCGCAGAGCTTACAGCGCCTACAGGCATCGGGATCACTAACAACCACCTTTCCGTCGGGTCCCTTGTTGAGGACACTGTGCGGGCAGAAGGATATACAGATGTCACACCCCTTGCACCGCTCTTTCATTACCTTGATGGGCTTCTTAGACACTACCTTTTCACCCCTGGTCTCTTGTCTTTGTTCTACCCCTAAGTCAGACGTAACTATGCCATGTACCACATCAGTATCAACCTGGACCTAAACCTAAACGTCTCTAGTCTTGCTGTTTCAACTCAAGGAGGGCAGACTGGAGCAGGTTCACAGACCCGGCATCTGGCTTATAGATAAACTCAATGACCTCAACACCCCTGTCCGCCTGCAGTTGCTGCTCTACTTCCTTCATTCGACCGGGAGAGGCGATGACCGCGTCCACTCCCTGGAGGAACCTGGACAGCTCCTGGCCGCATCCGCTTGTGCACACCTTGAGCTCTTTGAAGAGGATCCCCGCTCCCACAATTGATTTCTCCACCCGCTCAGCAAATCTGGTTGATATGCATACCAGCCCTAAGCGAAGGTGGTCTGGCATCCGAGCCAGCCTTACCATGGTGCCAACGTCTGGGTCCAGGGCAATTCCCAGTATGTCGACGCTAAAGCCAGATAGGGCCACCTTGACGTCGTCAAGATGAAAGAAGGTGGTGACCACAAGATCAATGTCCTGGAGCCTCTCAGGGGAACCGCCAGTCCACTGCTCCAAATCAGAAAAAAACAGCGGAACTATGGCGACTCCAGAACCCAGCTCGAGTTCCCGAGTGAAATAGTCCAGCTGCTCACGGTTACACTCTATAAAGGCTACCTTCAATCTTTGAAGTACAGATTTCTTTGTCAGTGCCCGCTCTTCACAGACCTTAAGGAATTCATCCAGGCTGAACCCAAGCTCCAGACCGTGATCAATGGCCAGATCCACGACTCTCTTCAGCAGCTCATCGTCGTTCCTTGAACCAGCGCTGTCCGCCTCCTGCGCCACAAAGGTGCCGCTGCCCTGCCTCGACACCAACTTCTTCTCGCGAACCAGTGCCCTGTAGGCAGAGCTGACGGTGTTCCGGCTGATACCCAGGTCCTCCGCCAACTCCCGTTCAGGCGGCAGCTGATAGCCGACATCCCAGATGCCAGTCTCGACCAATCGCTCAAGCCCCTGCTTCAACTGAAGGTATATTGGAATCTTGCTTTGTCTGTTTATGGCGATGGGCGCCGGCATTCTTCCCTACCCCTTGTGGCACTGACCTCAAGAACCACTACATTGCTATGCCAATCTTCCACCAAAGCTGCAAACTTCCTCTGCGAGAGACCAAATTGGCACTTTGGTGCTACTGGTCTCAAGCATATTTGGACCTTTTGCTGCCCTATTCTCTATGTTTTCGGCAACTCCTCCTAAAAAGATTGGCAAAATATCGACACGCCCATTTAAAATTGGATTGCTTGGCTCTTCTGACTACTCATCTTCCTTGCCAAGGACCCGTCCAATGCCTTCTCGGGCCATCTTCACGTCCAGATTGTTGCCCAGACGGAGGGTTATCTCATTGTCCCTGATTGCCGTGATCTCCCCAAAGAACTGCCCGATGGTCAAGACACGATCCCCGCGCTTCAGGTCGCTGAGCATCTCTTGCCGCATCTTCTGCCTCTTCTGCTGGGGTCTAATCATGAAAAACCAGATAGCGCCGAAGAAGATCACCATGTAGATGAGTCCGAACGAAGATTCCATAGTCCCTAACCCCTTTCATCTCATGTTGAAACACTGTCAGACAAGGTTATTCCAGTGACACCCGTCGCTGGAAGCGCAGATTCCCCAATGCACCAAACATGCTTCTACAGGCCAACCCCTAGTCCTGCACTATCTCGTAGCCAAGTTCTACTGCCTTTCGCTGTCGAAGTTCTTCAAAAGAGCCCTTCAGGATCGCCTCCCGAACCTGTTGCGCCAGGTCAAGGATGTGGTGCAGGTTGTGCCAGGTGGTCAACCTCATCCCCAGTATCTCGTTGGTCTTAATAAGGTGTCGTATGTATCCCCTGGTGTACTTGCGACACACATAGCAGTCGCACTCGGGATCAAGGGGGCGCCAATCTCTGGCATAGGTCGCGTTTCTCACAACCAACTGCCCGTCCCTGGTAAAGACGGTGCCATGACGCGCTATCCTGGTTGGCAGCACACAGTCGAACATGTCAATACCCCGTGCCACCCCCTCGATCAGGTCCTGAGGGGTACCCACACCCATCAGGTATCGCGGTTTCTCCTGCGGCAGTAGAGGGGTTACAGTGGCCAGGATGTTGAGCATATCCTCCTTGGGTTCACCCACGCTAAGACCGCCGATGGCGTATCCCGGGAAAGGGATCTCCAGGAGATCCCTGGTGCTCTTCTTGCGGAGAGCCGGATAGACGCTCCCCTGGACAATACCGAAGAGCGCCTGGCGGTTGGCCCTGCCCGCATTGAGGTGCTTCTCCCAACAACGCTGGGCCCACCGGGTCGTGCGCTCAACGGCTTCAGCGGCTCGCTCCTCAGAACATGGGTAAGGAGCGCAGTCATCGAAGGCCATGATGATGTCGGCTCCCAGCGAGTGCTGGATCTCAATGGACCGTTCCGGGGTAAATTCATGTCTAGATCCGTCAATGTGCGACCGGAAGACCACCCCTTCATCACTTAACTCGCGAAGGGACGAAAGGCTAAAGACCTGAAAACCACCGCTGTCAGTCAGGATAGGCCTGGGCCAGGCCATGAACTTGTGAAGGCCCCCGGCCTCCTCAATCACATCATGCCCTGGCCTGAGGTACAGGTGATAGGTATTACCCAGGATGATCTCTGAGCCTACCTCCTCCAATTCCTCAGGGCTCATTGCCTTGACGGTAGCCTTAGTACCCACCGGCATGAAGACGGGGGTATTCACCTGGCCGTGGGGCGTATCGATGACCCCAGCCCGGGCCCTGCCATCGGTCGCTTGAAGTTCGTAGCTAATAGCCACCTCTAACCTCCATCATCTAGATGACGAGCATGCCATCGCCGAAGCTAAAGAACCTGTAGGACCTTGAGACCGCATCCCTGTAGGCCTGGAGCACTCTCTCTCTGCCAGCAAAGGCGCTAACAAGCATCAGCAGGGTTGACTTGGGAAGGTGAAAATTCGTCACCAACCCGTCGACAGCCCTGAACCTGTAACCGGGATATATGAAGATGTCTGTCTCCCCCTGACCCGGCTCAACGAACCCATCATCCCGTGCCTGCGTCTCTAGGGTTCTTGTCACGGTGGTCCCTACCGCTATCACCCTGCCACCCTGGGACCGACAGCCATTAATGACCTCAGCCGCCCCGTTGGGAAGATGGTATCTCTCGATGTGCATTTGGTGCTGCTCAATACGTTCTTCGCGAACAGGACCGAAGGTGCCGATCCCTACGTGGAGGGATAGAAACACCTGCTCTACCCCGTGACTCGCCAACGACTCCAGCAACCGGGGGGTGAAGTGGAGGCCCGCTGTGGGAGCTGCCACAGAACCCCTTTCCCGGGCGTATACGGTCTGGTAACGCTCAGGGTCGTCAATCCCTGATTTAATGTAGGGCGGCAGCGGCACATGGCCGACCTCGGAAAGAACAGTATCGAAGTCCCCATCATACTCCAGTTGGACCGCGCGCTTACCTCCGGGGAACGAGGCCACAACCTCCGCCACAATCGCCGGCCTTCCATCGCTGGTCTCAAAGACCATGCGCTGGCCGGCCTTAATTCGTCGTGCCGGCCTCACCAGGGCGTCCCACCTGTCATCACCCAGCGGGGTCAGTAACAGCAGTTCGCAATCGCCACCGCTGCCCTCCTTGTAGCCTAATAGACGCGCGGGAATGACTCGTGTATCATTAAAGACCAAACAGTCTCCAGGGTTCAGGTAATCGATAAGATCCGTGAAGAGCCTGTGCTCAAGGTGTCCCGAATCCCTGTAAAGAACCAAAAGCCGGGAGCTATCTCTCTGCTGCACCGGCTTCTGCGCTATTAATCCCTCAGGAAGAAAGTAGTCAAAATCAGAAAGCTTTTGCATCTGGCGGATTTCCCCTCGCCATCGTCTACTGCCCGCATTGGCCAACAGGCCCTAAGAGCCCGCTAACGCTCTAAGGAGAGGTAATCTCAATCCCCTGATAGTAGTATCTAAGGATATCTTTGTAGCTATACCCCTCTTCAGCCATACCCCTGGCTCCCCATTGAGACATTCCGACACCGTGTCCCCACCCACGGCCAAGAAAATCAACCCCTGCTGAGAGCGGCGCGTACCCCACGACAGTATAGGCAAAGGGTTTATTGAGCCACTCATTAGCGGCGATTGCGTAAGGCTTGCCGACCTTCCACTCATTCACTTCACCATCGGCACCGACCACGAAGACATCTTCTTCTGGATCGAGACTGTTCTTCACATAGCTCCCTGAGGCCTCCCCCATAAAGCTTATATCAAACCACGTACTCTTAAGGCCCAGGGCGAATCGGAAGGTTGACGCGTCTACCTCCAGGGTAGCGTCAGAGCCAACCAGGATCACCGTCTTCAGACGACCGGTGGTAGAGCTGGCAGCTCCGGGCCTGATGCCCAGCAGTCTTCCAACAACAAGGCCGCCTGTCGAAAGTAGCTTCTCTTCAATCTGAGAGAGTTCAAGGGTCTTAACCCAACGATAATGGGGAGACTGCTGGTCGTAATCCTCAACACCCCTCAAATATGAGTGACGGTAGGACCATACATCCTCACTGTTCTCAGTGTGACCACCAGAGGTCGAGTGAAATACAGCCGATATCAGCTGTCCGCCGTACCTCATTACCTCCCCGGCGGTCTCCAAAACAGCCCGATCAGATGGGAGGCTCTCGCCCTCTACCCCACCATAGACCTGGGAATCAGTTGTTGCCACAACATCATAGAGGCCCAGACCTGCCTTGGAGATAACCTGCCTGAGGGCATAGGTCCGCGCGGCAACCGCTTGGGCCTTCAAAGCCTCAATGGGCCAGCTTGACGGCATCTCCCGTGGTACAACCCCTCGAAGGTACTCCTCGACAGGCAGGATGTTAACGACGGTTACCCCGCCGTTGGAGCTATGAACGTAGAGTATCCCCCGGTAGTGTCGCGAGCCAAAGTTCAGATGCTGTGAGGATTCGACAGCCCTTACAACCAGTGGCCCGCTGAAGGCCCCAACAGGCTCCCCCGTTAGTCCATGGGCAACCCGGACCATACCGCCTGCGGTTGCTTCAAAGGTAACGCCATTCTCACCAGCGAACCGGACTACCTCAGCCCCTGTTTCCAAATTAAGCACCACACCTTCACCGTAACCACCGACAGTGGCTCGCCCGGCCGAGAGCGCCAGCGCCACTCGGACCTGCATCTCACCGGCCGACACTGGCTGCAAAGTCAGCAAGCCCGAAAAGGGCAGCAGGCCGGAAATAGGGAGCATAACAAGTATGGCCATCAGTAAAATGAAGGCCCTATCAGTCCCCATACTCCGTATGCCTTTTATGGTCTTAACAAGACACTCCATCCTAGACCCGGTCCTTTCATGGTCCACACTCTCTAGCAAGGCTGTGTATGAAATTCGACACACTAACCTCAACTCCTGCCCAGTTAGACAGCCCTTGCTGATCAGCAAGGGCTGTCAATATTACAGTGTGCGTCATTGTTGTTCCCAGCTGCTAACGCGAGGTTAGTCCAAAAATCCGGTCCATTATCCAGCGAACCACACCACGGTCGCGGCGGCCGTTGGCTTTGCCATCTTCTGCATCGCCGTCTTCTGCCTCATGTCCACGGGCGCCGTCAATACCAAGCTGCTCACCTTCGGCCTCCGAGACATCCGAGACATCCGACCCGTCATCTGAACCCGCGCCAGACTGTTGAGGCTTGTCCGGTCTATTATTGCTGGCGTTATTGTTCCTGCTATTAGCCCTGTCAGTACCATCAGGTCTATTACCTGGCGGTCCGGGATCATGATCAGTGTTCTGGGCCTTGTCTGCGCCTCCACCTTTGGAGTCGTCGCCCGAGCCCGGCTCACCACCTGGTCCTCGATTGTTGCCCTCGCCAGGGGTACTGGCTGGACCTTGACTGTTGCCCTCACCAGGGGTATTGACTGGGCCTTGACTGTTGCCCTCACCAGGGGTACTGGCTGGGCCTTGACTGTTGCCCTCACCAGGGGTACTGGCTGGACCTTGACTGTTGCTAGGATTGGGCGTACTACCCATGCTTGGATTGTTGCCGGGATCAGGCGTACCCCCTTTACCCACACCTGGAGTGGTGCCATCGGGTGACCCAAAAGGAGGGCCAGATTCCACATGACTCCCCTGTCCCAGGTCATTCCCGAGGCCTTTATCATCGGAAGGGCCATTGGCGGGGTCGGCATCGGCCTGATTGCCCTGGCCTGCGCTACTACCACTGCCTATACTTGCCTGGCTACTATTGGGGGGCCCAACCTTGCCGGGATGCTCATTCGACCCATGCTCAGGACGCTCCGCGGTTCCAGGTCTGACCCCCGGGCTGCCGCTGGCAGGGGCTTGAGGGTCAGAGGCATGGGTCTGCCCTGAATTCTCTTTGTTACTTCTAACCCTTTCCTCAAGTTCCCTGACGTCCTTCTCAGCATGAGCTTTGGCGATGATCTCATTAGGGCGGCCACCAGCATCAAGAATGGCTTTCCCAATCCCCTTGCTCTGCAGGTCTTCAACACTCACATCAAGGCCCTGTTCTTGGGAGACCAACATAACGGCATACTCTCCCGCAGACAGGCCTACATGGCCCGCTGCCTCCCGAACATCCTCACTGGTGGATACAGTGCCGACCCTAACGGAAAGGCCCTGGCCTGCCAGTTTGCCCTGGACCACTTGGCTAACCTCTTCAATCTTGTTGGTTAACTCCTCAGATGCCTCTTGACTCTCCCCAGCAGGGACCGCCGTAATGAGGAGGATGTTTTCCTCCTCAAGGGACAAATAGCCCTCACTGTTGGCCTTCCCAACCAGGATGTCCAGGGCATCTCCCAGCGCCCTTCTCCGGAGGCTGACTGAGCTCAAAAGCCTCTCCCCGTCAGCATTCAATCCCCTGGCACTAACCACGCGGTCTGCGCCATCAATCCCAAGTTCAACGCTGGGGTTGATGTCAAGGGCCACATAAGCCACAACCGCCTGTGGCAAGAACGCTATATAAACCCACGAAGAAACCACCAGGCTGAGGAGGATCGCCGCCACCATTGCCCATCTCACGGTCAATCTCCTCGAAAAGGCCTGCTTAATGAGGCTTGATCCTGTCGAATAGCCGTTGGCCAACATCTCAGGAGTCCAGAAGACCTCTTCCCCAATCTTAGGCCTGCTGTCACCTTTAAGCGACAGGCGGACAAAATCCCCCCCCGGGGTCAGCACAACACCGTAACCCTCTTTTGTTTCCAGCAAGACTCCCCGTCTCTGCTGCATTCCGTCTCATCTCCCTGTACTTGCCAGCGCCAGGCCGGGGCCGGTAGAACCCACATAACTGGCTCGGTACCTTACTCAACGGGGGTAAGGTATTCCTTCAAATGGGTCAAGTCCTCTGCATATATCAACCAAATGGCTATGATGTACTTCCGATGCCTCTCCAGCGTCTTGCGGCTCACCGCTACCAACTTGGACAATTCCTTCAAGGGTAGCTGTCCCCTCTCGCGAACGTATTGTGATAGTCTTTCATCTTCAGCCAACATCCTGGCAGCGCTAGCTGCCCTGTTACGGGCGTCGGTGTGCTTGGGGGCGATGCCAACCAGCTCTGAAAAGTTGATCTGGTACTCGCTTAGCTTCTGGCTATAGACGGTGATCTCATGGCGTCGCTCAGCGGCCTCATTATCCAGACTGTACTGACGCTGCGCCTGCTGCAGTTCAACGAGGTTGACAACATTACCCTCATCATCGTCAACATCAAAGGCAGTTAACGGGACCTCTTTATCAGCGTTAGAGGGCCCCCTATAGAAGTCAATGAGCCGCCGGCGTATAACCGTGCTTGAGAAGCCAAGAAAGTTCCCGTATCTATTACCGTCAAAACTGTCTATCGCTTCATTAAAGGCAATAAGGGCCACACTTGCTTCTTCATCATTGCCGGGAACAAGATAGCGCCCAGCCACCCTTGAGGCCACCTTCAGAATAAAGGGACTGTAATTGCCAATGAGCTCCTCTCGTGCCTCTTCATGGCCAACCTGAGCTCTAGCTACATATTCCTCTGGAGTTATGGTACTGGTCTTTCGGCGTGAACCTCCAAACCATAAGCCCACTGTGTTGTCCCCCCGCTCATTCAGACAATTCGACATCAGATGGCCCTAACTTGGGGGTAGGGTCACCTTCGCGCCAGGAAAAGATTCAGCAGTAGTGTGAGGATGATGCTAAGCAAAATCGAGGTTGCCACTGGAATGTAGATAGCAAAATTGTCCCTGCGTATGTTTATATCCCCCGGCAGTTGACCCAGGAATCCCAAGAACCTTCCACCTATGGATACCAGGACACCTGTCAGCGCCAATGCCAGGCCAAAGACTATTAGAATGGTTCCTATCCTGCTTGACCCAATCACGATGCCCCCCAAGTTCCATCAGTCTTGTCCATCTCCGCCACAGCCCACCACCACCGGCACCGGCACATCCACACCGAATGTACCCGACTAGATTCAGTTAGTTGCCCGTGGACACCGCCTCTTATTCATCGGCGTCCCAAATCCACCCGCTATCGGAGGGCCCATCCTTGAGCTTGAGGTTTAAGTGCTTGCAGGCCAGGGGTGTAACAACCCTTCCCCTGGGGGTCCGCTTAATGAACCCAATCTGGATAAGGTACGGCTCATATACGTCCTCAATGGTCTGCGCCTCTTCACTTATGGCGGCGGCCAGGGTATTAAGGCCAACGGGACCACCGTTGAACTTGCTGATCATTACAGTCAGGAGGCTTCTATCGATTTTATCCAGCCCCAAAGGATCGACCTCAAGCATGGATAGCCCTTCTCTTGCTAAACTCTCAGTAATGTCACCGTCGGCCTTGACCTGCGCGTAGTCGCGAACCCGGCGCAGTAGCCGATTAGCCACTCTCGGGGTTCCCCTGGAACGGCGAGCTATCTCACCAGCACCACCCGGTTCAAGGTTGACCGAGAGGATCCTGGCAGACCGCAGCACAATCCTCTCCAGGTCTGCCTGCTGATAGAAGTCAAGCCTATTGACCACCCCGAACCTGTCCCTCAGGGGCGAGGTCAGCAGCCCCGCCCTGGTGGTCGCCCCGATCAGGGTGAAGCCGGGGAGATCAAGCCGAAGCGAACGGGCGCTGGGCCCCTTGCCTATAACAATATCAAGGGCGTAGTCCTCCATGGCCGGGTATAGCACCTCTTCAACGGCCCGGTTCAGTCGGTGAATTTCGTCAATGAAGAGAACCTCGTGTTGGCCCAGATTCGTCAGTATCGCCGCCAGGTCACCAGGGCGCTCAATGGCCGGACCTGATGTCATTCTGATACCGACTCCGAGCTCATTGGCGATGATGTAGGCCAGGGACGTCTTCCCCAGGCCTGGCGGTCCATGGAGCAGCACATGATCAAGGGCCTCGCGGCGCTCACGGGCGGCAGCAACGAATATCCTCAGCTGCTCCCGCACGCTATCCTGGCCATCAAACTCATCCAGCGTGGAGGGACGAAGGCTACGGTCTATAGCCTGCTCGTCCTCAATCATCTCTGGTACCACGACCCGTTCTATCAAGTCTATCCCAACCTTCCAGGCTACTCCGAAAGTGTCTTGAGGGCCTGCCTGATGATGTCTTCAATCTTGGAGCTGTCACCCATTTTAGCAATTGTTCTGCCCATAGCCCGCGCTGCCTCAAGGCGCGAATAACCCAAACCCACCAGGGCCTCAATGGCCTCATCCTCGACTCCGCGCTCAACCGCCGCTTCGATGGAAAGGGTAGCCCCCAGTCGCTCCATCAGTCCATCAACCTTGCCTCTGAGTTCAAGGATTAGCCGTTGGGCAGTCTTCCTGCCCACGCCAGGGGCCTGGGTAAGGGTGGCTACGTCTTCACGGCTGATGGCAGACAGGAAATCAGAGGGAACAAGGGTCGACAGGATGGCCAGGGCACCCTTGGGCCCGACGCCTGAAACCGACAGCAGGGCGCGAAAGATCTCACGCTCTTCCTTTCTTGAGAACCCATAGAGGGAAACCTGATCCTCCCGGAGATACATGTGAGTATATACGACAGTCTCGGCATTCTTGCTCTCCTGGAAACACCGGCGAGTATAATCGGAGACGTTGAGGAAGTAACCCACTCCCTGGACCAGCATCACCAGGTGTTCAAGACCAACCTCCACAACCTGCCCCTGCAAGCGATCGATCATTGATGCTATTCCCCCTAATCCTTGCAGCCAGGGATCGCGCGTTGAGCCTGGAGCCCAGGCGGGTGGCTGTTTACAGAACAGATAGCCACTGCCAGGGCATCTGCGGCATCAACAGGCTTGGGTTGCTCTTTAAGCCCCAGCATCCTTCCCACCATGAACTGGACCTGGCTTTTATCGGCCCGGCCGTAGCCAACAACAGACTGCTTCACCTGCAGCGGCGTGTATTCGAAGATCTCACACCCGAACTTGGCGGCGGCGAGCAAAACCACGCCCCTGGCCTGTCCTACTGCCAGGGCGGACTGCACGTTCTTGTTGTAGAAGAGTTGCTCCACAGCTACCCGCACGGGCTGGTACTCTTCAAGCAGCGACTGCAGTGAAGAGAATATCTCAACCAGCCGGGCAGGCCCTGTGTCTTTGGAGCTGGTCCGGATAACCCCGTAACCCACTGGCTTAATCCTGGCCTTGTCAACGGCAATGAGACCAAAGCCTGTTACCGCCGTGCCAGGGTCCACTCCCAATACAATCATAAGAACCCCTCATCTTCCGATAATGCCAGTTAACAGGGCTCCTTCTAATTATTCAACGACCTGGTGCCTTTATCCTCCGTTTACGGACGGTTGGAAATGAGGGGGGGGTGTCTTTGTCGCTGGGGTTCACTCACCTAGACCTTCCAGGTATGTCCAGGCCTCGGCCTCGCTTTTAACGACAATGCCGTTTTGAAGGGCTTCAATGTCCCGGGGCATCATAGAGGATATATAGATGTCGAAGGTTTTCCAGAGCTTAAGGAAGGGGGGCTTACCGCGAAAGATGGCAACCTGATCTCCATGGATGCCTATCGTCAGGTAGGAGCTGAGCTCTGGGCTGAGGTCGTCAACGATTTTCACCAGATCAACCGAGTCTGCAGTAAAGGAACTTATGGCCCAGTTGGGATAGAGGGAGTGAAACTCCTCCATGGAAAGACCGGCCACATCTACAGGAGCTACCTCAGTGCGGCTCACAGACCTGTCAAGGTATTCGGTGTGAAATACAATAGTGGCGTCTTCTGAAAGGGTTACCTGATCAATACCGGCGCTTCCAGCTTGTTGGCGCTCTCGGGTCAGGTAGTCGGAGGCGCCGCCATTCCCATCAAAGCCACTGCCCTCAGGAGGCAAGCCCAGCTCGATCCCTGGCAGCCAGTAGAAGTAGAGAAAGGCCAGAACAAAGCCAGACAGGAAACACCCGATCAGTATAGCGGACAGCCCTCTAAAACGCATATCTAACCACCCTAATGTAGAATCGCGCTGCAATAAGAAAAAACGCCAAGTCCTCCGCCTAGGTTGCCCTGGCAGCTTGGCGCCTATTCACTCTCTGAGGGAGGGGTGGATAGAGATAGCCTTCTCCCTACTCGGGGGGATCCTCTTCCTCCAAATCGGCGTTGGAGTACACAGACTGGACATCATCGTGGTCCTCAAGGCCCTCAAGTAGGTTAAGGAGCTTGCTGGAGTCACCACCCGTGACCTCAACGGTATTCTTGGGAACCATTGAGACCTCCGCTGATGAAACCTGCACCCGTTTGGCCAACCACGAGCGTAGCGACTCGATACCCTCAGGGTCGGTGTAGACCTCTATAATCCCCTCCTCACGGCTGAAGTCCTCAGCCCCAGCGTCAAAGGCCTGAAGCAACAGGTCGTCGGGATCGCCATCAATGTTCTCTTCGTCAAGGACAACGATACCCTTACGGTCAAACATCCAGGCCACACAACCTGATTCGCCAAGACTACCTCCACTCTTGGTAAACAGGTGCCTTATCTCCTGGGCTGTTCGGTTCCTGTTGTCGGTAAGGATCTCCAGGAGGATGGCGACCCCGCCAGGACCATAGCCCTCGTAGACTATCTCTTCCATGGCGGCAGCGCCGTCCAGGTCGCCGGTGCCCTTCTTGACGGCCCTATCAATGTTGTCATTGGGCATGTTGGCTGCCTTGGCTTCGTCAATGGCCAGCTTCAACTGGATGTTGTATTCGGGATCCCCACCACCTTCACGGGCGGCATGGGTAATCATCTTCGATAACTTGCTGAAGACCCTACCCTTCTTGGCATCTTCTCTTGCCTTCCGGTGCTTGATGTTGGCCCATTTTGAGTGTCCAGCCATTTCTCTCCCTCCCAGATCAGTCTGTAAAATTGGCCGCGAGTATCGAGGGTTGGGCGGGCAGACGCAGTTTGTGGGCGTTTGCCTCCACGCGTTTCTCAATCTCAAGGGCTACTGCCGCGGGAACCTCGATACCTAGCAGGTACCTGTCAATACTGTTATATGTAATCCCCATCTCCTCTTCATCGGTCTGGCCGGACCAGAGTCCAGCGGTGGGAGGCTTGTTGATGATAACCTCCGGCACGCCCAACTCCCGCGCCAGCTGGCGCACCTGCCCCTTAACAAGCTCCGCCAGGGGCAAAAGGTCCACGGCGCCATCGCCGTACTTGGTGAAGTACCCGACTGCCAACTCGTCACGGTTCCCTGTCCCGACTACCATGAAGTTATGGAGGTTGGCATGGAAATACCAGGTTACCATCCGGAGACGTACCTTAAGGTTAGCAAGGGCCACGCGCCTGGCGCTATCAATATCGGTACTGCTAAAATCCAGGGGCTCGGGCTGAACCTCGCATAGCCTCAACATTGTATCGTAGGCCTTGTCCAGTTCAACCTTCTTAGCATTCAGGTTGAAGGCCGCCTCAACCAGGCGCGCATGCTCCTCATCAAGGGGGCTGCTGTGACAGGGCATGATCAGGGCCAGGTGCTGGTGGTTGCCGGGAAATGCCTCCCGACAGAGACCAGCCACTACCGAAGAGTCGAGCCCACCGCTGATGCCAAATACAACCCCCTTGCAGCCGGCATCCAGAACCTGATCCCTAAGCCACAGGGCAACGTCACGCCGATATGATGCTGCATTGAAGTCAGCCAGCACTTCCCCCATCTGTTACCTACCTTTCTGGTTGAGAGGTCACCAATCCACAGTGTCGCAGTCAGCTAATTCATAGTTCTCTTCCAATATCTCCTGGATTGATGGTTCTTCACCACAAACCGGGCATCCTGCATCTTGTCCTGACTCCAGCTCTGTAAAGGTCATTGCCAGCACATCGACGGCCAGCAGTCTCCCTGATAGGGTCCTGCCAACACCCAGCAGCACCTTGATGGCCTCAGCGGCCTGGATAGTGCCGAGGATGCCGGCGGTGGCTCCCAGAATGCCCGCCTCGGCACAGGAAGGGGCGTCGCTTCCTGTAGGTGGCTTGGGGAAGATACACCGGTAGCAGGGGCCCTCCCCGGGAATAATCGTCATGGCCAAACCGTCAAACCTCAAAACACCAGCCTCAATCAGCGGTTTCCCCGTCAAGACGCAGGCGTCATTCAGCAGGTAGCGAGCGGCAAAGTTGTCTACGCAGTCGATGACCACGTCATATCCCCTAATAAGCCCCATCGCGTTATCGTGAGTTACCGGCTCCCGGTAGGTAAGGACCTCCACATCAGGGTTCAGCCTCTCCAACTTCTCCCTGGCTGAGTCCACCTTGGGCTTGTCCAGATCCTCTGTAGAATGAAGGATCTGACGCTGAAGGTTTGAGAGGCCGACCTGGTCCATATCGGCGATGCCGACAACTCCAACCCCGGCGGCCACAAGGTAATAGCAGACCGGCGAGCCGAGACCTCCGGCGCCCACTACAAGCACCCTGCTCTGAAGGAGCCTATGCTGCCCCTTCCCCCCTATCTGCGGGAGAACAATGTGGCGAGAGTAACGCCGGATCTGATCTTCAGTAAAGCCCTTCACCGCGGCACCTCTTTCTATCCTGTCCTCTTAATGATAATCTCCCAGGCGGGCCCAGGCAACCTTGTAACTGAAATCACCGTATCCCCCATGGTCCTGATGTTCTTGGGGACGCTGGCGCTGGCAGGCCTGTAATCGACGATCACCTTCAGGACACTACCCTGTTCCAAGTCCTCCAGGGTGAGGCGGGTCTTGACAAAGGCATAGGGGCAGACCTCTCCCCGCAGGTCAAGGACGGTAGTCTCAGTTTTTCCAGGTCTTGCCGTCATATGGCACCCCTTGCCTCTACCTGCCACCCTCTGGCGTAAGGCCCTTTATCTCCTCAGGGGTCCAGAGCCTCATCATGCCTCCGGTCCCAAAGTTGAAGTAGGCATTGGGAACTTTGCCGACGATAACTGCCTGGGCGATGGGGTGCAGACTGGTGACGGTTACTGATGTCTTCATAAGCGGTACTACAACCCTTATCCTCACCGCTGTCTTCAAGTAGATAACGTGCCTGGTCTGGTTGATGCCTGCCTCTTCAAACACCTCAAGAACATCGGTCTGGACCGTACCGATGGGCATCACAGTGACACTGAGCTTAGGGCCCACCGATGCCAGCCAATTGGAGCCAAGGATCTGCCCCATGGGGATCCTTATCTGGTAGTCAGATAACTGATTGAGCTTCTCCTGAACCGCCAGGGTAGTAGTTGACTTCACGCGATTGACCTCAGTGGTATTCTGCTGGAGCAAAGCAATGTTGCCCTCCCGGTCTTTCTCAATGTGAAAGAGCTGCCTGTACTCCACCACCTGGCCGATGTTTTCGTTCACCGCCTGGTTGATGTACTCTGTGGCCTGGCTTGTTATCTGGGCATCAAGGATCGCCATTAGGGTTGGCCGGATGTTCCGCTCTATTAAGACAAACATGCAAGCGCAGAGAATGACAAGCAGGACAAGAGATACGGGCACCGGGGACACCCTGGTCCTCCGACGATACGACTTTCTCCACCGCGCCATTGGCTTCCACCGCCCCTTCGGTGACCTGCGGCCCAACTGTAGCTACATAAGTAAAGGTATTCATAACGACTACCTTTTGCCACAGAGGGTTACCGACGCGGGTTAATCACAGACCTGGAAGGAATAAAAAAGGCCCGGTTCTGTGCCCGGACCCGATACACCCTCCAGCATGCTTGGCGGCTTTCTCCCTGTCCGCCGCAAGCGGGAGACGAGAATAGGGCAGCCTGCCTAACTGATCTTGATCCGGGCGAACCTCCTCTTTCCTACTTGAAGAACATCGCCGTCAGCGACCTTCACGTCCAGCGTTGGATCGGTCAACTGCTCGCCATTTATTCTCACAGCCCCCTGGTCAGCCAGGCGGCGCGCTTCGCTATTGGACTGGGCAAAACCGGCCTCTGTAATCAGACTGACTACCCAGATCCCCTCGCTAGCAGCAGAGGACGAGACCTCCAGGGCCGGCATATCATCGGGGGTCTCCTTCTTCTGGAAAAGTTGCTTGAAGCGGTCCTCCGCCTCTTCAGCGTCCTGGGAGGAATGGTACAGGGTGACCAGCTCCCGCGCCAAAAACATCTTCGCATCTCTGGGGTTCAGCTCACCCGATGCCATAGACCGCTCAATCCCTGCGATCTTCGGGAGGGGTACCGGCGTAGCCAGCTTCAGATACCGTACAATGACCTCATCGGGAATGGACATTGCCTTTCCATAGATCTCGTCGGCGGGTTCACTGATGCCAATGTAATTCCCCAGGCTTTTGCTCATCTTCTGAACACCATCAGTCCCCTCTAGAAGCGGGAAGGTCATGGCAACCTGCGGCTCCTGCCCATAGGCCCGCTGGATATCGCGGGTGGCAAGAAAGTTAAAGAGCTGGTCGGTGCCGCCCAGCTCAACATCGATGTTGAGGTGGACTGAGTCATAGGCCTGGGCAAGTGGATACATAAATTCATGAACACTGATGGCCTCTTCCTTCGTAAAGCGCCTCTCAAACTCGTCCCGCTCAAGCATTCTGGCAACAGTGTAACTGGCGGCCAGCCTGATGACGTCGGCGAAAAGGAGTTTGCCAAGCCAGTCATTGTTAAAGACCACATGGGTCTTGTCAGGATCCATTATCTTGAAAATCTGCTCCCGGTAGGTTTCGGCATGGGCCCGGATCTCTGCCTCTGTTAGCTGGGGCCGGGTCTTGGACTTCCCACTGGGGTCACCAATGCGACCAGTGAAATCTCCAATAATGAAGTACACCTCATGCCCGAGATCCTGAAACTCTCTGAGCTTGCGGATAACAACGGCATGACCAATGTGGATGTCCGGCGCGCTGGGGTCAGCCCCTAGCTTGATGCGGAGGGGACGCCCTTCCTTCTTAGCTCTGACTAATTTCAGAGCCAGTTCCTCCCGGGACACAAAATCAACCGCCCCGCGCTGAAGTTGATCGAGTTCCTGCTCAATCTCAGTGTCCTGTCTTATTTCCTCCATGATATCTGCCCTCCATCAACCCGTGTCTGAATAATTATAGCATAGCAGGACAAACCCCCGCAAACAAGGAAAGTATGGGGTTCGTGAGCAGCATCTTCCCGGTATTGCTGAATCTCCCAGTCCTGACATACAGGATGATAACCCTGTTAGTCAAATCCTTAAAATATGTTATAATTAACGATGGCTTACGCTTCGTCGACATAAGAATTATTCTGCCCGAAAATGTCAATAAACTCTGTCACACCTGAGTGAAGAGAGTTTCTACCTTTATGAACAGGGGTGTACTGCTTATGAGCGAACCTAAGAAGAGACGGGGATTCTCCTTCTACCTGAAGATCACGCTCCTGGTCTTCCTGGTGCTGGCGGTGAGTGGCGCTGGGCTCTTTGCGGGATTCGTTGCCGCCACCATGCGCACGCTGCCGGCGGTTAGCGAGATCATGAACCCGCAGCTCAACAGGAGCTCGGAGGTTTATGATAGCAACGGCGAGCTCATTACCCGGCTGCACGGGGAACAAAATCGGATACTTGTCTCTTATGACGAGCTTCCAGATAACCTGATCAACGCGATCATTGCCACTGAGGACCACAACTTTTGGAGGCACTATGGATTTAATCTCAAGGCGATAGTTCGGGCCCTCTTAGCAGACCTGCGGGCCGGAGACAGTGTGCAGGGCGCCAGTACCATCACCCAGCAGACCGCTCGCACCCTCTATATATCTAATCCCCATGAGAAGACCCTTATAAGGAAATTCAAGGAGTTGCTCCTGGCGATCCAGATGGAGCGACACTTTACTAAAGAACAGATTATGGAGGCCTATCTGAACGCAATCTTCTTTGGCCACTCCTTCTACGGGGTTCAGGCGGCATCACAGGCCTATTTCGGCAAAGACGTGGCAGACCTGACCCTGGCGGAATCAGCGATGATAGCTGGCCTTCCCCAATCGCCTAATGCCTACTCACCCTTTGATCACTTTGACGCCGCCAAACGGAGGCAAGGGATGGTATTGGACAGAATGGTAACGGTGGGCTTCATCACCCCCGAGGAAGCTGAGGCCGCCAAAGCTCAGGAGATTGCGCTCAGCAACGCGGAAGAGGCCTACGAGTACCCATACCCTTACTTCATGGACTACGTACTCAGCCAGCTCCTGGATGAAAACAAGGGCATCGGGCTCAGCCCAGATATGGTTTTCAAGGGCGGGCTCAAGATATACACAACAATGGATCGGCATCTCCAGGAATTCGCTGAACAGAGCTTCCATGACATCCTGGACGAGGATTTTCCCCTGGACACTGAAGAAGAGCAGCCCGAGGCGGCCTTCATCCTGATGGACCCCCACAGTGGGCAGATCTCTGTTATGATTGGCGGCCGTGAACGTGGTGAGGGTCGGCGGCTCTTCAACCGCACGGTTGACGCCTACCGTCAGGCGGGGTCCACCTTTAAGCCAATATCGACTTACCTCCCCGCCTTGCAGATGGGTAAGGCCCCCTCCTCAATTGAGGACGATGCCCCCATGGTCTACTTCAATGTTGACGGGACTACCTATATCCCAGCCAACTGGAACAACAAGTACCGGGGACTAACACCCTACCGAATTGGACTGCGGGACTCTGTTAACCTGATGGCTGTTCGGCTGCTGGACCGGATTGGGCCCAAGACAGCCGTTAACAGCGCCCAACTCCTGGGCATATCCAGCCTGGTAACAGAGGGCATGTACAATGACTTCACCCGGGCCCTTGCCCTCGGCGGCCTCACCAAGGGTGTAACGCCCTTTGACATGATGCGCGCCTACGGTGTTTTTGCCGCCCAGGGTGTCAAGGTTGAGCCAACGGTGATCACCAAGGTCGTTGACAGTTTCGGAAATGTACTATACGACGCTACTCCCAGGCGCGATGTGGTCATCTCTCCGCAGGTTGCCTACCTCATGACTGATATGCTCAAAGACGTAACAATGGCCCAGGTGCCGGAGCGAGCAAAGCGTTTTTCTGATGACCGTTATGGCTGGGGTACTGGCTGGCGCACCTACTTTGGCCGGCCCATAGCTGGCAAGACGGGAACCACCAACTCCGACGTGGACTCCTGGTTCATCGGCTACTCACCCCACTATATAGCGGCGGCCTGGATGGGCTTTGATGAAGGGTATACCGAAGAGGGCGATCCTAAATCACTCAATGCCGCCGCCCGGAGCGGACCTCAGCTGCTGTGGAAAGCCATCATGGAGGAAGCCCACGCTGACATCCCTGTTGACGACTTCCCTGTACCCTCAGGTATCGTTGACGACGTCACCGTCTGCAGCCTCTCAGGTAAACTGCCGGGGCCCGACTGCCCTACGGGGGATCTTGTTCAGGAGGTCTTCACGGAGGACAACGTGCCCACTGAGACCTGTGATGTTCACGTTCCCGCCACCATCTGCTTGGAGAGCGGCAAGCTGGCAACAAGCTTCTGTCCTGAGGAACTGACTGAGACCAGGGTCTTCATAAGGAGACTCCTGGATAACTTCGTGCCCATATTTGATGAATACGGGAACAAGCTTGTACCCCTTGACCTGGCCCGCGCCCTGCCTCAGGAGATCTGCGACCTGCACGACCTGCCCTGGCTGGATGATGACGATCCCTCTTCAGACCCGGGAGATGAGCCGGGGACAGAGCCAGGGACAGAACCTGGGACCGGCGAAGGCAGTGAGCCAGGGACCGAGCCTGGAACTGAACCGGGAACAGGTGAAACCGGCGATACCGGTGGCGAGAGTACTACAGCTACTACGGGACCCTCCGAGCCAGGGATATTCCAGATTGTGGCCCGGCAGTGGGAATACTACCCCAGCACAATCAGGGTGGCGGCCGGACAGACCGTCATAGTAATGCTGACAAATGTCAGTACCGGCCCGGAAAAGGAAGACATCAGCTATCACGGTTTTTCGATAATTGAGGCCGATGTATACGAGACGGTAGCTCCTGGCGAGGTCAAGATCATCCAGTTCACCGCGCCCAGTGAACCTGGAACCTACCTCTTCTTTAACAATGTTGTGGGAGGGGAAGGACGCCACGAGATGGTTGGGCGGTTGATAGTTGAACCAACTCCATAGATGGTTACGCCCCTGGTCCGGCCTTAAACTCTACAACGGTCACCCCAAAGCCTCCCTCGCCCTGTTCACCGTCGCGGTAACTGGCGACGTAGGGGTGGCCGTTGAGGTATTCACGAACTGCCCGGCGCAAGGTCCCCGTGCCCTTGCCATGGACAATCCTTGCCTGGGGGATGCCGCCAAGAAAGGCATCATCAAGGTATCCCTCAAGCTCTGTCAGGCCCTCCTCCACCGTCATCCCCCGCAGGTGAATCTCGCTAGAGACCCGGGCTGCCTTGGCCTTCAACAAGGGCGATAGCACTTCATGACCCTTCTTAATCGGCTTCTCCTGGTCCAACGCCTTTCCCCTGGCTGGACGGAGGTCTGCCAGGGCAACAGTGGCCTTCATTATGCCAATCTGAACCTGAACCTGCCCATCCTGGGGCTCGGAAAGCACTGTGCCATCCTGACGCAGGCTCTTAACGTACACCCTATCACCTTCAGCGATAGCCTGCGGCGGCTTCCCTGTATCCAGCGGCGCCAGGCGGTCCAGGCCCGCCTGGAGATCAGACTGCACTTCGCGCAGGTCACCGCGGGCCGCCTGAATGTCCCCCTCAACCTCGGGTACCTGAGCTGTTGCCGCCCGGTCTAGCAGGCGGCGCAGGCGCTTGATGATGTCCTCCGATTTCGCCCTGGCAGACTGAAGGATTTCAGTTGCCTCACGATGGGCATCCTCTAGTACCTTGCGTTTACGCTCCTCGGTCTCTTCAAGCAGGTGTTCCAAGCTAGACTCCCGCTGACTGATCCGGCTCTTGGTCTCTTCAGCCTGGCGTCGATCCCTTGATAGTTGGAACATCTCCTTACTCATGTCCTCAATCAGGTCCTCGACCTTCACCTGCTCGGAACCCATCAACTCCCTGGTCCGGTGGAGAATCTCCTGGTCCAGCCCCAGGCGGCCGGCAATAGCCAGGGCGTTGCTCTTGCCAGGCAGTCCTACCGCCAGGCGATAGGTGGGCTGCAGGGTGGCAACGTCAAACTCAACCGATGCGTTGACAATACCGTCGCTGGTCCAGGCAAACCGCTTCAGGGCCCCGTAGTGAGTGGTGGCTATGGTCCTGGCGCCAGAGTTGTGCAGAGTCTCCAGGAGGGCCATGGCCAGGGCGGCGCCCTCGTTGGGGTCTGTGCCTGCCCCCACCTCGTCGATGAGAACCAGGCTGTCGCCGTCAACCTGAGTGAGGATTCGGATTATGTTGGTCATATGTGAAGAGAAGGTACTGAGACTCTGTTCGATGCTCTGTTCATCACCAATATCAGAGAAGACCTTCTTAAAAACGCACAGTTCGGTGCCGGCAGCCGCTGGCACGTGGAGACCCGCCATGCACATGGCGCTAAAGAGGCCCGCTGTCTTCAGGGTGACGGTCTTACCCCCAGTGTTTGGACCCGTGATGACCATTGTGTTGAAATCGGCGCCAAGGGGGATGTCTACAGGGACAACCTCATCAGTAAGGAGGGGGTGTCTGCCGGTGCGGATGTCGATCCTACCTTCGTCATTGAGCTTTGGCTCAACGGCCTGCATTTCCTGGGCCAGTTTCCCCTTGGCAAAGATGAAATCAAGCCCACCCAGCACGCCAGCAAGGTGCCTAATCCCGGGCGCCTCGTCGGCCACCGCCGCCGCCAGTTCATGAAGGATCCGCAGCTCCTCCTGGCGCTCCGCCAGCTCCACCTCGCGGAGCTGATTGTTGATGTCAACCACAGCCATTGGCTCAATGAAGAGGGTGGCGCCGCTTGAGGAACGGTCATGAACAACCCCGGGTACCATCTCGCGGTTTTCGCGCTTCACCGGTACTACATACCGATCACCCCTGAGGGTAACCAGTTCATCCTGCAGGTAGCTCCGGTAGCGATCCGAGCTGATAAACTCGTTCAATTTGCTCCTGGCCCGGGCTGTAAGGGTTCGTACTTCCTTCCGGATATTGGACAGCTTCGGGCTGGCGCTGTCCTTGATCTCCGCCGAGTCGTTGATACACTTCACGATCCGGCTCACGATGTGCTTGAAGTCGCCGATGCTCTCCAGCAGTCCGTCAATTATCGGAAACTGATAGCCTGGCATCTCCTCTTTCATGGCCTGGAAGAAGTTCCTCAGGTTAGTGGAGGCCTCAAGGGTATCAATGATCTCCAGCAGTTCCGAGGGTTCGATGACTGAGCCTTTAACCGCTCGCTGAAGGTAGGGATCCAGGTCATGAATCCCGCCCAGAGGCGGAATCCCCTTGCGAGTGAGCACAGATAGGGCCTCCCCCGTTTCGCGCTGGCGGTGCCGGACCTCATTAATGTCCGTTGACGGCCAGAGGTCCCGCGCCAGGCCTTTGCCCAAGCTGTTGGTGGCCTGAGCCACCAAACGGCTCCGGATCTTGGAGTACTCCAGTTGCTCAAGGGTCTTTCTATCAAGTGTCCCATTATTGTCAGGGTTTCTGTTATGGTTGCTGTCATGGCTACTGTCATGATGCTGCATCAGTGAAAACGCTCCCCCTTGTCGAGCTGGAGGAAGGAAACAAGGTCCTCAACTCCCATTGTGTTCAGAATGTCCTTAGCCGAGGCCCAACCGCGCCTGGCCACATGGACCCCGTATATCATATCATTAAGCCCCTGGACAGAGTGGGCGTCGGTATTGATCGCAATCTTGATACCGTGCTTCTGGATGGCACGGCGGGTGTGGGTGTCTTTAAGGTCAAGGCGGTCTGGCGAGGCGTTGATCTCAAGGCAGGTCCCCGTCTCCGCCGCCTTGGCCAAGACCCGCTCAACATCGACAGCGTAGGGATCCCGCCGCCCAATGAGGCGGCCCGTCAGATGGCCAATGGAGTCCACATGGGGGTTCTCCATGGCCGTCGCGATTCGTCCCGTAATTGTATCACGGTCCTGACTAAAACCCCGGTGAATCGAAGCCGTAACGAAATCCAGCTGCTCCAGGATTTCATCTGAGAGGTCGAGACGCCCCTGGTTCATGATGTCGACCTCAATTGCGGTAAGGACCCGGAAGTCGGTGAGGGCCTCATTGAGCCTGGCAATGGCCTCGATCTGCTCTGCCAGCCTCTCCTCATTGAGGCCGCCAGCGATGGAAAGGGCCTTGGAATGATCGGAAACAGCCAGGTATTGATAGCCCAGGGACCGCGCCGCCTCCACCATCTCCATGATAGTATTGACGCCGTCAGACCAGTTAGTGTGAATATGGAGGTCACCCCTGATGTCCCGGGCCTCCACAAGGGCGGGAAGGCTGCCGGCCTCGGCGGCCTCAATCTCGCCGGTGTCCTCCCGCAGTTCGGGGGGGATCGGGCTGAGATCCAGGATCTCGTAGACAGCCCCTTCATTGGTTATCTCCATGAGCCTTTCGCGAACCCCTTCACCCTCCCCGTCTCCATCTCCATCACTGCCCACCCGGCTCTTTTCAGCGGCACCGGCGGGCACTCTGAAGACCCCGTATTCGTTGATCTTGTATCCCATCTCCTTGGCCCGTCCGCGAAGACGGACATTGTGTTCCTTTGATCCAGTGAAGTGCTGAAGGGCGGAGGCAAACTGAGATGGCTTAACCACCCTGAGATCAATCCGCGCCCCAGACCTGGTATAGATACTTGACTTGGTCGGCCCGCTCTCAATCACCTCATCAGCAATGGGTAGCTTCACAAAGGCCTCGGTAATCTCCGAGGTTTCGTCACACGCCGCCAGGATGTCAATGTCTCCCACAGTCTCGCACCAACGCCGTAGGGAGCCGGCCAGGGAAATACTGTCCACGCTCTCCAGGGAGCCCAAGGCTTCAGCGATGCTTACGGCCAGGGGCCTGGCCATGGCAATTGGGGTCCGGCCATCACGCTCGCGGAGCCGGCGCAGGCCGCTGACAATCTGTCGCTCCTTCTTGGCGCCCATCCCCTTTAGGTCCCGCACCTTGCGGGCCTCAACGGCGGCCTCAAGGTCAGCAAGGCCCTCAATCCCCAGCTCCCTGTAGAGAAGGGCCGCTGTCTTGGGGCCCACACCGGGCACGTCCATAATAGAGAGAAGGCCAGGGGGTACCTGCTCCCGCAGCTCCTCCAGGTAGGCGGTGGACCCGGTCTCAAGCTGTTCAGCAATGGTTTTTGCCAGGGACGCGCCAATGCCGTCCAAGCTCTCAAGCTCCCCCTGGGCGTACACTTCCCTGATACCTCTAGTCAGTTCTTGCACGGACCTGGCTGCCTTGCGATAGGCAGCGATCTTGAAACGGCTCTCCCCCTTGATCTCAAGGAGGTCGGCAATCTCCGCCAACATCCAGGCAACCTCAAGGTTCTGCAACTGAATCCCCCTCTCAACGCTCCTCCCTATTTTAACATCTTGTCCATCTTACGCAAATCATAGGAGGGTGCCGCAAGTAATGAAGGCGTTTAAGCATTCTATCAGCGTCGCAGTAGGGATAAGCGGACAGAAGGGGTGTCCGTTAATACCTCTCCAACTGAAAGTAGGCAGCAGCGTCTGCCTTAGTGCTGCTCGAAATCCAGTTGCTCAGATGGTACTCCGTTATCGAGCCCGCTTCTCACTGCGTGCTTGGCCAGTGAGGTCAGCACGATTTGGGACCACATGACCTTGATTCACCTCCAGAATGGTAGTTCCCCTATATATCCTCTGTTTGCAGTATACACCATGCCTTCAAACAATGTTAAATGGACGCCAACGTCAGCAATCAACCGACCGTCAATCCTGCCCCCCGACGCTACTATGTTTGCCGGGGAGTGCTGACGCAGGTATCAGGCATTTGAGCGGTGCTGCTGACCTGGGCGAAACCAGGTTGGAGCTAAGTATCGCCGCAATCAGGACAGTCAGTTTCACTTCAATAGAGGCTTGACAGGCGGTCTAGTGTGCTATCGTCGAAGCTCGGCGCACCGGTCTTTGCAGCTGCTTCTTGGTAGGCAGGCAAGGACCGATCAACTCTCTTGATGGCCTGCTGCACCACAGCATCACCCAGAGCCGCATGAATTGTTGACACCATTGCCTCTCCAACAAAGTGCTCAACGGGCCTCGGCAAGCCTTGCCCCAAACTCTTCAGGCCGCGAGCATATGCAATCGACTCCTCAGTAACCGCAGCACTGCTCAGTGACAGCAAATGACGCTCAAGTTCGTTCATATAATAAGGTATCTCCTGCCGGGCAGTAGCGACAAGTGCCCTAAAGCCCTCAATGGCATCCCGGCCAAATCCGATCTCCGCCAAGGCTGGCAAGTGTTCATCCGTAAGCCAGCTGAGGTTAGAAGGGGTTAAGTAGAAGTTGGCACCGCCTTCTAGCAACAAATCGTCAATAATGCCAAGTGCCAATCTTCGTCCGTTTTCAGGCTTGCTGTGAGGGTCTTGTTACATGACAGCTTGGACTTGCTCGTCTTGATTGCGCCAATATGCATATCCGAGGTGATGCAACTCGTGGGCTAGTTCTGGCAGGGCAAGCAGAAGCGGGTCACTGGGTGGTAGGGCTCCAAGGTCCAGGCATACCTCCCCTTCATCGTTTGCAACATTATTCCCATTACCCAGGAGCAGAACGTACACTGTCGCTTTGATCTCAGTCCCGGCTGGCGTCCATGATGCAACGCGGGTTTGTGCAAGAACGCCCCCAGGACCCTGTAGCAACCAATTGCGAATCCCTCTCACTGCCAGCACCAACGCGTCCTGACACAGATCCTCGGCTGTACAGAGATTGGAACTCCAGGCACCTATCCTGCCAGCCCTGCTATCAGGGCTGTTAGCGTACAAGAGAAAGGTAGCTGGATCATATGATGCCGGTCGAGTAGCGACATGCTCCCAATCGACAAACCAGTACCGACCAGACGCGTGCATATGAGCCTTTCCAGCCCAACTGCAGATCTACTCCCTGAAGAAGACCAACCTGTCTCAAGACCGCTGTCTGGTGCTCTATAGGTATGGCGTTTGGTTCTCGTTGTCGCGACAGGGGTTCGCCTAGTATTCGTAAGAATACCAATACACCTACGGTTTCGGTGAAATCCTCGAAAACCAGCTCAGGTACACGGACTGGAAGCGATGGCTTAAGGCTTAAGAACTCTCCTTCTCTGGCTAGGGTGCTGAGAAAATACCTGTCTCGGGAGGTTCGGATCTTGATCACAAAATCCTTGTTTAACCTCGTTATGGCATACTCATTTTGGCACCGGCCTGACAGCTCCTCAAACTGGCTGTCTGACACAAAGCTCCTCAGAGAAGCCGGTAGACCGATGTGCTCTGTAGTCTTCAGATTGACCTCCCCCCCCCCCTCAGCTACCCCACCATACCACCTTCTTCCACTTCAAGGCAATCCCTGCTCAGAACCTGTGAGCATAGCCGTAGCTGGACGATGAGGAACCTGCTATGCCAAGAAATGTAATCCTGGCTTGTGAACTGGCAGCCCTGATCACTATTAAGGATCTCAGGCCTGGTATCTCTTAAGGCTCGCCTGACAACAGTGGCCAATCAAACATGCCTAAACTAAAGCGTTGACTGACGCCACACAATTACGTATAATCATTGTAGATACAAAAGGAGGTGCTTCCCTTGCGTCTTAAAGTCCAAAAGTGGGGTAACAGCCTCGCCCTCAGAATCCCGAAGAGCTTTGCGACCGAAACTTCACTAAAGCCCGGTTCCACAGTAAACCTGTCATTGCGCGCTGGAAAACTCGTAATCGACCCAATGACTCCCGAGGAATATGATCTCGAAGACCTGATTTCTCAGATAAAAGAAGCCAATATCCATAAGGAATATTCGACCGGCAAGCCAACTGGGAAGGAGCGTTGGTGATGCCGCAAGATTACGTCCCTTCGAGAGGTGACATCGTCTGGCTTGAATTCTCCCCGCAGGCTGGCCATGAACAGGCAGGACGTAGACCCGCCCTTTGTATTTCACCGATAGAATACAACGCGAAAACCGGCCTTGCGGTTTTTTGTCCGATCACCTCACACAGAAAGGGTTATCCTTTTGAAGTCCCACTCCCTGCGAACATTGATGTGACAGGCGTGGTCCTTTCTGACCATATCAAAAGCCTTGACTGGGAAGCGCGCCATGCTAAATATGTTTGCCGCCTGCCCCGTGAGCAGTTGAAAGAAGTGCTAGGCAAACTACGCGCCCTTCTCTAGATTCATACGTCAGCGCGCCTGGGGGGGGATGGCGTCTAAGTCCAAGTCGCGCCTGATCAGATCGCGGCAGCCTCTCTTGCCACCACCAACCGGCTGCACCCATCGCGCGCAAAGAAGCTACCAGGTCGCCCCGCCGCACCAGAGGGAGCAGCACCGG
>LADL02003622.1_pt1 | contig 38404 bp, 35 predicted proteins | sample 619721 | NCBI WGS metagenome assembly LADL02 (sample SAMN03397408, study PRJNA257561) | rock porewater metagenome | biome: terrestrial; feature: Opalinus Clay rock; material: porewater; isolation source: Opalinus Clay rock porewater BRC-3 borehole | place: Switzerland: Mt Terri URL, St-Ursanne ...
GCCGGCCACCCTCTCAGGCCGGCTACCCATCGCTGCCTTGGTGAGCCATTACCTCACCAACTAGCTAATGGGGCGCGGGCTCATCCTTGAGCGATAAATCTTTTTCCCTCTCCACCATGCGGTGGTGGGGGCTTATCCGGTATTAGCAGCGCTTTCGCCCTGTTATCCCGGTCTCAAGGGCAGATTGCCCACGTGTTACTCACCCGTTCGCCGCTAGGTAACTGCAGATTGTATCCGAAGATACGCTCCGCAGCACCCCGCTCGACTTGCATGTATGAAGCACGCCGCCAGCGTTCGTCCTGAGCCAGGATCAAACTCTCCATCAAAATGTCAAGACCCGAAGGCCTCGTTATATCTTGATAAGAGCAGTATTACTGGCTCTTAATCTTGAGCTATTTGGCACTCGCTTGGAGTAGTTCTCCACAAGCTTACCTCAAAGCACACTGTTCAGTTTTCAAAGACCAAAACTTCTCTTATGCTTACTTGTTTTCTCGTACTTTTCCCCGCTAGCAAGGTCCGTAGAGCTCGCCGAGCGGACTTCTATTATAACAAGCCGTCTGGGGCTTGTCAATGCCATTTTTGTCGACGGATGTCGATGGCTCAACGGCACTTTGACAGTATAACAGGGATTTCGTTGGATTGTCAAGGAATACAGGCCACCAATGCCTCCTTTGAAGCGCCTCAAACAAGAAACTACTGATCACTCATCACGCTCTGGCCGCAGCAAAGGAAAGAGAATGACATCTCTTATTGAAGCCGCGTCAGTAAAGAGCATAATGAGACGGTCAATACCGATTCCAAGGCCACCTGCCGGTGGCATGCCGTGTTCAAGGGCATAGAGGAAATCCTCATCCATCATGTGGGCCTCGTCATCGCCGGTCTCACGCTTGCCTGCCTGGTCATTGAAGCGCTGGCGCTGATCAATAGGATCGTTCAGCTCAGAGAAGGCATTGCCGATTTCAAAGCCGGCCACAAAGGGTTCGAAGCGGTCTGTGTAGGCTGGATTATCGGCGTTGCGCCTGGCCAGGGGCGAGATATCGACGGGATGCCCTATCAGGAAGGCTGGCTGAATGAGCTTCTTCTCTACATACTCCTTTAAGACCTCATCAAGGATCTTGGCCCGGCTCATCTTCTTATCTGTATGCACTTCAAGCCTTCCAGCGGTCTCTCGCGCGCCTTCTAATGAAGCGAAGTCATCCAACTTCACTCCGGCAAACTCCTCAAGGGCATCGTTCATATATACTCTCTCCCATGGCGGAGCAAAGTTAATCTTGTGGCCCTGATATTCCACAGCGGTTGTGCCCAATACACCCTCAGCCACCGATGCAATCATATCTTCTGTCAGTTTCATCATGTCCCGGTAGTCTGCATAGGCCTGATAGAGCTCGAGCAAGGTAAATTCCGGGTTGTGTTGTGTTGAGATACCTTCGTTGCGAAAAACCTTACCAATCTCATAGACCTGTTCCATACCGCCAACAAGAAGCCTCTTTAAATGAAGTTCTGTAGCAATGCGGAGATACAGGTCAAGATCAAGAGCATTGTGGTGAGTGGCGAAGGGCCGTGCAACTGTACCCCCCGCGATTGTGCTCATGGTTGGCGTCTCAACCTCCAAAAACCCCTGGTCGTCAAGGTAGTTGCGGATTGCTGAAATCACTTTGCTTCTGACAACAAAGGTCTCCCTGACGCCTGGATTAACAATCAGGTCCAAATAGCGGTGGCGGTATCGAAGCTCGACATCCTTTAACCCATGCCACTTCTCGGGTAAGGGCCGAAGGGATTTGGTTAACAGCTTGAAGGTGTCAAGGCGGAGACTGATTTCGCCGCTACGGGTCTTGAAGACCTCACCTGCGATTCCGACTATATCCCCAACGTCAAGAGACTTGAACACCCTGTATTGCTCTTCACCTACGTTGTCTTGCTTTGCAAATATCTGAATGGTTCCAGTCAGATCCTGCAGATCGGTAAAGGCAACCTTACCATGACCCCGAGACCCGGTAAGGCGACCAGCTAGCCGTACAGTCTGCCCCTCAAACTCTTCGTAGTTGGAGATGATCTGCTCAATGTTATGGGTTCGTTGATACCCATCGCCATAGGCCTCTATTCCCTGAGCACGCAGTTCCTGCATTTTCTCAATTCGGCTTAGTATCTGCTGCGCTTCCCGGCCCGTTGCATCGCCAACTACGGAATTGATGTGCCCCTGGGTTACCTCAAATTCAACCCGTTCCCTCTCGTCTCCCCTGTCGCTCATTGAATTAGACCTCCCCATTGATTGAAAAGAGAAAGGGCATGCCTTTGCGCGCGCATGCCCTGGAAAAACCAGCGATACTGATTGGCTCGATTAACCGGTGATGGTGATGTTGGTCACCTCAAGTTCGAGCACGCCCGCAGGAACCTTTACGCTAATAGTGTCGCCGACTCGTTTGCCCATCAGCCCAGAGCCAATCGGTGACTCATCAGAAATCCTCAGCTTACTCGGCTCGGCCTCTGGTGAGCCAACTATAGTATACGAAAACGTGGTGCCGTTGGCAAGATTCCGAACCTCAACGGTAGCTCCAACTCCAACCACATCCGGATCTAGTTCGTCAGGACTGACCAGTCGAGCATTCCTTAACATCCGCTCCACCGTCAGAATCCTACCTTCAATAAAAGCCTGTTCGTTCTTGGCGCTCTCATACTCGGAGTTCTCTGAAATGTCGCCAAACATTCTGGCGGTCCTAATTCTTTCTGCCACTTCTTTACGCCTTACAGCCTTTAAGTGGCTCAATTCCTGTTCCAGCTTTTCAAAGCCTTGTTGAGAGAGAACGAGTTCTTTCTGGGCCATCGGGTTTTCTCCTCCTGACAAAAGTAATCAATCGAAGGTCCCTACCTAGAGACTCCTCAGATAGAAAGCTAAGCACCTGCTCTCTTGGGTTCTTCAGCTATTGTCTAAAGAATGATATGTGCATTAGTCCTTTTCTATTCAGACTGCAGGCTGTAAACTACTGGTTGCCAACCCTGCCTTTGCTTTTTCGGTATCCTATTTATTTGACGACGTGACGGAATCTCCTTCTATTCTGCCTGGAATAACATTCTTTACCGCCTTTGAGCACGGGAAAAGCTAGATTCCCGGCGGTTACACCGGGAACCTGACCTCAAAAGAGGGAAGCTCTCAATATGTCATCCCAAGTTTTACTCCAGAATATGCGTACAGCCCCTAAGTGGTACGGTCCTCATGGACCTGTTACATGGTGACGGCCACCGTTCTGGCGCCCCTGCGGGCCACGGCGTTCTGGCGAATATTCTCTATGTCCTGGCGATCGACGGCGCGCTCAAAACTCCTAAACCCCGCAAGGCGGAAATTATGTTTCCTCGCAATCCTGCTTATCTCATCAACCTGTGGGACCGACAGGTTTCGCCCCAGGGTAAAGCTCTCAAAACGGCCCTCCATGGCCAGCATCATCGTCTCAGCCATACAGGCATAGGAGGTCCTCGGGGGGAACCCGAAGTTGATGTTGAAGTTGGGGTCTCTCCCGGGGACCATTACGGCGCCGCCTTCTATCACCAGGACATCGTCGCGTTCTTCAGCAACCTGCCTGGAGACATCCCTTGGCCTGGCCACATCACAGACAACAGCCCCAGGCTTGAGATGCTGCGGGCGAATTATGGATCCAACAGCGCTTGACACGGCAACGATAATGTCCATGTCCGGAAGGATTGAAGACACATCCCGACTGTACTGGGCTACAAGGCCAGTCTCCTTTAAGATCTCGTCACGAAGTTGCTGAAGCTTGCCTTCGTCCCGGCCCACGATTGTAAGGTTCTTCACATCCCTGGCCAAAATAATGGAAGAAACCCGTCCAACGGCTCCTGTAGCGCCAACAACCGCTACTTGGGCTTCGGCGATATCAATCCCCATGAGCTTAGCCGCCTCTTTGGTCCCCTCCAGGGCAGTCGCCACGGTATAGCTGTTTCCCGTTGTTACGGCAATGTTCAGGTTCTTCGCCACAGTCACCCCTGCATCGCCCACAACCGATGTGAAGGCCCCTAGTCCGTATATCTTCGCGCCCAATCTTTCAGCTATTCTCCCGCCCCCTATAATCTTCTTGAGGACCTTGTGTTCTGGGAGTTGCATCATCTGGCGGGATGTCAAGGGAACCCCAATAAACCAGCCCTCAACCTTGGCATGAGGCGATTCAACCCCTGTGATGTGAGACGCCTCAAGAGGAGGAAGCAGTGTAATAGCCGCTTCCACAATCCTATCAGGCAGCCACCTGGCAAAGGGGTATTTTCTGGTCACGTCCTTGGTATCCAGGGGATGAATGGCAAATGCAAACTTCTCCAACTGTCATGCCCTCCCACTATCTATGCATGATTACAACCAGCCGCCCTTGACTAGCTTACCTCTCGAGTCTAGTTTAATTCGGCCACCCGGGGCCGAAAATCAATCCGGTCAAGGAGTTGGTCATAGTCGTCAACACTCATGTCTTCGGGCCTCTGCCCAGCCAACGCAATCAGGACACCCTCCATAACATTGGTTCCAAAGGATCGACCATTTAATTCTGGGGTAGTGGTGATTAGCTGCTTGACCCCTCGCCGCCTCAGTTCCTTGACGTTGTCTTCTGTAACGGTATTGGTCAGGACAATCTTGCCCGTCATATCCTCTGGCATGTACTTGAAGACCAGGTGGAAGTCTCCGGCAATGATATCCGCCTGACGATAGTATTTCTCATACTTGCTGCTTGATTTCTCCTGTTTATCTCCAGTCGGGTATAGCATACTAATGGGCAACTGACAGGCGATGGGAGCGACAATACTGGTCACCCGCTCCAGGGCCTTCAGGGTCCTGATTGGGAATGGCAAACCCAGAATAAAGATGAGGTCGCCAAAGACGGCCTGACAACCAACCTCAACCAAGCTCTCGGCCATCCCAAACCGGTCAACAGCCGAAGGCACCAGGGCAGTCATCTCACCAAGAGGCATCTTCAGTTCCTCGGTGAGATACCTTACCGCCCTACGCTCAAGGGTATTCTTAAGTCCGCTGCCATCGACAATAGGTGTTGCCTTGGCCGCCCTGGCGATGGGAATGGAGTCCCTGAGGGTATAGACCCTCTTACCCGCCCTGATGTATAAATCGGTTCCACCCATACCAAAGGCATCGACCTTACCATCGAGCTCCCTGATCATCTCAATGGCCTTCTTCTTGTCCCCGTCTGTCCCTCTGCGCTCAATAATAAAGGACTCCCCCAGGATCTCCGTCTCGACCCGGTGATCCCGTTTAGATGAACCAAGACTGATGCTGATTACCTGCTTCATTTGGCCCTCTCCTCGCTTTCATCCCTGATGGCCCTCAGGAGAGCCGTGAACTCCTCTGGGTCTACCCGCTTGTTCTCAGTGATTGGCGACTGCCCAATCTCCACTGCAACTACCTCATTGTCGAGAAGGGCTTCGAGCAACCGGACCCGCTGGTCGGAACCGAGGAGCACCACAACATCGTGCTGTCGAACCTGTGCCAGCAGCAGCATGACGGCGTTGAACAGATCGATGCCTGATCGTTCCTCAATATAGGCCCAGCGCTCCTTCTCCGTCATCAGCAGCGTGAACTCTACACCGATTTCATCACAGACCTGCTGGATCTGGTCTCTGTTCTCTATTGGGAAGCCGACAACGGCAATGCGCCGACCCTTGCGAACCTCTCCAATACCCTCGAGACGAGAAATAAAGGTTCGCTCAATCTGGAGCCGGTCGGCCACCTCCTGCTGAGACAGGCCCTCACTCCGCAACAGCAGCACCCGGTGGACTACACGAGAAAGCTTCTCTTTGCTGATGAGCTTGTCGCCAACCCGAACTATGTCAACAGACACGCCGGCACCTCCCATAGAATGAGCACAATTTTGTGTACAAGATTAGCATCTCTATGATAACACTGGAAATGGAGGATAGCAAGAGGGAGGCGAAGGCATGGGCAGCCTGGTGGCTAGGGGATGGAGTTAAGTGTACTCTCTCTGAGGAGGGATTCAATGTCAGCAACGCTGGTCAGCTGGTTCAGCCGTCTCCGTGTCTCTGCAGCGCCGCGCAGACCCTTGACATACCAGGCGGCATGCTTGCGCATTTCGCGGACAGCCCTATGCTCTCCCTTATCACTGACCAGCAGCTGGAGGTGGCGAAGAGCCATCTCGATTCGCTCTTGTGGCGTCGGGGGTGGCAGCAGGTCGCCGCTCTCAAGGTAGTGGACGGTGCGCCGGATAAGCCAGGGATTGCCCATGGCTCCGCGGCCAATCATCACCGCGTCACAGCGGGTCTCGGCTAACATGCGGCCAGCGTCTTCCGGCTCTTTGATATCGCCGTTACCGATGACAGGTATGCTCAGGGCATTCTTTACCCGCCTGATGATGTTCCAGTCAGCGTCCCCGCTGTAGAACTGGCTGCGAAAACGCCCGTGGACTGCCACAGCACTGGCGCCGTTGTCCTGGACGGCCCTTGCTACCTCCAAGGCCGTCTCCTCATCATCCTGCCAGCCCCGTCTGATCTTCACTGTAATCGGGAGGGACACCGCTTCAACCATTGCCTTAACGATGCCACCCGCGGTCTTAGGTTCCCTCATCAGGGCGCATCCATAGCCGTTCTTGACCACCTTGGGAACGGGGCACCCCATGTTAACATCTATGATGTCAGCGCCTCCCTCCGAGAGGATGGCGGCCGCCTCTACCATGAACGACGGCTCCCCCCCAAACAGCTGAACTGAAATGGGGTGTTCCCAATCCTCAACAAGGGCCATCTCCCTCGTCTTATCATTGTCATAGCAGATCGCCTTAGCGCTGACCATCTCCGTGTAGAGCAAGCCCGCGCCCATCTCCTTGGCGAGGCGCCTGAAGGCCCTATCGGTGACTCCAGCCATGGGGGCCATGACCACCCGGTTGGGGATTTCTACGCTGTCAATACTAAACACTATCGACCTCCTGTGGGAGCCATTGCCACCCTAACCTGCGACTTGGGGCGAGAGGCAACCTGATTTGCCCACACTATAATACCACAGGCAGAAGCTGGCAAGGGGAATTGGCTCCTTCCCAAAAGGATTTTTCCAACGGACAGTGAAGTATATTCAGTGTCCGAGCAGTTCGAGCAGCGAATAGTTTAGAGTCCGATTGACAGGAGAGCCGCCAATGTCCCTAATCCCTCCAGGATCTTCAACAGATGCGCTGCCAGAGCCAAAGGATGGTCGCGCCAGTCAGAGCTTTCGGCGCGCAATTCGGTCCAGGGTTATTAACCTGGCCTGGCCGGTTTTTGCTGAGCTTTCCCTGCAGACGATCACCCAGGTAGTAGACATGGCAATGGTAGGCCACCTGGGGGCCGCTGCTATCGCTGCTATTGGTCTGAGCATGCAGCCCCTGTGGTTGGTGATGTCAATATTCATGGGCCTATCCGTGGGCACAACGGCGCTTGTGGCCCGGCTGGTGGGGGCCAACAACCCTGAGGAGGCCGGGCACATTGCCAAACAGTCGCTGTTAGTCTCCCTCTTTATATCTGTTATTGTGGGCGCCGCCGCCTTCATGGCAGCCCCACAGATAATTCGATTGATGGGGGCTGAAGCAGACGCGCTGCCTCTGGGGATTTCATATATGCGCTACCTTGTCCCCGGTTACGTCTTTATGCTTCCGGCCATGGTCGCCACGGCGGCCCTGCGAGGGGCAGGCGACACGCGCACACCAATGGTGATTAACCTCTTTGTCAACATCCTCAATGTCCTGGCCAATTACACCCTGATCTTCGGACACTTCGGTTTCCCCGCCATGGGAGTAGACGGCGCAGGACTGGCAACAACCATTGCCCGAATAGCGGGGGCTGTGGCGCTGGTGACGGTGTTAGCCAGTGGCAGGAAGGTCATCGCAATCCCCCCCGGCAGAATCCTTCAGTTTGACCCAGAGGTTCTGAAACGCATAGTTAGGGTTGGCCTCCCCGCCACTGTCGAGCGGGTGGCCATGAGCCTGGGAATGCTGTTTTACGTGCGAACGGTGGCCAGCCTGGGTACGGTGGTCTATGCCGCCCACGTTCTGGCAACCAACGCTGAATCCCTATCATATATGCCGGGGATCGCGGTATCAACAGCCGCCGCCACCCTGGTGGGGCAGGGACTTGGCGCCAAGGACCCTGAGGCCGCTGAGGCCAGCGGCTGGGAATCCTGCAAGCTGGGGGCACTGATAATGGGAATTATGGGTGTCGTGTTTTTCCTTTTTCCTGAGGCCATCCTTGGGATCTACACTGACGACCCCGAGATCATCAGCCTTGGTGTTGTCGCTCTCCGGATTGTGGCCTTTATCCAGATCCCCGAAGCCATTGGCTTCATCCTGAGCGGCAGCCTCCGGGGGGCCGGCGATACCCGGGGCGTGTTCTACGTCACTGCCGTTGGCGCCTGGGCAATCCGCCTTCTCTTGGCCTACATCTTCGTCATCCACCTTCACTGGGGTCTGTTGGGGGCCTGGCTGGCAATGGCGGCAGACTGGATCTTCCGCAGCGCCATGTTCCTTGCCCGATTCAAGGGCGGCACCTGGAAGGAGATTGATATTTAGCTCTCCAAGGAACCGCCCGCTGGAATTGTTGACTAGATCCTTATTATGCTCCACCAATCAAACTCATAGGCCTCTCTCAGGAGAGACCCGATCTGGCTGGTCGAGAAGAGCACCCCCGCAACGTGACTGGCCCAGGCCCCAAAGCAGACCAGCGCCAGGGCCCACATGGCAAATACCCCTGCCCTGAGACTGAGGGCAAAGCCCAATTCCCGAGCGAGAGCGGGGGCAATGGCATAGAAGATCATAGTCCCTATCACTGTCGCAATCGCACCCAGTACAAGTGTCTGGGTGAAGTAGAGCCAGCGAAGCTGCCCCACATCGACACCAAGTATCTTATAGACCCCCAGGGTTGACTGCCTGTCCACAACGATGATGACATACACGACGGTCATGGCAATGGCAAGGACCGCGAAGATGAGGCTGGCCACCGGAGACAGTTTCAGGATAATTCCATGGTACAGGGATGATAGCCCTCCTTCAGCTCTGCCATCGGCGCGTACAGTGTCGTCAATCAGCAATGGGTGGGGCAGCACTGAAGAGCCAACCAGGGCATCCTCCAGGTAATCGCCTGGCGGGAGGGGCCCAACAACCGGCATCCGTGTTGACTGTAGGCCACTACCCACAAGGTCGGGCAGCTGCGGCACGGGATTCATCACCGAGGTTCTCAGGCTGCTATTCCAGATCGCAACAGGAGGGATCTCCTTTGCCCAGGCCAGATGGGTATTAGCCGCCGTTGGGCCTAACAGGGTTTGAAGGGCCTGGGGGGTTGACACCACCAGGGGCATGACGTCATACTCCCCGCTGAAGACCCCCACAACTCGACCGGTGACCCTGAGAACCTGCAGAGAGTTGGGATCTGGATGTAACAGGGTCATCTCGTCTCCCAGGACAATCCCTGCCCTAGAAAGCAGGGTCTCGTGGACGGCCAACTGGTCAGGATCCGTTGGCCACGCGCCCTGTTTCAACGGGAGAGCCGAGGCGAAGCTGCCGCTGACATTGGGGATCCCCCACACACGAAGCGTACCCGCCTCCGTCTTCAGGAGGGCATCTACGACACTGACAATCTCAGCCACGGCGGAACTGTAGTCAGGGCGCCACCTCCGTGAGATGCTTTTCAGCAAGGGATGATCCCTGAAGGCACCCTCCAGATAACCGTCGGAAAGCACCTTCATCGGGTTCAGGGTGGGGGCATGGGGCAGTAATGTGGCCCAAAGCGGTATCTGGGCGACAACATCCGCCGGCAAGCTGAGCTCCTCAATGACCACATGGTCTTGCGACGTGACCTGGTCTGTCCAGGAACTATACACACCGTAGAAGACAAAGCCAAAGGCCAGTATTAGAAGGATAAAGAGGCTCTCCCGCCAGTGGTAGCGCAGGTGCCTTCCGAAGGTCCATCCCGCAAGAAATCGTGGGTTTCGCGATGTCGTAGCCCCGCCCTGCTGCAGTTCAGTCTTCATCGTAGATCACCTGCCCTACTGTGCGCCGCACAGATAGATATGCGGGAACACCACCAAAAGCCAGACAGAGAAGGGCTCCCAAGGCCAGCACCTGCCAGCTGAGGCTGGCTGTTGTTGAGACCAGTTCAGCAAGGGTCTGGGAGGTCCCAAAGTGCCAGAGAACGAGGGGGCTCATGAGCAGGAGTCCAACGAGGGCCCCCGTCAGCCCCAGCACAACGAGTTCAGTCATCACAGCCGCCAGCACCTGGGCGTTACTGGCCCCCAGGACCTTCATGATCGCCAATTCCTTGCGCCTTTGCGCCAACAGGATTGAGATGTTGGCCGCGTAGAGGCCGCCCCCAATTATGTAGGCCAGCACTACCAGGAGAAAGGAGACAATGGAGGGGATTGTAAAGGAGCCCTGGCTGGAGGGGGCGGAGAGGCCATATCCTGAATGGAGCCGACCATAGTCAGCTGGAGGAACCTTCAGGAGAGGCTCAACAACAACGTCTTGCGTCTCAAACCAGTCTGGGACAGAGATAATTGTTCCCGCCGCCAGTTCCCTCCGCAGGCTCTCCACAGTATCCTGGACATTACTGATACTGTGCACGATAACCGCCAGAGCTGTCGGTTCAACCTCGGCGGCACCGGCTTCATTGGCTATGTCCTGAAAGGTTTTCCATGAGACCTGCAGCTGGCTTGTGGTCCAATAGGTATCTTCGCCAGTGAAGTACTGAGGGTAATCCTCATTCCGCCTGAGGGGGCCTGGTACTATCCCCGCCTGGGTCAGGTACTGAGAGCTCCAGATCAACCTCCTGATTGGAAGCTGAAAGTTACCGACAATGTCAAGCTGGTGGCTGGTCAGGTTCGTATAGTCGAAGACTGGCAGCCCAGCTTCGCCTGCTGACAGCATCACCGGGACATGCGCCGTCACCCCTTCGCCTGGCGAGGGGGCCCAGTTGACGCTGATGACCGGTTGATCCAACTGGTAGTAGATCCTCTTGTCATTGAACCGGGAGTACCCGAAGATGGCGTATAGGTCTGGGTTGATGTCTGGCACCCAGTTCTCAGCCAGGGCCTCCAACCCCCCGTCGTCACTGAGGTACCGGCCGGTAACGACCCTTTCGTCAAAACCCAGGGCCCGATCGAGTTCCAAAAACCTGGCGCGCAGGGTGGAGCCAACGGTCTCGCCACCTGAAAGTTCCAGAAGGACTGGCAGTTCATAGATGGGATAGACGGCCTCAACACCCTCTACGGACCTCACCTGTTCAATCACGGCATTGAGGTCAGGAATGGTATGATTGACATCAACCATGATGCCTTCGTTAACAGCCCTGGGCATCAAGGTCCCCAACAGGCCCGCCTGATCCGGTGACCGACGATACAGTCTCCAGAGGGGATCCGGATAGGCGTTGACCTCTTGAGTGGCAATCGCCTCCGCAAAGATGATGATGTCCCCACCAATGAACTGTCTGGGTCCCAGGGAGGCAAGGCCGGGCTTCCCCCGGCCCAAGCTGAGGGCCCCAATGAGGGTCAGGGTCACCAGGGCGATACTGACAATCGCCAGGGTGCTGCGCTGGTAATTTCGGCGCGCGCTCTTGAAACCAAACAATATGAAGTTCATCTATTCACCTCACTGAGCCGCTGCCGCTGCTGCTACCAGGCGTCCGCCCTCCATGGACAGGACCCTTGAAGCATAGCTCGCGGCGGCATCATCGTGGGTTACGGCCACTATGGTTTGACCCAGGTCCTGGTTCAGTTGCTGGAAGATCCCCAGGACGTTGTGGGTCGCTTCTTGGTCCAGGTTCCCGGTGGGTTCATCGGCCAGGAGCAGGGCTGGCTCGTTAGCCAGGGCCCGGGCGATGGCTACCCGCTGCTTTTCGCCGCCAGACAGCTGAGATGGAAAGTGATCAAGCCGGTCCTGCAGGCCGACCATCTCCAGCAGCTCTTCCGCCCGGGGACGCCACTCCCGTTGGGGGAGTGAAGAGAACTGAAGGGGGAACAGCACGTTTTCCATGGCGGTCATGTGTTCCAATAGATAGTAGGCCTGGAATACAAAGCCCAGCTTTGAGCGGCGAATCTCTGTTACCTGCCTGTTGCTGATGGACCAGATGTCGACGCCCTCGAGGAGAACCTGCCCCTTAGTTGGACGGACAAGCCCTCCCAGCATCGAAAGAAAGGTGCTCTTACCCGACCCAGAGGGCCCCATGAGGGCCATGAACTCTCCCGAGTCAATGCCAAGATTCATGTCATCTACAGCCTTCACTACACCTGAAGGTACTGTGTAGTGCTTACAGAGTCCCATGGTCTCAAGGATTGTGTTCTGTCCCGCGCCCATCTCCAGGTTCGCCCCTTCCACAGATATGAATCGGTCTGGTATATTCATAATTGCTTCCGCTATTACCTTGGCTTGCTAGTCTCAATCTCTTCTAGAGAATCCTGAGGGGGTGTAGCACTAACCTGCCGGGAGCAGGCAGTATGTACCTTATTAAATCCTGATTATGCTCCACCAATCCAGCTCATAGCCCTCTCTGAGGAGGGAGTCAATCTGGCCGCTGGCAAAGAGCACCCCTGCCACGTGGGAGGCCCAGAGACCGAAGAATACCAGGGCCACACCCCACATGTTGAGAGCCCCTCTGGCTATAGAAACATCAAAGCCAAGATGACTGTCAAGGGTGGGCTTAAGGGCGTGGAACAACAGGAGGCCCAGAAGGCTGGCGGCCAGCCCCAGCAACAACACCTGCATGAAGTAGAGCCATCGCAGTTGTCTCCCGTCAACCCCAAGGATCTTGAAGACGCCAAGCATCGGCTGGCGATCGCTAATGACCATGGCAAGGACTACGGTCAGGGCAATGGTTATAGATATGAATATGAGGGATGCCATTGGGGAGAGCTTCAGAACCATTGTCCTATACAATGGAACGATTCCGCGCTCAGGGAGCCCGTCGCTGCGAGGGGTGTCATCGATCAGGGTGGCATGAGGAAGACTGCTCAAGGCGGACCTCGCCATGGGATGATATTCGCTGTTCTCGGGAAGCACTCCGACAATGGGCAGCCGGGTGGGGGGTAGACCCCCATCAACCATGTCTGCCAATTGCGGCTGCCTGTAGACCAGGTCCACATTACCGGCCCTGTCGTAGGTGATGATGTCCGGCAGGTCCTTTGCCCAGACCAGGTACAGGTTGGGCTTGTAGCCCGTGGACGAGCGGAGGGTTTCGCCCCCGACGATGACTGCCTGGGGCATTACATGATAATCCCCCTCGTAGGCACCAACAATGACTGGGTGAGTCTGCCAGTGGGTCACAGCCCTGCTTACAGGGAACAACAGGGTCATCTTGTCACCGACCTCAAGACCGGTCTTGTCCAGGAAACTGGCGTGGACCGCCACCTCACTGATTGACTCTGGCCAGCGGCCCGAGGCCAGCGGGAAAGCCCCTTCAATCCTGCTCCAGCCCTGCTCCACCCCCCAGACCTCCACTGTTCCCCCTGAGGTTCGGGCCAGTGAACTCGATACCGCTAGAAGTCCGGTAACAGGGTTTTCGAATCTGGGACGAAGGCGCCGCGGCATGATCTGATACAGCCTGTCCCGACGGAACTGGTCGTGGAGATGGCCCTGCTCCAGGAGGGCTACTGGGTTATAGGGGGGGCCTGTGCCTGTTGTCCACTGGGGAACCTCCAGGACCATGTCGGCGGGTAGCGCCAGTGTCTCCATTGTAACGCCTTCAGGCATTCCCATCTGTCCTGCCCATGAGCTGTATACAGCGTAGAAGAGGAACCCCATGGCAAGGATCGCCACAATAAAGAGGTTCTCTCGCCTGTGTTCCCACAGGTGCCGCCTCAAGGCCCAGAGGGATAGTGTCCGCTTGCTGCTGCCCTTAGTCGTCACCATAGATCACCTGCCCCACTGTTTGTCGGACGGCAGCGTATGCCGGCACTCCCCCGAACAACAGGCTCACTGCAACACCAAGGCCCAGGACCTGAAGGCCAAACCACATGATCGTCAGGATTGTGCTCTGAGCTGACATTGATGTGCCGTAGTGCCAGAGCATCAAGGGGACCATAGTGAGAAGTCCGATTAGCGCCCCCATGAATGCCATGATCATCAACTCCGTCATGATCGCTGTTATCACCTGGAGGCCTGTAGCCCCAAGCACCCGCATGATGGCCAATTCCTTCCGCCGCTGCGCCAGCAGGATTGAGGCGTTGGCCGCGTAGAGGCTGCCGCCAATCAGGTATGCCAGAACAAGTATCATGGTCCTTAGTACAGGCGGCAAGGAAAAGCTCTGGGGTAGCGACTGCGCATAGGGCCCGCTTCGAGAGTGGAGCCCAACAGCGTCCTCCGGCGGCACCATGATCAGGGGGTCGTTGACGTTGTCCTGGGTCTCGAACCAGTTGGGCACCGACATGACAGTGCCGCCGCCTAACTGATCGCGAAGGGACTCAACCATGAGCTCCACATTACCGATGTTACTGACCATAACAGCCAGGCCAGTGGGCTCAGGGCTTTCCAGCTTCATCTCGTCTGCAAGTTGCTGAAACGTTGTCCATGAAACCTGAATCTGCTGTGTGGTCCAGTGGGTTTCCTCCTGTAGGTAGTGGGCGGGGTGGTTCTCATCAAACCGTCTCCCGCTGGAGAGGATCCCCGCCGCTGTAAGGGTGTTCATTCCCCAATTGATGGTGTCGGCTGGGATCTGAAAGGCCCCCACAACGTTAAGGGACTGAGACCGAAGGTCCCCAAAATCGAAATAGGCTGAATCCGGCCCTCCGCCCTTCACGGTTGGGAGGTAGATGGTTGCGGACTGCCCCGGTTCAGGGAAGAGGGCCTGGTCTGCAAGGACTGGTTCCCCAAGCTGGTAGAAAATGCGCTTACCATTGTAACGGTCATAGGCAAAGAAGGCCCTGTCCTTACCTTCTATCTCGGGGGTCCAGTTCTCTATCAATGCCTCGCCGGCTGAGGGTCCCAGATATCTGCCGCTGACTATCCGGTTGTCAAAGCCCACTTCCTTGTCAAGGGTCTCAAAGCGAGCCCGGATTGTTGTGCTGATGGTGCCACCGTTCTCAAGCTGCATGAGAGCGGGCAGCTCATAGATGGGATACACCCGATTGACTCCCCGAAGGTTCTCAACCTGGCGCGCCACAGCCATTAGATCATCCAGTCTTCGGTTGGCGTCAACGATAATACCTTCGTGGATAGCCTGGGGCATTAGGGAACCGAGGAGCCCCGCTTCATCTGGAGAGCGTCTGTGCAGGACCCAGCTGGCATTGGCATAGGGCTTCATGTCATTAGTGGCGATGGCTTCAGGGAAGATTAAGATATCGCCTCCGATAAACTGACGCCGCTGATATGACGCCCCTCCAGGCTTCCCCAGGCCAAGGCTCAAGGCGCTGATTAGGGTAATGGTCACCAGGGCGATACTGGCAATGGCAAGGGCGCTCCGCTGGTAATTGCGGGCCGCGCTCCTGGCTCCAAAGGCCACGAACCTCATTGCCTGTCACCCCTTGGGGCGGCAACGGAACTGGCTGAGACCCTTCCAGCCTCCATAGAGAGGATCTTGCCTGCATAGTCTGTTGCCGCTGCGTCGTGGGTCACGGCCACGATTGTCTGGGCAAGCTCCTGGTTGAGTTCCCGAAGGATTGAGAAGACATTGTGGGTTGATTCCTGATCCAGGTTGCCGGTGGGTTCATCAGCCAGCAAAAGGGAGGGCTCGTTGGCCAGGGCCCGGGCGATGGCAACGCGCTGCCTTTCGCCGCCAGAGAGCTGTGATGGAAAGTGCTCCAGGCGGCTCTCCAGCCCCACTAGTGACAGTAGTTCTGTCGCCCGCTGGCGCTGCTCTCTCTCAGACAGATTGGAGAACTGTAGTGGAAACACCACGTTTTCCAGGGCGGTCATGTGTTCAAGAAGGTGATAGGCTTGGAATATGAAACCCAGCTTGAAGCGGCGAATCTCCGTCATCTCACGGCTATGGATAGACCAGAGATCAACACCCTCAAGGTAGACCTTGCCGCGGGATGGACGGACAAGCCCCCCGAGTATTGACAGGAGGGTGCTCTTACCTGATCCCGACGGGCCCATTACCGCCAAGAACTCACCGCTCCAGATCCGTAGGTTCAGGTCGTCTACCGCCTTGACCAGGCCTGACGGCGTCGGATAGTACTTGCAAAGATCCCTGGTCTCCAGGATTATGTCTGAGTCAATTACCACAATGAACTCCGCTCCTTCCGCCGTCACCAACCGCCAGATAACAAGAGTCTCGCCTGTGGTGTCAAGGCGAGACACTGGCGTTGAAGCTATATTCTTCGCGAGACCAATTAATCCCTTTTTCCTTTGAGGTATAAACTATACGGTCAGCGAAAGAAAGTCCTTCCCCATCAATGCAGGGTTTTTCCACCCTCCACATCCTCGACTGTTGCCGAGGCCAGCAACTGCTCGGAGACATAGATGGGAGCCTCGGTGCGCAGCGCCAGGGCAATGGCATCACTGGGCCGCGAGTCAAACTCCCGGGACTCCCCATCCATTACGCATGTTATCTGGGCATAGAAGGTGTGATCCTTCAGATCGTCAATCAGAATGCGCTGGACAGTACAGCCCAGTTCCTCCAGGAATTTCACCATGAGATCATGGGTCATGGGCCGGGTCGGAGATATCTGCTCAAGCCGCATTGCAATGGCAGTAGCCTCAAGGGGCCCAACCCATATGGGCAGTATCCGGTTGCTCTTGGGATCCCGGAGCAACACAACGGCCTGGCTGGTCTCAACGTCGACGCCCACCTGGTCAACAATGACCTTAATCATGGGCCCTCACCTCCAATGAGTCTAGCTGGCCCCTTCCAGTCTGCTCAGTCTGTCTGTAGTACTGTGTCCCACATCTTCAGGTAACTCTCTTTATCGTATTGGGGCTCAAATCCTTCTATTACCTCCCGGGCTCTAGCAGCGCCCAACCCGAGCAGGTCAATGATGGTCAAGGCCATGGCCTTTGCTGGAATGATATAGGCCAGGTCTTCGTCTATGATCTCAAAATCTGCTGAGTGTCCTGCGCCAGCCGCCCCGCCAATCATAGGGTGAATAGCCGGCATGATATGGCTGATGTCACCCAGGTCAGTGGACCCGGCGCCGTGTCCGCCCCAGGCAATCTTGTCTTCATCAATCCAATTCGTGAGATTGTCCCTGAAGATCTCGCCTATCTCCTGGGCGGATAGTCGCGGCAGGTAGCCGGGGATTTCCTCTATCTCCACATCTGCCCCGATGGCATGGGCGCCAGCCTCCAGAGCGCGGTTGACCCTGGCAGAGGCATCTGTAATGGCCTCCATTGTTGCGCCGCGGACATAGGTCTCCATCGTGACCTCAGATGGGATGATGTTGACCAGGTTTCCTCCCTTGGTAATTATCGGGTGCACCCTGATGTGATCGGCATCCCTGAATGTCTCGCGCTGAGCGTGAATGCCCATCAACCCAAGCATCGCGGCATTGAGGGCGTTAATGCCCTGGTGCGGCGCGCCTCCAGCATGGGCCTCGCGGCCGCGGTAGGTAATGAACTTGCCGATGAATCCGTTACTGGTTCCCCCAATTGAGGCCAGTTTGCCCTCATACTCGCTCCCCATGTGAACCATCATGACCATGTCAACGTCATCAAACTCTCCCAGGCGGAGAAATTCCTGCTTGCCGCCGAGGAACCTGATCTTCCCATCCCTCCTCAGCCTCTGGCGGTACTCAATCTCCACATACTCCTCTGCGGGTACTGCCATCAGGGAGACCCGACCGGAGAGATGCTTTAACGCTCCGCCATCAAGAAGGCCCATGGCTACACCCAGCATCGAGGCGACCTGCCCATTATGCCCACAGGAATGGCTGGCGCCAGTCTCCGGATGAGCGTGGGGATGGCCTGGACAGAGTACCGCGTCGAGTTCACCCAGAACCGCCACGGCAGGGCCCGGCTCCGCCCCTTCGAGATCGGCCCGAAGGCCTGTCAGCGCTATCTCTGTCCTGGGTTCAATCCCCAGAGACTTCATGGTCTCCTCAACAAGGGCCGCGGTCTCGCGCTCCTTATAGCCAAGCTCTGGGTGGGCGAAGATCCTTCTTCCTATGGCGATGATCTGATCTCGCCGCCTGTCTATGGCCTCCTCAACCCTCTTTTTCAGGCCCTCAAGATCAGTGACTTTGGTCTCTGGCGTCATGAGCAGCATCTCCCCTCATATCTCACTCACTGCAATCAATGTGTCTTAACTGGATGACTTCGCCGCTTCCAATGGTATGCTGGGAGCCTGCTCTGTCCTGATAGACTAACGACCCAGCGCTGTCGATATCCCTGGCTACCCCTTCGACCCAATCCGCGCCCTGCCTTACGCGAATTCTCCTGCCCAGGGTGCAGTTGAGAGACCGCCACTCCTCAAGGACTTCATGGAACCCATTGTCATCGGCCTGCTCCAGGCCTGAACTCACCTGCCTTACCAATTCTTCCAGCACGGCCTGTCTGCTCACAGGGGCGCCAACCTCTGTGGCCAATGACGTTGCGGATCCTTGCGGTTCCAGTGGCAGGTGGCTGGGATCGATGTCAACATTGATGCCTATCCCTACGACGACAAAATCAGCCACGGGCGGCCCGGTATCGGTCTGGCGGAGGCCTGCCTCGGAGAGCACACCCCCCACCTTCCTCTGGCCAATCAAGAGGTCATTGGGCCACTTGAGTTCAGGCTGCAACCCGGTGGCCATCACGATGGCCTTGGCGGCGGCCACACCAGCAATGATTGTGTAGCGGGGAACCGCTGAGACTGCGGTCTCGGGCCTGAACAGAAATGAACACCATATCCCCCTCCCAGCCGGAGATATCCACACCCTACCCAGGCGGCCTCTACCAGCAGACTGGTGGTCCGCCAGGACCACCAGGGGTAGCGCCTCTGGCTCAATACGGGCAACCTCCTTGGCCCGGGTATTTGTGGATGAAACGGTAGCATGATACTCAAGGCCCCAGGGGGTAGGCTGCCTATTCAGTATACGCTTGAGGGCTCTCAGGTCATACCCCTGCATATCATCAAATCTCTGTAGCCCCTTGTGTCTCTCTGATGGAGGCCCTGGGCTAGTCTTACTCAAGGCCGCTTCGGAGGGCTTCAAGCCTGTCCATCATCATCTTAACAAAGTCCTCATCTTTAATGCTGTCCAGATTGATGGCAACATTGGCTGCCGCACCCTTAAATGCCGCAACTGCCAGGGCCTGAGCCACCGCGGCATCGCTGTGGGCATTGGGGTTGCCGATGGCGCTAATCTCCCCCGCAAGACGCCTTACAGCCACGGCTGCCTCGGCGACCTTAAAGGGGACCTCTGCCGCTCCCTTAAGCCCCTCCTGGATGGCCTTGCTCCTCAGTTCCTTCTGCTCCGGAGTGTCTTTGGACATCTTGAAGGCAGACATCACCTTACCGTAGGCGTCACTGTCGGCATCGGCCAGTGCCAGCAGCCGGTGGCGTAGCGCCTCAGCCTCCAACTGCATCTTCTCCACGGTATCAGCGATGGCGGCATACTTCTTCCGTCCCAGGGTAAGGTTTGCCACCATGCTGACGAGGCCAGCCCCCATGCTACCCGCAATGGCGCTGGCGCTGCCACCCCCTGGGGTCGGTTCTCCCGATGCCAATGACTCGATGAACCCCGCAACAGACATGTCCTTAAAGCCCTTTTCCTTCTCCATGGTTATGCCCCTTTCTAACTGTATACAGGTTTTCCGCCGTCAACCACAAGGGCGCCGCCGGCAAACACCTTGTCAACCAGGTTAGTCCCGAAGTGCCAGGGGATGAAGTCATAGCTCGGGACATCAAAGACCGCGAGATCAGCCCGCATGCCCACTGCCAGGCTTCCCACAGCGCCTCCCATCTGCAGGCTGTGGGCAGCGTTGACGGTCGCTGCTGCCAGGGCTTCGGCTGGTGTCATCCTCATCTGCCTGCAGGCCAGGGCCATTACCATCTGCATGGACGGTGTTGGACAGGTGCCAGGGTTGTAGTCGGTTGCCAGGGCAACGGGGACACCCGCGGCAATCAGGTCCCGGGCCGGGGCGTAGCGCGAGGACAGCAGTGAAAAGGTTGTGCCCGGCAGAAGTACTGCCACAACACCGTTCTCCGCCAGGGCAGCTATGCCCTCTACAGGAACGTGAACCAGGTGATCTGCAGAGACGGCCCCAAGGGCCGCTGCCAGCTGGGACCCCCCTGACGCCTCAAGCTCATCGGCGTGAAGACGGGGAATCATCCCATGTCTGAGCCCAGCCTCCAAGATCCGCCGCGACTGCTCAGGGGTAAACACCCCCGCCTCGCAGAAGACATCACAGAACTTGGCGCCTCCCTCCTGGGCTACAGCGGGTATCATCTCTTCAACCACAATGTCGACGTACCGGTCAGGCCTCTCCCTGTAGTCAGATGGTACCACGTGGGCCCCCATGAAGGTGATGGCTACCTGCAGAGGCGTCTGCCTTGCCAACTCCTTGGCCACCTTAAGCAGCTTGAGCTCTGTTTCAGTGTCCAGGCCGTAGCCCGTCTTTACCTCTACCGTCGTTGTTCCATGAGCAAGCATTGTCAGTAGGCGCTCCCGGCCAAGGGCCAAAAGCTCATCGAAACTGGCCTGCCTGGTGGCGATAACAGTGCTCATAATCCCTCCGCCGCTGGCCAGGATCTCACTGTATGTGGCCCCACCCAACCGCAGCACAAACTCATCTTCCCTGGACCCAGCAAAGACGGCGTGGGTATGCGGGTCTACGAACCCTGGCATTGCTAGCTTTCCCCCCAGGTCGATCTCGGTGGCGTCAGGCTCCAGTTGGATGCCGGAGCGAACCTGGCCTTCTGGACCCAGGGCCACTACCTCTCCGTCCCTGATGGCGACGGCTGCCCCCTGAATCGGCTCCACCTTACCCAGCCCGGCACCGAGTTTAGGCCCCTTCAACCCCCCGGCCATTGTCACCAGTTGACCGATATTGCTCAGCAAAAGGTCTGCTCTCAAGATGACCCACCATCAGCTTTGGCCACCCGGAGCTCAAGGATCTGCTCGCTATCGAAGCCGCGCAGTTGGAGGGCGTCCCTGGCAACGCCAAGAACGGCGTTCAGGGGCAGCAGCCCCACTATCTCGCTCTCGACAACCTCTACCCCCTCCTTGGCGGCCTCAGCCTTAACAGCAGAGAAGATGGTCCAGAGGGATGTAACGTTGAAGTCCTCTACATTCATGGAGACCTGAACAAGGCCCCGGTCAGACACGGGAATGCCGGCTCCCTTTATGGATCGGTACCCGCCCCCACTCTCACGAACCCGTTTCGCTATGGTCTTGGCCAGTTTCAGGTCTGATGAGTCGAGGTTGATGTTAAAGGCGATTAGCGCTTGCCGGGCGCCTATGACTACCGCCCCTGCCCTGGGGTGCATCTGTGGTTCGCCAAAGTCCGGGTGCCGGTCAGTGTTGACTATCTCGTCTTTCAGGGTTTCATACTGCCCCTTGCGAATCTTGGCCAGGTTCGCGCGTTCAGGCCGTTGGGCTGCCTCCCCATAGAGGTAGACCGGTACCTGAAGCTTGGCGCTGACCTCGCGCCCAAGCTCCTTGGCCAACTGGACACAGTCACCAATGGTTGCGCCGCGCACCGGTACAAAGGGAACAACATCGGTGGCGCCGATCCTGGGGTGGGCCCCCTGGTGCTTCTCCATATCAATGAGGGCCGTAGCCTTCTCAATACCCGCAAAGGCCCCTGCCTTGGCCGCCTCAGGGGTCCCAACGAAGGTCACTACAAGCCGGTTGTGGTCATGGTCTGAGTAGTGATCTAGAAGGGTTACGCCTGGAACCGCCTTGATGGCTCCAACGATCTCCTCGATGGTCTCAGCATCCCGGCCCTCACTGAAGTTCGGGATACACTCCACAAGCCTGTCATCGGCACTCCTGTCTGCTTCGCCTGCTCCGCCTACTCCGCCTGTTCCGTCTATTCTGCCTGTCATGTCATACTGCCTCCTCGAGAGCAAATCCTGTGTCACCCCAAACCAAACTGCTTGTCCACAATAAGAAGCCGACTGTAAGGAGGATATCTCTCATGCCGCCTTGATGGGGGCGAAAGGGCTAGCGCCTTACTATCTGCCAGCTAACATCACGGTTGAACCGCACTAGCTCTAGACCATCCGGCGTGACCCTCCATACTAGAGGATTGTCCTCAGCATCAAGGGTTCCCCAGCTCAGTAATTGAACCCCCTGATCATTAGGCCAGGGCACTGAAGACTCCATCGACCCCTTGGGGCTGTATCGCCGCAACTGGCCCTTGGGACTATCGAGGTTAATCCCAAGGAACACGTCTCCCTTTGAGGTCAGGCCAATGAGGGACAGGTCCCTCAGGTAATCTGTAGTCTCTACCCTATACTCAGCCTTAACTTGCCCCTGGGGGGAACAGACCACAAGGTTTCTCTCAAAATAGGTGTCTGATGGCGATTCTGCGGCAAAGCCATTGGTCCCGGAGATGATACTAAGGACCTCCTTATCAATGGCCGCCTCTTGGGAAAAACTCTTGTCGGCGCCGTGATCCATCGAGGTGCTTGACATTACGGCCTGCAGGTCTCCAGTAAGGGAGTAGAGGTCAAGCTGCCGCACTAACTCTGTTTCGCTGACAATCTCCCAGAGGGCAAGAATGCTATTCCCGGTTATCCCCAGCCCCCGCAGGTAGCAGGCGGCATCCTCAGGGGTAGCCCCTCCCTGCAGATCAACACTTGCCATGGTATTGCCGGCACCCGACACTGGCACCGTCAGTATCCTGGGGGATGCAGCCCCTTCGTCTAGCATGTAGAGAGTGCCTTCAGACGCAACCATGCCTGTAATCAGCACCGGGGCCGGCAGGGTCAGGAACTCTGACGCCACACCATCGCTCCCCAGGCGGATGACCCTATCGTTATAGGTATCAACAAGGTACAGGGCTCCCTCTCTATCTGCTGCAACTGCTCCGGGCCCCAAGGGGCCAGCGGCGCTTTCGGCCAGGCCGAAATCGTCCTCATCATCGCCTAGCCCAACCTTGAATAGCACCTCCTGGGTATAACTCTCGCAGACATCCACCCTGAACATCAGGGCGGCAATTAGCATTAGAACCAGGACAACAATGACGATGTATCCCCGGGGGCCAGTCAGGTTAAGAACCCACACAGTATTCGCCCTCCTCCCGATTGAACTGTCCGAAGTCGTCAACCCTAGAATCCTGGGCTGCAGCGACCCCTGGCTGCCGGGAAGGAGCCAACACCTGGGAGTTACACCTTTCGGTCCCCTGTATCGCCCTTTCCAGCATTGATCATGGGTAGCTTTATGCCCTTCTCGTTAGCGGTTCTAACTGCCAGATCGTATCCGGCATCAGCATGCCGCATGACACCTGTGCCCGGATCTGTTGTAAGGACTCTCTCAAGGCGCCTGTCTGCCTGCTCGCTGCCGTCAGCCACCACAACCATTCCAGCGTGGATGGAATACCCGATGCCCACGCCGCCGCCGTGATGAACTGAGACCCAACTGGCGCCAGAAGCCGTGTTTACCAGAGCGTTTAGAATGGGCCAATCAGCAATTGGGTCGCTCCCATCCTTCATACCCTCGGTCTCTCTATTTGGCGAAGCGACAGACCCACTGTCAAGGTGATCCCTGCCAATGACGATGGGCGCCGTCAGTTCCCCTGATCTGACCATGTCGTTGAATATCCTGCCGATGTGGGCTCGCTCTCCATATCCCAGCCAGCAGATCCTGGCTGGCAGCCCCTGAAAGGGGACCTTCTCCCGGGCAAGCTTAATCCAGCGTATCAACTGCTCATTCTCGGGGAACTCGCGCAGAATCACCTCATCAGTCTTGTAGATATCTTCGGGGTCCCCCGAGAGGGCCGCCCACCGGAAGGGCCCTTTTCCTTCACAGAACAGGGGGCGGATGTAAGCTGGCACAAACCCTGGGTAGTCAAAGGCCCTTTCAAGACCGTTTTCCAGGGCCTGCTGCCGGAGATTATTCCCGTAATCGAAGACGATGGCGCCCGCCTGCTGCCAGTCCAGCATTGCCTGGGTATGAATGGTCATACTGTCTTTAGAACGACGCAGGTACTGGTCGGGGTCGGTCTTCCTCAGTTCTGCCGCCGCTTCCATTGTCAGCCCCTTGGGTATATAGCCCCCAAGGGCATCATGGGCCGAGGTCTGGTCTGTGGCCACATCAGGCACAAAACCCCTCTTGACCATGGCGGGGTGGGTGTCAGCGGCATTGCCGATTAGGGCGATAGAAAGGGCTTCACCCCGGTCGGCGGCGGCCTGGGCCATTCCGATGGCCTGATCAAGATCCTCCACCAGCCGGTGGCAAAAGCCTTGCTTTACCCGGCGTTCAGCTCGGGCCCTGTCAACCTCCACTACCAGCGCCACGCCTTCATTCATGGTGACTGCCAGGGGCTGAGCCCCACCCATTCCCCCAAGCCCTGCGGTAACAACAATCTTCCCTTTTAAGCTCCCATCATAGTGCTGCCGAGCCAACTCCGCCAGGGTCTCATAGGTCCCCTGGATGATTCCCTGGGTACCGATATAGATCCAACTGCCGGCGGTCATCTGGCCGTACATTGTCAGTCCCATCTGCTCCAACTTCCAGAAGCTATCCCAGGTGGCCCAATGAGGCACCAGCATGGAATTTGATATCAGCACCCGCGGGGCCATTTCGTGAGTCCTGAAGATGCCGACAGGCTTCCCTGATTGGACCAGCAGGGACTCATCGTTCTCCAGGTCTTTCAAGCTGGCGACAATGGCCCAGAAGGCGTCCCAGTCTCGGGCCGCCTTGCCGCTCCCCCCGTAGACTATGAGCTCTTCAGGTATTTCTGCTACCTCGGGATCCAGGTTGTTCATGAGCATTCTCAGGGCTGCCTCTTGCTGCCAGCCCTTGCAGTTCAATTCTGTGCCGCGCGGTGCCTTAATCGGCGTCGACATGTAGCTCTCCTCCTTCAAAACCTATTCTTGCGGGCCCCCCTGTTATGCCTTAGGTCCTCCCTGGACAAGGCTCCAGTTCAACCAGACGACAGACTACCCTGACCAGTTCGCCACTGATCAACAGCCCTCTGGCCTTCTCAATGTCAAGGTGCATCTCCCGATCCTCTGCCAGCGGCGCCACCGCACGCCGCAGCACCTCGTAGGCAGGCGCCGTGCCCTTACCAAGGGCCTCGTCGGGGGCGTGCTCCAGTGCCGCCTGGACTAACCGCAGGTCAATGGCTTGACAGGCCGCCAGCAGCTCAATGGCCAGCACCCAGTAGGCGTTGTCAACTATCTGCATTAGCTTGCGCGCAGCCGTCATACCCATACTGACATGATCCTCCTGGTTGGCGGAGGAGGGTATCGAATCCACCGATGCTGGATGGGCTAGAACCTTGTTCTCGGAGACCAGGGAGGCCGCCGTGTACTGGGCAATCATGAACCCCGAATTAAGGCCCCCGTGGGCAGTGAGGAACCCTGGCAACCCACTTAGCTGGGGATTGACGAGGCGCTCAACCCGCCGCTCGGAGATGTTGGCCCACTCTGAAACCGCAATTCCCAGAAAATCAAGGGCAAGGGCAACGGGTTGCCCGTGGAAGTTCCCTCCTGAAATGACCTCCCCCTCTTCAGGAAACAGAAGCGGGTTGTCGGTTACGGAGTTTATCTCCCTCTCAATAACGGAGCCGGCGTAGCTTAGAGCATCCCTACTGGCGCCGTGGACCTGGGGCGCGCACCTGAGGGCATAGGCATCCTGGACCCGTAGTTGGCCCGGGACTGAGGTCATGCGGCTGCCCTCCAGCAGTCGGCGCAGGTTGGCGGCGGTAGCCACCTGTCCAGGGTGGGGCCTGAGTTGGTGTACCCGGTGGTCCAGGGCTGCGACGACGCCATTCAAGGCTTCAAAGGAGAGGGCAGCGCAGATGTCAGCCGCCGCCGCGAGAAGCGATACCCGCTGGACGGCGAGGGAACCCAGGGCTGTCATGGCCTGGGTTCCATTAATGAGGGCCAGGCCCTCCTTGGCCTTTAGCACCATGGTCTCTATCCCCGCCTCAGTCATCGCTTCCGCTCCAGGCAGGGTTCTACCCCTGTAGCGCGCCGAACCCCTGCCGATGAGGACCAGAACCATGTGGGCCAGTGGAGCAAGATCCCCGCTGGCCCCCAGCGAACCCTGGCTTGGTATTACAGGGTGGACTCCTCTATTAATCATCTCCAGAAGGCGCTCAATGACGAGACTGCGAATCCCGGAGTTACCACGGGCAAGGGCATTGGCTCTCAGCAGCATCAGGGCTCTGACCACATCATCAGGGAGCGGGGATCCAACGCCACTGGCGTGGCTCATAATCAGATTATGCTGGAGCTCTTCCACCTGGTCTGGCGATATCAGGACATCACTGAACTTGCCAAAGCCGGTGGTAATCCCGTAGACTACCTCTCCCCGCCGAACATAGTCTTCAACAAGTTCTCTGCAGGCATCGATCCGCTCGCGGGCCCCGTCATCCAATCTTACGTGGGCCCTGCCCTCGGCCACATCAACCACGGCATCAAGGGTAAGACCCCGGCCGTCAAGGCAAACACTGCATTCCATACCGTCCATATCAGCCCTGACCTACTTCTTCTGGGAGAATCCGTAGGTCCCCAGGGCTTCTTTCAGCGACCAGTAGGTCCCTCCACCGTATCCCAGGGGTGATAGTTTGGCAATGTCTATGCGGCCTGAGTCATCAAGGGCGCTCTTACTGGCTTGAACGTTGACTATCTGCCCTATGAACATCTGGTGCGAGCCCAGGGATATCTCCTGGGTAACCCGGCACTCGATGTTGACAGGACACTCAGCCACTATCGGGGCATTGACAACATGCCCCCTGGCGGCCGTCAGGCCCCGGTCAGTATACTTGTCTGTGTTCCGGCCCGACACTGTTCCGCAGTAGTCAACGTCCTTCACCATGTCGGCGGAGGCAATGTTCACGACAAACTCCCCCGCATTCCGGATCAGGTCGTAGGAATACCTGTTTTTCCGGACCGATATCGACAGTGAAGGGGGATCAGAGCTTACTGTGCCGGTCCAGGCGATGGTTATTATGTTCTGAACCTCTCCAGCCACCCCGCAACTGACAAGAACGGCTGGGATAGGGCTAAGAGCTGTTGACGGCCTTAGCTGTACCTTTGTCATTTTAAGCACTCCCTTCGGCTTACAAGAATATCTTCCGTTTGTAGTCAGTCAGAGAGACGGCCCCCTCCTCGGTAATGAGGATGTCATCCTCGATTCGAACCCCGCCAATACCAGGCAGGTAGACACCGGGCTCTATGGTAAAAGCCATACCGGGCTCAAGACGCTGGCTGTTGCCCTTGACCATATATGGGGCTTCATGGACCTCAAGCCCCAGGCCGTGGCCTGTCCGGTGGGTAAAGAACTCGCCAAAACCCTCAGCATCAATCAGGTCGCGGCAGAGGGCATCGACCTCCTCACCGGTCATCCCTTGATGCACGGATTCCCTGGCCTTTTTCTGAGCTTGATACACCACCTCGTAGGCTTCCTTTAGATGGGGGTCAATCCTCCCCACGGTAAAGGTGCGGGTTATGTCTCCCCAATAATGGTCGCTGCTGGCTACGATGTCGGCCCATAGGGCGTCACCGGCCTCAATGGTTCTATCTGAGGTTGCGGCATGAGGGAAGGCGCTTCGGGGACCAGAGGCCAGGCTGATGTGGGCCTCAGTGCTGGGATTGTGCTGGCGCATGGCCTCTACTGCCATCTCCGCCAATTTAGTCTCCGTCAGTCCAGGTCTGAGATTGTCCTCAATTGCCTGTATCCCCAGCTGTACCAACTCAGCGGCTGCCTTGAGCCTTGACGCCTCTTCACTGGATTTGCGCAGACGCATGGCGCCCACAATACCATCCAGGTCAGTGTAGGAGTCACCTGCAACCTGACGCAGGATCTCCCAGTCCATGAGGCGCATGTACCGGTGCTCGGCCCCCACAATCAGTGGGTTTTGCTGCTGCGTCTGCCGCTGGAACCCCAGGGCAGACATGGCGGCAGCCACTGCTTCCGCGGGGCCATCCTGGTCACTGTAGGCGATGGCCTGAAGGCCGGTGATATCCTCAATCTTCCCCGCCTCCAACTGGGGGCACACAAAAACCTCTTCAGTTTCTGTCTGGGTGTTCTCGCCTGAGCCTGCCTTCAGGATCAGAGCGGTAAATCGTTCGCTCATACTCATCTTCAGCCCAGACAGGTAGAGCAGGTTCGGTCCGGGGACAAGGGCAGCTACACCGATGCCTGCTTCTGCCATCTTCCGTCTCGCCACATCTCGCCTTTGGCTATGATGCATAGAAATGCCTCCCGACGTTGTCTTCGTGATGTTATCTTTTGATGTTGTCCTGTGGTGTTGTTCTCATGGTGTCGTCTTCCACATGTCTTTTTCTACTGTAAGACATCGCTATCTGCCGCCGCTGCCTCGGCTTCATGGCTTGAAACAGGCCGACAGATGGCGACGGGGGTACTCTCGGTGCCCTGGCCCAGGGGGTTGTCCCTAAACAACTGGGCTACGAAGTCCTTGTCAACCCTGTCCGAGACACCAAGGGTCTCGCTACCCAAGTCGTTAGCATCGATTATAGCGGCCCTGGTCCCAAGCTCATCAGCAATGGCTTGGGCAACCTCATTGGGGCGCTCTGGAGTCAGCACAACGTATCTGTTGTAGGGGGGGATTGTGTATGGGGTGGGGCCATCAATACCAGCCACCCGCCGACCAGCGACGCGGTAGAAGTCGCCCCTCCTGCCAAGGAGGCGGCCAACCGCGCCCACAACCGCTGCAACCAGGATGCGCAAAGGGCCCACTTCGCGGATGGCCATCTCCATTGTCTCAGGCATCCCCAGGCCAATGCCGTAACTGACCTTCCGCACAAACCTGGATAGAAGACGCGCTAGCCATCTGGGTTCTATTTCCCCCAGAGGAATGGCCCGTCCCTGACTTGCGGCTACAGCCTTCTCGGCGACACAAATCAGGTCGCCGCTTCGAGCCAGGGGACCGGCATACCTCTTGACAACCTCCACGATATCCTCCCCGGCCATGACAACATGGGTCTTAACGGGCATCCGGATCCAGACCTCGCCGGAGATCTCTGCGGGAATGCCCTCCAAGGAAGCTGTTTGGCCTGTGTTATCCATCACTTATCATCTCCTGGCAGGGGGATTCTGAGAAAGCGCAGCGCCTTCCTGCTCCCCGGTACCATCATCAGGTCCCTGATAGTTATTCCTCGCGTTGCAAACAATAGAGCGCCGTAGACTGCCACCCCCACGAAAATAGCCAGGAGGGTTCGGGGCGTCAGGCTGAGGGGGGCATATTGATCCAGGCTGAAGACCACAATTCCCATCCCTGCTGTAGCTACCAGCGGCTTTCCCGCAATACCCCGCCAGTCTACGGTGGTCCGGGTCAGGCGCAGAGTATCCACAAGGTTCAGAAGCGCGCCAACCGTAAACCCAACCACGGTTCCTAACGCCGCGCCGCGGATCCCGAAGTTCGGCATGCCTGTCAGGGTATAGGTGGTGATGACCTTCATCACCCCTCCAAGGAGGATGTTGCGCACCGGCAGGCCGGTACGACCCAAGCCCTGCAGAATTCCAGTGGTCACAAAGTATACCGCAATTGAAATTGTAACAACACTAGCAACAGCCAGCGGCACCCCAGCTTGCGGATCGTCGAAGAGCATTGTTGTGATAGGTGTAGCCAACAGCCATAGACCCGCTGCCGCCGGCAGAGACAGTATCATCACAAGGCGTAACCCCAAATTGGTGCGTGACTGCACCCTCCCCCATTCCTTCACGGCAACAGCCTCTGAGATAGCTGGTACCAGCCCAATGGTGAGGGACACGGCCAGCATTGTCGGGAAGTTGATCAAAGTCATGGCCATCCCGGTGAACTGACCGTAGAGGCTGGTGGCAGCCTCCACAGCGTAGCCAGCCGCCCGCAGCCGGTTCAGGACAATGGCTGCATCAATGAAGTTCATGAAGGGCACCGCCGCCGCCCCGAAGCTGATGGGTAAGGCAAGGATCAGGATCCGGCCAACATGGTCCCACCTGGACCTCGGTTCTGGGACATCCCCTTCTTGAGCAGCCAATCTGGTGGCGGCGGCCTCTCCCTGGGCGGCTTCCAAAACCAACTCGTCGGCTGGGTGCCTCCGGTACACGAGATAGAGGTACAACAACCCAGCTCCCGAACCTGCTACCGCGCCAAAGGTGGCCCCTGCTGCGGCGAAGCTTGGCCCCTGAGGAATGAGGATGACAACGAGTGCAAGGATGGTGGTTATCCGCACAAACTGCTCTATGACCTGAGAGACGGCGGAGGGCGTCATATTCTGCCGGCCCTGGAAGTATCCTCGAAAGGCTGACATCAGTGAGACCAGGAAAATCGCCGGAGATATGGCCAGTAGCGCCAGGTGGGCCCTGGTATCGCCAAAGAGGGAGGCTACCAGTTTGGCCGAAAGGGCAAGGCCAAGGGTGAAGACCAATCCCACTACCGCCAACATGGTTAGGGCAACCCGGAATGTATCGCGGGCGGCCTCTCCTCTGCCCAAAGAGAGATGCTCCGAGATAAGTTTGGAGATGGCAATTGGGATTCCGCCGGTAGATATAATCAGTACCGCCGTGTAGATTGGATAGGCCAGTTGGTATAGGCCCATGCCCTCGGCCTCTATCATCCGGGCAAGGGGAATCCGATAGAGGGCCCCCATCATCCTGGCCGCTAGCATACCGATGCCCAGGATGAATACCCCCTTTACAAAGGTACCCTCTCCTGGTTTGCTATCTCTGGAAGCTGAGTTCAGCTCGGGATCCTCTTGGCTGCCGCGGCGTTCTTCTCTGTCGGTCGCATTGTCTACTTTTACCATTAGGGTGCTCTCTTTCTTCTCATATCATCTAGCTTTCCCACGCTGCCAGTATTTTCTTCACCAGACACTTTGTACTTGCCTATGACTTCGTGTTTGCCCCGAGGGTTTCCTTCTCTAGAGCCCCCTGCCAACGGGCCATAGAAGTAGCGCCGCGATGAGTGCTGCAGCAGCCCCAGCCATTGTAGCCAGGGAGTACCCCCCTATGGCCCACAGCGCTGGCCCCAACAGCGAGAAGGCGATGCTGCCCACACCATGCGCGCAGGAAATCAGGGAGAGCACTGTACCACGCTTGGCCGGGGCTAACTCTGTAGCTACCGTCATAAAGGCCACCAGTCCTGCCTCCCAGGCGAAGGCCATGACCACCAGGCAAATCAGGGCGCTGGCCAAGGCGGGAGCTAGGGCCTGCCCGGCCAGGCTTGCCGCCAACACCAGTAACCATACCTTGGCCAGGAGACTCTTCCCCAGGCGATCGCTAATTGAGCCGCCTACCACGGTACCTGCAAGAGCCGTCGCTGAAGCCACTGCAAACACCATTCCCACCATTGTGGTTGTAAACCCGTGACTTGTCCGCAGCCAGGCAGCCAGGTAGAAGAATGATGATGAGGGGGCTGCTATCCAGAATACTGAGCCCAGGAATGCCCGGATCACAGCTGTTCTCGGGCTAATGGGCCTATCTCGGCCCAGCGCCAGCTCCTTGTGTTCTCTGGCGTCACGCGCCCGGCCATCTTGAGGGGTGCTTCCCATCGGCGGTAGAGAGAGGGCGGTCACGAAGGTTATGGCCACCGTGAGCAGGCAGATTGTGCTGAACAACATGGATAGCCCCGCCGCTTCAACAATGAAGGCGGCGGCTGGTATTCCCAAGATCCCTGATATGCTCCACGCTGCCCTCACCACGCCCATGGCGGTCCCGCGGCGACGATAGGAGAAGCAGTCGGCAATGTAGCCGTTGAGGGCTGGCATAAAGAGCGCAAATCCCAGCCCAGCAGCGAGCCGACCCAGAAGGAGGGCTTTGAAATTAGGGGCTGTGGCACAGAGTTGGGCGCTGAGGGCCAGGATACCAAGGCCCAGCAGCAGTACGGGCTTCCTGCCAACCCTGTCTGAAAGAGGCCCGAAGACCGGGGCCAACAGTAGCGACAGCTGAAAGACACCGGTAATCCAGACAATCCTCCCCAAGCCCACCCCATAGCGCCGGGCAAAGTCCGGGAATAGTGGAGAGATCACCTGGCTGTCAATGGAGAACATTAGGAAGGCAAGAAAGAGTGTAGCCACCGCCACTTTGCCGGGGGTCCGCAGTCGGACTTGTATTAGTGGGGCGTACCAGGGCCGGCGGCGGGTCATTCCAGGTCCCCCTTGGGCGGCGCAGTCCACTAGATAGAGCAGCCATCATCCAAATAGGTATTCGATGGCCTCTGCGGTTATAACCCCAAGGGGAGGGTACCTATTCACCTCATTTGCTGTGGGAATCTGGCCCCTGTTCCATGTATTCGGTTATCATGCCCTCCAGGCACGGGCGGGTGTTGAGGTTTGGGTCCTCCAATACCTCTTCCAGGAGCCAGGACAGGATTTTGCCAACCTCTGGGCTGGGCGCAATGCCAGCAATCTCCATGACGTCATTGCCGTCAACGGCCAGGTCCTTGACGCTGAAGGCTGCGTCGGCGGCAATAACCCGGTCGATGCGGTTGAGGAGCTTCAGGGTCCCTTTAGACACAGGGCCCTTCTTCATTCCTGAGGCAAGGCGGTCAACCCGCCTCAACTCAAGCAGGTCGGGCATGTGAGACAGGCCCACCCGGCTAATAAGGCGCCTGATGGCGGAATCCTTCATACTTGGATCATAGTGTAACGCCATATGATACCTGATGAGGTGGGTCACCCTATCAACGACACTCTTGGGGTAGCGGAGTCGCTTGAGAATGACCCTTGCCATCCTCGCCCCCTCATGCTCATGATCAAAGAAGTGGCGCTCTCCATCGACCTCTGTCAGGCAGCGCGGCTTGGCAACATCGTGCAGCAGGGCCGCCAGGCGCAGGCCCAGATTGGGCTGGGCATTCTCCAAGGCTATCAGATTGTGTTCCCACACTGTGTACTTGTGGTGCTTATTCTGGTCACATCCAACGCCCTCGATGAGTTCAGGGATGATGTAATCCAGGAGCCCCGTCTCGCGCATGAGTTCCGCCGCGTACGAAGGGCGGGGGGACATCAGGGCCTTGGTGAACTCATCTCTTATCCGTTCCCAGGATATCTTCTCGATCAGAGGGGCGAGCTCCTCAACGGCCTCAAAGGTCCTGGCGTCAATGGAAAACCCGAGCTCTGCCGCGAACCTGACGACTCGCAGCATCCTCAAGGCGTCTTCTTCAAATCGCTCAAAGGGATCGCCAACAGCGCGAAGCAGTTTTTTCTTGATGTCAGATAGACCGTCAAAGAAATCAATCAGGGCCCCCTGCTTACTCAGGGCCATAGCATTGATGGTCAAATCCCTCCTGGCCAGGTCCTGATGTATATCGGCGGTGAAGTCGACGCTGTCCGGGCGGCGGTGGTCTGTGTACTCGCCCTCCACCCGGTAGGTTGTCACTTCTACCGCCTGCTGCTTAACGAGGACCGTTACAGTGCCGTGCTCAACACCCGTGGGCACTGTTCTCTCAAAGGCCTTGGTCACTGCCTCCGGCTTGGCATTGGTAGCCACATCCCAGTCTTTCGGACTCCTGCCCAGGAAGAGATCGCGGACACATCCGCCGACGATAAAGGCATCATAGCCTTCGTCGTCAAGACGATCCAACACGTCCTGAACATATTCGGGTATCACGCGGTTGGCGAAGAGCTTGCGCAATACTGAGTTTCGAATGATGTAGCTGCCCATGGTCTCACCGCCCATCATCTGCCAGGGGAACCCGCCCTCATACCGACCAGGGGGCTTCACCTTTAAGCTACTGTGTTGACTGCTATCATCGATAATATGTCTTCCCCTGGTGGCAGTCAAGGATTTAGGCCGTTGCTGGGGAGCGATAGATGACTGAAGTCTGTAACACTAAGGGCGGAGATGATATCCCCGCCCTCTTGAAACCTCTATAGCTGCGTCTGTTCTGGTTCGAATTACGATAGAAGCATGGGGACAAAGGTGAACAAGAGCCAGGCAAAGACAAAGGTCACAACTGCTAGCTCAACGGCGACCAGTGCCCGGCTGTGCTTAAACCGCCCCTCCATCCCGGGCTTCTCCGGGTAGTCAATCTCAACTGCTTCAAGGTTCAGTCTTTCGAATTCAGCGGGGTGGTGTTCCGCCATCTTCTCCAGAGAGATTTTGCCGTTTAGCCAGGTGTTGCTCATAGGAAACACGTCAGGGTTGAAGTGCTCCATAAAGAAGTGCCCAAAGGCGATGGCCAACATGGCAAGGAAGGCCTCATTACTGTGAATAACCCTGAAGACTCCCAGGATCCAGCGGGGGAAGAACATCGCGCCAACCTGCGGGAACCACAAGAAAAAGCCGGTTATCCCCATGAAGAACAGACCCCAGACCACGGCGAAGTACTCAAATTTCTGCAGGTAGTTGTAGCGCCCGAAGTGGGGGTGTTTGTCTGTAAGGCCAACAAGGTACCTGATGTGGTTAAAGGCATCCTTCACGTCCTGGACCGAGGGAACCATATCCCAGGTTGGCCCATGCTTTAACGCGTAGGATATAGCGTAGATGATATGATAGATGGCTGCAATCACTAGCAGCACGGCGGCCACCAGGTGAATGCGAAACATCAGGTCAAATCCCCCAAAGAGGGCTACAGCATATGGAGCCCAGCTGGTGTAGGCATACTTCATCGGGAAGCCGGTAAGGATCAGCAGAGTGACGCTAACCAGCAGCAATATGTGTTGCAGCCTGTGATGTATGTTCCAGCGCTGAATGTAGCCTTTAAGGTCCTCAGTCCCTCTCACGGTTCTCACCTGCCTCTTTCATGGTAACGTCCTTCGCCTTCTTGTCAGACAGCTTTCCAATGTCCTGCCAACGCCTTGTGAGGGTCGTCATTGCCAGTGATCCATTCATCAGGGTGTCGAAGAGGATCATCCCGATGAAGAACTTCCAGACAATGTGTTGGGGCAGCGCTGCCTCTCTATCGCGGGGCGTAACGTGCTCAGCGCCAACCGCGAAGTTGGCCTGGGCGCTGCCGTGACAACTTGCGCAGGTCTCAGGCAGATTATCTTCGTGCACTGAAGATTCAGGGTCACCCTGGGCGAGAATATCGTGATCACCGTGGCAGTCAACACAGGTGGCTGCCTCCGATGACCCTAGCTCTACCGCGGACCCATGGAAACTGTACTCGTAAGACTCCAACACCCAGTCGTCATGACAGCTGGCGCAGGTCTCCGTGATGTTGGATCTGTGAACTGAAGACCTGGAGTCATCGCTAGGGAAAACAGCATGAGGGTCATGGCAGCTGGCGCAGGTTGAGTCACCGCCGTAACTGGCAATCATCCCATGGATGCTGTCCTTAAACTCATCAGCCGTGTCCCCATGGCAGGTGACACAGGCTTCGCCTGGGTCCTCAGCGCCACTGTGTGGTTCCCTATGGCAGGTTTCACATGCCAAGCCGCCGTGAGATGAATCCCCCAATAGCTCCCCGTCTACATATAGCGAAAGGGTCTCTCCGTCCCTTTCAGTGGTAAAACCCTCCTGATCATGACATGATAGGCACTCCTCTGTGCCTGCATCCGACGAGGCAGCGGCCACAGACGCGCCTGCCAACATGACGAGGGCTAAGACCAGCCCGGCCATTAATAGCCAGCGGCCCGAGCGCCTCAGGTTACTTCCTTCCACCCTGTTCACCTCTTTCGTGTCTCCCTCCACGTGGTACCGGCCCCTTCAGACCGATCAAGCACCGGTAGGCCTGGCTCAGCAGGCCTACCGGTAATCCACCTTCTTGATGCCTTCAACGTGAATTAAGATGTATCTCTTGCAGTGCCTGCATCTGATGGCAATGACGTTGCTGCCGGAATCCTCTGCATTCATCTCCCCCAACTGATGGTCAGCGTCAACCTGGGCTACGATTTTTCCGCAGAGGCAGCGTAGATAGTCCATGTTTTTTACTGCTTTGGTCTGTAGCGCTGACATCCAACTCACCTCTCTACCTGTGCCCGAACCCTGAGGTCGTCGCCCCGAATGGATCTGCCTGCCCGCCCGCCTAACAGACGGGGATGTATAATGAGGGCCAACAGATGACGGTCATCAACGCGACCAGGACTACACTGGTAACCAGGCCCAGGGCTGCGTAGACAAGGCGCCGCCGCGTTGTTCTACTCTCGCCCAAGAAGTCGCCCAGACCTCTGGTTGATGCAAGCCTATCCACTACCAGCCATGCCAGTGCAAACCCGAGGACCAGGTTGATAAGAAGCCCCAGTGAGATCATTGTGAACAGCTCCGTAAACATGTGCGCCTCTCCTTTCTTGAAAGCGATGTGGTCAACTGGTTCGTCTAAGAATCTGCATTGGTGGGGTCAGCCGCCTTCTCTACCGTCGACTGGCTGAGATCCTCTCTCCTGATTCAACAGAAAAGGCCAGCCCGTCTCATGGGACGGCTGGCCTCTGGACTTGAAAGTCTCCGGACTACCTGGTCGAAAAGTATTCACTTTGGCTTCACAAACACAAAGACCAGCAAGAAATAACTGCTGGTCTCTGGACTCGAAAGTCTCTGGACTATGTCTCCGGACTAAACGAAAAATACTTGCGTGGAAATATCGATTTTATCTCTTATGTACTACGATATTTCTCTACCGGCGACACAAGTCCTGCAATATTCTTAATAGAATGTTTCACAAGTATTGCAGATTATGGGTTGGTTGTCTTTGCTTTGAGGTATAGGCGGTGGATGATGCCGAAACCGAAGCCGGCAATGAGGGCTCCTGGTAGGAGCAGATGAAGGGATATTAAAAAGACAGGAAGGGCTATCAGGGAGATCCCGATAATCAGTGTGTCCCTCCGCGTCCATTGAAGGTGCTTCTTTTCATCGTTGGCAGGATCAGTTCCCAAAGAGGACTCCTCCGACGCTGTCTGACTACAGGGTATACCAGGTGGGGGGCCAGATCACGAGAATGGTCAGGGCAAAGGCGACCAGAGACACCACCGCCCCCACCAGTAGCAAGACAAAGCTTCTTAGGAGGACCCCCTTCCATGAAACAGATCCCAGTCTCTCGAAGGCTGCTACCTTGTCCACTAATACCCAAGCAACCGCGTAGCCAACCGCGAAATTTAGGGCAGCAGCCAGTATCAGGATTAATCGCAGTTCCCAGTCCATAAGCAAATCCCCCATTCTTCCACTTCTGTAGTTGCGCTATCCCTAGCATTACCATCTCCAGGTCCTTCTAGAAGTGGTCTATGGGGACTATCATCGTGTCCTCTAGGAAATCTTGATCTGTTCTTCTTCGATGTAGACCTTTGGTTGCCCGTCTATGAGATCCTGTTCCTCGAAGGATACGACAATGATTCGTTTGCAGCCACGGCACTTGACGTATACCTTCTTGTCCTCGATTTGCATTAGCAATTTCCCACAGGCACAGCGAATGTCTTCTTTCACCATGAACCCTCCTCCACAGGTAATCCTCTCTCTTGGATGCGAAAATGCCGCCCACTGGACGGCATTGGATCTCTCTCGCCTGTCCTCTGGGCTCTACTGCCTCTTGGATCATTGTGTGATTGTGAAAACCTTCACCTAGCTTGGCCTAAACAATGCCCGCTGGCATCGGCCATGGCGGGCACGGTGCATGTGATGACTTTCACAATAACAATTCTGTTTAACGGTTCGTCACCATTATATCACTTATTTCCGGATTAGGCCCGCTTCTCCTGCAGACCCGATCAAGGAATATCTTCCTCAATTTCGTGGGTCTGGCTCTTCTGACTCTTCTGGCCCTTGATTGTCATCTGGCTCTTCTGACTCTTCTGGCCCTTGATTGTCATCTGGCTCTTCTGGCTCATCACTGAAACCGGAACTGGCACCCTTGGCATAGCCATCACTGTTGGCATCATTGGCTCCAAAACTACGGTTTGCCTCAAGCCCCAGCAGCTCATAGAGCTCCTCGGCCTCAATTGTCTCCTTATCCAGAAGGGTAGTGGCGATTAGCTCCAGCTTGTCGCGATTATCGTCAAGAACCTGTTCGGCTCTGTGGAACATCTCCAGGACCGTCTTACGGATATCCCTGTCAATGGCAGCGGCAACCTCTTCACTATAGTTCCGGTTCCGCGCCAGGTCGCGGCCCAGGAAAGGCGTGTCCTGCTTATCGCCATAAGTCAGGGGCCCAAGCTCGTCGCTCATGCCAAATTCAGTAATCATGCGGCGCACCATTTTTGTGGCCTTCTCCAGGTCATCATGGGCACCCGTTGATATCTCACCAAAGACCAGGTGCTCTGCGGCGCGACCAGCCAGCGCCATGGTCACCCTGTCCAGGATCTCTGACTTGCTCACAAGGTACCTGTCCTCAATCGGCAACTGCAGGACATAGGCCAGGGCCCCGCCGCGGGGAATCATTGAGATCTTGTGAACTGGGTCGGTGTGCTCCAACAGAATCCCAGTCAGTGCATGCCCGGCCTCGTGATAGGCGACAATTCGCTTTTCCTTCTCATTTATGATCCTGGA
>LADL02000677.1_pt1 | contig 38001 bp, 29 predicted proteins | sample 619721 | NCBI WGS metagenome assembly LADL02 (sample SAMN03397408, study PRJNA257561) | rock porewater metagenome | biome: terrestrial; feature: Opalinus Clay rock; material: porewater; isolation source: Opalinus Clay rock porewater BRC-3 borehole | place: Switzerland: Mt Terri URL, St-Ursanne ...
AAACGAAAAACTGGATGGTCAGTGCAAGTCAGACGACAGGGCTTTGCACCTCGGAGCAAAACGTTCGCAACAAAATCGCAAGCCTCAGTGTGGGCTAGAGAACAAGAAAGCCAAATGGACAGAGGTGAGCTGCCCAGCCGAAAGAGGCTCTCATCCGTTGTAACCCTTGGTGAACTTATTGACCGCTATCTCGAAGAGGTCACTCCCAAGAAGCTCAGTCGTGTTTCTGAGGCACTAAGGCTGTCTAAGATGCGTTTGACGCCCATGTGCGATCTTCCGATAGCAATGCTCTATCCAACCCAAATCACTTGCTATATGGATAAGCGGCTGAAAACTATGAAGCCTGCAACTGTAAAACGCGAGCTGGGCCTCATCCATCACATCATTGAAACTGCGACAAGGGAATGGGACCTTCCTATTGTTAGTAATCCGGTCAAGCGGGTCCGCCAACCAGCTCTAAATAACCGAAGGGAGCGCCGCCTTGAAGTTGGCGAGCTTGAGTTATTACTCGGGGCGTTGTCTACAAACCGAAACCCCTACATTCGTCCGATAGTGTTGCTAGCAATAGAAACAGCCCTCAGGAGGCAAGAAATTCTCGGCCTAACATGGCAAGCGATAGACCTTGGCAAGCGCACTGCTCATATTCCAGTAACCAAGACGGGTAAGCCGCGAACCATCCCACTCACTGATGTTGCCTTATCCATCCTCCATGAATTGAAGGGCGATGAAACACGCCTGTTTCCGATAACCGTAAACTCATTCAAACATTCTTGGAGACGGGTCCAGAAGCGTTCAGGCTTGTTAGACTTCCGCTTCCATGACTTGCGCCATGAGGCCCTGTCGCGCTTCTGTGAGCTTGGTTTGACCATCCCTGAACTGTCTCTAATCTCAGGTCACAAGGACCCTCGGATGCTGTTTCGCTACACTCATCTCAGAGCTGATGATTTGGCGAGCAAGCTTGCGGGGAGATCATGGAAAATGGAGCAGAAGAGGGTTGGGCGACCGAGCGGCTGAGTGCCGCAGAAAGCTTAGAGGATTTTATAGGACTGATGGGGCGAGGAGAACGGCGTGGGAAGGCGATCTGAAAACGACCTAACAATCAGACGAGTTAGCGCAATGCTCATCGTATTGCTTCATCTGCTCATCAACGTAATCTTGGCCTTCGGAGGGCAGGTTGTCGTATTTACTCTGCTGCTCAGTAGTCATGCTGCCGGAGGAATTGTCACTAGAAGAACTGTAAGTGGCATTGCTGTCGCTGGCAGAACTGTCATTGTTCGAACCATCACTGCATGCCGCCAGAGCCGAAAAAGCAACAATAATTATCAATTTACGCATATTCTAACCCCCTTATTTTCTGAGAGCCTAATCAAGATGCGCTATTCAAGCAACAGCTTTATCGATGCTCGTCGCCACACAAGGAGTAGTTAGAGTTTTTCCTCATGACCCCTAGGCTAGAGATGAACTTGGGGATTTCCAGTTCATAAAGAGAGTTTCAGGCCTTGCGTAAACTTATAATTCACTTAGAAGAATAGTCAGTGTTCATATAGATAGGGTCCGACCGATATGGCTGATCGAGAAGGGGCAAAAGACATTGCTGCCAATGTAACAACAAGCATGGGTGCGTTGATTGGCTGTGGATTTTTGATTTTTGCTTTAGCTGCTTTGGTCAGTTTAATTATTTCGTGGTTTGATTAAGCTCATGCGTCGAATTGGCGAACTCAGATTTTTACGTTGGTCAACTATCGCGGTAAAGCTCACAGGAATTTTGGTTATTTGTCCCATGTTCTTAAGGTGTGAGCAACTTGTTCTCGTCGACTGAGAGCCCAAACTAACAACAACAGCCGAGCGCGTTTAGCGGTTTTTTTGAAGTCAGCTATTTGGGATGATCGGGGGAACCTGTTGCTGTCAAATAAGGGACCCTAGTTTTGGGAATTGGATTGGTCGGCATGATGCGGACAGTCTGTATTCCCTGATTGGGGTGATGAGCCGTGCCGAATGCTCATCCCCGTTGTCGTCAACATTGGACAGAGCCTAGTCAAAATAGTGTTTTGCACCCTAGGTTTTCTGCGGGTTTTAACCCTGCTTACCATAACGTGTTCGGCACGAAGGTAGGTCGATAACCAAGCACCCAATTTCGTTATGCTAAGGCCCGTTGTCGTCTAACCCTTTGGCGGGCCTGCGAGCGGTCTCGTTGAATAGCTTCAGGGCTGTAGGTGTTATAGCTTTGGATGCCGTTCGCTGAGAGTGCTTGATCGAACTCGGCCTCGGACAGATTGCCCCAGCCCTTATGGCTGAAGATATCTCTTACCTCTGCGCATGCGTAGACAGTGGGGACGGTTAGCCCGTATACAGTTGAGCCGGGTTCGCGAGAACTTACTGGACCAGTGGCACCGGCAAAGTCCATCTTGAGCAGCAGCTTTCCGATCGGACACATGTGGAAGCCCGAAAGTGGTCCTGTGGGCGCACTGCCTCGGTGGGCCTTCATTCGACAGGCAGTTGCGCAATAGCGTGATGTTGAGCGCGGTGAGCGATAGGTGATGCCGCACTGGGAGCAATTACGTTCGCGGCCTTTCTGAGCCGTTGGGGCGGACAGTGAGCAGAGTTTGGATTGAGACATGTTATTTTCTTTCGTTAAAATGACAAACGCCCCGCCAGAAAACTGACAGGGCGCTTAAGGTGTGTTTGGAGGAGGGATGAGAGGGCGATCGTGTCGCCACTATTCCCCTAAAGTCTACGATTTAGCATGCAGCTATTTTCCATCGACCGTTTGGGACGGGAAGCTCTTGCTCATGAGCCGATGAATGAAGCTAGCTGATCGCTAGACGAGCAAGGTTTTCACTCAACGTTGGGCGGCCTCCGCTTCTCTCATAATCTTTTGGACGGTTGCTGTGCTCACTTGCACCTTTGCCGCTGTCTTGCGGACGCTAAGGCCGCTCTTGCGGGCCTCCAGTATCTCTCTGCGCTTCCTCTGGGATAATAGGGGGCGTCCGATAGCCTTCTTGCCCTTGGCTTCACGAACTGCGGGGGTCTCTGCCCTTGCTCTGGCTAGTCCTGCCTTCACTCGCTCCTGTATCATTGCCCGCTCGAACTCAGCAAAGATGCCAAGCATCTGAAAGAAAGCTCGTCCGGCCGGTGTGGAGGTGTCTAGAGCCTGTTGCTGTAGATAGAGGTCAACCCCTAGAGACTGTAGCTCCCCAAGGAAGCCCACTAGGTCCGGCATAGACCTTCCCAGCCTGTCAACGCTCCATGCTGCCACCATATCGAACTTGCGGCGCGTAGCTTCCTGTAGGAGCTTATTGAAGGCGGGGCGCTTGTCACGACCCTTGGCTCCACTGATGCCTGCATCCTCATAGACCTCAACGATTACCCAGTCGGACTTTCTGGCTACTGCCTCAAGTTCCCTACGCTGGTTCTCTGTGGTTTGACCGTCCGTGGACACGCGAAGATAAAAGGCTACTCGTTTTTTCATGGCTGGTTCCTTTGGTAGGACAGCCTCTATCTCATAGTGTGGTAGATAACAAGTGGTATTTGCTACATTATTTGGCACTCGTGGAAGGCGCATATTGCCGTGGTTGTTGGGAGCGGTTTACTGAGGGGGTTTTTGACACGCCGTGCCGATCAGGGCCTCGGGAAGGCTATCTACCAACATTATCACGAGAGCCTAAAAACATCACACCCGCTGATGCCTACTTTGGTCTGGCCGAAGCCATCATCAAGCAGCGAGAAAGGATCAAACGAAAAACCATCGAATATTGGCGCTTGCAATACCGCAAGATCGCCGCTTAATATCAACCAACTAGGTGGAACCAAATACTCGCCTATTTTAAACCGGCATCAGTCTCAAATTATCTGACGACGGACAGGAGGGCTGCATGCAATACAACCGAAGCTATGGGTTTATCGCACTCGGAGTTGCCCTATTCACAATCGGAAGCGGTGCATGGTATGCCGACAATGAACAATTATATTGCCTGACAGATCGATGCCATAGGGCAGTCGCTGCCGAAAAGGCTGCAATAGAGGCCAAAAAGCGCGAAGACCAAGCAATATCTGAAATCACAAAGCTTGTCGCAGAAGCGGTCCAAACGCGCAGCGCTTTCGACGCCGAACGCCTAAATCTGTTGAGAGAGGTTTTAACACACGCTCTAAAAAAACAAAGCGAGGCTAGCTCAGCAGAGCAATTGGAGAGAATACAGCAAGCCCGTATGCAGAACATGCCATGGATGAAGGAGGTGCCGGAAGGTTTTCTGGCCATCGAATCGTCAAAAGAACGAATAAGGGGTTTTCAGGTGGCGCAATTGGATTGGCAACAGTGGGTAAATTCGGCTCGGCACGATGATTTCTTTGCTATCCCCCATGTTCCTGAATGTGAGGTTAGAAAAAAAGACTGTGCCAAGCTGCTGGATGTTTATGCGCTGTCCGTCGCAGAACTGCAAAAAACATGGCAGGAATACGCGGCTTCCGTGGGAATGTCTGAGGATTCGCGAATTAAACGATTGAGTGCAGTCCTTTCAGGACATGCTGAAACTGTCGGTGCGATAGCGAAAAATATATCGAAGCTTGAGTTGCAAATACGCTCTAAGGAATGAGTTTCGCGGCAGGATTGAGCTAATGTTCGCTGATAGCTGAACCGCACGGGGTTGCCGGAGGTAATTCGGTTTAAGTTATGCTTTCCTGACCTGCGAACCTAACCCATTGGTCAAGCCTATCCATCCCAAGGGCTACCAGACACTTCTAATACTATGCCGGATATTAGAGCGATGAAAGTGGGTGAGTATCAGCACAACTTGCTTCAGGCCGTTTGTCGTGCATCGGTGCGGAAAGCGTCGCAGGGCGTCACTGAGAGATGCAATCTATTCCTTATCACCTCTCAACTCAGAATAGAGGAGGTGCTCGAAAAGACCTTTCCCGGTTGCGGCGCACACGAAAGGGTATTTTTCGAGGTGGCCTATATATTAAATTCCATTATGATTTTATTTTTTCAATTTGATCTTCAACTGACTTGAAAAATTCAAAAGCATTTTGAGAAAGTCCATAAGAAAACGTGTGCATTTCCGAATTATTTAGCTTTACGAAAAGCTTTTCGCCAGCCCCACCCGACCAAGTCCCACCTTCAAACCTTGAAAGCCGCTGTATTTCCTCGATATCCGATAAATTTATATCTAATTTTTTCCCGCAAAATAAAGATAAAACTTGATTCGGAATTAATACTAGGCGTTGATTTGTTAAATGAAGCTTTCCAACTGTCTGAATTATTCCTTTTGCCAACTGAACCATTGCCGTGTTTATAATTACTTCTTCGTTGTTAAGGTTAATCATTATATTCTCCGTATAAACTTACTTTAAAGTCATGTTAACTGAAATGGATAATTTTAGCGAGGTCTCGCCAGAGCGTGACTGAGTTTGCAAAACGCCAAGGGCACCATAACCTAGGTCCGCAACCTATCAAGCCCGTTCCTGGCAATCAATGCTGACAAAGCCTCTAAATCGCTGCCTCGTGCCGTTCACTCAGTTTGCGGAACCTAAGCCCAATGCTGGCAGGGAGGAATGCTGGTTTACCATCAAGGAGGACACTGTCTCTGCCTTTGCCGGAATTTGGAGGCCATCCGATGAGGGCAATGTTTATGCCTTTCTGACCTGTGAGCCTAACCCTCTGGTCAAGCCAATCCATCCCAAGGCCATGCCTGTAATCCTGCATCCTGATGACTATGACAAATGGCTGGCTGGGGATGAAGCCGATGAGTTCGCAGTTCCGTTCCCGTCTCAGTTGATGTCTTTGGTCTCTGATGGGTCTGAACGTGAGTAAATCATCGCTCCTCCGTCTGCTTCATCCCCAAACTCTTAGATCGAGGCCGACTGAATAGACCGGCTAGCTATGTCGAATGTAGGCTTTTGCTTACTGACGTCGGCACCAGATCTATAGGTATCAGGGTTTGCCTTCCAGCCTCTAATCCATCGGCAGCCTGTCGAGGTAGTAACCACGTAACGCTTAGCGAGTTTCGTTCCATTGCATTTGGTAGCCAACCAATAGCGGCGGGCGGTTTCATGTCTGTCCTGATAACGGTAAGTGTTGGTGTAACGCGCGTGCTCTGAACGCCCGATCATGCGCAAATGGTCGGGATTGCAGCAACTCCGTATCCTGCAAATGTGGTCTATTTCATATCCTGCTGGCCAATCCAAAATATCATGGTGCGCTCTGTAAATAAATCGATGGAAAGCTTCCTTCTGAGTGCGGCCATCTACGACCCACGTCTTGTAAAGATAGCCATCCTGGTTTGTTCTATGACTTACTGGGATAAAGCAGCCTGTGGGTGTTTTCTCAAATCTCATTGTCCGCGCATGAGTGGCACGTTTGTCGTTGTTTAGGGATGTCATGGTTGTCGGTTTTTCAATTTTTGTGATGAGGATTGCGAGATGAGAGCGCGATCTTGTCGTCACTCTTCTGCTATAGTCTACGATTTAGCTTGCAGCCCTTGGCTTTTGGTTGTTTCCAACGATATTTCTTCATTGAGATACGGACATCCTTAACCAGAATATCGTAGGGCTCGCTTTTCCAACTGTAGCTAGTTCGCGCTGAGGGCCTTCAGGTTCACTCACGACATCAAGTCTGACCATCAATTCATTCAACGCCACTCCAAGGCGCATGGAGACCCTATGACTGCTGATCCAACCCGCCCTACCGCTGCCCAAGTCACCAACGCCGTGCGTATGCCGCTGAATGGTCGAGCGACCTCAGAGGAGGCCCAAGCGCTGGTTACGAAGATCGGAGAGAAGCTAGCAGAAGACCCCAAGTTTAAGCGCTCAAATGCAAAGCGCCGATTAGCCGTTGCTGCGCTGGTCACTGACCTACTTAGAGTTGAGCGAGCAGGACCGGATAAATGGGGTAGTAGGTCAATGTCGGCTGGCAGCTTCACGGGAGATCATGTTGGCTTTCATCCATTCAAGGCGGTCAAAGAAGCTGCTGCTACGGTGGGCCTTGTCTCGACATTGCCCGGATGGAATAAACGAGAGACTGGTGGCTTTGGACCGGCTGGCACTAATAGGCATGGAGCGGTCACTAGGCTTAAAGCGACTGACCACTTGGTTGCCTTAGCGGCTCTGGAAGGCGTAACACCTGACAATGTCTATGACCATTTTGACCTTGGTGGCGTCGGTGTGGTCGTCCCGCTAAAATCTGATGACCTACTCATTTTGAAGGCTGAGAAAACAACGATCAACGGGAGGCGAATTGATAGCGGCACCGTCGAGATATTTGCCAGTGACGCCGAAGCCAATCAAATTAGGGAGAGGGTGCGGCTGGCCAATGATGAACTCATGCGTCATAATATCGAGGGCATGACCTTCTCTGGCTTGCGTCGGATTTATAACGATGGAGATCGAGAGGGCTTTCGATGGCAATGGGGAGGAAGACACTATGGCAGCCATACCAATATGCCACCTGCTGATCGATTGGCGGCAATTAAGATTGACGATGAACAGGTTGTTGAAATTGACATTAGAGCAAGCCATCTGACCATCTTATATGGCCTAACCAAAACGGCTTTTGATAGGTCACAGGACCCTTATTTTATCGATGACGTCGAGCGTGATGTAGTGAAGTCTTGGCTTACACGCACTCTGGGTGCAGGCAAGTTTCATAAAGGCTGGTCATCGCAGCAATCGAAGGATTTCATCGATAGTCACCAAGGTCAGCGATTGGGAGAGGTCTATCCTATCGCTCAAGTGCGCATAGCTATGCTGGAAAAGCATCCAGTCTTGAAGAAGCTAGATGAATTTGACCATCTGACACTCCTCTTGCAGAACATCGAAGCAGACATCATCGCCAAAGCTCTTGACGTGCTTAGGCAGCGGAAGGTTGCAACCCTTCCAGTCCATGACAGTTTGATTGCTCCTATATCAAAGGTGCGTTTGGTAGCCGAAACTCTCGCCCTAAGCTTTACAGGAGCTGTCGGCATAGTTCCCCACCTCAGGATTAGCCAAGATGGCAAGGAAACCTACTCAGCGCCCTCGGAATGGCTTGACCATCTGGAGAGCATGTAAGTGAGATTTCGGAGTTAAGGCTGCCGTAGGATGAACTCAGGAGGATATTGGGGAGATACTCTATATATCTCTAGAGCCTGACTTCAGTAGGCGGGAGCAATCTACAGCATACTAGTAATGTTTTGATAGAGGCCATCTTAGGCTGCCCTGCGCAATCGATAGCCTTCCGCCTCCTGCGAGACGTGGCCAAGTCGGCGCAGCGCTTCCAATGTAGCTTCGATCGATTTTGCGACCTTGCTACCTTGCGAATAGCTGCGAGCTATCTCGGCTGGGGTCAGAACTTGTCCGCCTCTCAAACTAGCAAGAACCGAATGAACAACAACTATCGGCCCGAAGGTGGGCAGCCTCCATCAAATATTACACTTTCGTGACACCCCTTTGGCTCGAAGATATCCTTTAGTCTCTGCTACCGACACGACGCCTCTGTCGATAACTTATCTTGCGCTGTGTCTGGGGTCTCAGTCCGGTCTTTTAAGGCGATGGATGGGCTTAACCCGTGACACATATGGGTTAGCGAAACAGTCGCGCCAGTCACAATAAAATCACACTCAAAGTCTATTGCATCCACAAGCGAGTTGAGATACTCAAATGCTATAGCGGCATAAGGCATTGGTTTTCTTGTGTTTCTGAGAAATGTTGCGATGGTCTCGACTGTGGATTTCTGCGTTCGGGACGCAGGGGCCGGAGGTTCGAATCCTCTCTTCCCGACCAATATTTCTCACCAGACATCCCCCGCATCGACCCAGCCCTGGCAAGCGGCGACTTGAGCGGCTGCCATGTGGGCGAAATGGTTAGAACCGCGGTCTGTCGGCCGCCCGTGAAACCGGTCGCTAACAGGCCAGCGAAAGTAAAAAAAGACCTGCCCGTCTCTCCGTCGGCGTTAACCTTATCTTGAATATCCCGCTGTAGTGCATCCAATCATGAGCACGCGCGTCTTGATAGTCGATGATCGACCCACCAATCTGCGGATTTACGCCCAGTTTGTGATGTTGATGGGGGATAAATATTCCGCCGTCACCTATGCCGATCCTGTCGAAGCGCTGCACTGGCTGCGTGACAACAAAGCGGACCTGATGGTCGTCGACTATCGCATGCCCCAGATGAACGGTGCGGAATTCATCCGGAAAGTCAGGATGATGCCTGGCGCGAGCGAGGTTCCCGCTATCGTCATCACCGCGCATCAGGACCGCGAGTGCCGGCTGACCGCGCTGGATGCCGGTGCCACCGACTTTCTGCAAAGCCCGGTTTCGCATGTTGAATTCTGCAGCCGGGCCTTGTCGTTGCTGACCCAGAGCAAAAAAACCGTGACCCTGCGCAAGCGAGCCTCGGAAATCGGGCGCAAGCATGCGGCGTTCGAGGCCACAAACTCAAGCGAAGCCACAGCAGGCAAAAGCATGCTCGAACAAATTATCGACACGATCCCGATCATGATCAACGCCACCGACCGGTCCGGAAAATGCCTGTTCACAAATGCTTATCAATCTGCGCTGTTCGACAAGGATCCCGATGAGATGGTCGGGACGGATTTTGCCGACAATTTTGATGCCACTCTGGCTGCCAACACCCGGCGACGGGATGCTCTTGTCCTCAAATCAAGCCTCGCCATTCCCCATTATGAAGAGAAAATCACCAGCGACGGCGTCGATCTGATTTTTCATTGCAACAAATCGCCGCTGCTCAACCACAAAGGCGAGACGATTGGCGTCCTGACAACTGCGGTTGATATCACGGCCCGGAAGTTTGCCGAGGAACATCGGACGCATCTGGCCTTGCATGACATGCTGACGGGACTGCCCAACCGCGTGTTGCTCGCGGAGAATGTCAAATCCACCATCGAAAATTGCAAGAAAACGAAAAGCGAAGCCGCTCTGTTGCTGCTCGATCTTGATCGCTTCAAAATAATCAACGATACCCGCGGCCATCATAGCGGCGACGCGCTGCTGCGTGAAGTTGCAGAACGTATTTCCAAGGTCATCGGACCTGAGGATTTTGCCGCGCGCATCGGCGGTGACGAATTTGCAGTCATTTTCAGCAAATTCGACAATATCGATTCGATCAATTCGCGTTGCTCCAGAATTCTGAAGGCGATCAGCGAACCTTATGCGATCAGCGGCGTCGGTCAGATTATCAGCGCGTCGATCGGCGTGAGCCTGATCCCCAGCGATGGCGACGAATATGAGGAAGTTCTGCGGATGGCAGATCTCGCCATGTATGACGCCAAGGCCAATGGCCGAAACTGTCACCGTTTTTTCTCGGAAGACATGAACGAAATTGCCCAGGCCGATGCCGCGCTGGAAAATGAATTGCGGGACGCGTTCAACGGCAACCAGTTCGCACTGGAATATCAGCCGATTGTCGACGCCAAATCTCTTGAATATGTCGGCCTAGAAGCCCTCATCAGATGGGACCACCCGCGTCGGGGACGGTTGCTTCCGATCCAGTTCATCCGAGTGGCCGACGAGAGCGGATTGATGGATATTCTCGGTAAATGGGTAATCGGCGAAGTTTGCCGTGAAATAAAGGCATATGCCGATCGCGGCATTGATCTGCCACGTGTTGCGATCAACGTTTCACCAAGACAATTTCAGAATCAGAATATATGCGACGAGTTGCTGGCCGATATAGAAGCCAATGGCATTGACCCATCAAAGATCACCATCGAGATCACCGAAGAACTGCTGATCGACAATAATGAAGAAGTCAGGGCGACGCTTCAGCGAATTCGCAGCCATGGCGTTGGTATATCCATTGATGATTTCGGGACCGGTTACTCCTCGCTGCAATATCTGAGAGACCTTCCAGCCAATTGCTTGAAAATAGACCGGACTTTCATTTCGCGGATTGAACATAGCGCGGCCGATCGCGCGATCATTGGAACCATAGCCCATCTGGCCCATTCGCTGGGCATGCGCGTTGTCGCCGAAGGCGTCGAAAACGATGCCCAGCTGGATTTGCTGCGCGTTTCGGGATGCGACGAGATTCAGGGATTCAAGATCGCCCGTCCGCAACGGGCCGAAGACCTGGGCAAATTATTCGACAGCCGGAAAGAAGATTCTCCCGGTCGTGTTGCAGAAGGCTGACCGAATTGCTGTCCAGAGCATCCAGCACCCCGGATAAGTCGCAAAACCTCCATCCACATCCGAAACACGGCATGGACGGCCAGGCCCGTGACCGTGAACATGAAATGATCAAGAACCGGATCATCCTGATCATTCTTGCCTGGTCGTCAATTGCCATCCTGGATGCCTCCCCTGGGCTAATCATTGGGTTCGGCGTCTATTTCTTTGTCAGCATCGCGATCGCCATTGCCTATCGCCTGCACCCCAGACCTTCAAGCTTGCGCCGGTTCATGGGTCTCTGTGTAGACTTTGGTGCGGCAGCATTCCTTTTCCAGATCGGCGGGGAGAGCTTCGCGGCGGTATATCCGGCCCTCCTCTGGGTCATCTTGGGGAACGGCTTTCGTTTTGGCGTGAAATGGCTGTATCTGGCCTCTGCCATGGCGGCTATCTCGTTCGGCTGGACCATCTACCATGTCGAATATTGGCGCAACAGCCCGTCGCTGTCGATCGGATTGCTGGTCGGACTGGTGGTAATCCCGGCCTATTGCTCGACGCTGATCACCAAAATTTCGCAAGCCAAGGAAGAAGCCGAGGCAGCAAACAAGGCCAAAAGCCTGTTTCTTGCCAGCATCAGTCACGAATTGCGTACCCCGCTGAACGCCATCATCGGATACGGTACCCACTTGCTGGATATGAAGCTGCCCGAGAAGCAGCATCAGATGGTTGCCACCAGCGTATCGGCCGGCCGTCATTTGCTGCATCTGATCAACCAGCTTCTCAGCTTTGCGCATTCGGACTCTCGCGATGAGCTGCCCGAGCCAAAACCATTTTCACTCGTCGAAACTCTGTCGGAAGTCCGGGATATCATGCAGATTGCGGCCGACGAAAAGGGCCTCGCAATCATCCTGCAGGCGGAGCCGGGCAGCGACAAGGTCGTTACAGGGCAACTCGACTATATCCGCAACATTCTTCTCAACCTTACCAGCAATGCTGTCAAATTTACGGAAACCGGATCGATCACGTTAAGATGCGGGTTCACCTCCGCAAATGCTCATCAACAGATTTGGGTTTCGGTTGCCGATACCGGGCCTGGCATTCCCGAGGATGCCCAGCGGAAAATCTTTGACGTGTTCCAGCAAGCCGATGACACGATCGCCAGCGAATTCGGCGGAACCGGACTGGGGCTGGCCATTTGCCGACAACAGGCAAACCAGATGGGCGGTCAAATCACGGTCGACAGCAAGTTCGGTGCCGGCAGCACCTTCACCTTGTCCTTTCCAGCGAATTGCGTCGAGGCGGACGAATTTGGCGAAGACGGGACAGGCGTCAGGATTCTGGCCCTGACACGGCAAGCCGATGTGCCGGTCATTTGCAATGATGACAATCAGCCGATTACGATTGACCATATTCAATGCCACCATTCGGATGATATCGGCAAAATTCTCGAAAACCGCGATCTGACCCTCTACGATATAGCGTTGCTGGACGAAACAATCGCAAGCGACCATGACGACCAATCGCCGCTATGGTCCGCATTCCGGAAGGCCAATCTTCCCCCTGTGCTGCTGGCCGAGGGAAAACAGAAAAACCTTAAGGATATTCGATTGCGGGCGGCCTTTGCTACGTTGCTGCCCGCCGGTTCAGACTTCAGCGCAATCCGCAGCGCGGTCCAGATCGGCTGTTCGTTCATGGGCTCGAGCGGCGCCCAACCATCAGAAACGAACGGCAATGAGAAGCCAGCCGAAACGGCTGCGGTCCGGGTGCTAATCGCCGACGACAACCGGACCAACCAGATGGTGCTGGAAACGATATTGTCCAATGCCGGACACGAAGTGACCGTGGTGGCTGATGGCGAAAAGGCACTGGAAGAACTTGAACAAGGATCGTTTGAGATTGTATTTCTGGACGTGAACATGCCTATCATGGGTGGTATCGAGTGTTGCAAGCTGTGGCGTCAGATCGAGGGACCGCGCAAGCATGTTCCCATCATCGGATTGACCGCCGATTCAACCGCAGAGACGGAGAAAAAATGTCTTGATGCGGGCATGGACCTAAGGATTACAAAGCCGATCGAGGCAACGGAGTTGCTGGAAGTTATCGTTTCGCAGACGTCCAGTAAGCTGGATCGGCCTGTAAGCCGTATCGAGCCCGATCCGCTGGGCGTCGTCAGCCCTATTGACGGGCGCAATGGCAAGGCGGATCCCCCTGCCGTCGATCCTGCCCAACTGGATTATCTGCTCTCGATCGGCGACGAAGCTTTTGTCCACTCGATCATCGAGGCCTATCTGGAAGACACGAGCGAAATCCTGATTGCGTTCAAGAAATCCATAGCGGATGGATCGGTAGACGATTTCCGTTTTCAGGCCCACGCATTCAAGAGCGGTGCCGCGAATATCGGTGCGAATCTTCTGGTTGAACTCTGCGCAAGGCTCGAAGTGATTGGCGAAGCGGAATTCAGCGATCGCCGGTTTGACTATCTCGCAAAAGTTGAGCAGCAGGTTGACGCGATTCGCGATTGCCTCGAAGCCGTTTCGGCCGCCGGTCACAACAATCCCTCTGCCGAAAAGTTCGTGGCAGTCTAGCCGATTGTCAAACCGCGCGGAGCGACCGCTGAATACGGCGGTCCTGCGCAGTCGCCAGCCTCTCCATTTTCCGGACATCCGCTTCTCCGAGATAGAGAGCAGTCTCGGCCCATGTATCGGTGATTTCCAGCAGTTCCTCTAGGCTGACGGGGTTGGCAATTTTCCGGGCCCGATAGACAGCCCGTTCGGCATGAAAACGCCGGCGATTTTCCCGGGTATATTCGATGATCGCTGCCTCGCCCTGCCCGTCTTCTGCCAGGATGTCGACGACGCCCATCTCATATAGGTCGGGCGCGGCGAATAATTTGCCATCGAGAATGAATCGTTCCGTTTCCTTGCGGTTGAGGCGCTGTCGCAAAAAGCTGTAGGCTCCCATTCCCGGGAACAGGTTGAAGAGAATTTCCGGCAATCCCATCCGGGCGCTTCTTTCGGCGACCAATATGTCAAAAGCCAGCGCATGCTCGAAACCACCGCCCAGAGCATCTCCCTGCACAAGGGCCATGGTAATGATGGGCGCGCCAAAGGCTGTGCTATTCTCATATTGCATGTGGACGCAGGTACGGGCGTATTTCTTCAGCGCTCCAAGGTCGCGACGCCGTATGCAATCGGCAAAATGTTTCAGATCACCGCCAAGATTGTAGATTCCGGGTGTTCGCGACCCGCATACGAAATAGCGCAAAGGGTCTGAATTCTTGGAGCCTTCCCGCGCATAGGTGGAGTGAATCCAGTCTTGCACCTGCTGGATCTCGTCGCCGAGTTCATAGGTGTAGCTGGGACGCGACTTCTGATTCATGTAGCACCAGAATATTTCGTCGGAACGATCAAATCGCAGTTCTATTTCGCGAAACTGCTTTGAGAAAATGTCAGGTTCTGAAATGCGGGGGGTCTGGACGAGCATATTATCCGCCGCGATCGACAAATCCTGATCCAATTCATTGGCAGCGCGACTACGAAAGTCCATATGATACTCCCTGTCTGGCAAAGGTGTTTGGCGCTGCTCAGCCTAACGAATTCCGAAGCCTATGGTCGAAAATTTTATGATATGCCCCATTTCAATGCAAGTAAAACCGAGAAGATTGCGTAACATGCTTAATTGATTCAGAATTTTGCTTATCTTAGAGTCGTTTGGACAGAAATATTTCTCTAGAACTTGTTAATAGCGGCCAAGTTTTGGTGAAAATCTGCCTCACATCTGTTGCATTTTGGTTCTCATTTCGGTCATTTGCGTGTCACGAAAACGACTGTTTTCAACCCGCGTCTGATTCAGCGCCGGCAGATTGATTGACCAGTCCGCGAAATGCGCGGACTGCCGACCGGTTGCCTTTGGTAACCTCGAAAACATCCTCGGCTATTGGCATGGCAACCCCATATTTTTTTGCCAGAGCGATAACGGTGGGTGCACTTTTTACACCTTCAGCCACCATATGCATTTCCTCGATGATGTCGTCGATCAGGCGCCCCTTGCCCAGTTCGACGCCGACATGGCGATTGCGGCTCAAGGGACTGGTACAGGTGGCGATCATGTCTCCCATGCCGGTGAGACCCGCAAATGTTTCGGGCTTGCCGCCCATGGCGACGCCGAGGCGCGTGATTTCGGCAAGTCCCCTGGTAATCAATGCGGATCTGGTATTGTCCCCCGCGCCCAGACCATCCCCCATCCCGACGGCAATGGCGATGATATTCTTGAGAACACCGCCCAGTTCGCAACCCAGCAGATCGGTGTTGGTATAAACACGAAACAGGCCGGAGTGGAAAAGCTTCTGCAACTGCTTGACGATAATCTCGTCTTCCATCGAGATCACGCTGGCGGCGGCCTGGCCCGCCATGATTTCGCGCGCGAGATTCGGGCCGGTCAAAACACCGACCGGATGGCCCGGCAGCACTTCTTCAATCACCTCGGTCATCCGTTTGCTGGTCGACAGTTCCAGGCCCTTGGTAAGGCTGATAACCGGAACCCAGGGACGCAGATGTTGCTTGGCCTCTTCCAGCACGCTGCGAAAATTATTCGAGGGTATCCCCATCACCAACACATCGGCACCGGACACCGCCTCGCCGATCTTCGAAGTTGCCGTCAGGGCGGGAGGCAATTTGATGCCCGGCAAATATTTGCTGTTGCAATGATTCTCGTTGATATCCCTGACAGTTTCCGCATCGCGGGCCCAGAGTTTTATCGGTGCATTGCGCGACACCAGAGAGGCAACGGTCGTGCCCCATGACCCGCCACCGAGCAATCCAACTTTCAATTCCATAAACACCCTCCACCGACAACTCCGCTACCTGGAGCGCATCCTGTTCAAACTGAAAGGAATTTCAGTGTTTTGCAAGGAACTCAAGATGCCTGGCAGCCGTTTCCTTTGGCTTTTCGATCATCGGCACGTGACCGGCGTCTTCGAAAATGACCGATTCAGCATTCGGAATGCCGTCTTCCAGCACCTTGACGCAACTGACATCAATCAACTGGTCATGACGGCCCCAGATGATGAGCGTCGGTGCCTTCACTTGATCCAGTTGATCATTCAATGGCTTGACCGTGCCATCTTCCACAAGATTCCAGAAAATCTTGTCGAGCAACTCGCGGTGCGCGGCGAAATCCTCGTAAAAAATCTTCCGGAACTGTCCGGGGACCTTCATCGGCCTGTGCGCGACAAATGCCAGCATCCGCTTGACATCGTCAGCGCTGTGAATCTCCAGCGGGTTTTTCCCGGCCTGGGCCTCTTTTTGCAATTCGCTTTCATTGGCCCCGACAACGCCTGCGTTGTTGAACAAGGTCATCGAGAGCAAGCGTTCGGGATAATCCAGCGCAAAGCGCAGCGCGACAAAGCCGCCCATGCTGTTGCCGCCGATATGACATTTTTCTATCCCCATGGCGTCGAGAAAATCGCGAACGCGCGCAGCCTGCGTCGCCATGTCATAATCGCGACCGATGTCGCGGATATTGTCCCCGAAACCAGGCAGGTCAGGCGCAATCAGGCGATATTTCCCAACCATTTCCGGCGCGTACATGGCCCAATTATCCTTGTCACCGCCAAAGCCGTGCAACAGTACCAGCGGCTCGCCACGTGCCGGACCACCTTCGAGATATGGCCAGTCCATATCACCGACCTTGATCGACTTTTCCGTCAGCTTGCCTTTTCGTCGCAGCGCATTGCGCAGGAAACCAAACAGGCTGCGCGGGAAAAAAGCATAGATCGCAATCAGTGACAGCACCAAGATGCCCACTATGGTCAGGATGATTTGAAGTGTTTGCACCTTACGCTCCTCTCGCTGCCAGTTGTTGGTCCAACCAGTCGGTCATGTCGGTCAAAACTTTGTCTTTTTCGGGTTCGTTGAATATCTCGTGATATAATTCCGGATAAATTATCAGCCTCTTGTCGGTAGAGGCAATATGGCTAGCCAGAAATTTCGAACCTTCGGCGGCCGCGAGACTATCCTTCTCGCCATGCAGCAGGAGCATCGGTAGCGAAAGCCGCTCGGCATTCTGCTGGATTGTCGTCATATTGTGCAGCATTTCAGCCGCCAGCCGGGCCCCCATCTTGCCGTTATACACCAGGGGGTCGGCCAGATAATCGGCGACGACCTGCGGATTGCGGCTGACGCCGTTCGGGTCCAGTTCCAGAACGCCCAGTTTCGGGAAAAATCGGGACAGGAAGCCGCTGACGGCCTTCAGAAATGCGGATGGTTCCTCGGCGGCCTTGATCGCCGGGCCGGACAGGACGCAGGCTAGGAATCTGGATTGGTTGGCAAGCAGATAGGTGGCACCGATCAGGCCCCCCATGCTATGGCCGACCAGGATCATGGGCAAATCCGGGAAGTCCTGCTTGGCGCAAGCCAGAAGCTGGTCGACGCCATCATGAAACACCGAAAAATCCGGCACATATCCCGGCGTTCCATCCGATCGGCCATGGCCCCAGTGGTCGATGGCAAATACTCCATAGCCCTTGCCCGTACAATGTTCGGCAAAATACTGATAGCGCCCGGCATGTTCGGCATAGCCGTGGACGAGCAGGATCACCGCTTTGGGTCCATCATCAGGAAGCCATTTCTGGAGATGCAGTTTTGCTCCCTCCGCCCTGGAGCCGGCCGGAAGCGTCAGTGACCCGCTTTCGTGTTTCAAGCGATTTTCCTTTTCATCGCCATTTCGTGATCCTTGGCCAGTTCATTTTCATATTCGAACAGGATGCGATCGAGGGTCTGGCTGATCTTCGTCTGCGTACGCACCATCTCGATTTTTGGCCAGGCCGTGCGCTCGCCAAGCTGGATCAGTTCCGCAATATCCTCGACCGGCAGGTTGCTCAAAATCTTGGCGGGTCCCCAGAACATGGTCGGGCGGATGATATTGATATCCCCGGTATAGTCCTGATTGATTACCGACAGCGCCATGTTTGCCATGCTGTTGAGTCGGGGAAAATAGGACAGCGGCTTCTGCATGATTTCCACGTTTGCGTTAAGCCAGGCTTTCATGGTGGCAGTGGTCGCATTGCGGATCGAGGAAAGCGGATTGCGTGACTGGCTGAAATCGGTGGCGAACGGTGTGATCAAGGGATTGGCCTGGCTCACGATATGGTGGTTCACTCCATAGAGTCGCGCGAGCCGTTTCACCGGCAAGTCATGCGTCACCGAACCGTCAACCCATTTGCGGTTCGGCAGATAAGGTATGCGCTCGCCGCGATGATCTTTTGCCGCGAGGGTGACCGGTGGATAAATGCCGGGGACCGCGCAGGAGGCCAGAACCGCTTCGCGAATATAGACGTTGGGCGAGGCTATCGCATTCAGCAGGCGCGACGTCTGGTGTTTTTCAGCCGGAGCAATCGACACATTGAGATGGCGGCCGGTCAGTTCATACGCTTCCTGAAAGGTCAGGTCGGGGAGCAGGTCGGTCAGGCGCTGACGAATTTCATCAGCCCGCATCTGCCTTGGCCCGCCCAGCAATCCGCCCTTCCCGTCTTCTTCATGATCCGAACCAATGACCAGATTCTCGGGCTTGAAAAACGGCGGAATATCGTCGTCCGCATGCGTGCTGATCAAGGCTCCGACGACCGAGCCGCCACTGGAACCGGACATGATGTGGGGCAACAGGCCTTGCTCCCACAGGGCCTTGGCGACGCCGACATGAAAATAAAGATAGGCTCCGGATCCGCTCATGAGAAACGCCGATCGCCCATAGCAATGCTGCGCCCGGCGAAAGAAATCGAGCTTTTCCTCGAACGGGATATCGGTCACTTTGGCGCTGGCAAGATATTCCAGTGAATTTGTGATCGCATCGACATAGTCCTGGATCAGCTGCTTCGTTCCAAATTTTGCCTTCTGATAGAGCCGTGCATGACCCATGCCGTCCATATTCCCGTGAATGCCTTCATTCAGGGCATACAGAAGTCCGGCATTGTCCTGGGATTTCCAAAGCCTGGACAGGCGCTTCAGGCGACGGCGGATGGACGCGTGATCGAAATGCTTGCTCTCGTCAGATTCCTTCCATTTGTCGACTCCGGTCGATTTGTCGTGCGCCTTCGCGGCCTTGGACCATTCGGAATAGCTCTTGGCCTGCGCCATGGCTTTTTCCATCTTCAAAGTCGTGTTCAGAATCATGTTCGGCTCACTCTTTCACCAAAAATACACAAGGTCGCATCCGCCGTCCGGAAACCGGTCGGCGTGCAAACTGTCCGCTCCTTATTTCACTTTCGGCTTGTTTCCGCCGATTGCTTTCGATCCGGTCGCCCTGGGTTTTTTGGCAACCCGTCGATACATCACCGAACCGTCCTGGGGCGTTACCGGCTTTTTTGTTGTTTCTGCCGTCTTTCTGGCCCGGCCTGCGTCAGCACTCGGCTGGGCATCCTTCAGTTCATTGAACGCTCTTTGCAGGCATTCCCGGAAAAACTCAATATCGGGCATCATTTTGCGATCGGAAATGATGCTGAAGGAAATTGTTCCGTTATAGCTGGGCGTGGCAATGAACAGACCCATTCCGTGGGCCAGAGGTGCCAGGCCATATTGATGCGTCAGCTTTGCGCCGTTCATATAAAGCTGAATCTGCGGGCCCGGGACGTTTGAAACCATCAGGTTGCTCATTTTCGGCGCAAAGCGTTCGTCGGTCAGGATACGCGCCACGCCCGCCATCGTGACACCCGGGATATGCTTGGTCAGGTCGGTCATGATCCGCGCGCTGAGCCCCGACTTGGCCGCCTTGGTTTCGCGGGTGGTATCCTTGATCGCTTCCAGACGTTTGACCGGATCGGCAATATTCGACCAGATTTTGATCGTCATGGCAGAGATATTATTGCCGGGATTGGCTTCATCCCCCGACCGGCTGCGCGCATTGACCGGTGCCACCGCCACAAGCGATTCCTTGGGAAGTTCCTTATGCTTGGTCAGATAATGACGCAAGCCACCGCTGCAGATCGCGAGCACGACGTCGTTGATGGTCGCATCGCTGACCTTGAGACGCATTTTCTTGAGCTCCTCAAGATCAAAGGTCACTGCATCAAACATTTTATGGGGCGTGACCGGACCGTTGAAGCGGGTTTGCGGCACCCCGGTGTCGGTTTCTCCGTCACCGCCTTTCAGACTTTTTTGCGCCGTCGAGAGCAGCGCGGGCGTGAATTTCAGCAGCGCCTGGGTCAGTTTTACCGGTGAAGTGACCGTGCTGTTGATCGCACGGCTCAAAATCTCGGAGATCGTTGGTAGTGTATTGGCCGCCGTCTGACCTTCCGGCAGCGATATCGCAGGCGTCCCTTCAACATCCTTGTCCGAGATCGCCGCAAAAAAATGGGCCCCGGACACGCCATCGATGGTGGAATGATGGATCCGGGTCATTATGGCATAGCTGCCCTTGGCATAGCCGGGAATATTGTCGAGCCCCTCGACCACATACATGTCCCAGAGCGGCCGTGTCATGTCCAGCGGCTTGCTGTGATGGCGAGCCACGTGGATACAGAATTGCCGCCAGTCGCCCGGCTCGGGCAACCGACTGTGCGAAATATGCGCTTCCAGATCGAAATGTTCGTCTTCAACCCAATAGGGATGATCAATGTCCAGCGGCAGGCGATAGAGTTTCCGCTTGAACATCGGGGAAACGTCCATGCGCTTCCGCATATGTTCGATAATATCCTTGAATCTTACCTTCCCGCCCGGAGCCGTCGACGGATCATAAATATAAACGGCCATCACATGCGTGAGATTGGTGGCGGACTGAATGTAGAGAAACTGGGCATCCTGTGCGCTCAACTGGCTTATATTGGTCTGCTCGGTCATCCATCATGTCCCTTTTGACAGCGCATCATTCAAATATCTTGTCAGCGAGCGCAAGCACTTCGAGCCGCGATTTTTCCATCCTCCGGGACAGCGCCCTGAATTTGCGCAACAAGGCTTTGCGCTCGGCAATGGTTTCCGGAGTGGTTTCGCCGGTCAGGCCGAGGCCTGCCGCCATTTTGAAGCCATTTTCGAACAGGATTTTCCCGATCGATGCCTCGCTCGTGATCCGGCGGAGCAAATAGGCTTGCCGTCCCTCCTTGAGGGCCGTTTCCACGCAGCTTTTCTTGTCGATCGCATTGCCGGGCTCCAGCCGGGACAGGATTTCGAGAATGACGGTATAGGCTTCCACGAAGGGCAGAAACACCGCATGTCCGATCAGCGGCTGGAGGCGATTGGTCAGGCTGATCAGCTTGACCCCCCCCTCGTCCAGCTTGGCTTCCCAATCCGAATCAACCCGCTGCAATTCCGCTTTCAGATTCTCGCGATATTGCTGTTTTTCGGGGTAGAAAAATTCGAACTTGAACAGGTCGCGAAGACGGTCCGTTTCTTCCCAGAACACTTCAGCTGCGATCCGGTCAGTCACCTCCCGTGCCTTCAGGATTGACAGCTCGATAATCGCCTTGTCGAGAAAATGGTGGATGATGGTATTTCGGTAATAGCTCGCAATCGGATGCTGGTCCGGTTCGATCGCATAGACCAGCGTTGACCCCTTGTCATAACGCACGAGCAGCCCGTTATTGACCAGCGTCTCGATGACTCTCTGCACGCCATCAAGATTCTGGTCCGTCAGATCCTCGCTCATGCGGATGCCACGCTCCCGGGCCCATCCGACCAGAAAATTTATCACTGCCCGCAGTTCATTTTCGGTCATCGCCCGCGGGGCCGTCCCCAGCAGGCAGAGGCACATCAGAGAGGTCAACGTCAGCGGCGTCGCCCGGTTGGCCTGCACCGCAATCTCGAAGGCCATTTTGGACAGGGCCAGCCGGTCATTTGGATTGGGTGCCTTCTTGACAACCACCGGTTCGCCAAAGTCGACATATACCTTGCCCATCGGCTCGCGCAGACTACGCAGATAGCCGATGAACCAGCTCAAAGATTCCGGCTTCTTGATCCGTCCGGTCTGTTCGCTGGCATATTCCTCGACGTCCCGGATCAGGTCGAAACTGGTGACCACGGGAATGATATGCACATTCTTGATGTCATTGCTGTGCGCGCTGTCCATGACATATTTGAGCAGGCCATAGCGCGGCGGCATCAGCTTGCCGAGCCGCGACCGCGTGCCTTCAAAGGCCCAGGTCATCGGAAAGCGTTTTTCTAGGAGATAACTGACATAATAGCGCAGGACGAGCTTGTAGACGGGATTGTTCTCGAAACTGCGTCGAATGAAAATGGTGCCGGCACGGCGCAGCATGAATCCCAGACCGAAAAAGTCCAGATTAATGCCGCCGAACAAGTGGATGAGGGGCAAGTCGTTCTGATAGGCCAGATCAGTGGCAGTCACGCCGTCGATATAGGTTTTATGGGTAAACAGCAGCAGTGTCGGATGTTCGCGCATGGTCTTGCGCAATCGGGTCAGTTCCTTGCGATCAAACACTACGTCGTCTTCATAGCCCTGCGACAGCATGAACCGGTCGAGCTTGGCCTTCATGTCGATGAACAGGGGACTGGGCCGGGCGATCAGTTCCTTCATATATTTTGCGGCCTGTTCGTAGAGCGCGGTTTCGCTTTGCCCCATATCGCTGGAGAGTCGGGTCATCGCTGTCCGGAAACGCGCATCGCTGCGCAGGCCATCGGCGACATGGCGCGGCACCTTGTAGCGCCGCCCCCGCAATCCGCGCTCGGCGATATCCAGCACCAGACCGGCCTGCCGCACGACGAAGGCAGCAAACTCCATATGGTCGGTCTGGGTATAATCCTTGCTAAGCTCCGCAAAGCTTTGTTCAAGCTCGCCGATGGTGGCGGGCTGGCCGGTCAGGCAATGGGCGCGACGCTTGTCGCGAAGCAATATGGACCGGGCGCGAAAGCTGCCTGGATTTCGTGGATCGCCAAAAATGACATGCCGCATTTTGACCGCACGGCTTTTTTCGAAATTGGGAATCCGCCAGGCAATGCGAACCGGCACCACCAGCGTGTCGGGATCTCCTTTCAGCTTTTCCGCCAGACGGTGGAGGCGCAGCCTCGCGCGTTCGTCGGATATCGGCAGGCTCACCCAGTTCAGTTTCCCGCCGGGGCCGGCTTCGGCTAGGGATGTGTGGAGCCAATCGAGCAGATAACGCCGCTCCACCCGATTGCGCGCGTCTATCACAAATAGCTTTAGGCCCAGCGCCAGCAGCGCTCCCGAATTTGCTATTTGCGCTGCTTCGTCCATTCCCGCTCCCTGGTATCCGCCTATTTCACCGCTTCGGTCGTTGGCGCCACTGCGGCTGCGGTTTTCCTATTCGGGGTAGATCGCTTCGCAACAGGCTTTGCAACGGCTTTTTTTGTTACTGTTTTTTTGGGGCGCGCCTTGCGCTCTGCGGGCTTCTTTCGCGCTACCGCCTTTTTTGCGACCGGTTTTCTGGTTTGCTTGGTACCGCCTGTCTTTTTCGCCGTTGCCCGTTCTTCATTGACCAGCGCTTCGAGTGCCTCCTCTTCTTCCGCCTGTCCCAGCGCCTTGAGGAACATGCCGCGCACTTCGGCAACATGCTGGTTCATTGTCCGGATCGACCAATTGCTGGTGTCCACCGCGGGCAGAACGTCAACCCTGACCTTGGCAGGCCGCATCAGAAATTCATTTTTGGGGGCAACATCGCCGGCATTGTGAATTACGATCGGCACCATCGGCACGCCTGCCTGGATCGCCATGTGAAAGGCACCCTTTTTGAACGGACCCAATTTTGGCGACAGGGTGCGTGTGCCTTCCGGCGCGATGACGATCGATTTGCCGTCGACCTTGACCGCGTCGATCAGTGGCGCCATGGCCTTGATCGCACTGCCGGCGTTGGCACGGTCGATGAACACGGTACCCGCCAGTTCCATCAGCTTGCCGATCACTGGCGTGTCCCGAACCTCTTTCTTGGCCACCCCGCCCATGTCCCGGCGGATCAGCTTGGCCAGGATCATCACATCGGCCTTGCTCTGATGGTTGAACACAAAGATGCAGGGCCGCGACGTCCACAGATTTTCCTCGCCGGTCACCTCCAGTTCGCAGCCGGTCAGTGCGGTGGCAATATCGCCGAACAGACCGGTCGAAAAATTCATTGCCTCGCGTTGCGATCCGGTCAGCGCCCAGATCGGCAGCGACGCAATGGCCGAACCGATCAGGGATCCGGTGGCATAAATCGTCCGGACATAGTCCACCGGCTTACCCTGCCCCCGGCTTTCATATTTTTCGAGCGGCCAGCCATGTTCGCGGGCTGCCTCGCGCAATTTCGTGTTCGGGTTCAGCGGCCTCGGCTTGCCGACCCGTTCGAGCAATTCGATATCGTCATAGCTGTCCGAATAGAAATAGCTCTGGTCGAGATCCAGACCATAGTCGGCTGCGAGATTTTCCGCGGCAATGACCTTGCCTTCCCCGAAACACAGCGGGCGGATGATATTGCCGGTAAATTCGCCATTCTCGACTTCATATTGCGAACAGAGCACATGCTCGATATCGAGATCGCGGGCGGTCGGCTCGATCTGGTAGATCGTGGCGGAGGACACGATGGCGATCGTATGGCCCTTGGCGCGGTGGGCCTCGATCAGCGCCCGCGCTTCGGGATAGACCTTGCGGGCAATATATTTTTCGTACAATTCTTCGCCAAATTCGAAATAGCTGTCTTCGGTGACGCCCTTCATGAACTTGGCGGCCCCGGTCATCAGGCCCGAAAAACCCATGTTGCCGGTGCTATATTGCGCCATCACATTGATGGTCTCGACGACTTCGTCAGCGGTCATTTCCCGCCGCTTGATCTTCTCCCACAGCATCGCGGCGGCCGAATAGCCGGCGATGATCGTGCCATCGAAATCGAACAGCGCCGCGATATGTGCACCTTCCGGAGCGTCCAGAACGTCCTGCAAGTGCGATTGATAATCGATGTTTTTCGTCCTGGTCATGCAGATGTCCTTTGCCCGATGCCCATCGTGCCAAAGAACGGAGCCATTTCCCAGCTATATATTGGCAAAAAGCTCGATTCACTGTGCCGCTGGCGGCGAAAATCTGTTTGCGGTCGATTTACAGCAACTGGATGAGCACGGTCGGGTGGACAAATCACCCGTCACCGCCATGGAAGATTGCTATTCCCGCAGGCGACTGCTGCCCCCTCCTGTCAGACCGACGACAATACACAAAATAGCGAAAGCCGCGCCGGAAAATATTCCGGCGCGGCTCCCCGCATGAAATGGCACCGTGTACGGGATTGGGCGACTAGGTCACCGGCACCATTTCCACGAGCTGGTTACTGATTGGTTTCGTCTTGTGGGACGGAGCTTTGCGCTTGCGACGCCTTCTTGATTTCACCTTTGCTCATTCCGGTTACCAGAACATTGCCTGATCCCGCAAAATTGGCTGCTGGCAGCTCCGCCGTACGATTTCCAGCCTCAACAATTACCGATTGCACCACCCCGGCGGCGGACTGCCGGACCGACCGCACTTGACCGACAATACGTCCTTCGGCATCCTGAATCGGCATTCCAGGCGCTACCGCGAACATGCCACCAGCATTGGCAGCCGTGCTTCCCGAAGCAGCCAGTTGGCCAAGATCACCCATAGCCATGGCACTGCTGCTGCCAGCTGCCTGACCGGCCAGTGAACCTGCGCCCGAGGTGCTATTGACCACATTGGTTGCAGCGCCGCTAGCCACTGACCTGGCCCGCCCTGCGGTATTGCGCGCGGTTCCGACAACTTGCCCAGCGGTCGAGCGAACCGCATCGGTTCCGATAAGATTGGTACTTGTGCTACCATTGGCAGAACTTGAAGCGGAGCCATCGGCGGATCCGGTCACAACATTGTTGGGCAGATCTGCAGTCCCGATCAGCGACCCATTGGCACTGGAATTGCTTTCCGCATCAGTGGCGACTTCGCCAGACCGTGTGTCGATCGAGCGATCGATACGGGTGGAACTGGTAACCCCACCTCGGCCGGTGATCGTGCCAGTCGTTCGGCCTATGGTGTCTGAACCCAAAGTACCGCCAAGAGTGCCGCCAAGAGCGCCTCCCAGTCCGCCGCTGCCGCCGAGCAGCTGTGCCGATGCCGGTGCAGCGCCGATCAATGCGATAGTGATGGTGCTTGCGATAAGATTTTTCATAGTCTTTCTCCTTGCAGAACGATGATATTGTCGTCGTCTGCAAGGAGAACGATCCCGGTTTGCGTTTTAATCCATCAGCCGCAAGAAAATTTGCAAAATCAGCGCAAACCGCACCTGCTGCAGACCAGGCCATGGCCGTAGATTTTGTCCGCGCCCTTTTTGCCGAGGTCTTTTGCTTCCCGCATCAACCCCTTCACCGCCGGCTCTATCCGGCTGATCTCTTTGGCCGGATAGTGCGACAGCAAGCGCACGGCGACCAAGGGGGCCGCAAAGGACGTCCCGCGCAATGCCACCAGCCCTCCATCCGGTGCAGCACCCTTGATCCCGGTGCCCGGAGCGGCAAAATCAACCGGCGTCGCAATACCTGCTTCGGGCAGCGCGCGTTCGCGTTGGTCGACCCCGGTCACGCCAATCACGCCTTTATAGGCAGCCGGATAGCGCGGCGGGGCGGCGGGGCCATCATTGCCGACCGCGGCCACTATCAGCATTCCCTGCTGCTGGGCCGCCCTGATCGCTCGACCGAGTAGTCCGTTGTCCGGACCCACCAGACTGATCGCAACCACCGGTACCTGCCGTTGCGCCATCCAGCCCAATGCCCGGGCAATTGCGCTAGCATTGCCGCCGGCCGGATCGCTGCCATATATATCTGCGGCCAGAAGTCCGCGTGCATCGGATTTGAGACTGCCGGAAATCAGCGATGCAATCGCGGTACCGTGACTGCTCGCCCTTGGCGCGCCCCGCGCAAAACCACGCTGCTCAACGGGCATCGCAATCGCGCTGTGCCTCGCGACCCCGCCATCGATCAGCCCGATCGCGCCGGAGCGCACCTTGCTGCTGGCCAAAAGCGTTGCATTGGCGGCAAGCGGACGGGAAGCGCTGGTGAAATAGATATTGTCAGCGCTGATGTCCGCTTCGCGGGCGAGCTTCTGCAACCGCTTCTGCTCCGACTTCAGCGACTTTTCGGGGCGCGTCGCGAATTTCACATAGCCGAGATCAAGTCCCTCGATCGCGGTCTTCTCCAGTATCTGGAAGCCTTCCTCCTGCGCCCGCGCCAGTGATGCCCCGGAAATGCCGGTGGCAATCAGCACGCCGCGAACGGCCGGTTCACCATTGCGGTCTCGTTCGACATATTCGCGATTCTGGCGCACAAATTGGTTCAAGCGGTCAATCCTGACTCGGTTCAATACTCTCCCGATTTGCGATCGCGTTAATCGGTCGAGGACCTGGCCGTTCACCATCCCGCTTGCCGGATCGATCAGCGAGTCGGTTATATCTCCCAGCGAAGGACCGGGCAGCGGCAGCGCAGGACCTGCGGTTGGCAAGGCAAGCTGGGGCATGGCAGCGGCAGGCACCAGCAAGCAGACTATGGCTGCAACCCATTTGGCTGTGGTTATCATCTCTGCATCCTTGTCCACCCTTTTCGGTTTTGCATTTATTTTGCATTCGTGGATTAAACGAGCGAGATAGGTCGTTTCATCCACAGGCAATCAATAAAGGATATCCGCGCTGAATGGCCTTTGAACAGGATTTGCTGGAGTTACTCCCGCGACTGCGGCGTTTTGCCCGCAGCCTGACGCGCAATATCGATGATGCAGATGACCTGTGCCAGATGGCGCTGGAACGTGCCCTGAACAAGCGCGACCAGTGGCAGGCAGGAACGAGACTGGATAGCTGGATGTACAAAATTACCCGCAATATTTGGATCGACACGGTTCGGGCCGCAGGCCGCCGCGAACATGTGGCCAATGATGACGACGCGATGGAAAGGATTGCCGGCGACGACCATCGGCGCATGGAAAGCCGGATGGAACTCAAGGATGTCGACCGGGCCATGGATCGCCTGCCCATCGAGCAGCGCGAGGCCGTCTCGCTCGTCCTGGTCGAGGGCTTTGCCTACAAGGAAGCCGCCGCCCTGCTGGACATTCCAATCGGCACACTGACCTCGCGCCTGGTACGCGGCCGCGAAGCCCTGCAGCGGGAACTGGGAGAAGCCGCATGACCTTCGACGATCAGACGATCATGGCCTATGTCGATGGCGAATGCGATGCCCTAACCGTCAAGCGCATTGAAAAGGCCATGACGACCGATAGCGCTCTGGCCGACCGAATTGGCAAAGCGCGTGCGCTCCGCGACAAATTGGCAGCCCATTATGCTCCGGTGGCAAGCGAGGAAATCCCGGATCGCCTGACGGCACTTCTGATTCCCGCTACGGCATCGGATGTAGACACCAGCTTCGCAGCGCGGAAAGCCGGTCAGGAACAAGCGAAGCGACAGCGCCGCCTTTTCGGCCTCGCCCAATGGGGTGCCATGGCTGCAACTCTCGCTCTGGGTGTCATTGTCGGTCAATATGGCCTGAACGGCAGCCCGGACTCGCCTTTTGCACAACAGGACGGTGCACTGGTCGCCAGTGGCCCCCTGGAAAATGCCCTCGACAGGCAACTTGCATCGACTCAGGCCGATGATAGCGGCTTTCGGATCGGCCTGACCTTCCGTGCCAGGACCGGCGCTATCTGCCGCAGTTTCACCGGACAGGCGGTCTCCGGAATCGGTTGCCGCGAAGGACAGCAGTGGAAGATGATCAGCACCCTGCCCGGCGGCGTACAGGGCGATTATCGTCAGGCCTCCAGCAGCGCGCTCAATGCAGTCGCGGCCGAGTTGATGGCGAACGGGCCGATGGATGCTGATGCCGAACGCAAATCACTGGAATCAGGCTGGAAATAAGCCAACCCGCTGCAATATATGGAGGAGCGCATCGTTATGGCCGGCACAAAAAAGGCGGGACCCGGTCCCGCCTTTTTCGCTGATGCGCCGCAAGCCTAGCCGCCGATGGTCACCCGGCCAATCCGGTAGTTACGGTCGCGCATTTCCTCAACATAGTCCTGGTCGGCATCGACCAGTTCATGCTCATATTCTTCCCAGGCATCGCGTGTGTCCTCCTTGTCGGTGGAACGGCGGAGGTCGCTCTTGAGCTCCTTGTCGGCCTCGAGAATGTCGGCGAGATAATTATACCAGAATTTATTGTAGACGCCAGCGATCGGCTCGCTGCGCACCACCGCATGCCTTTCCCCATCAACATGGGCAAAGGCGGGAACCGTGGTTGCGCCTGCAACGGCCACATATAGAAAAATCGATAATTTACGCATGGTCGCGTCTCCTTTTTTGGGTTGCTGACAGCACAACGATGCAGACAGGCAATTTCATCCAGGAATAATATTTCTGTCGGCCATCCTCGGCTCGGCCCCCTTTGCTCCGAAATATTGCGATGACCGCGCAAAAGCGCCTCATCCCTGCCGATTTGGCCCCCAATATTTGGCAGGCCCCGATATGGGTTGCAGGGCCGCGCGATGATCGCTACATGCGGCCCGTCTATGAGGTGCGTTGGCTGAGTGGTCGAAAGCGCCGCACTCGAAATGCGGTATGCCAGCAATGGTATCTAGGGTTCGAATCCCTAACGCACCTCCACAGACCATAAGGCCTCGACAGCCAAGCCGCCCGCCCGGAAAAGGGAGCAGCCTTGCCACCATTTCCTGAGAAATCGGCCCATACCGTCGCGGTTCATTTGCCGCAGGTTACACGGGTCGCACCCCCAAAAGCAGACAATCCGGTCCTTGCCGAACCGGATCATCTTGCATGCAATCGAGGATTTCCTGGATGCGGCCGGAAATGTTCCGATACAGCATCCGCATGTGCGCGCGAGCGAAGGGATGGTGTCCCATGCCGGAGGACGGCCATATCAGAAGGCCGTTATTCTAGGAAAGACCTTTCCGGGACGGTTTTTCGCGATCGATGTGCGGTGACACTCTATCCCGAGGCACTTTTCGCGATATTATTCCCGCTTTCCAGATCCTTCCGGCCGGAATCGGGTTCACCGACAATTTTCAGATCATCGAGATTATAGCCGCCAGCCGCGAGAGCGATCTGCGGCAGCAATTTTATCAGATCTTCCTTGGATGTCGCCCGTCCGTAGAGCCAGCCCTGTCCGTCCATGGAGCCGATCTCGTCGAGATATCCCCGCATTTCGTCGGATTCAATCCCTTCGGCTGTGATGGGTACGTTCAGTGACGTGGCCAGGGCGGCTATCGATTTGACGATCGCTGCGCTCTCGTCATTGTCGAGCATCGAGAACACGAAACTGCGGTCAATCTTGATGCGATCGAAGGGAAAAGCCTTCAACTGCGTCATGGAGGAATAGCCCGTGCCGAAATCGTCGAGAGAAATGCGGATTCCCAACGCCTTCAGGCTGGTGATCGTGCTGAGCACCAGCGGCGTATCTTCCAGCAGGCTGCTTTCGGTAATCTCCAGTTCCAGTCGTTGCGCCGGGAAACCGGTTTCGACGAGAATCTTCATGATTTGCTTGTCCAGATTCGGATCACTCAACTGCACCGGCGAAATGTTGACGGCCAGCACGAGCGAATGATCCCAGTCTTTCGCATCGACAAAGGCCTGACGCATGACCGAAAAGGACAGCGCCGAAATCATTCCGGTGCTCTCGGCGAGGGGAATGAAATCCGTCGGTTCGATCAGTTCGCCACTGGGATGATTCCATCGGGCCAGGACTTCAAATCCGACGAGATTTGAGCCACGAATACCATATTGCGGTTGATAGAAGGGGACAAATTCTCCTTTCGGAATGCCCTCCCTCATGTCGGATTCCATTTTGTAGCGCTGCTGCACTTCGGCTTCCATCGTCGGCTCGAAACAGGATATCCGTTCGCCCCCGGCCTTTTTTGCCTCGTACATGGCGATATCGCTCCGCCGAAACACGTCTGCGATACTGGAGCCCGGCTTGACCTTGGCATATATGCCCATGGAAGCGCTGATCTTGCTTATGCTTCCGCCAACAGAAACGGGTTCGCCGAAGGCATGCTGTATCTCTTCGGCGACCGCCAGCGTATTTTCGGCGGTGGCAGCCTCTCCGAAAAGCAATACTGCAAATTCGTCGCCGCCGAGACGGGCGCACGCCGATTGTTCCGGTGTAACGTCAACCAGCCGGTCGGCCACTATTTTCAGCATCTCGTCGCCGGCCTGATGGCCGTAAAGGTCATTGATTTTCTTGAAATTATCCAGATCCATGTTGATCAGGGAGATATTTTGTCCCGCATCCAATTTCTGTTCGATTATCTCGACTATGCCTGGTCGATTCCGCAATCCGGTAGCGTAATCCCGCACGGCCACCAAGCCGACTTCGCGCTGCGCATCGTCTGCTGCCTTCGCGTGCCGGGACAAGACCTGCGAACCGCGCCAGATCAACAAAATCAGCGCGATGTTGAGCAGAAGCGCAACGCTGAGCGTGTCATCGAGAACGATCTCGGCCCCGAAAATTTTTGCCACTGCCCGCGGCAACAACAAACTGCTCAACCCGACGAAAACAGCAATGGCACCGCCCAGTGCAACAGTATTCAGCAGGTTCGACCTGTGCGTCGGTTTCTGGTCCGAAGATCTAATTTTTTGCATGCCTACAAATCCCAATTAAGGATTCTAGACTATCAGGTGACAGTTTCCATATGATTAAGGGCAAATATACTTTCGAATTTCCGGTTCCTGCGCAAGCAGCAAGTCCTGACCGGACAGTCTATTGGTGATTGCTCGCCGGATCTCCCGCCCGGACTGCGGATGGTCGGCGCGCAGCGGTCAGATGAAGGACAACCGGTGCCTAGTGCCTGCCAATGCTCTGTATCGCCCGCTTTATATCCCGCTCGGAATAGGGCTTGCGGATGATCGGTGCGCCCTGCAGATCCTCAAAATCAAAGCGCGAGCCGAAACCAGTGGTGAAAAACCAGGGAATATTGTGCTGCTGCAGCACCCGGGCGACCGGCAGTGACATTTCGCCGTTCAGGTCCACGTTCAGGAACGCAAGGGAGAAGCTTTTACGACCGGCAATTTTCAGAGCGCTGGCGAGATCGAAGGCGAATGCCAAGTCTGTATAATCCAGCTTCTGCAGGATATCCTCCATGGCGAGGGAGAGCATTGCGTCGTCTTCGACCACCAATATGGGAAATTCAGGCACGGCATGACTTTCAGTTATCGTCTCATTCGACCGGGAATGAACATTTGAAAATCACGCCGGATGGCAAATATTCAACCGCAGTCTCCCCCTGCATCTCTGAAGCCAACGCACGCTCTATCAAAGTGGTTCCAAATCCCTTTCGATGCGGCGGCGAAACTTTCGGGCCACCCGTTTCCTGCCATCTGAATCCAAGTCGAGACTTTTCGGTCCCGCCGGCAAAATCCCAGTCGATATGTATCATTCCCTGGTCGCCGCTCAACGCACCATATTTCACTGCATTGGTCCCCAGTTCATTCAGCGCCATGGAGAGGGCAAGAGAGGTGCGCGACGACAATCTGCAGTCCGGGCCGGACACCTTGATCCGGTCACCGTCCATCCCGCCGAAAGGATGGATGGCCTGCTCCACCACATCGACGATGCCGGATCCGGACCAATTGTCGGCAAGCAGCAGGTCGTGAGACCTGCTGAGCGCCAGAATCCGGGATATGAAGGCCTCTTTGCCCACGGTATCATCCGGCAAGGACATTCTGGCGATCGCCTGCACCGTCGCCAGCGTATTCTTCACCCGGTGCTGGAGCTCCCCGGCCATGATATCCACTCGCTGCTGATGCTCTTTCTCGCTGGTAATGTCCTCGACCACCGCGATACCAAATTCCATCTCGCCGGACATGTCTTTCTGGGAAGAGGTGGTGAGCCTCACCCAGATCAGGGCACCATCCTTGCGGTAATAGCGTTTCTCAAGATTATACCCGCCGATTTCGCCAGCTTTCAGCTTTTCATATAGTTCGAGATCGGCGTCCAGGTCTTCCGGATGGGTAATATCCTGAAATGTCATCGTCAGCAGTTCCTCGCGCGGATAACCAACAATGTCGCACAATTTGTCGTTGATCCGCAGCCAGCTTCCGTCATGTCCGACGTGGGCAATGCCGACGGCTGCGTTGTCGAAGGTTTTCGCCAGCAACGCCTTTTCGCGTTCCCGTTCACGGGCTATTGCCAGCTTCTTCGCCAGGCCATGGACCTCGATCACCTTGCCCACGAGATTCCCGTGCTCAATGATCGGGCTGGAACTGTAGGATACGGGATAGAAGCTGCCATCGGCATGAACGAACATTTCCTCGCCCTGTTCGCGTGTATTGGCAGGCAGGCCATTGTCCAACGGGCATTCCGACACCGGATATTTGCTGCCATCCGGGCGCGTGTGGTGAATACGGTCGTGAAGCCGATGGCCAATCAGTTCGCTGGCCTTGAAGCCGGTCAGGGTCTCGGCGGCCGGATTGGCATAGATGCACTGCTGCCGGGCATTGATGACAAACAGGGCCGCAGTTGCATTTTCGCATATCGCCTTGAAAGACGCAGCAATATTATGTTCGTGTAGGGGCATTAGCGATCGGGTTACACCGTTCCCCAAAAAGCACAACTAATCTATGTTAATCGAGCAATCTTTTGACAGAAATTGCATTTCTATAGGGCGGTAATGATCCGGCCGGACAATTCTGTCGAATCTATACTTTTGCCGGTCCGACGGAGCAGCGGACCATAGGACGGTTCAATGCCGACTATCCGTCAGAACCACATCGCACCAGATCTGCACTGGCCGCTCCCGACAGCTTCAATGCGTCCATTTTCGGCAAATGTAGCCGATAGGTGCGGTCGGGTGCTTTTTCGCCCTCGGCTGTGCACTGGCTGACCATGACCGTCAAAGTCGAATCGTTGCCTTCGATGCTCTTGATCGTACAAGCGGTTTCGCCATAGGTGATTTTTGTCTGGTCCAGTTCCAGATATTGTTCAGACCCGACGCATTGTCCCTTGGGCGCATAGCTGCCCAGATAATAGGTCGCGTAGCGCGACTTCGCGGGCAGACTAATATCCTGACTCAGCTCGTCATTCCTTCCATCGGCCGGCCCGATATCGGTTCCGGCCCTGTCCATGCCGGATAGGGATTTTTGGGCCAGTATCTCGTCCGGCTCCGCGGTATCGCTGGTGTCGGAGGAGATGCTGTCGCTGTCACCAGCCAATTGTGCACCCGATCCATCGGCACCGCGCTCTTCCGCCTGGCAGGCAGCGAGCAGGGTGATTCCGGTCAGCATCGCGATCTGTTTCTTCATCTCCGCTTCTCCTGTTTCCCATGTCGCATCTTTTGATATTGTCTCTCAAGCTTACGCAAAAACCCGGCACAGGTTCCCGCAATTTCCACGACCATATAGCCGAACGGGAGGCCTTGCACCCGGAAGCCTGAGCGGCCCCTTCTATTCGCGACAAAAAATCCGTTCCCGTGGAACAAAACAGCTTGCGAGCCATTGATTGATTATTAGCAAAGAGAAGGAGCAAAAAATGAACGAGGATAGGATCAAGGGAAACTGGGAACAGATCAAGGGCAACGTCCAGAAGAAATGGGGCGAATTGACCAACGACGAAATCGACCAGATCAACGGAAACCGCAAAATCCTTGCCGGCAAGATCCAGGAAAAATATGGACGCGCGCAAGACGAAGCGGAAAGGGAAATCAACGAATTTGAACGGTCCTACTGATCCGGACCTTATCCCCATATATCGCCAACAGCCATCAGCCCCGTGCCGGCTCTCCCACCCCCGGCACGGGGCTTTTGATGGGAAAAAGGTATGAAAAGCCGGGATTGCCCGGCACAACGACGACAGTTCCCCATATTTGATACAATATGCGAGTCGATGACTCGGAGCAGGTGAACCCAGATCATGACCGCCAGACTGATCCCCCTCAGCGCCCTCTTGCTCGGCTCCCTGTTCTTGCTGACTGCGGGCGGGATAAACGGCCTGATTTTGCCGATCCGCGGCTCGGACGAGGGCTTCAGTGCCTTTTCCCTTGGATTGCTTGGGACAAGCTGGGCGGTCGGCTATGTTCTTGGCTGCGTTTTTGCACCGCGACTGGTAGCAGGGGTGGGCCATATCCGGGCGTTCGGAACGCTCGCCGCAACCGCCGCGATTGTCGTATTGTTATCCTCCATGTTCCCCGACCCTTGGGTCTGGATTCCGTTGCGGGCGATATCCGGATTCTGCTTTGCCGGTGCCGCGATGATTGTCGAAAGCTGGCTGAGCGAGGAAGTGGATTCCTCCATTCGCGGCCAGGTTTTCGGGACCTATGCGATGATCAACCTGATCGGCTCGACCGGCGGCCAGATGATCCTGATCGGGGCTGATATATCGGGTCACTGGTATTTCATGCTGGCGGCCATCTTCTATTGTCTGGCCCTTATTCCAACGGCGATAAGCTCGAACCGGGCGCCCGCTCCGCTGTTCGAGGTCAAGCTCAATATCCCGCGACTCTGGCGCAATTCACCGGTCGCGGTCTTTGCTGCGCTCATGATCGGCATATCCAACGGCACATTTGCAACCTTGGCCGCGGTTTACGGAGCCAGAATCGGATTGGACATGACCAGCATTGTGATTTTTTGCAGTTTACCGGTCCTGGCCGGGGCGCTGTTCCAGATTCCCGTCGGCAAGGCATCCGACCGGTTTGACCGCAGGAAAATACTGGTTCTGCTTGCGGTTCTGGCAATAGCGGCAGAATCCATCTTTTTGACCATGAGTCCGCAGACCGGCATCCAAAACATCCTGATCGGTTCGCTGCTGGGCGCCGCCATGTTCGCCATGTATCCGATTGTTCTGGCCCACGCCAATGACCATGCCGAGGTGGGGCAATCGTTGCAGATCAGCGGCGGGCTGCTGATGTTTTTCGGCTATGGGTCAATTCTCGGACCGTTTCTCGGCGGCATTGCGCTGTCGTTGATCGGCCCGCCGGCGCTCTTCTGGACCATGATCATTTCCCATATCCTGATCGTACTATTCACGATCTGGAGAATGAGCCGACGAGAATCAGCAAAGTCCGAAGAAAAGCCGGCCTTCAAAGCATTTCCGCTGGCCCGGACATCCACGCCCGCAACCGAGGCGTTGTCCGACAGGCATAAGCGATGATCCGATGGGATGACGGCGCCATTGCCTGAAATTTGTCCAGGACAACTCGGGACAGACCTCCGCGGAAAGCGCCGCACGGTTCGGGCCATTCGGGACCGGCTGTTCAGCGCCATCGACACCCCAATTCCGATCCAGTGCTTGCATCTGTTCCCGGAACGCCTAAATTGTGAACATGAATGCAGCAGATCCGTTCAAGTCGGGCAATCCCTTGCCCCCCAACACGCCCGCCATCCTCGATGCGCGCTTTGCCATTGGCGATGTGGTGCGCCACCGGATCTTTGATTTTCGCGGTGTGATCTATGATATCGATCCAGTCTTCGCCAACAGCGAGGAATGGTATGAAGCGATTCCCAAGGACCTGCAGCCACCGAGAAACCAGCCTTTCTACCATCTTTTCGCGGAAAATGCCGACGGCAGCTATGTCGCCTATGTCAGCCAGCAGAATCTGCTGTCCGATGACAGCGGCGAACCGGTCGGCCATCCGGATGTGGCGCGGCTGTTTCAGGCGACCGAGGGCGGCAAATACAAGCTGCACCGGATTCACCGGCATTAGCCGTCGCGGTCAGGACTTGATCTTCCAGCCCGATTTCAGCAGCAGATAGCAGATCAGCGCGAGGCCGATATTGATCGCCAGCAGGACCAGTGCGCCAACCAGGACCGGCGAATCCGCTACCCCGAGAAAACCATAGCGGAATCCGGAGATCGCGTAGAAAAAGGGATTGGCATGGCTCACCGCCTGGAAGGTCGGTGCCAGGCGATCGATCGAATAAAATGTGCCGGAAAGCAACGCCAGCGGGGCGACGACGAAATTGGTCACCGCTGCGGCATGGTCGAATTTTTCCGCCCAGATCGATGTCAGCACGCCCAGGAAGGACAGCATGGCCGAGCCCATGATGCCAAACCAGAGCACCGCCCACCAGTGCACGATCCCGACATGGACTCCGGGCCAGAGGGCCATGGCCAGCCAGACGGCAAAACCGACCAGAAAGGCTCTTGTCATCGAGGCCGTGACCAGCGCCGCCAGCAATTCCCCGACCGACAGCGGGGGAGTCAGATAGTCGATGATGGTGCCCTGGATTTTGCCGACCAGCATCGAAAAGCTGCTGTTGGCAAAGGCATTTTGCAGCATGCCCATGCAGATCAGGCCGGGCGCGATAAAGTCGGCAAAGGGCGCCCCCATGACGCTGCGGTCGGCGCGACCGATGGCCACGGTGAATATGACCAGGAACAACAGCGTGGTGATCGAAGGTGCCCAAACGGTCTGCAGCTGGACTTTGAAAAAACGCCTAACTTCTTTCCAGTATAGCGCCAGAAATCCCGCCCAGTTGATGCCGCGAATGATCGGTACGCCGGGTTCGGCAAAGCGCATGGCACCGTCCGGAAGGCCGCTTGGTTGATCTTTTCTGGTTTGGTCGAGCATAGGGTTCCGCCTATCGGCTCGCAGCGCCAATCACAACCCCATATCGCGCAATCGCGCGCCATTATCGTGCCAGTATAGTGGTTGTATATCCGCACCAGAATCCCTATATCGCCACAACTCTGGAATGATTAGGACTTTGCATGGCTTGGACGGATGAGCGGATCGATTCGCTGAAAAATATGTGGGAAAAGGGCCTGACCGCCAGCCAGATCGCGGAAGAACTGGGCGGTGTCAGCCGCAATGCCGTGATTGGCAAGGCCCATCGCCTTGGCCTGAAATCGCGTCCGTCTCCGGTAAAAGCCAAGCCGCAAGCCAAAAAAGGCGCCAAGCCCGCACCCAAGGCAAAAAAACCACCGGCAAAAGCCGGCGCGGCCTCCACGCCGAAGGAAGAGCATGTCGCACGGCGCGCGATGCCGCCGCCAACGCCGGCTGC
>LADL02001096.1_pt1 | contig 37785 bp, 26 predicted proteins | sample 619721 | NCBI WGS metagenome assembly LADL02 (sample SAMN03397408, study PRJNA257561) | rock porewater metagenome | biome: terrestrial; feature: Opalinus Clay rock; material: porewater; isolation source: Opalinus Clay rock porewater BRC-3 borehole | place: Switzerland: Mt Terri URL, St-Ursanne ...
CAGGCCATCAAACTGTGATTTTTCGGGAAAGCCGCAAACAGAAAGGAGTACCACCGGGTCGTATTTTTTATAGCGGGAAGGGTGGAAGCACACATCCTTCTTCTTCACCACGAAGGGTTCCCAGAGAGGCAGAAGCCTTTCCATAAGTATTTTCATATAGGAAGTGACAGTGTAATTGTATAAGGGGGTGGCAAATACCATCAGGTTGGAGGCTACAGCCTTTTTGCCTATTTCCTCCCAGTCATCCTTCTGTACGCAGCGCCCGGGAGTCTTCAGCCAGCAGACATAACACCCGAGGCAGGGGTTTAAATTAATATCTTTTAAATAAATGGTCTCCACCTCGGCTCCGGCATGGACAGCCCCCTCAAGGAATTTTTTCAGTACAATGTCCGTCCGCCCTCCGGTTTTACGGGGGCTACCGTTAAAGGCTAAAATCTTCATATGATCACCCTTTCCATAAATGATCTTTAAGCATGCAAATATGATTCCTGGACATATACTTCTACAAACTAAAATAACCATGCAGGTAAATGTTTGCAAGACAATGGAATATATAGAAAATAACGTCTCAGAGACGGATCGCTTTTGAGGTATAAGTTTTGCATGGTATCAGGTATTAAGTAATTGAAAAATTTCTTTTAAAAGTATGGAGGTTAAAATGAGCAGAATGTTTGAGAGCACAGTTTTAAACGGAATGGTATTGTCCAATCGTTTCGTCCGATCGGCGACGTGGGAAGGCATGGCGGCTGATGGCGGGGCTGTTACACCGAAGCTTATAGCCACAATGGTGAATCTCGCCAGGGGTGGTGTGGGGCTGATTATAAGCAGTCATGCTTATATACGACCAGAGGGGCAGGCTGGTCCCGGGCAGCTGGGCATTTACAAGGATGAACTTATTCCGGGGCTCCTGGAAATGACCGATGCTGTCCATCACTGTGGATGCAAAATCGTGGCGCAAATATCTCATTCCGGAATATTTGCCTCCCAAAAACTTACCGGCCTTACACCGATGGTTGTTTCCAATAATGAGGAAGGGAAAACACCGCGCCGCGAATTTTCAATTGAGGATATCCGTGAACTTGTTACCGCCTTTGCAAATGCTGCCAAAAGAGCAAAGGCAGCCGGTTTCGATGGAGTTCAAATACACTCTGCCCACGGGTATTTGCTTAGCCAGTTCCTCTCTCCGTCATTTAACCGGCGCCAGGATCAATACGGCGGAGATATTAAAAACAGGTTTCGAATTCATATTGAAGTATACCAGGCTGTCAGGGAAGCCGTAGGCAAAGATTACCCGGTATTAATCAAACTAAACTGCGGAGATTTTGTTGAGAACGGTCTAAGTGTTGAAGATTCCTTTCAGGTTGGGCGCGCGCTGGCTGATGCAGGTCTCGACGCAATAGAATTGAGCGGTGGACTGTTATCCGGGGGAAAGATGTCTCCCAGCCGTTTCGGGATAAAAACCGAAGAAGAGGAGGCCTATTTCAGGGCTGAGGCCCGTTATTTCAAAAAATCTATAAGCATTCCGCTAATTCTGGTGGGCGGTATGAGATCCTTTAAAGTTGCCGGGGACCTGGTGGAAGATGGAGTGGCGGATTACATATCTCTGAGCCGCCCGTTAATCAGGGAACCTCATTTGATTAACCGGTGGAAGTCCGGGGATCTCAACAGAGCTGAATGTAAGTCATGTAATATGTGTTTTAGAACGGGTATGACGGAAAATGGAATTTATTGCGAAATGAAAGATAAAGAATAGCTGTCAGCAACCAAAATTTGGCGTCTTTCTTTAGGCTCAACAGGCAACGTATAACCTGTTGAGCCTTTTTGCTTCTTTGGACGTCCGGCGGGCAGATACTTTCCTATAGCCGGTTATACTAAGCGCCACACCGCCCTATGCAAACTGGCGGTGCAAATTATGGGTTTTCTGTTAATAAAATTGACTAAATAATAAATAAATATATATAATATATTTAGTCAATACATGTAGCAGTGGAGGAATATGCAGAAGGAGAAAATACCGGTAAGTTTGAGTACCCGGGAAGCTGTTTCCCAGACGGGCATTTCGGGGTGTTCAATAAATAAGTTTATCAGTCAGCACTTACTTAAAGAGAAAAAAGAAAGGGACGGGTTATGGAGGATAAAAGCAACGGCATTATCAAAGCTGCCATAAAAATCTTTCTGGAAAAAGGGTTTAAAAAGGCCACGGTTGATGAGATAGCTGCGGCAGCAGGAATGTCCAAGGGTAATTTATACAATTATTTCAGGACAAAGGAGCAGATATTCAAGGCTACCAGACTTCCTGAAAAAATAAAGGAGAAAAACCCTTTCATTGACGCCAAGAGGTCCCAAATTGTGGAAGCCGCCCTTGAGTCGTTCGGCCAGAAAGGCTACAGCGCAACCACCATGGAGGACATCGCCAGGAAGATAGGTTATACCACTGCCTATATATATCAGTATTTCCCCAGCAAAACAGAGCTTTACAGTTCCATCGTCGGGGAAATGGCCATGGAGGTTACTGTCCGGACGCATAAGAACAGGGACGAAAAGGACTACAGGCTTAATTACAGGAGGGGCGCCGAATCTCTTCTGTCAATACTGTCCGAACCTAAATGGACCGGATTATTCCGGATGCTTGTGGCCGAGGGCGAAAAAATTCCAGAACTCATTAATATATTCGGGAAAGAGCTGTACAGTAACAATACAGCGATATTTATAAAGGGCATGCAGAAAAGGGGCATTTTTAAGGAGTTGGACCCGATGCTAATTCAGCGGGTTTTCTGGGGGGCCGTTGTGGGATTTTATTTTGAACAATATCTGTTGAAGCGCCAGCCCTTTTTTGAAAATGACCAATTTGTAGAAGCTTTCCTGAGTATCTTTTTTGACGGTGTTACCAGCAGAGATCTGGCAGATTCCTAAACATTGAAAACAGATAGGGAGGGCGTTTTGTGTCCAGGGTATTGAAGACAGGTATGATAGCCCTTTTAATAGTGTTGTCGGTGGCTGCAGCCGCCTGTGCAATAACCTCTGTTTCCGGTTGGCTGCAATTAACCGACTGGCAGGGTTGGAAGATAGCCTCCACCGAGATACCCGTGCGGGACGGGTCAAGGCTGGCGGCTGACATATACTTGCCCTCGGCGGGAAAGTCTTATCCTGTGATACTTGTGCAAACTCCCTACAGTAAAGAAAGACATAAAAAAGTAATGGAAAATATCATTAACGGCAATCCCGAGGCGCCCCTTTTTAAAAGCCGGGATTATGCCTTTGCGGTACTGGATTGGAGAGGCTTTTTTCAGTCCAAAGATACTGCCAGGGTTACACCGGGTAAAGAGCAGAGGGGTGAAGACGGTTTTGACGCCGTGGAGTGGATAGGGCAGCAGTCCTGGTGCAACGGAAAGGTGTCCACCTGGGGGCAGTCCGCCCTGGGCAATATTCAATTTCTTACTGCGGCGCAAAGCCCTCCTCACCTGGTCAGCGCCAGCCCTACGGTGTATAACATTGTGACGGGTTATGAAAACTACTATTCTGGGGGCGTAATGCGCAAGGATTATGTTGATACACTTGCCAATATAGGGTTTGCCGGCCTGTCTAGCTTGATTAAACAACATCCGACGGATGATGGGACATATAACAGGAATGCCATCGACCCTTCACTCATAGCTGCTCCCATGCTCCTGGTGGGAGGTTGGTATGATTATAATAATATGTTTCAGACTTACCGCCTTTTAAGTGAAAAAAGCGATGAAAAGGTTAGAAAAAATCACCGTCTGGTAATAGGGCCGTGGACTCATCAAGGCGCGGTCAAGGATATAAAGCAGGGGGAAGTGCATTTTCCGAACGCCGCGCCGTTTGCCCGGGAGGAACAAAAGAAATTCTTCGACCACTATGCCAGAGGTATTGATACCGGTGAAAAAGACAGTCCTCCCATAAAATACTTCGTTATGGGATCGAACCAGTGGCAAAGCGCCAATATATGGCCCCCCGAAGGGGTAACTGAGAATACCCTGTACCTCGCGGAGGGCGGAAAGCTAACTGCCCGAAAGGGTTCTGACGGTGTAAAGCCTGACGGCTTTGTAAGTGATCCGTTAAATCCGGTTCCCACTCTCGGGGGGGCCGGACTCGATCCCAACGTCCCCACCGGATCCCACGACCAAAGGGATAAGGTGGAAAGCCGCAGTGACGTTTTGTGCTACACAACTGAAGTACTGGACAGCGACTTAACCATAGCCGGGAGGGTAAAGCTGAAGCTGTACGTGTCATCGGACCGGGTGGATACCGACGTGGCCGTTCGTCTGACCGATGTACACCCGGACGGGCGGTCCATGCTGGTTACCGACGGCATCCAGCGCATGAGCCTGCGGGATTCAGTCAGGGAGAAAAAGCTGCTGACCCCGGGACAGGTTTATGCGGTCACAGTAACCATGCCTGATACCGCAATGACATTTTTAAAAGGGCACAGGATAAGGGTTTCTGTTTCCTCTTCCAATTACCCCCGTTATGACCTCAACTCAAATAACGGCTTAAGTAAAGGTGATGCGCTTGTGGCCAGTAATCTACTGTTTCACGAAACCAAATATCCGTCAGCCCTGCTACTGCCTGTTATTAAATAACTGACGGGTATTAAAAAAGGAAGGGGGGAGTTATTGTCCGGGTGTTTGATCTAAATAATTACTTTAATAATAGAATGGGGGTATTAATATGAATCTGGGAATTATGGAAGAAAATTTGAAAAGAATCAAGGTTGACCAAAGAGTTAATGAGATAGCCGAGAATTTCAGGGTAATTGGAAAGGATCCGAAAATACAGAAGGTGTGCGACGGTGTCTACGTGGCCATGAATTACGGTATGGGCAGCGTGATTTTTTTTGACACCGAAGAGGGGCTGGTACTGGTGGATGCCTCGGACAGCCGCAAGGTGGCCAGAAAAATAAAGACAGATATAGGCGAGCTGTTAAATAAGCCTGTAAAAAAGATTATATATACTCACAGTCATGGTGACCACTGGCTGGGTGCGGCCGAGTTCGTTGGACCAGGCACCGACGTGATAGCCCAAAGGGGGTTTATGGACTGGTTTGATTACGGTCGCAGGCTGGCCGGCAAGGATTTGCGCCAGAACATCATCCAGTTCAACCTCGATCTTCCGGTGGACCAGAGGCACATAAAGATTATCCTGGACAGAAAGGATGAGTATAAGCCCATCCTGCCCAACGTGCTGGTTGACAATTCCTACATGTTCACCCTGGGCGGTCTTGACTTTAAGATTTACCACATGGAGAGCGAGACCACGGACCATCTGATGGTCTGGGTGCCTCAACTGGAAATGTTATGCTGCGGGGACCTCTACTATGCATCATTTCCAAACATATCAAGCCCGATGAAGGTGGTGCGGTCGGCCCACAAGTGGTATCAAAGCCTGGAGCAAGCCATGCTGCTGGAGCCCCGCTATCTCGTTCCCAGCCACACCATGCCCATAGAAGGCAAGGAAAAAGTGGCGGAGGTTTTGCGCGATTACCGGGACGCCGTTAAATTTGTTGACGACGAGGTGGTGAAGGCATTAAATCAGGGAAAAACGCTGGAGGAAATGAGAAGCTCCATCACCTCCCTGCCGGATCATCTGGCCGGAAAGCCATACCTGCTGGAACTGTATGGCAAGGTGACCTGGGCGGTGGAAGGGGTCTTCAGGGTATACTCGGGCTGGTATGAGGGCAACCCCACCTGGCTGGACTCGCTGCCTGCCAGGGAGAGGAACGCGGAATTGATTGATTTGATGGGGGGGCCGGATAAAATACTGGCCAGGGCGGTTCAAAAGCAAGATGAGGATATGCACCAGCTGGCCCTGGAGTTGTGCGAGACAGTCCTTACGGTACAGCCGGACAATCCGGAGGCCTTGGAAATCAAGATATTTTCCCTCCAGGTGCTGGGTATGAACACCTTTAACAGCAACTCCAGGGCCTTTTATCTGGGCGAGGCTGCAAGGCTTTGCCAAAAGCTGGCCCGTCTGTAGTCCTGCGGATGGACCTGAAGCCCATAATTGCGTATGCAAGATTCTTACATTAAACTGAAGGACGGATTTGTTGCCCATGCCGACCGGGGACACCAGAAAACGGAGTATCTGAGGTTAAATAAAGCTTATTGCTTATAGCTTACCGCTATTTTCAAAGGAAGGAGATTTTCCATTGAAATCGCCTAAATTGATGGTCATCGGGCTGGACGCCCTGCCCCTGGAAATACTGGACAGGTACACCGCCAGTGGAGCGGCGCCCACACTTAAGTTCTTGATGGAAAAGGGCGTCAGCGGGCACGCGCTGCCGGACTTTCCTCCGTACACCCCCAACAACTGGGCGGTCATAGGGACCGGGGCCAGTTGCGCTGCCAATGGAACTGTGGAATGGTTCAAGACGGTGGAGGGAGAATTCATGTCCACCTTTGATTCCCGGGCCTATGAGTGTGAAAGTATATTCGCCGCGGCAGCCGGACAAAACCTCACAACCCTGGCCATTCAGTATCCAGGTTCCTACCCGCCTCCGGACCCCGACAAGAATATTGTGCTGGCTCCGCTGGACAAGGGGTTGGTCAGCTATGCCATGTACGCACCGAAGATGATACTGGCAGGGGTTGCTGCCGGTGAGGCCGGGATAGTGATATTGGGAGGCCGGGGGGAGGTGGAGCTTTCCACCAGAGGCGGCGCCGGAGAGGGCGCCAAGGGGTTTGCCTCGCTGCTGGCCAAATTTGTGGGGGCCACCGAGGACAGCTCAATGGTAATTGATCAAAAACTTGATAAAGAGATGCACGAATATATTGTCTGGAAGGCAGAGCTAAAAGAAGAAGGCGGTCGTTTTACCGGAATAGTGCTGGATACTGGTAATGGTGAAAAAGAGGATCTGCCCCTTGACGCCTGGAGCAGGTTTTTCCTGGCTAATATCCCCACCAGTTCCGGCATATTAAAGGGTGTATTCCGCCTCAAGGCCTATTCCGGCCCGGTGGAAGGCAAGCTCCGCATTGTCAGGTCGGAGGTGTACGACGCCTCGGCCATAGCCTCAGACCCGGAGCTGGCCGAGGATTTACTGAAACAATTGGGCGGCTTTTTTGAGCACACTGCTTTTGGTAAGCGGCTGAAAAAGATAGATGCGCCCAATTTTCATGAAATTCTTGCCGAAACCTTGGAAGAGCTGGAATACCAGGTGGACTGGGTCGCGGGGGCAGCCAGGCGTGTTCAGGAAACCAGGGGCTGGGACATTTTTTACTTGCATTGGCACTGGCCGGACACTGTACTGCACGATTTTCTCCAGTTCTACGATCCCAGTGCCCCGGGCTACAAAAAGGAATACGCCCCCAGGGCCGAAAAGGTTATTGAGGAAACCATGCGCCTTTGCGACAGGCTGGTGGCAGGTCTGCTTAAATGCGCGGGGCCGGACACCGTTATTTGTGTGGTTTCGGACCACGGTAATTCAGCTAATCATTACGAGGTAAATATTAACAAAAGGCTGGTGCAGGCCGGCCTGGCGGTGTATGACGAAAAAGGCAGGCCGGACAGGAAAAAATCATTGGCCTACATGTTTCCCCTTGCCCCTATCTCTGTCCGGGTGAATACCGAGGCAAGGGGAGGCCCTGTAAAAGCAGGTGATTATGAAAAAATACAGGAAAAAGTGCTTGATGCCCTTTTGGACTGGAAAACCGAGGACGGCAAAAGGGTGATGGCCCTGGCCCTGAAGAAAAAGGACAGTTTTTTGCTCAATTATTGGGGAAAACTGGAGGGAGACGTCTTCTTCCACTGCAATCCGGGATTCTTCTGGATGGGCAAAGAGTTATTGGCCACGGTCAGTGCGGGGGCCAACCACGGCTCCCAGATGCCCACCACCTATACCAGCCACACCTCCAACATGGCCTGCTTTGTAATTGCTGGTCCCAAAATAAAGAGCGGCTTCAGGTGGGATAGCTGGGAAATCGGACCTTTCCGCCTGGTGGACCTGGTTCCCACCCTCTGCAGGGCTGCTGGTATTAATCCGCCCGGGGACGTAACGGGGGCACCTAGAAATAAAGTGTTTAACCAGCTCTCATAAGGCCGCAGGAACAAGGGATTTCTGATTTTACCTAAAGGAAGGGGCTGCTGGCAACTAGTTAGTTGTGCAACAGCCTCTCTTTTTTGTAGTATAGAAAATCAGTCTGTAATTCCGGCCAGGTATTTAGCCAGTTTCTTTTTATCCTCCATATCATATTGGGACATAATGGCTATTTTTTCCATGATGGGCGATCCACCGCCGTGAACGCCGCTGATTTGGGAGGCAGCCCCGGGGGCCGAGGATATCAAATTTTCAATGAGCCGGTAACAGCGGTGAACATTCTCGCTGGAGACGCTGGCTTTTCTCATGATGTATTTGTTTAGAAGGGGTCCGACGGTTGGTTCCACGAAGTCCTCCTCGTGGGGTAGTGTAGCGGCCAGGCCTCCGGCCAGGTCGGCCAATGTTTCAAATTCGGGATAAACATTCACTCCTGCATGATACCTGCCGACATTGACATATACCACATCAGGAATTTGGGTTCCTGACGCTGCCCTGGAGCTACTCACAGCGGCGGCAACACCTGAGGCGTACACCAATTCAGCCACCGTAATCATTTCAGCCAGTTTGTCGCGGACATGGGATGCCTTCTCGAGACCGTTGTACTCAGATACCAGGGCCGCGGCTCCCATCAGTATGTCTGTCAGTGCCGGTTTGCAGCCGGTGTAGCTGTGACGGTGGTAGGTGGCGAAGAGACCTGCCAGCTGGCCGGCGTGCTTGGTTTCGCCGCACATGAAGACCCTCTCCCAGGGTACGAAAACGTTGTCAAAAATAGTGATAGAGTGCGCCGTGCCGCTTTCACCTATGGGCGCCTTGATATGCTTCCTGGACCTTTGGTTGTGTGCCACTGAAACCAGATACATGCCCTCGGTGTCAGCAGGCAGGGCGAAGGCCACAGCGTAGTCGGAGTCATTGGGGGTCATGGCCCTGGTTGGTATGGCGATGATTTCGTCGGCGTAGGGGGCAATGGTGTTGTGGGCCTTTGCTCCCCTTACAATAATACCGTCTTCTCTTTTTTCCACAACCCGGAGGTACATGTCCAGGTCCTCCTGCTGGAAAGGCCTAAGGCTCCTATCGCCCTTGACATCGGTCTGGGCGCAATTGCCCACCAGATCATTTTCCTGAAAATACTCCAGGTATTTTAAAAAACGCTGATGATATTGGGTGCCCAGCTCATCGTCCATGCGCTTTGTGACCACCGACAGGCCGTTCATGGCGTCAATACCCATGCAGCGCTGAACGCAGCGACCCACCCGACGGCAGTACATTCGGGTCATTTTCTGCTTCTTTAAAAGATCTTCCTGGTTTTGATGAATGTGGGTATAGCGGTTAATTTTATTGCCTGTAAGGTGTGAAATCGCGGTGGTCAGCTCCTCATACTGGGGATCTCCGGCCAGATTAAAAGTTTCGCCGATGACTTTTATCCCCGGCAAAAATGCCGGGTCATCCCTGGCTACTAACTTCCCCCCCATGTATACGTTGGGGCGCAGCTTTTTCAGTCCTTCAAAATACTGTTCAAAGGTTCTCATTTCTCTACCTGCCTTTCTTTTATTTATGGTATTGTAATCCTGCAAATAAAACAAGCAAAATTTGTGCTAATCAACTAAATCAGTCAAATTTATTTTTTTCTTTGTGATCGGGCAAGATAGAGTTTAATTCAGGCGTTTTTTTTAAGCCGTATTATTTTCAGATGCCTAATTACTGTGTATAATCAAACAATGAATAGCAATATAACTATAGACGGCAGGTGATTTTCGTGGGGGATCGCAATGGAGTATTATACAGACCCGGGGAAGGTCGGGTAATGACTTTGCAACAGACCGGCAGACCAATGTTTATAAAAGAATCCACCTGATTCTGCCACCGTCAGACTTCCAGGGGCTGGAAGTTTTATCCCATGAATGAAGAGGATCTTAATAAGCTTATGTTTATTGACGGGAACTGGTACATACCATATTTATTGCCGGACAGGGGCAATTCCTGAGTATTGGGCTGTAAGCTTAAATTTGGCTATACAGCAGCTGGCTTTCGGTATTCAGAAGCGCCCGTTCAGGGCGCTTTTTTAAGTATAAGACCTTCCCCTGTCTGTTCAATCTTGTTTTCCTTTAACAGCCTGCCCACTGCTCTTTTGAAGGCTGACTTACTCATGTTCAGCTGTATTTTAATGTCCATGGGGCTGCTTTTGTCGTGCAGGGGAAGAAAGCCGCCCTTATCTTTTATTTTTTCCAGTATCTGGTGGGAGTCGCCTTCCATCTGCTGGTGGGAGAGCTTCCTGGGAGAAAGGTCCAGTTTTCCGTCTTCCCTGACCCGGGTAACCCTGGCCTCAACCACTTCGCCGGGTTTTATATCGCGGTAGCGCTCGCTTTCGGGGATAAGCGCGTAGTATTGATTATCCACGGCCACCAGTACACCCACATCTCTTTTTATGGCGTAGACCGTTCCTGTTACTTGATCATTTTTTTTGTACTGGTCTGTGGTTTTGAGGTATTTGTATATGTCGGTGGTGGCTATCAGCCTGCCGTTTTTTCCGACGATAACGGCCACCAGATAGCTTTTGCCGGTTTGCACCCGGTATTTTTGCTCACTCAAAGGTAAGAAAAGGTGAAAGTCCAGCCCCCAGTCCAGATAGGCTCCGGCCCCTGTGGTTTCCACAACCTTTAAATAAGCCAGATCGCCTACAAGGGCTGTAGGTTTTCTGACGGTGGCCGCCAGATTCTCCCCGGAGTCCCTGTAGATAAATACCTCCAGTTGATCTCCCTCTTGTACGCCCCCCGGCAGCTGGACCGCAGGAAGAAGTATATTATGCCCCGGCCTGTCATCTCCAGCGTCCAGAAATACGCCGGAATGCCTTATTTTAGCTACTCTCAGTTTTTCAAATTTTCCCAGCACAGTAAAACCACCTTGCTTCCTTAATTCCTTCTTTTCACCATGATGTCCATAATAACACATAAAAATAAATGGCAATAGCGGGGTCAGGCCAAACGGTATATGGGCAGAGGTTTTTGCCAGTGCCTGCAGGAATATATCCTTGATTGAAGAAAATAAGGGGCATTGTTTCGGTAAGATATAATCGTTAAGATATAATAAGAAAAAAGATTTATATGGGGAGGTGTCTTATGTCCCGGGTATCCTGGCTGAAAAAGGAGACTGAAACATGGGTTGGTAAAGGTTTAGTGAGCGTTGACCAGGCAGGGCGGATTATGGAATTATACCTTGAAGATAGCCGAAACAGGCTGATATCAGCCCTCCTGGTACTGGGTGCAATTCTTTTGGGGGCGGGAATAATAATGTTTTTCGCGTCCAACTGGGAATACATTCCCAAATGGGTCAGGGTCGGAATAATAATTGCGGCGATGGTTTCCTTCTATCTTTCTTCGCATCTGGCCGCCGGGGGTTACCCCAAGGTAAGCTCCGCTTTGCTGCTGCTGGGCTGCATCGCCTTTGGCAGCGGCATTTGGCTGATAGCCCAGATATTTAACATCAACTCCCACTTCCCAAACGGCATTTTGTTCTGGCTTTTAGGGGTACTGGCCGTGGCCTGGTTTTTAAAGGAACATTTGCCCCTGGCCCTGAGCTCGCTGCTGCTGGGGGCCTGGGTGGTGGTGGAAAATGATTTGTCGCCTTTTGTTTTTCTGGCGGCGCTATTTTTGTTTACGATGGTATTTTACCTGGATTATCAAATTCCTTCCCACTTTGCCCTGGCTGTCAGCCTGGCGGGAGCCGCTATCTTTATAAACAAGGAAATATATCTTATCTATGATCAGCTAATTAGTCACGGACGGGCATATAGTTCCGAAAACCTGATTCCCATAATTCCTGTGGTCAGTTTGCTTTGTGGCCAGTTGATATTTGTTATGAAGGGCCTGGCCTTCAATAGTAAAAGGAATTTTAGTTCTGTTTACAGCGTGTTTGGGCTTGTAATATCCGGAATTTCTCTTTTAATAATGTCCTTCGGAGAGTTCTCCCGCATGTTGGTAAAATTATCCAGGGACTGGACTGTCTGGCCCCTATTGGTTTTATTCGCTATCACCGTCGGGGCGGGGCTGTATCTCATCAAAGGGCAGGACAGCGACTGGAAGGAGCGTATGAAAAACAACAGCGTCTGGCTGGTTTCGGTGGCTGTGGTGTTAATGGTCTTACTGGCCTCCACGGGCAGATTTTACCCGTTGGTTGCACTAAACCTGGTCATGTTCCTGTGGGCGCTGGCGGTTATAGTTTCAGGTTACCGGTCTCAAAACACAGTCTGGTTTACCCTGGGCATTGTGGCTTTCACTGTTTTCACCATTACCGAGTACTTTAATATATTTTGGGAAATGCTGCCGAAATCACTGTTTTTCATGGTGGGCGGAGTGGTGCTGATGGTAGGCGGGGCATTGTTGGAGCGCCAGCGCAGGATATTGATCAGCTCGTGGACGTCTTTGAAGGGGGGGAGCGGCGATGAAACGCGGGCATAAACTTTTTCTGATAGTTCTGCTGCAAATAATATTTCTTTTTGGAATGATCGGGTTTAAGTATTATACTTTGCATTTTGGCGCCCAGGTACTGTTGAAAACCATGCCGGTGGACCCCTGGGATATGTTCAGGGGTGAGTATGTAAGACTTGGCTATGAGATTTCAAGTATAAAGAGTGGCAGCCTCGAGGATAATTTATTTTCCCCGGGTCGGGAAAACGATATAGAACGGGGATCTGTTAAAAACCAAACCGTTTATGTGGTATTGGAAAAAAAGGATAAATACTGGGGCGCCGTGAGCATCTGGGATAAAAAGCCCCAACTGAAGGATGGGCAGGTGCTTATAAAGGGCCGGCTGCAATACTATGACCCCGGAAGGGCTGAATACCGGTTGACATACGGAATAGAGTCTTATTATGTTCCGGAAGGGGAGGGTAAAAAACTGGAGAGGCAGAGAAGCCTGGATGTGCTGGTTAGGATAGACGGGTTTGGGAATGCGGTAATTGATAGGGTTGACACTGAATAGCTTAATCGTTAGCTCTCAAATTGGTATAAAAGGGGCCACGATTAAATTCGTAAGCCCCTGCCTTTGCCGAAGGATTAAGTTGTTGCGGCTGTTAACATCAGTCCCGGCCCCGGGACTGCCTTTTTTTCCATATCCGGTAGGTGATATAACCGGCCACGGCAAACAAAGGGGTGTAGGGAAGCAGTATTATCGTTAAAACTATCAGTTCCTCCACAAGGTTGGCCGCCCCGTTGGTTCCCATCAGCCACGCGGCTTTTATCCGCTGTCCGAAGGGTTCTTTCAGTGTTTCCCCGGTGTAAATGGTCTTGGGGTCCTTTAGATCAATATTGACTGTGGAATAATCGGTGAGATTATCTAAAACTTTTAGCCGGGCCTGGAGGGACTCAATCTGCCCCCTAACGCGGGCCAGCTCGTTTTCAATTTCCAGCAGTTCTTTTAAGGTTCCAGCCCTGTTGAGAAGGTCCAAAATTCTTTTTTCCTGTTTTTCCAGGGTAGCCTTGCGGGCTGCGGCGTCATAGTATTCTTCCGTGACGTCTTTACCGGTAATATTCTTTCTTTCCACATTTCCCAGGGCCTCAAGGCCGGTTATAAAATCATCCAACTTTCCATCGGGTACCCTCAGAGTCATTTTGCCTTGAACGCGACCGTTTTCCTGCCATACTCCGGAACTTTGTATATAGCCGCCAAAATCACCGGTCATCTGCTGTATCCGAATGTCAGCCTCCTTAACATTTTGTACCGCTATTAACAGGGAGGCATTTCTGGTAACCTTCCTTTTTACACCGGATTCAGCCGCATTTCCCCCATCGGAAGCCGGGGAAATATTCGGACTGGTAGGTTTGATCTGTTCGGTGGTGGCTGCAATCTGATCCGAGGATTTACCCGTATTTGTGGCAGACTGTCTTGACGCTGCGCCATCGGACTTTTGGACGCCTCCGCAACCTGCCGGCAGTAACATCAGAACAATAGCCAAAATTATAACAGCAATTTTCCTCATAATATCACCCTTTATATGGTTTGTTAGCAGCTTCTTAATCATTGGACGAATAGTTTCGGAAAGAAGTTCCAAATCCGGAGATAAAAAATACAGGGGGCATAGACCTGTGGTCGGTGCCCCCTGTATTTTAATTTTTACTTAAAACCCTTCCTCCAATATGTCCAGGGCGGAGGTGTCGCAATCCTTGATTACTTCGGCGATATTGAATATCTCGGGTACTAAGTTTCTGATGTAGAACTTGACGGTCTGCACCTTGGCCTGATAGAAAGTGTAGTCGTAGTGGTCAGATCCCAGTTCATTCATCTTCCTGACGGCTATTGCGGCTTGTTCCATCAGCAGGGATCCTGCCCAGAGCATGGAGGTGGCGTGAAGCACCCTGGTGGAGTATAGGGGTACTAATTTAATGTTTTCGGTGAAGGATTTTTGCAGGAAGCCGGCTATACCCATAAACGAGGCAATGGCCTTGCTCATTATTTCATATTCCCGGCTAAATCCGTCAAGGTCCTTGTTTGCTTCTATGGAAGCGGTTACCCCGGAAAGCCAGCCCATGAAAACTTTGCCGCCTGCCATGGTAAACTTTCTGCCAACCAGGTCCAGGGACTGAATAAAGTTGGTGCCTTCCCAGATGGACAGTATTTTGCTGTCTCTGGCGCACTGGGCCACCGGGTATTCTTCGGTGTAGCCATAGCCGCCGTGGACCTGCATGGCTTCCTTGGTGGTAAGCCAGACCATATCCGAGATATATGCCTTGATAAGGGGGCTGTTAACCTCGACCATTCCCTGGGCTGATTTCCTTTCCTCGGGGTCGCTGCTGTAACTGGCCAGGTCAATGTAGTAAGCGTTTTTGGTGATCATGGCCCTGCAGGCCTCGGCCAGGGATTTCTGGTACATTAACATCCTTCTGACGTCTTCGTGCTGAATAATAGTAACCCTTCCACCCTTGTGGTTGGATATGGCTTTTCCCTGAAGGCGTTCCTTGGCGTATTGCACGGAATAATTGTAGGCTGCCTGCATTATGGCCATGGCGGTCAGCCCTGTGCCAAGTCTGGCTCCGTTCATCATTACAAACATTTGGGCCATACCTTGGGCTGTGCCTTTTTCGTCCGGGGGGTTGCCCAGCAGTATGCCCCGGCAACCGTCATTCTCTCCGAAACTGAGCATGGCGGTGGCGGAACCCCGGATGCCCATTTTGTGTTCGATGGCAACGGTGGAGACGTCGTTGGGATCTCCCAGGCTACTGTCCTCGTTAACCCATACCTTGGGCACTATGAAAAGGGAAATGCCTTTGGTGCCGGGGGCTGCCCCTTCGCACTTGGCCAGCAGCAGGTGAATGATGTTCTCGGTCAGGTCATGATCACCGGCGGTGATGAAGCACTTGGTACCCTTTATTTTGTAAACCCTGGGATCGTCGGTGGCGTACGCCTTAGTGGTTATATCTCCGACATCGGACCCGCAGCAGGGCTCGGTGAGGCACATGGTGCCGGCCCAATCGCCACTGTACATGCTGGGGAGGAATCTCTCCTTGTCCTGTTCGGTGCCGAAGCTTTCAATCAGCCGGCTGGCGCCGCCCACCAATCCCAGGTATGGATGAAAGGCAGGGTTGGCCGCCTGCATGAATTCTTCTATTATAATATGAAGTGTTGTGGGGAGTTTTCCTTCTTCATTGGGGTCGTAAGCGGAATTACCGTAACCATTCTCCTGGAGAAACTTGTAAAGCTTGTGGAATGACGGGGGTACGGTAACCTTTCCGTCTGCAAATTTGGCCCCTATTCTGTCACCTTCTTCATTGGTGGGCGCCACAACCTCTTTGGCCACCTTCAGTCCTTGATCCAGGATCATGTCCACATCGTCTATGCTGTAACTCTCTTTAAAGGCGTCAAAGTTTAATACTTTCTCGGTATTCAGCCATTCCTTTACGATAAACTTATGTTCCCTGTTTGAATAAATAAAATTGCCAGCCATAATCAACTCTCCTTACGTAATCTTTTTTTAATTCCAGAGTTAAATTCCTTAATTTCCCCCCCCGATACAATTACTGTTCTAAACTATATACAGCTTGCAATCTACATGCCAATTCCCTTAAAGTGAATGGTTATTCATCCGAACCCTCTAAAGATAACCTTTCGGAAGTTATTAGCAGCATTTAGCAATGAATAATTAATGCTTTATGTAATGTCATATATAAAACATCTTGTTTTATATATGAACGCTTGCAATTTATAATGAGATTCCGGGGCAGGTGCCTTTGAGAGATAACCGTGTCTTGTTCCGGTCTCACGCAGTGGTGGCTGGGGGGACAGCAGGTCTGTATCCTTTTCATTTTTAACATGCTAAAAAAACAAGCATAAAACGTACCAGACTGCCGTTTGTGTAAAGGGATTTTTATGCGGAGCTTTTTAAAGAATTGAAAGTGCTTTTTGACAGTGAGAATTTCAGGGTTTTATTATGAGCCAATACTGTTAAGACAACCCAAATAAAGCCGCTGTTCGATGCGATACGCAAGCTTAGAGGGTGTATCGAAAAAAAGAGGGGGAGGGTTGTGCCCCCCGCCGTTTATGTATCAAGTAATTTTTATGACTTCAGATGTTTTTCCGCCTCCGAAGGTGTTGCCAGAGGATATATTTCGAAACTTACGGGTACAATGTTAAGCCATTGGGTCAGCAGATTATGTAGTTCATCATTTGAAAATACATCTAAAATTATGACCGATCCCCGGCCCACCCGGGGATAAAAACAAATCAATTTGTTGTCTGACTTTAGATTCTCAGTCCAAGATCTGAATTCTAACCTTGCATTCTTTACCTCTTCAGGTTTGGAAGGAAGTGGAGTACTTATCACTAAATATAGCATGTATCAAACACCTCCCAAAATAAATCTAATACCTCGTAAGTCAACTATTTTCCAAAAGGATGTAAATTCCCTCACCAACATAAACCCACCAATACTATTCACATTGCTTCAGGTAAATTATAAGCTAAGGACAGGGTATTGTAAATGGCACCTTTTAATCTCCGAGCAGAATAGACGGTTGCAATGGAACCGCTAAAGTTACAATTTTTTGATTTCCATGATTACCCTCTGTCCACTGCTGTTTTCAGTGTAGGCGAACTGAATAGGGTCATCCGTTTTCAGTTGGTATTTTTCAAATTCACTTTTTACCTTATCACCCAGCATGAAGGATCTGGCAGCCATGCTTTCTGGTACTCCGCTTATTTTTACTTCTATGAAGTTGTTATCGATTTGTCCCACGTAACGTCCCGAGTCCCTTTTAAGATCAGGCTTGGCGGGGGTCTCCCCAGTCAAGCCCGGGTTCTGCCCCTGGGCTGCGTCACCCGAGGCCTTTGGGTCTTTATTTAAACTTTTATCGGCATTTTGAGCGGTGTCAGGTTTTGGAGCTTTCTGGTCAGTGCCCTCATTCTTTGCCTTTGAGAATGAGCAGCCCGCAATAATAGTGGTGGCCAGTAAAATAATGATCCCCATAATAGCAGCTTTTTTCATATTGTAATACCTCCGATAATTAGGGATTGTCTAACTTAAAGACGTTACAGTGGCTTTATTTGTTCCGTAAAACAAGTAAATTGTTCAATGAATAAAGAAAGGTAAAGAATAGAATTGGTACAGGGTGCCAAGGCTGTTAAAGCTGGCCGAGTTGACAATAGAGTAATTATTGCTGACTGCCACCTGACCGGTGGCCAATTGTCCACAGGGGGATTTTACATGATATAATATAGCTGATTGTATATAGAATAGATAGTAATGTCAACTTGCATACACGGAGATGAGTGTTAATGGTAAGCATTGTAAAAATATTGGATTCAACCCCTCCCTTAACCATTGGGGCTCGACAAACCCTAGGGGAATTGCTACTTTTGTGGCAGAGATTTCCTGTTGGCCTTGTGGGGGTGCTTGATCAGTCGGGTATACTGGAAGGTGTGCTGGGTAAAGACATACCTTTTTCCCAATGTGAAGAAATAACCCTCTCCACCCCGGTAAAAAAAATAATGAGCATGGAGTTCAGCAGGGTGACACCGGATACTCCACTGGAATACGCATGGGATTTACCCGGTCAGGCTGTGGCGGTTTTTGGTGGGGCGGAGGAACTAGTTGGCCTGTTTACCAAATCCGACCTGGCCATCCATCTGCTCAATCATACCAAAACAATAAACCAGGAAATGGACGCTGTTCTAAATGCTGCTCAAACCGGTATAATTGCTGTTAATAAGGAAGGAATCATCACCACCTTTAACCCGGCAGCCGAGAGGATAACCAGGAGAACCCGTGAGGAAGCGGTGGGAAAGCATCTTGCCGATGCTATTATTCCCACCGGGCTTACCGAGGTGCTGAAGACCGGGGAAAAACAGTTCGACAAGCGGCTTCCTGTGACATATTCCAGGGGCACCAGGGTATATGTCACAAACCGCAGCCCCATCATCGAGGGAGGCAAGGTGGTGGGGGCAGTTGGTATATTCCAGGATATATCGGAATTTGAATTTATCTCCCAGGAGCTTAACACAGTAAAGGAGCTGAATAAGGAACTCACAACCCTGATTGAGTCTTCTTATGATGGGATTCTGATTACCGACTGCGAGGGCGTGGTGCGCCAGGTAAACCTGGCCTACAAGCGAATGACCGGCCTGGAGCCGTCTTCCATAGCTGGCCGTCCCTTCCAGGAACTGGTTTCCAAGGGACTGTATAATTCTTCAATCGTGGCCTCAGTTCTCAAAAAAAAGAAATCCGTTACCCAAATACAGGTTTCTCCCCTGGGCAACCGCCTGCTAATCACAGCAAACCCGGTTTTGAGTGAGAAAAAGGAAATAATAAAAGTGGTAATCAATGTTCGTGATCTCACTGAAATGGATAAATTGAGGCAGGAACTGCAGGATAGCAAAAGCCTAAACAGAAAGTACCAGGCTGAGTTAAGCACCCTGCATGGTCAAAAGGACCAGGAAAACCAGTTTATCACCAGCAAAACACCGGAAATGCAGCAGGTCTATGATCTGTGCGCCAGGGTGGCCCAGGTGGATTCCACCGTTCTATTGCTGGGAGAGTCCGGTGTGGGCAAGGAAGTGGTGGCCAGGATAATTCACAACTCCAGCAACCACAAGTCCGGATCTTTTATAAAGATTAACTGTGGCGCTATACCCGAGACTCTTTTGGAATCGGAGCTCTTTGGCTATGATAAGGGAGCCTTTACCGGCGCCGGAAAAGAGGGAAAGGCCGGTTTGTTCGAATTGGCCCATAACGGCACCATTCTGCTGGATGAGGTGGGTGAGCTGCCCCTGGCTCTCCAGGTAAAACTCCTAAGGGTGCTGCAGGACAAAGAGTTAACCAGAATAGGGGCGACCTCTACGAAAAAAATAAATGTACGGGTATTGGCGGCCACCAACCGGGATCTGGAGCAGATGGTACGCCAGGGGAGTTTTCGTGAAGACCTTTTCTTCAGATTGAATGTTGTTCCCTTGTATATACCGCCGCTGCGTAACCGCAAGACCGATCTGATTTCCTTTCTGGAGCTTTTTACCGAAAAATTTCACCGAAAATATAACATCAAGAAGAAATTCGACCCTGAGGTAATTGGTATGTTTATGGATTACGATTGGCCAGGTAATATCAGGGAACTGGAAAATATGGTGGAAAGACTTATGGTAACCAGTTCCGGGCCGGTGATAACTCCCGCCTGCCTTCCGGGTTCTCTGGTAAACAAGGTTCGATCGGCGGAAACCTTTATAAATATCGGTGGATTGCTTCCTCTCAGGGACGCGGTGCTGGAGTTGGAAAATCAGCTTATTTGCCGGGCCATGGATCAATACGGCAGTACCTACAAGGCGGCTAAAGTGCTGGGAGTCAATCAGTCAACCATTGTTCGAAAGCTTACCCGGGTAAAGGAGAAACAAGAAACAGGCCGGGGATAGCATGCGAAAGTATCTATCCCCGGCAAGCCACTGTTTATCAATAGCTAACTGAATATATTCACATTGGACGCCTTTACCTTACGCCATAATGTTGTTCTGCTGGTGCCTAAAATTTTGGATATTTCTTTAATACTGGCCCCTGTGGACAAAAGGTGTTCAATTATATCCTTTTCCATGTCATCCATTTTTCCAATCCGAAGGTTAATAGTATTAGCTTCACCGGTTCCGGTATTTATATTGCTTACTTTCCCTTCAATTAGCTTTGAGATTAACTCACTGTTATTCTGGTTTTCTTCAATTAAAAGCACATATTTTTGTATGATATTTTGTAATTCCCTTACGTTACCTGGCCAGTCGTATTTTTTTAGTTTTTGCATGTCTGTGGCGGTCAAGGGCCGTATGGACTTTTTTTCCTCTGAACTTAATATACACAGAAAATGGCTTGCCAGTAATTCAATGTCATCTTTCCTGGAGCGCAGGGGAGGGAGGTCTAGATTTAATACTTCCAGGCGATGATATAAGTCCCTCCTGAATTTACCTTCTTTCACGGCAACACTTATATCAAAGTTGGTTGCTGCAATTATTCTTACATCTATTGGAATGAACCTGTCGCTGCCAATCCTCATGATCTCCCGTTCCTGTAGAACCCTTAATAGACGGGCCTGGACATGCAGGGACATCTCACCTATCTCATCCAGAAAAATAGTTCCGTTGTGAGCAATTTCAAAAAGACCGCTTTTACCGCCCTTTTTGGCGCCGGTGAAGGCCCCTTCCTCATATCCGAATAATTCGCTTTCCAGAAGGTTTTCGGGCAATGCTGCGCAATTCACAGCAACAAAGGGGCCATTGCGCCTTTCACTCTCATTATGGATGCTCTGGGCAAACAACTCTTTTCCGGTGCCGCTTTCCCCGCATATAAGCACAGTGGCGTTGGCCACGGCGAATTTTTTTGCCCTTATAATGCATTCCTTCAGTAAAACTGATTCTCCAATAAGATTATTAAAGGTATGCTTTGCCACAAGACCTTTTTTGAACAGCTGACGGCGCAGGTGCTCTTCCAGTACCTGAATTCTATCAGCGCTTTGTAGGGTGATTACCGATCCAACTTCTTTGTTTTTAACATTGATGGGCATGCAGTTAACCCAGAATTGTTTTCTGCCAACCTCCTTAAAAGTTTCCGTCATTTGCCTGTTTTTGAACAGGGGGCCCAATGAGGAAGATTCACGAAGATCATTGATATGCTGGCCTAAAATTGGCCGGGCATCCATAGCCAAAAGCTTTTCTGCCGATGGATTCATAAAGGATAGACGGTTTTTTTCATCCAGAATTAAAATGCCGTCGCTGGTTAATTCAAGTATTGAGCGAAATCTCTCGGACCGCTGCTGATCCTTCTGAATACCCTGAACCAGTTCCAGCGCCCTCGTTATTGAGCCATAAATTGCATCATAGCCTGATGTTACCAGTACTGCATTTATCCCGGATTCTTTAGCCATTTCATAGATGCATAGTCCTGTGCTTACCACCACATCATATTTTAATTCCAGTATCTGTGCCACCTGTTTTTCCATTTCATCCAAATTGTGGTACGGGTAACAATTTACATCTATATTAAGTATATTAACAATGGTCTGGAAATCATGAGTGAAGTCGTGAACGCCATGACCAAGATAGGCAACCCTTTTACCCAGTGTTTTAGCTGAATTAAGGGCCTGAAGTATGTCAAAGGAGGTAACCTCAATATTGACCACCGGTAAGGAGACTGCATTAACGATCATTTTTCCGGTTACACCCCGGCCTATTATAACATCCACACCTTCCCGCTCAAGCTGAAAGGCCATTGAAACACCTTTTTCCAGTACTCCCTCCTTTGATACCAGATTTAAATTCATTTCACCGGCAAGTTTTAGCATTAATGTTGATAACTCCGGGTATGTAGAAACCACCCCTATCTTGACGTCAGTCATCATAGTAACAGGCCTCCTTAGACTATGGCTGTATGCCAGCCGTCAGCTCTCGGTTGTTTTTTGAAAAAAATACCCATGTATACTCTACAAGGGTATTTGAAATAAAAAGTAGTGGGGGGAAGTTTGTTTGAAAATATCTGTAATCTCCTAGAGATTTATATTTGAATGCTTTCTCCAGGGACGGGAGACTTGTTTGTTCTCCAGTAAATCCAGGGCGTCACAGATATACTTTCTGGTTTCATTCGGCATGATCACGTCGTCAATATAACCGCGCTCGGCAGCGTTGTAGGGGTTTTCGTAAAGATCCCTGTATTCTTTAATCCTGCCATCCCGGGTTTCCTTGGGGTTCTCCGAGTTTTTGATTTCCTTGGCAAAAATTACGCTGGCTGCCGTTTCCGCCCCCACAATTGTGACGGTAGCCTGGGGCCAGGCAAATACCAGGTCGGCTCCGGTATCTTTGCAGCACATGCCGAGATATGCTCCGGCAAAGGACTTGCGGACAATGACAGTGACTTTGGGCACCGTGGCGTTAATGTAGGAAAACAGAAGTTTGGCGCCGTGTCTTAAAATACCTTTCCACTCTTCATCCGGTCCAATCATGAAGGCCGGTGTATCGTGGATGTTTACCAGAGGAATGTTGAAGGCGTCGCAGAAACGAATAAATCTGGCAGCTTTATCAGCTGCGTTGCAGTCAATTACGCCGCCCTTCCAGTCCGGCTGACTGGCGATGATCCCGGTGCTGCGACCATTGAACCGGGCAAAGCCCACAATGATGTTTGGGGCGAAAGCGGCCATTATTTCAAAGAAATAGCCATCATCCACTATTTGTTTGATGATTCCGTGCATGTCAAAGGCAAAGTAGCTTTTTTCCGGCAGAAAATCATCCAAAGCTGGAGCCAGCCGCTGAGGACTGTCACTGGCAGCAGCCCGTCCCATCTTTTCCCGGTTGTTTTGCGGCAGGAAGCTCAAGAGTTCCCTGGCCTTGTCAATGCAGTCTTTGTCATCCTCCGCCACCAGATGGGTGCATCCTGATTTAACGGCATGGGCCGTAACCCCGCATAAAGTTTCCAGGTCTATCTTCTGTCCCAACTGGGCTTCCACAAAGGCCGGCCCCGCTATGCCCATAAAACCGGTTTTGCGGCACTGAATAACAAAATCCTGCATGACCGGGTGGTAGGCCTGGCCACCCAGGCAAGGCCCCATTAAAAGAGATATCTGCGGAATAATGCCTGAGGCCAGATCCTGGGCGCGGAACAGCCACGCGTAAGCCTCCAGTGTGTCAATTCCCTCCTGAAGCCTGGCACCCCCCGAGTCATTCATGCCGATAAAGGGCACACCCATTTCAACGGCCATGTCAATGGCCTGGGCGAACTTTTTGCCGTGCAGCTCACCAAAGGTCCCGGCCATTGCTGTATAGTCCTCGGCGGCTGCCATTACCACTCTGCCGTTGACCTTACCGTAGCCCACCACAACGCCCTCGGCTGGGATTTCTTTGCTGGCCATTCCGAAAGCGGTTTGCCGGTGCTTGATAAACATTCCAATTTCGGTGAAAGTCCCGTCGTCAAAAAGGTAGTCAATGCGTTCTCTGGCTGTCCACTTGCCGCTTTTATGCTGATTCTCAACAGCTTTGGGACCGCCCATCTGTCTGATTTTTTCTTTTCTGGCGGCCAGTTCTTCATATAAATGCTTATGCATAAACAATGTCCCCCTTTATTTTTATTTATAAATTAGCGGTTGGCTTTACGATAGCCAAGAGCGTCATTGGAAATAATTATTTTTTGTACATTGCTGGTGCCTTCAACAATCTGGTAGGACTTGGCGTCTCTGTAGTAGCGGGCAATGGGGTACTCTTCGGAATAACCGTATGATCCGTATATCTTCATGGCTATGTCGGCGCACTTGTTGACGGCTTCCCCTGCAGCGTATTTGGCTATGGAAATCTCCCGTGTGCAAACCCCTTTTTCCCTGAGGAAGGCGGCGCGGTAAACCAGGAGTCTGACTGACTCGATTTCAACAACCATCTGGGCCACCATGTCCTGTATCATCTGGAATTTGCCGATGGGCTGGCCAAATTGCTGGCGCTCATTGCAGTAGGTAATAACCGCATCCAGGCAGGCCTGGGCAACGCCAAGCGCCCCCGACATGCATCCGATACGGGTATCGTCCAGCTGGGACATGCAGATTTTAAACCCGTCTCCTTCTTTTCCAATCAGGTTTGATGCGGGAACAACGCAATTCTCAAAGGTGATGGAACCAACCGGAGCCGACCAGGTGCCCAGTTTTTCTGTGATGGGCTCCACGGTTATGCCGGGGGTGTTCATTTCAACAATAAACGCCGAAATGCCCTTTGACTTCATAGACGGGTCGGTATATGCATAAACCAGGGCGATGTCGGCCACCGGGGCGTTGGAAATCCACATCTTGCTGCCGCTTATAATGTAGTTATCCCCATCCCGGACAGCCTTTGATTTCATTGATGCCACGTCTGATCCCGTGTCCGGCTCCGTGATCGCAAAGCAGCCCAGAATACGCGCATCCACAAGGCCGGGAATGTATTTTTGCTTTAATTCCTCAGTGCCAAATTTGAGGAGGGTCAGGGCCGGGCCGTTCATGTTCATGTTGAAAGGGAGGCGCATGGAGCTGTGTACCCTGGCAATTTCTTCTGCAATAATTACGTTGGCCAGAAAGCCCATGTTATTTCCACCGTATTCTTCCGGAATGACAGTGCCGAAGAAGCCCAGATCGGCCATCTTATTTACTAAATCCCTCCTGAAGCGATGGGCCTTGTCGTCTAAGTCCACTGTGGGCAATATTTCCTTTACCGCAAAGTCCCGGGCCACTTTTCTAATGTCCAGTAACTCTTCACTCAAATCGAAATTCATTTTAATATCTCTCCAATCTATATTTTTGAATAAAATTTAGCAAGAATCATGCCTAACCAGTGGCCGGGAAAGGATAGGTAACTTTGCTTTCTCTATTTTCCAGTTGAAATAAACTTTTTTACGGTATAAATTTAGTTTAATATAAGAACATGCCTGCAAAAAATGAAGGGGACAGGCATAAAAAGATAACAGCGGCCGGCTTATTAGCAATGCAAAAGAGCATTATTAATGCAAGAGAGCATTGGTCAATTATACTTTAAAATTAGAAGATTACAACAAAGCTGAAAATTTTCGATGCAATGCCGCATTGCTTTAATTTTCCGGGAAGATTAGTACTCATAATGGCTTTTTCCTGTTTCAAACGCCAAAAGGGCGTTTTCTATTTTTCTGCCGATTGTTTTGTTGGCCGTCAGGGAACTTTTTAACTGCCCGGTTCCATTTCGAAATATTGATGTTTCATAATTGCCGTCAGAATTGCAAGGGTGGGTCTTTTTATGCCTATATTCAGTCTTTTCAACAGTGGCACGATCATTGCTATAAAGAAGTGTGTAGGTCTTTAAGAATCATTTGAGTTCAATGTTAAACAATAATAATTTAATGGAGTATAAAGGAGGAGAGTCTATAGTGGCAGAATTTGGATATGACATAAGGGATTTAAAATTTATTTTGAATGAATGGCTGGACATGGGAGAGGTATTTGGTCTTGACAAATTCAAGGATAACTATGATCTGGGGGATATCGACTTTATACTGGATGAAGCTTATAAGCTGGCTAAAGAGGTAGTTGCTCCCATCAACAAAGAAGGTGATGAGATTGGTGTTAGATATGAAAATGGCGTAGTCAAGGTTCCTCCGGAATACGTTAAAGCTTTTAAATTTTTACAGGAAAACGGATGGGGATCTGCCAATGAATCACTGGGATCCGAAACTATTATGCCCCTTACTCTATACAGGTCGTATAACGAGATGCTCATGGCCGCTTCCCCGGCACTGATGTCCTACGTCAAGCTAACCACGGGAGCGGCAAACCTTATTCACCGTTTCGGAACTGATAAAGACCGGGGGCTGTTTCTTGAAAATATGCTAAATGGTAAGTGGAGCGGAACAATGGGCATAACTGAGCCCAACGCCGGGTCTGACGTGGGGGATGCCACCACCAGGGCATATTCCACTGAAGACCCCGGCATTTATAAAATTAAGGGCACTAAAATGTTTATCACCGGCGGTGAGGTGGATCTTTCCGAGAATATAATTCATATGGTGCTGGCCCGGCCAGAAGGTGGCGCTCCAGGGTCCAAGGGTCTGGGATTATATATAGTGCCCAAGATTTGGGTTAATGATGACGGTACTTTAGGGGATAACAATGATGTTTTTTGTATGGGCGTTGAGCATAAAATGGGTCTCAGGGCTTCATCCACAGCCATGTTGAGTTTTGGTGAGAACGACAATTGCCGAGGCATTCTGGTTGGAAACCCGCCGGACGGTGAAGGGGCTTCCAACGGCCTGGCCATGATGTTCCACATGATGAATGAATCCCGCATAGGTACCGGTCATAATGCCCTGGCCCAGTCGGCCGCCGCCTATTATTACGCTTCCCGCTTCGCCACCGAGCGTATTCAGGGGCGTCCCTTCACCAACCCCAAAGTGGGGCGGGTGCCTATCGTTCAGCACGAAGACATAAAGAGAATGCTTATGGAGATGAAATCCCAGGTGGAAGCAATCAGAGCAATGATAATGAGGGGCTTCTACTACCTGGATATAGCCGAACATAGTGGCGATAAGGTAAAGGCTAAAAGGTATCAGGAATTTGCCGAGATATTGACCCCTTTAATTAAGACCTACTCCGCAGAGACAGCCTGGCATACTGTGGGACTGGCCATACAGGTTTACGGCGGTGTTGGCTACACCGAAGAATACCCGGTCTCCCAATATGCCCGGGATGTAAAGATACTTTCCATTTGGGAAGGTACGTCATTTATCCACGCCATGGACCTGGTGGGCCGCAAGATGAGGATGAAAGGTGGCGCCGCCTTTGCCAGCTGGCTGGATGAAAGGAAAGAGTTTATCAATAAGAATAGAGATGCCGGGGGCTTCGGCAAAGAAATGAAGAATCTTGAAAAGGCCTACAATTGTGTGGCCGGGATCAGGGATCTGTACGCCCAGTTCTATGGCAACATGGCCGAAAAGGGTCAGTTGATACCCCTTAATGCACTACGGGTGCTTACCTGCAGCGCGCAGCTTTTTGCCGCGGAGTCCATTATGGACCAGGCCTTACTGGCCAGTAAGAAAATAGCCGAATTGGGCACGGGCCACCACGATTACAGCTTCTACGCCGGAAAAGTGGCAACGGCCAGGTATTTTGTAAATAATATTTTGCCTAATGTTTATATGCTGGCGGAATTGATTGAAAACGCCGATAAATCAGCTCTGGAGTGTCCTGAAGAGGCGTTGGTGATAGGTTAGGGGATTTTAAACTGGAATGGAGGTCATCGAAATGAGAGAAGTGTATTTAGTAGAGGGAGTTCGCACGCCAATAGCAAAGGCAGGTAAAAAATCCTGGTTTGCCAATATCAGGGCCGATGAGCTGGCAGCTCTGGTAATAAATGAGGTGCTTAGACGGGCAGGCATTACCGGAGAAAAAAGAGAACAGGTAGATGATGTTATTCTGGGCGGCACCGCGCTGATCAATGATATGGCGGGCAATATTGGCCGCTATGCAACCATCATGGCCGGTATGCCCTACAGTGTTCCGGGAACTACGGTGGACCGCCTCTGCTCGTCAGGCCTGCAGTCCATTGCAAATGCCGTTGCCACCATTAACATGGGCTGGGCCGACATGATTATCGCCGGTGGAGTTCAGCACATGACACATGTTCCCATGGGCACCGGTTCTGATCACAACCCCAGGCTTGGGGAATTCTGCGACCCCAAAATGGTTGCCATGGGGTATACCGCCGAGATGGTGGCCAGAAGGTTTAATGTCAGCAGGGAAAAGCAGGATCAGTTTGCCGTTGAAAGCCACGCCAAGGCACATAAGGCCACGGTCGAGGGTTTGTTCAAAGAAGAAATACTACCTGTTGAGGCAGATGTTCCCACCGATGACGGCACAGAAAGAATGCTGGTGGACAGGGACCAGGGGATCAGGCCGGGAACCACCCTGGAATCGCTGGCCAAGTTAAAGCCGGTATTTTTGACCGATGACCAGGCCACGGTGACCGCAGGCAATTCCAGTCAGACCAATGACGCCGCTGCAGCGGTGTTGGTGGTGAGTAAGGATAAAATGGCAGAACTGGGATTAAAGCCCAAAATGAGGCTGGTGACCTATGCAGTGGTGGGCGTGGACCCCGCCATAATGGGGATTGGCCCGGCGGTAGCCATTCCCAAGGCATTGAAGCAGGCCGGCATGACCATTGACCAGATTGACCTGTGGGAAATTAACGAGGCCTTTGCCTCACAGGCACTTTACTGCGTCGAGCAGCTTGGTATACGTAATCACCCACTTCTTAACCCCAGGGGCAGCGGAATTGCCCTGGGACATCCCCTGGGCTGCACAGGCGCCCGCATAGCCACCAGCATAATGCACGAGATGCCATACTATGGCGCCAAATATGCTGTTGAGAGCATGTGCATAGGCCACGGGCAGGGAGCGGCGGCAATCTGGGAATGGGTTGGCTGAAAACATGAGAATTTTGACCAAAACCGATAGAAGGGTATAGCTGGTATATAAGTTCAGTGAAATAATGATAATTTATTAAAGAGGAGTGTTTGCATTGACGATTTCGGATATCAAAAACATTTGTGTTGTGGGCGCCGGCAATATGGGTCACCAGATAGCTGTATCGGCGGCCCTGGCCGGGTTTAAGGTGACATGCACAGACATAAACAAGGAAATATTGCAAAAGGCTGAGCTGTTTGCAGACTCTTATCTACCCCAGCGGGTGGCCAAGGGAAAGCTGACTGAAGACGCGGCCAAGGCTACCCGGGCCAGATTATCCTTTACCGGTGATTTGAACGAAGCGGCAAAGGATGCCGATCTGGTTATCGAGGCAGCCATTGAAAAGCTGGATCTTAAATTGAATTTATTTGCTCAACTGGATAAAATCTGCCCTCCCCATGCCATATTAGCCACCAACAGCTCCTATATTGTAAGTTCCAAAATAGCCGTAGCCACAAACCGCCCGGAAAAAGTCTGTAATATGCATTTCTTTAACCCGGCGCTGGTGATGAAGTTGGTGGAAGTGGTAAAAGGGGCCCATGTATCGGAAGATACTGCCGATACAGTGATGGAAGTGTGCAAAAAGATGGGCAAGATTCCGGTTCTTTTGAAAAAAGAGATTTATGGATTCCTGGTTAACCGTATAGTTGCCGCCACTAAAAACGAAGCCCTTTATATTCATGATATGGGAGTAGCTTCCATTGAGGATATTGACACGGCAGTTGTTCACGCCCTGGGGTATCCCATGGGGCCCTTCAGGCTGATGGATCTTACCGGAATTGACCTCTCTTACTATATCGGTATGGAGAGATTCCAAGAGACCGGTGACCCCAAGTATAAGCCGTCACCTTTAGTGGTGGAGAAGTTCATCAAGAAAGAATGGGGGCAAAAAACCGGAAAGGGATTTTACGACTACTCCAAATAGGGTTCGTAAGCTAAATATTCGCAGTAGAGTATCAGGGAGGTTTTATGGTGAGGGAAGAAGTTTTTATTGTAAGCGCGGTTCGCACAGCTATAGGCCGCTACGGCGGCAGTCTCCGGTTGTTGACCACCGGGGAAATAGCAACATTTTCCATAATAGAGGCCATGAAAAGGGCCAAAATTAATCCTGATCAGGTGGATGAAGTGATCATGGGTGAGGTACGGCAGAGTACCGAGTCGGCCAATGCGGCAAGGGTTGCGGCCTTAAGGGCGGGGATACCCGATTATGTTCCGGCCTATACCATCAACCGGCTGTGCGCCTCGTCCATGGAGGCCATGTACAGCGGCCACCTCCGTGTTTCAACCGGAGAGGCCAATATTATTATAGCAGGCGGGGTAGAAAACCTGAGCAGGTCTCCCCATTACCTGCGCAATATCAGGTGGGGCGACGGCGGCGTTGCCCAACTGGTGGACTCCAATGTGGAAGGGGCCACAGCCGCCCAGCCCACTGAGATTTACGGCACCAACCTGGGAATGGGGATGACGGCTGAAAATGTGGCGGGAAAATACAATATTTCCCGGGAAGACCAGGATGAATTCTCGGTGCGCAGCCATCAACTTGCCTCCAGGGCCATCAGCGAGGGCAAGTTTAAGGAAGAGATTGTCCCGGTTGAAGTGAAATTCAAGAAAAAGGTCAGCATGTTTGACACCGACGAGCATGTTCGCCCGGATACCACCCTGGAAGGTCTGGCAAAATTGAAGCCTGCCTTTAAGACCGGCGGCACTGTGACGGCGGGTAATTCCTGCGGCAGGAATGACGGTTCGGCAGCCTTGGTGTTGGCCTCGGGCAAGGCAGTGGAGGAGCTTGGCTTAACTCCCCTGGCCAGGGTGCTGGGCTATAGTGCCGTAGGTGTTGATCCCCGGTACATGGGGATTGGCCCCATACCAGCCGTAAGAAAAGTTTTGGATAAGTTAAATATGAAGCTTGAAGACATTGACCTGATTGAACTTAATGAAGCTTTTGCGTCACAGTCCCTGGCTTGCGTCAGAGAGCTGGGTCTTAATATCGACATCACCAACGTCAACGGAGGGGCCATTGCACTGGGTCACCCCTTGGGTGCCACAGGTTGCAGGCTGGTGGTTTCACTGCTGCATGAAATGAAGAGGCGTAATTCAAAACTGGGCCTGGCTACCCTTTGCGTGGGCGGTGGGCAGGGAATGGCCACAGTTATAGAAAGTATTTAATAACTAATGAAAGTTGGTGTTTACTTGGATTACCAAAATGTATTGCTTCAAAAAGAAGAGAATATTGCCCTGTTAACAATAAACCGGCCTGAAGTTCGCAATGCCCTGGATCCCAGGACATGGGCCGAGATCAGGGCAGCCATAAGGGAATGCCGCTTTGATAAGGAAGTGCGTGTGGTTATCATAACCGGTGCAGGCGGTAAGGCCTTTGCCTCGGGTGCGGACATCAAATCACTGAGGGAGCGTGAAACCCTGGAAGTACTTAAAGGTGAGGCCCAGGACGCTTTAAACGACATCGAAAATCTTGAAAAGCCTGTAATAGCTGCCATTGATGGTTTTGCCCTGGGTGGCGGCTGTGAGCTTTCCATGTCCTGCGACATCAGGATTGCCACCCAGCGCTCCAAGCTAGGCCAGCCCGAGGTGAACCTTGGCATCATCCCCGGCGCCGGGGGAACTCAGAGGCTGCAAAGGCTTGTGGGCATCGGTAAGGCCAAAGAGCTAATCTTTACAGGGGATATTATCAGCGCAACCGAAGCAAAGGAAATAGGCCTTATCAATAAGGTGGTTGAACAGCCGGAAGACCTGCTGCCCTCCGCCAGAGAAATGGCCGGGAAAATAATCGCCAAGGGACCGGTGGCTGTAAGTATGTCCAAGGCTGCAATCAATGTGGGCGCCAACACTGACATTAATACCGGCCTTTTATTTGAAAAATTTGCCCAGACTATTGCCTTTGCCACAGATGACAGAATTGAGGGAACCACTGCTTTTATTGAAAAGCGTAAAGCAGACTTCAAGGGAAAATAGTCTTTAGGGCCTTAAACGCTTATTGTAACAGTTGTGGCATTAAGGAAAAAGGAAGGTGAATTTATGGATTTCAGCATTACCGATGAAATGAAAGATATGAAGAGAACAATTAGGGATTTTGTGGATAATGAAGTAGACCCGCTCAGCATGCAAATTGAGGATGACGACAAGATTCCCCATGAATTGATTAAAAAGGCGCAGGACATGGGTCTTTTCGGCATGAGCATACCTGAAGAATACGGCGGACTGGGACTGAGCATGGTGGATCGTTGCCTTCTGCTGGAGGAGTTGGGCAGGGCCAACATGAGTTTTACCACCTATATTGCCGCCCATACCGGAATTGGCACCACTGGCATCGTTGAAATGGCCAGTGAACAAACCAGGCAAAAGTATTTGCCCTATATGGCCAGCGGAGAGAAATTGGGCGCCTTTGCTTTAACCGAGCCCGATGCCGGATCCGATGCCTCCAGTATGAAGACCAGCGCCGTTTTAAAAGGAGACAAGTGGGTTTTAAACGGAATTAAGCACTTTATTACTAACGCCCCCGAAGCCAGTGTTTTCACGGTGATTGCCGTTACTGACCGCAGCAAGGGCACTGGCGGAGGATATACCGCCTTTGTGGTTGAAAAGGATTTTCCCGGCTTCTCTATTGGAACTATTGAAAGGAAAATGGGACTGAGGGGATCTCATACCTCGGAAGTAATTTTTGAGAATTGCGAGGTTCCTGTCGAAAATGTTTTAGGCCAGGTGGGACGCGGTTATGCCGGGGCTTTGAGGATACTGAGCAAAGGTCGGGTGGCCCTGGGAGCCAGGTGTGTGGGGGCTTGCGACAGGTTGATTGAGCTTTCCGCCAGGTATGCCCAGCAAAGGATTCAGTTTGGCAAGCCAATTTCCAGTTTCCAGGCTATTCAGTGGATGCTGGCCGAAATGGCTACAGATACCGAGGCGGCCCGGGCGCTTACCTACAGGGTGGCCTGGATGGTGGACAATGCCATACCTGTATTAAAAGAAGGGCCAATGGTAAAACTGTTCGCTTCGGAGGCCCTTGGAAGAGTTGTTGATAAGGCGCTCCAGGTTCACGGGGGGATGGGCTATATGAAGGAGTTCCCGATAGAGAGATTCTACCGGGATTCCAGGCTTACCCGCCTGTATGAAGGCACCAACGAAATTCAGAGGATGGTTATAGCAGGGAGACTGCTGAAGGAGTATGAGATATAGCTATAATCAATATCTCTCGAATAAAAGGGCTTTTACGGTGAAACGTGAAAGCCTCTTTTGTGGTTTTGTAATTATTTGGCAAAATATGTCGAAACATTAGTAATTCACTTTAATCAAAAAATAATTATTAATTATGGTGTTGTAATCTTCATAACTTATACCGGAACTATGATTGGTACATTTGGCATGCCCATTTAAATAATTAAATTTTCAAATGATTTATAGGTGAACATAAGATAACCTATGTTTACTTATCTTATATTTTGGGGTAGTATTGAGATATATTCATGAGTGTATCCTGGGCAAAGGGGCGTATTCTATTTTGAAGTAAAGTCAAAGAAATACGCTACATCGTTTATTTTTATAAAAATTTTTATGTACCGTTGTCCAAAAATTAAGAAATAACTGTCAACCAATTAACAATACATGGAAAGTCATTAAAAAAATACAAAGGAGGTGTTTTTGTTGAGGGCGGCTACAAGGACTGTGGAATGCATATCCTTTGAAGATTTAAAGAAATGGAAGATCGTGAACCTGCCTGCTGTTATCGACGAGGCGGTAATGGTTGTTGTGGACAAAACGGGAACTATACTTTATACATCGGGCTACAGTAAAGTATTGGGAATTGATGATAAAAGAATGTTTAACAGAAAACTGACAAAGGTCGAACCATGCGCAAACACGCTTAAAATGTTAAAAATGGAACAGCCTTCGATGAGCATAGGTAGCAATGTTCTTCCCAGTCTTAGCCATTTAAAGGTTGAGGGGGCAGTATTGCCGCTGTTCACAGAGGACGAGAAAATGGTGGGCGGGATGACTGTATTCATACCATGGAATAGGACCGACTTGATCGGCCAGCTGCACGAGCAGTTACATATGTCTCATATCAGGGTGAATTTAGGGGATATTTTAAACGATGAAGGGATACACCTGAAAAATAACAGAGAAATGATAGGGGTGTCAGAGGCCTACCGCAAGACAATAAAGCTGGCGCTGTATGCCGCCAGATCCGAATTTGACGTGTTGATAACAGGAGAAACCGGTGTGGGTAAGGAGTTGATCGCTGAGTTCATTAATCTCGTCAGTTCCCGCCGGTACGGCCCCTTTATAAATGTTAACTGTGCCGCCGTACCCGAGTCACTGCTTGAAAGTGAGTTGTTCGGCTACGAAGCCGGGGCGTTTACCGGAGCCAGCAAGTTTGGCAAGCAGGGCAAGTTTGAATTGGCCAGCGGGGGTACTATTTTTTTAGATGAAATAGGTGAAATGTCACTGGCCATGCAGGCCAAACTTTTACGAGTCCTGCAGGAGCGCGAAATAGAAAGGGTTGGCGGCACAAAGACCAGGAATGTGGATATAAGGGTTATTGCCGCAACCAACCGTAATCTGGAGGAAATGGTTGAAAAAGGACAATTCAGACAGGATCTTTATTACCGCCTTAATGTGGTTCCTATTTATGTTCCACCACTACGCAAAAGAAAAGAAGATATTATTAAAATAAGTAATTACCTCTCTGATAAAATAGAGCATAAAACAGGGATAAGACTGATTTTTTCCAGAGAACTGGAAACATATCTGTTGAAATATAAATGGCCTGGTAATGTCCGGGAGTTGGAGAATCTTTTAAAATTCTCCTCGGTGCTGGCGTTGGAGAAAGGGCAGGATGCTTACGAGATAAAACTGGATGACCTGGCTTTCAGGATGAATTTAAAAGAAGAATTTGACGAAGACAAAGGTGATTCGGAAAGTTTAATAATAAAGGCGGGGACTCCCCTTAGAGACCTATATGGGGAGGTGGAGAAGAAAGCAATAATGATCAATCTGAACTACTGTAATATGAATAAAACTAAAGCCAGCGAAATATTGGGCCTAACCCGTCAATCACTATACCAAAAGATGAAGCATTACAGTATAAATGTAAAATAGAAATTCCCTGTTAGAAGGCAATATTCCCTTTTAACAGGGAATTTTTTATTACCTAAAATGTACTTTAACTTTTAAAATACAAATGAATTGTGGTTCATTTGTAAAGGAGGTGTAAGTTTAATTTTACGTTAAATTTACATTACATTATCAAAATAGGCCCGGTAGAATCTAATTAAACTGTTTTTTTTATATGGTATGCTTCTTGCTTATTTTGTTGTCAAGAGATCATACATCATAATATGTCATCTGTAGCAATGAATAATATATAACACAATTGGGGGTGTGCGATTAATGGCGATATGTGTGACATAATGAGATTTAAGTCATAAAAAACCATTAAAATACAATTAAAAAATAGGGAGGAGTTATATAATGAATTTTGAGTTTACCGACGAAATGAAACTTATGCAGTCTACCATGAAGAAGTTTGTGGAGAAAGAATGTCTGCCGCTGGAAAGAGAATTGTGCTATAAGGATCCCGACTGGGTTGAGCTGCCGCCGGAAATTCACAAGGAAATGGTGGAAAAGGTTAAGAAAGCCGGTCTTTGGGCGCTGAGCGCTCCTGAACAGTACGGCGGAGTAGGTCTGGACCCCTTGATGATGAGTGTTTTAAGGGTGGAGCAGGCCAAGACCACCATTGGAACAGCCCATCATAATCCTTTTGGCGGTGATCCCCCCGGAATACTATACAGCTGTACTGATGAGCAGAAGGAAAGATACCTTTTACCGTACATACGCGGCGAAAAGCGCTCGGCCATGGGTAACACAGAGCCCGGAGCAGGTTCCGACGCGGCAGCCATCTCCACCTCCGCAGTGAAGCAGGGAGACAAATGGGTGCTCAACGGTCGTAAACTGTTCAGTACCATGGCTGACAAGGCAGATTTTGTATTTATCACCGCGGTTAACGATAAGGAGAAAAGAGGCCGCGGCGGTATAAGCATGTTTATTGTAGACAGGGACACCCCGGGCTTTAACGTGGAACGTCATGTGGAGGTTATCCGGCCCCAGTACTCCACCGAGATTGCTATAGACAATGTGGAGGTTTCTGAAAACCAGATTTTGGGTAAGTTGGGCTACGGTTTTAATTTATTCCAGGAGTGGGCCAACCACGGTCGTACGATGATGGCCGGCAGCTGTATCGGTCGTTGTGAGAGGGCTTTTAAACTTGCGGTTGATCACGCCAAGCAGCGTGTTACCTTTGGCCAGCCATTGTCAAAGCGCCAGGCCATACAGTGGATGCTGGTGGATTCGGCAATAGAGATTAAGCAGGCCTGGTTGATGATGTTGGAATGTGCCTGGAAATTGACCAATAAAATGGATATCCGTAATGAAACGGCCATGCTCAAGCTTTTTGCCACCGAGATGGCTTTCCGGGTACTTGACCGCACCATACAGATTCACGGCGGGATGGGGCTGACCAAGGAATTGCCGCTGGAGCGTTGGTTCCGGGAAGTGCGGGTTATGCGTGTAGTTGAGGGTGCCTCGGAAATTCAAAGATTTGTTATCGCCCGGAATTTATTTAGAGATTAGCAGGAGAACCTTAAATTGATTACGAATAAGGGGGGACTACAGTGAATAATGACGATATCCTTTTTAGTGTAGACAACGGCATAGCCACAATTACCCTTAACCAGCCGAAAAAAAAGAACGCCTTCAACATGAGCATGATCGAACGGTGGTGCAAGGCGCTGGAGGACTGGCGTACAGACCCGGAGGTAAAGGTGATTGTGCTGACCGGGGCCGGAAATGACTTTTGCAGCGGGGTGGACCTGGGGACAATGCCCGACAGGCAAGAACAGGGGCCTTACGATCATAAGAGCGTTTTGTGGGATAAAATACACCGCATAGCTTTTGCCCTGGAAGACCTCGACAAGCCCGTAATCGCCGCTATGAAAGGTGTTGCCGTGGGCGCTGGCCTGGACATGGCTCTGATGTGCGATATCCGCTTTGCCGCCGACAACGCCAGGCTGGCAGAGGGATATGTGCGGGTGGGTCTGGTTCCGGGTGACGGCGGGTGCTATTACCTCCCCCGTCTGGTTGGCATCGCCAAATCCCTTGAACTGTTTTTCACCGGGGAATTTGTAGACGCCCAGGAAGCGCTACGCATCGGTATGGTTAACCGGGTGTATCCCGCCGACCAACTGCTGGAAGAAACCTATAAATACGCCAGGAAGATAGCCGATGGCCCTGCCGTGATCATTCAGACCATTAAGAGGGCTACTTACCAGAGCAGCCGGGTTGACTTGAGGACAGCCCTTGACATGGTGTCCTCCCACATGGGGGTAATCCGTTCCACCAAGGATCACCACGACACCATGAAAGCAGCCCTGGAAAGACTTAAGCCCAAAAGCAAGTAGTGCAAAAAAATCTGGACTGAATATCCATCTGATTCCGGGAGGAAATAAAATGTCTGTTTCTGAAAAGCTTGACAGCTTTTTTAAACCAAGTTCGATTGCTATTATCGGCGCATCTCAAAATCTGGACAGCATTTCCGGACGGCCGATGAAATATTTGCGAATGCATGGTTACAAGGGTGAGGTATATCCCATAAATCCCAAGTACCAGGAAATAGGCGGCTACAAATGCTACGGAAGCCTTAAGGACACACCTGTCGTACCCGAACTGGTGATGATCATCATCCGGGCAGAGCTGGTGATCACCTTCCTTAAAGAATGCGTTACCAGGGGTTGTAAAAACATCATCATAGTCAGCTCGGGATTCGCCGAAAACAGCCCCGAGGGCAAGTTGATGCAGGCTGAAATACAGGAACTGGCGCGTGAAAACGGCCTGCTTATTTGCGGTCCCAACTCTCAGGGAATGGCAAACCTTAAGGAAGGGGTGACCGCCACCTTCAGCGCGGCCATGGAAATGGAGAACCTGTCGGTAGGTCCCCTGGGCTTTGCCTCCCAGAGCGGGGCTTTTGGCTACTCCACATTCTGTCTGGGGCAGGATGAAAAAATAGGTTTCACTTATATTGTTGCCACAGGCAATGAAGCAGGCGTGGGACTGCTGGATTTTATGGAGTTTATGCTGAGGGACCCCGATGTAAGGATGGTGGCCGGATACGCCGAGGGCATCAGGGATGGAAATCAATTTAAACAGGTGGCTGAGCTGTCCCTGCAGCAGTCAAAGCCAGTGATGCTTATGAAGGTTGGACGCTCAGAGGTCGGCAAGCGG
>LADL02003418.1_pt1 | contig 36476 bp, 32 predicted proteins | sample 619721 | NCBI WGS metagenome assembly LADL02 (sample SAMN03397408, study PRJNA257561) | rock porewater metagenome | biome: terrestrial; feature: Opalinus Clay rock; material: porewater; isolation source: Opalinus Clay rock porewater BRC-3 borehole | place: Switzerland: Mt Terri URL, St-Ursanne ...
GCCGGCTACAAGGCAGGACCTTTTCTAAGCAAGGTGATCGAAGAAGGGTTTGACCCCGTAGTTCCCCTGCCAAGCGAGGAGTTCGAGGAAGTGCCTACCTGGAAAAGGGCTACTCGCAATCCCGATTACAAACGAAAGCGCAAGGAAAAGCAGCGAGCTGCTGAGGCCAGGAACTATGTCCGGTCAATAAACAAGACCCGAGAAGGTCGACACGCCAGCAAGCAGCGTCAACGCATCGAACATACCTTTGCGGAGGCCAAACAGTGGTGTGGCCTGGATAGGGCGCGTGGGCGCGGACTACAGCGATTACAAACCCAGCTTGTGATGACGGCAATTACGCAAAACCTCAAGCGGCTGAGCAAGCACCTTGTACTCAAAAAGGTGGGGCCAGCGGCCCAGTCGGCAAACCAGATCTTTTCGGTTATCAAAGAACATGCCTACAATCTCGGAGAACTTTTGACCTTATATCTATCGACTACACGCTTAGGTTTTTCACATCGCTTCTAGAAGAGCAGTGGAGAAGCAAGGGCAGGTGAGGGCTGATGCAGCGTAGGCTGGTCTCCGGTCTGCTGGTGATTGTAGTGCTCTTGTTAGCGGGGTGCGTCACGGACCAGGCTGTCGTGGATGTAGACGAGATCTACAAGAACCTGCTCTGCACCTGCGGTTGCACCATGCCCCTTAATACTTGCGAGTGTGGTACCGCGGCGCAGATGCAGTCAGAGATTGGGGGGATGGTAGACCGGGGAATGACCAAGCAACTGATACTTGACGCCTATGTGGAACGTCACGGGCAGGTAATATTGACATCCCCTCCCAAGGCCGGTTTCTCGTTAATGGCCTGGGTGACGCCGTTTTTGGCGCTGGCAGCCGGGGCAGTAGTACTATATGCCGCCCTCAGGCTGTGGGTCTTCCAGGGTGAGGTACGCCTCCACACCGAGGAGAAAGCCAGGGTGACCGATGAGGAACGCCAGAAGTACGAGGAAAGGGTCGACGCAGAGATGAGGAAGTGGTTCTGATGCTGTTGGAAGCAGGCGTTGTTTTGGTTGCTCTTGTCCTTGCTTACATTAGTGTTCCCCTGCTTAGCTCCCAGCCCGATGGGAGCCCAGGATATGCCGTGGAGGATAGCCTGGAGGGACTCAATGGAGATAATGGAACCCTCAATAGGGAACAGGTCTTTACCGCCCTTTCGGAACTGGAATTCGACTACCGCATGGGTAAACTCGACGGCGACGACTATGACCTGATGAAGGCAGAGTTAATGCAGACGGCCATCCCCTTTGTGGATCAGGAGGCTGTAGGCCAGTCAGACGCCGCCAATGATCAAGGTATTGGTGATATAGACCGGCAGATTGAGGCGGATATTGCAAGACTTCAAGCCGCTTCCAGCGTCCCCCCAGTACCTGAAGCTCAATACTGCCCCTTCTGCGGTGTTAATTTGGTCGTTGACAGACAGGCATTCTGTCACCGTTGTGGCAGGGACTTGGCCCCACTACTGGGGGGGAGGAAATGATCGACCGAACCCTCAGGGTTGCCCTGGTTACGCTGATTGCAGTTATGATTGGCCAGCTTAGTCCAGTCTTCGGGGATATCGAGGCTCAGGGGGCGGACCTCAAGGACCTGACAATAGTGGGCGGCGCAAATGCAGACCCGGCCCCTTTGGATCCCCGCGAAGCCCTTCTGAACAAGGGCTATCACGGCGGGACAAGCAACGCGCGCTTGTGGCAGCGCATGACGGGCCAGCCGGGCCACGGGGGCATGACTGGCCTATGGGTTATGGCGTTGTTGGGGGTCTTGGTGGTTGTTGGGGGCTACTGGGGAGTATCAGCTAGCAGGCGAAGGGGTGGCAAAGCCTCCGAGGCGCCACCCTCAGATATGGAGACCGCTGGTCCCGATCGGCGGCGCCGGGCCGTCCTGAAGAAGTGCGCCCGCCTTGAGGATCTCTTAGCCGAAGGCAGGATCGATCCAGCCGTCTTTGAGCAGCTCATGGCCGAGTATCAGCAGGAGCTGGTGCGGGTCGGTAACGGGTTGAAATCCTCTGATAACGACTAATGCCCGGTGGCATCCAACTTCTCCAAAACCCTGGACACCAGACTTGGGTGATACCGTTTGACCTGATCCTGGAAACGGTCCCCGTATTGCCGTATCCACAGGGCAGCCTTCTCCACAAGGTCCTGGTCGTCTTGGGGGATGCCGGCTACCCTGTCTGGATAGCGCACCAAGAGTATTTGGTTAGCATCGCCCAGGCCAAGCAAGAACTGCTTGGCATCGGCCACCTGCTCCTCATGGACCGGGATGGCCGCCGCTTCAGACACGACCTCCTCTGGGAAGCTGGTCATCCCAGCTTCAAAGGTGGCGCCTGGGAGTGTATATATGGAGCCTGACACTCCCTTATAGCGGAGATTCAGGGCGCCCTCGAACCGCTCGCAGATGTAGGGTAGCCCGGTGTTATGGTCTCTGCCAACGGCGCAGGTAAAATCCCCTCCCTTTGTCCCCAGGAACACTGCGGACATTATCCGGTCCCAACAGGCATAGACCCAGGGCACTCCGTGGGTGCTTGTCCTGGGCTCGATCTGGATGAGGCCTTGCCGCTGGCTGCTGTGGTAAACCTTCTGATACACTCTGCAGTCACCTCCACTTTTCTTAGCAGGTCGTTCTACCATTTCTCTTAGCAAGATCAGTATTACCATTCCCCGCCAAGGGCCTAAATCCTTGACTGCCACCAGGGGAAGACATATTATCGGGAATAGCAGGCAACACAGTAGCTTAAGGTGGAACCGCCTGGCCGGTATGAGGGCGTGTTTCCCTGGCAGATGATGGGTGATGAGACTATGGGTAGCTACATTATTCGAAACTCAGTATTGCGCAAGCTCTTCGCCAACCGCGTGATACCCGAATATGTTCAGGACGTGTTGGATCGCCTCGACAACGAGGGCTATGATGCCTTTATCGTCGGTGGATGCGTTCGAGATCTCTTCCTGGGCAGGAGTCCGAAAGACTGGGATGTCGCTACCAATGCCAAGCCGGAGGCCGTTACCAAGGCCTTTGAGCGGACAGTGCCCACGGGTGTTGAGCACGGCACTGTAACTGTCCTGGTTAAGCAGCAGGCAATAGAAGTTACAACCTACCGGGTGGAGGGCGAGTACACAGACCATCGCCGCCCGGACAGCGTCGACTTCACCGCCGATATCCATCAGGACCTGGCCAGGAGGGATTTGACCATCAATGCCATGGCCCTGAATAAGCAGGGGGCCCTGATTGATTTCTTCGACGGGCTCTCTGATATCAAGAAAAAACTGCTTCGGGCTGTTGGCGATCCCTTGGAACGATTTGAAGAAGACGCCTTGAGGATGCTGCGCGTCGTCAGGTTCGCGGCAGAGCTCGGGTTTTCCATTGATACCAGGACCTTTAAGGCCGCTGAGGAGCTCGCCCCTCTTATCGAGAGGATATCCTGGGAACGGATAAGGGACGAGCTCACCAAGGCCCTGATGTCTCCTCGCCCTTCTTACGCGGCGGAACTCATGCGCGAGACAGGGCTCCTGAAATACATCATCCCTGAACTCATTGAGGGCGTTGGATGTGACCAGAATAAGCACCACAAGTACACAGTGTGGGAACACAATCTGATAGCTCTGGAGAATGCCCAGCCCAACCTGGGCCTGCGCCTGGCGGCCCTGCTGCACGATGTTGCCAAGCCGCGCTGCCTGACAGAGGTCGATGGAGAGCGCCACTTCTTTGATCATGAACATGAGGGGGCGCGGATGGCAAGGGTCATTCTCAAGCGACTCCGCTACCCCAAGAGTGTCATTGACAGGGTGACCCACCTCATCAGGTATCATATGGCGTTACACTACGATCCAAGCATGAAGGATTCCGCCATCAGGCGTCTTATTAGCCGGGTGGGCCTGTCACACATGCCCGATCTGCTTGAGTTGAGGCGGGTTGACCGCCTTGCCTCAGGAATGAAGAAGGGCCCCGTGTCTAAAGGGACCCTGAAGCTCCTCAACCGCATCGACCGGGTTATTGCCGCCGACGCAGCCTTCAGCGTCAAGGACCTGGCCGTTGACGGCAATGACGTCATGGAGATTGCTGGCATTGCGCCCAGCCCAGAGGTTGGCAAAATCCTGTCCTGGCTCCTGGAAGAGGTATTGGAGGACCCAAACCTCAACACCCGCCCGTGCCTGGAGGCGATGATAACCGAATACATGGAGCAGGGGCCAGACTCCCACAGCAAATGAGGTAGATAGGTACCCTCCCCTTGGGGTTATAACCGCAGAGGCCATCGAATACCTATTTTGAGATGGCTGCTCTATCTAGTGGACCGCGCCGCCCAAGGGGGACCTGGAATGACCCGCCGCCGGCCCTGGTACGCCCCACTAACACAAGTCCGACTGCGGACCCCCGGCAAAGTGGCGGTGGCTACACTCTTTCTTGCCTTCCTAATGTTCTCCATTGACAGCCAGGTGATCTCTCCACTATTCCCCGACTTTGCCCGTCGCTATGGGGTGGGCCTGGGGAGGATTGTCTGGATTACCGGTGTCTTTCAGCTGTCGCTACTGTTGGCCCCGGTCTTCGGGCCTCTTTCAGACAGGGTTGGCAGGAAGCCCGTACTGCTGCTGGGCCTCGTTATCCTGGCCCTCAGCGCCCAACTCTGCGCCACAGCCCCTCATTTCACAGCCCTCCTTCTGGGCCGGCTCGCTGCCGGGCTGGGATTTGCCCTCTTCATGCCAGCCCTCAACGGCTACATTGCCGACTGCTTCTCCTATCGCCGCCGCGGGACCGCCATGGGCGTGGTGAGGGCGGCGTGGAGCATATCAGGGATCTTGGGAATACCAGCCGCAGCCCTCATCGTTGAAGCGGCGGGGCTATCTCTGTTGTTCAGTACAATCTGTCTTCTCACGGTGGCCATAGCCTTCGTGACCGCCCTCTCTCTACCGCCGATGGGAAGCACCCTTCGAGATGGTCGGGCGCGTGACGGCAGAGGACATAAGGAGCTGGTGCTCGGCCGATATAGGCCTATTAGTCCGAGAACTGCAGTAATCCGGGCATTCCTAGGCTCAGTATTCTGGATCGCAGCCCCCTCATCATCATTCTTCTACCTGGCCGCCTGGCTGCGGACAGGTCACGGGTTTACAACCACAATGGTGGGAATGGTATTTGCAGTGGCTTCGGCGACGGCTCTTGCGGGTACCGTGGTAGGCGGCTCAATTAGCGATCGCCTCGGGAAGAGTCTCCTGGCTAAGGTGTGGTTACTGGTATTGGCGGCAAGCCTGGCCGGGCAGGCCCTAGCCCCCACCTTGGCCAGCGCCCTGATTTGCCTGGTGGTCATGGCCTTCGCCTGGGAGGCAGGACTAGTGGCCTTTATGACGTTAGCTACTGAGTTAGCCCCCGCCAAGCGGGGTACAGTGCTGTCCCTGATTTCCTGCGCGCATGGTGTGGGCAGCATCGCTTTCTCGCTGTTGGGGCCGATGCTGTGGGCCATGGGGGGGTACTCCCTGGCCACAATGGCTGGGGCTGCAGCAGCACTGATGGCGGCGCTATTACTATGGCCCGTTGGCAGGGGGCTTTAAGAAGGAAAGCCCTGCGGCAAACACGAAGTCATAGGCAAGTATAAAGTGTCTGGTGAAGAAAATACTGGCAGCGTGGGAAAGCTAGATGATATGAAAAGAAAGAGAGCACCCTAATGGTAAAAGTAGACAATGCCACCGACAGAGAAGAACGCCGCGGCAGCCAAGGGGATCCTGAGCTGAACTCAGCTTCCAGAGATAGCAAACCAGGAGAAGGCACCTTTGTAAAGGGGGTATTCATCCTGGGTATTGGTATGCTTGCGGCCAGGATGATGGGGGCCCTCTATCGGATTCCCCTTGCCCGGATGATAGAGGCCGAGGGTATGGGCCTATACCAACTGGCCTATCCAATCTACACGGCGGTACTGATTATATCTACCGGCGGAATCCCAATTGCCATCTCCAAACTAATCTCGGAGCATCTCTCTCTGGGCAGGGGAGAGGCCGCCCGGGATACATTCCGGGTTGCCCTGACCATGTTGGCGGTAGTGGGATTGGTCTTTACCCTTGGCCTTGCCCTTTCGGCCAAACTGGTAGCCGCCCTCTTTGGCGATACCAGGGCCCACCTGGCGCTACTGGCCATATCTCCGGCGATTGTCCTGGTCTCATTGATGTCAGCCTTTCGAGGATACTTTCAGGGCCGGCAGAATATGACGCCCTCCGCCGTCTCGCAGGTCATAGAGCAGTTTGTGCGAATAACCACCATCCTTGCGCTGGTTGTCATCCTCATTCCTCAGGGGCCAAGCTACGCCGCAGCAGGGGCCACTTTTGGCGCGGTAGCAGGTTCGGGAGCTGGGTTGTTGTACCTCTATCTCGTGTACCGGAGACACCCAGCCGACGAGTTGGTTTCGGAAGCCGCCCAGGGAGCGGCCGCCGCCACCAGGCTGACTGCTCACGAAGGGGATGTCCCCGAACCGAGATCTAGGTGGGACCACGTCGGCCGGATTTTGGTCCTTGCCTTGCCCATCAGCTTTGGGGCGGCGGCGGTGCCCTTCATGAACTTCATTGATGCCGCCATTGTCCTGAACCGGCTGCGGGCGGCTGGATATGCCGTTGAAGCGGCCACCAGTCTCTACGGTCAGTTTACCGGGATGGCCATGACCTTGATCAATTTTCCAACTATGTTGGCCGTGTCCCTCACCATTGGGCTGGTACCAGCCATCTCAGAGGCTGTTGCCTTGAAGGAATGGAGGAGGGTGCAGTCACGCACTAATTTGGGCTTACGCCTTGTGATGATATTGTCTCTGCCGGCGGCAGCGGGTCTATGGCTGTTGGCGACGCCTATTACAACGATGCTCTTCGACGATCCGCAAGCTGGGGTGCCGCTGGCTGTGGCTAGTGTTGTTACGATTTCAATCGCAGTATATTTTGTTACCACTGGAATCCTGCAGGGCCTGGGTCGTACCGGTCTGCCGGTGCGTAACATCCTCCTTGGAGGGGTGATGAAGGTCATCACCACCTACACCTTGACAGGAATGCCGAACTTCGGGATCCGCGGCGCGGCGTTAGGAACTGTGGTTGGGTTTACGGTTGGCGCGCTTCTGAACCTTGTGGATACGCTGCGCCTGACCCGGACCACCGTCGACTGGCGGGGTATCGCGGGAAAGCCGCTGGTAGCTACAACAGGGATGGGAGTTGTGGTCTTCAGCTTGGATCAATATGCCCCCCTCAGCCTGACGCCCCGAACCCTCCTGGCTATTTTCGTGGGGGTGGCAGTCTATGGCGCTCTATTGTTCGCGACGCGAGGAATAACCATCAGGGACCTGATGATGGTACCGGGGAGCAGGAAGGCGCTGCGCTTTCTCAGAATGCCCCTGCCAGGAGATGATAAGTGATGAATAACACAGGCCAAACAGCTTCCTTGGAGGGCATTCCCGCAGAGATCTCCGGCGAGGTCTGGATCCGGATGCCCGTTAGGACCCATATTGTCATGGCCGGAGAGGATATTGTTGAGGTTGTTAAGAGGTATGCCGGTCCGCTGGCCCGAAGCGGTGACTTGGTTTGTGTCGCCGAGAAGGCTGTAGCCGCCAGTCAGGGACGCGCCATTCCCCTGGGGGATATAGAACCCAGATGGCTAGCGCGCCTTCTGTCCAGGTTTGTGCGAAAGGTCAGTTACGGCATTGGCCTGGGGATGCCTGAGACAATGGAGATGGCCATCCGCGAAGTGGGCTCTTTGCGCATCCTGGTTGCGGCGGTTGTGGGCGCCGTCAGTCGCCTCCTTGGTAGGAGGGGCGACTTCTACCGCGTTGCTGGTCGGCGGGTGGCTGGGATTGATGGCCCCACCCCATACACAATCCCCCCCTACAACAGATACGTTGTACTGACTCCAGAGCGCCCCAATGAGGTTGCCCAGGCCATTGCTGATGAGATTGGGACCAGGGCCGCTATAATCGATGCTAACGACTTGGGTAGCGAGACCCTTGGTGTCTCGGATGGGGTTGACAAGGACTTCGTAGCCCAGCTGTTTAGGGATAACCCTCTGGGCCAGGGCACCGAGAGCACCCCCATCGCCATCTGTCGGCCTGTTTCAAGCCATGAAGCCGAGGCAGCGGCGGCAGACAGCGATGTCTTGCAGTAGAAAAGACATGAGGAAGACGACACCATGAAGACAACACCACAAAGACAACGTCGGGAGGCACTTCTATGAACCATAGCCAAAGGCGAAACATTGCAAGACGGAAGATGGCAGAAGCAGGTATCGGCGTTGCTGCCCTTGTCCCTGGACCGAACCTGCTCTACCTGTCTGGGCTGAAGATGAGTATGAGCGAACGATTTACCGCTTTGATACTGAAGGCAGGCTCAGGCGACTACGCGCAGATAAAAACTGAAGAGATCATTGTGTGCCCCCAGTTGGAGGCGGGGAAGATTGAGGATATCACTGGCCTTCAGGCCATCGCCTACAGTGACCAGGATGGCCCCGCGGAAGCAGTGGCTGCCGCCATGTCTGCCCTGGGGTTCCAGCGGCAGGCCCAGCAGCAAAACCCACTGATTGTAGGTGCTGAGTACCGGTACATGCGCCTCATGGACTGGGAGATCCTGCGTCAAGTTGCAGGTGACTCTTACACTGACCTGGATGGTATTGTGGGCGCTATGCGTCTGCGTAAATCCAGTGAAGAGGCGTCAAGGCTCAAGGCAGCCGCTGAGTTGGTACAGCTGGGGATACAGGCAATTGAGGACAATCTCAGGCCCGGACTGACGGAGACTGAGTTGGCAGAGATGGCAGTAGAGGCCATGCGCAGGCGCAATCCCAGCACTGAGGCCCACGTCATCCTGGCCTCTGGTCCCCGAAGCGCCTTTCCTCATGCCTCAACCTCAGATAGAACCATTGAGGCTGGTGACGCCCTATGGGCGGATATCGTAGCCAGCAGCGACCATTATTGGGGAGACATAACCCGCACCTTTACCGTGGGGAGGATTGACCCCCATATGAAAAAAGCCTACGAGGTGGTGTATCAGGCTCAGAAAAAGGCCAGGGAATCCGTGCAGCAAGGGATGACCGGTGAGGAGGTCGATGCCCTCTGTCGCGACCTGATTGATGCTGAGGGTTTTGGCGAGTTCTTTACTCATCGGACAGGCCACGGCCTGGGGCTTGAGGTCCATGAAGCCCCATATATGGTCAAGGGCAACAGCCAGCGTCTTGAGGCCGGTATGGCTTTCACTATAGAGCCTGGTGTCTACCTGCCCGGTATTGGTGGGGTTCGAATCGAGGATGACATCCTCATTACCGAGGAGGGGGCCGTCTCTCTTACTGACTACAAACGGAAGATATTCTTGTAAGCCGAAGGGAGTGCTTAGAATGACAAAGGTACAACTAAGGCCGTCAACAGCTCTCAGCCCTATCCCAGCCGTCCTTGTCAGTTGCGGGGTGGCGGGAGAGGCTCAGAACATAATAACCATCGCCTGGACCGGCACAGTAAGCTCGGACCCCCCTTCACTGTCGATATCAGTCCGGAAAAACAGGTACTCCTACGACCTGATCCGGAATGCGGGGGAGTTTGTCGTGAACATTGCCTCCGCCGGTATGGTGAAGGACGTTGACTACTGCGGAACAGTGTCGGGCCGGAGTACAGACAAGTATACCGACCGGGGCCTGACGGCTGCCAGGGGGCATGTTGTCAATGCTCCGATAGTGGCTGAGTGTCCGGTCAACATCGAGTGCCGGGTTACACAGGAGATATCCCTGGGTTCACACCAGATGTTCATAGGGGAGATAGTTAACGTTCAAGCCAGTAAGAGCGCCCTTGATGACTCAGGCCGCATAGACATTGCCAAACTATCACCCCTGGGATACGGTGGAGGGACCTACTGGTCGCTGAAAGAAGCTCTGGGGACCTACGGATTCTCCCAGAAGAAGTAGGTCAGGGCTGATATGGACGGTATGGAATGCAGTGTTTGCCTTGACGGCCGAGGTCTTACCCTTGATGCCGTGTTTGATGTGGCCGAGGGCAGAGCGCAGGTAAGATTGGATGACGGGGCCCGTGAGCGGATCGATGCCTGCCGAGAACTTGTTGAAGACTATGTTCGACGGGGAGAGGTAGTCTACGGGATTACCACTGGCTTTGGCAAGTTCAGTGATGTCCTGATATCGCCAGACCAGGTGGAAGAGCTCCAGCATAATCTGATTATGAGCCACGCCAGTGGCGTTGGATCCCCGCTCCCTGACGATGTGGTCAGGGCCCTGATGCTGCTGAGAGCCAATGCCCTTGCCCGTGGCAACTCCGGGATTCGCAGTCTCGTCATTGAGCGCCTTCTGGAGATGATTAATAAAGGGGTCCATCCTGTAATACCAAGTCAGGGTTCGCTGGGGGCCAGTGGGGATCTTGCTCCACTGGCCCACATGGTTCTGGTCCTCATCGGTCGGGGTTCGGCGCGCTACAGGGGTAGAACCCTGCCTGGAGCCGAAGCAATGGCTGAGGCGGGGATAGAGACCATGGCGCTAAAGGCCAAGGAGGGCCTGGCCCTCATCAATGGTACCCAGGCCATGACAGCCCTGGGTGCCCTCGCCGTCAAGCGGGTATCGCTTCTCGCAGCGGCGGCTGACATCTGTGCTGCCCTCTCCTTTGAAGCCTTGAATGGCGTGGTCGCAGCCCTGGACCATCGGGTACACCAACTCAGGCCCCACCCTGGGCAGGTGGTTGCCGCCGCCAACCTGCGCCGACTGCTGGAGGATAGCCGCATGACCTCAGTCCCGGGCCAACTACGGGTCCAGGATGCCTATGCCCTCAGGTGCGCGCCCCAGGTCCACGGCGCCAGTAGGGATGCTCTGAGCTACGCCGCTTCTGTTATTGAGAGGGAGATAAACTCCGTAACCGACAACCCGCTTCTTTTTCCTGAGGAGGGGGAGGTCATCTCAGGAGGGAACTTCCATGGGCAACCCGTTGCCCTTGCCCTTGATTTTCTGGGGATTGCGGTTTCAGAATGGGCCAACATCTCGGAGCGGCGGGTTGAGCGCCTGGTCAATCCTCAGCTAAGTGGGTTGCCAGGGTTCCTCACTGCCCACGGGGGCCTTAATTCGGGGTTCATGATTGCCCAGTACACGGCGGCCTCCCTGGTCTCCGAGAACAAGGTTCTAGCCCATCCAGCATCGGTGGATTCGATACCCTCCTCCGCTAACCAGGAGGATCATGTCAGTATGGGTATGACGGCTGCGCGTAAGCTGATGCAGATAGTTGACAACGCCTACTGGGTGCTGGCCATTGAGCTGCTGGCGGCCTGTCAGGCCATTGACCTGCGGTTAATCCAGGCGGCACTGGAGCACGCTTCTGACGAGGCCCTTGGTAGGGGCACGGCGCCCGCCTACGAGATGCTGCGGCGTGCGGTGGCGCCACTGGCAGAGGATCGGGAGATGCACCTTGACATTGAGAAGGCCAGAGGGCTGTTAATCAGTGGCGAACTGGTCAGGGCAGTCTGTCGCCTGGTTGAACTGGAGCCTTGTCCAGGGAGGGCTTAAGGCATAACAGGAGGTTCCGCAAGAATAGGTTTTGAAGGAGGAGAGCTAAATGTCGACGCCGATTAAGGCACCGCGCGGCCCAGAATTGAACTGCAAGGGCTGGCAGCAAGAGGCAGCCCTGAGAATGCTCATGAACAACCTGGATCCCGAGGTAGCAGAGATACCTGAAGAGCTGATAGTCTACGGGGGGAGCGGCAAGGCGGCTCGAGACTGGGACGCCTTCTGGGCCATTGTTGCCAGCCTGAAAGACCTGGAGAACGATGAGTCCCTGCTGGTCCAATCAGGGAAGCCTGTCGGCATCTTCAGGACTCACGAAATGGCCCCGCGGGTGCTGATATCAAATTCCATGCTGGTACCTCACTGGGCCACCTGGGATAGCTTCTGGAAACTGGAGCAGATGGGGCTGACAATGTACGGCCAGATGACCGCCGGCAGTTGGATCTACATCGGTACCCAGGGAATCATCCAGGGGACCTATGAGACCCTGGCGGAGTTGGCCCGGCAGCACTATGATGGGAGCCTAAAAGGAAAGATTGTTGTTACCGCAGGGCTTGGGGGAATGGGCGGGGCTCAGCCCCTGGCAGTCACCATGAATGAAGGCGTGGCGCTGGTAGTGGAGGTTGACAGGGCCCGAGCTGAACGCCGGGTAAAGCAAGGCTTTTGCCACCGGCTGGTGGAGGATCTTGATCAGGCCGTCGCAATGGCCCAGGCCGCCGCCGACCGGGGTGAAGCCCTTTCTATCGCCCTAATCGGCAATGCCGCTGACACCCATCCCGCCATGGTCAAGAGGGGTTTTGTGCCTGATGTGGCCACCGACCAGACCTCGGCCCATGATGCCCTTGGAGGCTATATACCCAGGGGGCTGACAATGGAAGCGGCGGCAGAACTGAGGAAGACCGACCCCGACCAGTACCTGCGTCGTTCTAAAGACAGTATGACCATCCATACCCAGGCAATGCTGGACTGGCAGCAGGCGGGCGCTATCGTCTTCGATTACGGTAACAATCTCCGGCAGCAGGCCCTGGAAAACGGTCTTGAAAGGGCCTTTGACTACCCTGGGTTTGTGCCTGCTTACATCCGCCCCCTGTTCTGTGAAGGAAAGGGGCCCTTCCGGTGGGCGGCTCTCTCGGGGGACCCCGAAGACATCTACAAGACTGATGAAGTGATTCTGCGCGAGTTCCCCGAGAATGAGCAGTTGATACGCTGGATTAAGCTTGCCCGGGAGAAGGTCCCCTTTCAGGGGCTGCCAGCCAGGATCTGCTGGCTAGGGTATGGAGAGCGAGCCCACATCGGCAGGATCTTCAACGACATGGTCAGATCAGGGGAACTGACGGCGCCCATCGCTATTGGCAGGGATCACCTTGACAGTGGGTCTGTCGCTTCGCCAAATAGAGAGACCGAGGGCATGAAGGATGGGAGCGACCCAATTGCTGATTGGCCTATTCTGAACGCTCTGGTAAACACGGCTTCTGGCGCCAGTTGGGTCTCAGTTCATCACGGTGGAGGCGTGGGCATCGGGTATTCCATCCACGCTGGAATGGTTGTGGTGGCTGACGGCAGCGAACAGGCAGACAGGCGCCTTGAGAGAGTCCTTACAACAGATCCGGGCACAGGTGTCATGCGGCATGCTGATGCCGGATACGAGCTGGCAGTTAGAACCGCCAACGAGAAGGGCATAAAGCTACCCATGATCAATGCTGGAAAGGGCGATGCAGGGGACCGAAAGGTGTAACCCTCAGGTGTTGGCTCCTTCCCGGCAGCCAGGGTCGCTTCAGCCCAGGATTCTAGGGTCGACGACTTCGGACAGTTAAATCGGGAGGAGGGCGAATACTGTGTGGGTTCTTAACCTGACTGGCCCCCGGGGATACATCGTCATTGTTGTCCTGGTTCTAATGCTAATTGCCGCCCTGATGTTCAGGGTGGATGTCTGCGAGAGTTATACCCAGGAGGTGCTATTCAAGGTTGGGCTCGGCAATGACGAGGACGATTTTCGCCTCGGGGAGAGCGCTGCTGGCCCCTTGGGGCCCGGAGCAGTGGCAGCAGATGAAGAGGGAGCCCTGTACCTTGTAGATACCTATAACGATAGGGTCATCCGCCTGGGGAGCGATGGTGTGGCGTCAGAGTTCCTGACCCTGCCGGCCCCGGTGCAGATTACAGACATGGTTGCGTCTGAAGGCACTCTCTACATGCTAGATGAAGGGGCTGCTGCCCCCAGGATACTGACGGTGCCAGTGTCGGGCGCCAGCAACACCATGGCCAGTGTTGATCTGCAGGGAGGGGTTACCCCTGAGGATGCCGCCTGCTACCTGCGGGGGCTGGGGATAACCGGAAATAGCATTCTTGCCCTTTGGGAGATTGTCAGCGAAACCGAGTTAGTGCGGCAGCTTGACCTCTACTCCCTTACCGGAGACCTGCAGGCCGTAATGTCAAGCACCTCGATGGATCAGGGCGCCGACAAGAGCTTCTCTCAAGAGGCGGCCATTGATAAGGAGGTCCTTAGTATCGTCTCCGGGACCAATGGCTTTGCCGTAGAATCGCCATCAGACACCTATTTTGAGAGAAACCTAGTGGTCTGTTCCCCCCAGGGGCAAGTTAAGGCTGAGTATAGGGTGGAGACCACAGATTACCTGAGGGACCTGTCCCTCATTGGCCTGACCTCAAAGGGAGACGTGTTTCTTGGGATTAACCTTGATAGTCCCAAGGGCCAATTGCGGCGATACAGCCCCAAGGGGTTGCTGGAGTCCTCGGTGCCCTGGCCTAATGATCAGGGAGTTCAATTACTGAGCTGGGGAACCCTTGATGCTGAGGACAATCCTCTGGTATGGAGGGTCACGCCGGATGGTCTAGAGCTCGTGCGGTTTAACCGTGATGTTAGCTGGCAGATAGTAAGGCGCTAGCCCTTTCGCCCCTATCAAGGCGGCATGGCGGATATCCGCCTTACAGTTGGCTCCCTATTGTGGACAAGCAGTTTGGGGTGACATAGGATTTGTTCTCGAGGAGGCAGTATGACATGACAGGCAGAACAGACGGAGCAGGCGGAACAGATGGAGCAGCCGGAGCAGCCGGAGCAGACAGGAGCACCGATGACAGGCTTGTAGAGTGTATCCCGAACTTCAGTGAGGGCCGGGATGCTGAGATCATAGAGGAGATCGTTGGAGCTATTAAGGCGGTTCCAGGCGTAACCCTTCTAGATCACTACTCAGACCATGACCACAACCGGCTTGTAGTGACCTTTGTTGGAACCCCTGAGGCGGCGAAAGCAGGGGCCTTTGCGGGTATTGAGAAGGCTACGGCCCTCATTGATATGGAGAGGCACCAGGGTGCCCACCCCAGGATCGGTGCCACCGATGTTGTTCCATTTGTACCGGTGCGCGGCGTAACCATTGGTGACTGTGTCCAGTTGGCCAAGGAGCTTGGGCGCGAGGTCAGCGCCAAGCTTCAGGTGCCGGTCTACCTCTATGGGGAGGCAGCCCAGCGACCTGAGCGCGCGAACCTGGCCAAGATTCGCAAAGGGCAGTATGAAACCCTGAAAGATGAGATAGTCAACACTGACCGGCACCCGGACTTCGGCGAACCACAGATGCACCCCAGGGCCGGGGCGGTGGTCATCGGCGCCCGGCAAGCGCTAATCGCCTTTAACATCAACCTTAACTCATCAGACCTGAAACTGGCCAGGGCCATAGCGAAACGGGTTCGTGAGAGTGGGGGCGGGTACCCATCCATAAAGGGAGCGGGTATTCCCGTGTCTGACCGGGGCCTTGTTCAGGTCTCCATGAATGTAGAGGACTTTAACATTACATCCCTCTGGACCATCTTCTCTGCCGTCAAGGCTGAGGCCGCAAAGGAGGGGGTAGAGGTTGTCGAGAGCGAGATCGTGGGGCTGCTGCCCCTGAACGCCGTTCTTGGCGTTGCCAGGGACGCGCTCCAACTGCGCGACTTCGACAGCGAGCAGATCCTTGAACTCAGGGTGGCCAAAGCTGACGGTGGTTCTTCTTGAGAGCAGACCTTTTGCTGAGCAACATCGGCCAACTGGTGACAATGAACGGGGGGTTGAAGGGGCCTAAACTCGGTGCCGGATTGGGTGAGGTAGAGCCGATCCAGGGGGCAGCCGTTGCCATCAGGGACGGAGAAGTGGTGGCCCTGGGCCCAGAAGGCCAGGTTCGCTCCGGTCTCCAGCTGGAGCCTGACGCCACCGAGATCGACCTGGGGGGGAAGCTGGCAGTGCCTGGGTTCGTCGACCCTCATACCCACGCCGTCTTTGCCGGGTCCAGGGAAGATGAGTTTGTGCTGCGGTTGGGCGGCGCCACATACAGTGAGATCCTGGCCAGCGGTGGGGGGATTATGAGCACTGTTAGCGCCACCAGGCAGGCCAGTTTCGATGAGCTTCTGGCCCTTGGCCGGGAGCGCTTACTGACAATGCTTGCTCATGGAACAACGACGGTCGAGGTAAAGACAGGCTATGGCCTGGACACTGAAACTGAGCTCAAGCTGCTTAGAGTGGCCAAGGAGTTGGCAAGGCAGACGCCTCTGGAGGTAGCCATCACCTTCATGGGGGCCCACGTAGTACCCTTTGACTACAGGGAAAGGCCTGACCGGTACGTCGATATTGTCGTTGAAGAGATGATACCCGCTGTAGCCCAAGAGGGAGGCGCCAAGTTTTGTGATGTCTTTTGCGAGGCGGGGGTGTTTACCCCTGAGCAGTCGCGGCGGATCTTGGAGGCTGGCCTCAGACATGGGATGATTCCCCGTCTTCACGCCGATGAGCTAGAGGCGTCAGGGGGGTCCCAGCTGGCAGCGGCCCTTGGGGCCGTCTCTGCAGACCACCTGGTTCACGTTCCCGCAGAGGGCATAGCTGCCCTGGCGGAGAGCGGTGTTGTGGCGGTACTTCTACCAGGCACAACCTTTTCACTGCTGACCTCGCGCTACGCCCCGGCCCGGGACCTGATTGCCGCGGGTGTCCCCGTTGCCCTGGCAACCGACTACAACCCTGGCACCTGCCCAACACCGTCCATGCAGATGGTAATGGCCCTGGCCTGTCGGCAGATGAGGATGACACCAGCCGAGGCTCTGGCAGCAGCTACCGTCAACGCTGCCCACAGCCTGCAGATGGGAGGCGCCGTGGGAAGCCTGGCCGTGGGTATGCGGGCTGATGTCGCGGTCTTTGATGTCCCGAGCTATGATTTCATCCCCTGGCACTTCGGGACTAACCTGGTTGACAAGGTGTTCGCCGGCGGCGCCCTTGTGGTCGACGGCGGAGAATCTCTATACAGTTAGAAAGGGGCAAAACCATGGAGAAGGAAAACGGCTTTAAGGACATGTCTGTTGCGGGGTTCATCGAGTCACTGGCATCGGGCGAACCGACCCCAGGGGGTGGCAGCGCCAGCGCCATTGCGGGTAGCATGGGGGCTGGCCTCGTTAGCATGGTCGCAAACCTTACCCTGGGGCGGAAGAAGTATGCCGACGTCGCTGATACCGTTGAGAAGATGAGGTCGGAGGCTGAGGCGCTACGTCGCCATCTGTTGGCGCTGGCCGATGCAGACAGTGACGCCTACGGTAAGGTGATGTCTGCCTTCAAGATGTCAAAAGACACTCCAGAGCAAAAGGAACTGAGGAGCAAGGCCATTCAAGAGGGGCTTAAGGGAGCGGCAGAGGTCCCCTTTAAGGTCGCGGAGGCGGCCGTGGCTGTAAGGCGTCTTGCGGAGGAGATTAGCGCCATCGGCAACCCCAATGCCCATAGCGATGCCGAGGTGGCTCAGGCCCTGGCAGTTGCGGCATTCAAGGGCGCGGCAGCTAACGTTGCCATAAATCTGGACAGCATTAAGGATGAGGGCTTTGTTAATGTCATGAAGGACAGGCTTGAAGCCCTCCGAAGCGGCCTTGAGTAAGACTAGCTCGGGGCCTCCATCAGAAAGACATAAGGGGATTAACAGCCTTAATGATATGCAGGGGTATGACCCGAGAGCCCTGGAGCGTATACTGAATAGGCAGCCTATCCCCTGGGAGCTTGAGTATCATGCTGCCGTCTCATCCACAAATACCCGGGCCAAGGAGATTGCCCGTATTAGTCCAGAGGCGCTTCCCCTAGTGGTTCTGGCGGACCACCAGTCGGCTGGTAGGGGCCGCCTGGGCAGGGTGTGGATATCTCCCGCTGGGAGCGGGATATGGTGTTCATTTCTATTCAGGCCCGAGATTGTAGCGGCAGCGGTTCCCCGCTACACAATCATTGCTGGTGTGGCCGCCGCCAAGGCCATTGAGATGGCCAGCGGATTGCAGCCTGAACTCAAGTGGCCCAATGACCTTTTGATTGGCCAGAGGAAGGTGGGGGGTGTGCTCTCTGAGGCAGGCCTTCGCCAGACCGATACCGGGCCACCTGTGGCTGATTTTGTTGTCGTAGGGATAGGCATCAATGTTGACATCGATCCCAGCTACCTGCCGCTGGAACTGCAGGGAGCCGCAACATCATTGGCCAGAGAGGTCGGTGCCCCTGTGAGCAGACAGACAGTGCTGGAAGAACTGGTAAGGCAGGTGAGTTCAGGTCTGGGGCAGGCCGACGACAATGGGTTCTGTGAAGTCCTTGAGGAGTGGCGGTCTCTCAACTGCACCCTGGGCAGGAGAATTCGCGTAAGGCAGGGCGCGGCTTGGGTCGAAGGGGTAGCCAGGGATATCGACAGCGCTGGGTCGTTAGTCTATCAGGACGGAGCAGGCTCCCAGCATACCATTGGAAGCGGCGAAGTCATCCAGTTAAGACACATTAATTGCAATGACTGAAACATGAGGGGAGATGCTGCTCATGACGCCAGAAACTAAAGCCTCTGACCTTGAGGGCCTGAAGAAGAGGGTTGAGGAGGCCATAGACAAGCGGCGAGATCAGATCATCGCCATCGGAAGAAGGATCTTCGCCCACCCAGAGCTGGGTTATAAGGAGCGCAAAACCGCGGCCCTTGTGGAGGAGACCATGCAGTCTCTGGGGATTGAGCCCAGGACAGAGATAGCGCTGACAGGCCTTCGGGCCGATCTCGAAGGGTCGGAGCCGGGCCCCACCGTGGCGGTTCTGGGTGAACTCGACGCGGTGCTCTGTCCAGGCCATCCCCATGCTCATCCGGAGACTGGCGCTAGCCATTCCTGTGGGCATAATGGGCAGGTCGCTTCGATGCTGGGTGTAGCCATGGGCCTTCTTGATGGCGGAGCGTTAAAGCATCTCTCCGGCCGGGTCTCCCTGATGGCAGTACCCGCAGAGGAGTATGTAGAGATTGAGTACCGCCAGAGGCTGAGAAAGGATGGGAAGATCAGGTTCCTCGGCGGCAAGCAGGAGTTTCTCCGTCTGGGAGAGTTTGATGACGTTGACATGGTCATGATGGTTCACATGGGGAGCGAGTATGAGGGTAAGCTGGCCTCAATTGGGGGAACCAGCAACGGGTTCATCGGCAAGTTTATTACGTATCGCGGCCGCGAGGCCCATGCAGGAGGCGCGCCGCACCAGGGCATTAACGCCCTCAATGCCGCGATGCTTGGGTTGATGGGGATCCACGCTCAGCGCGAGACATTCAGGGACGCCGATCACATCAGGGTGCACCCGATAATTACCAAGGGAGGAAACCTGGTCAACATTATCCCATCGGAGGTGACGATGGAGACCTATGTCCGCGGCGCAACAATGGAGGCGATTACAGATGCCTCTGCCAGGGTCAACCGCGCCCTGGAGGCTGGCGCCCATGCCATCGGGGCAGAGGTGGAGATAGAGGAAATCCCTGGCTACTTGCCGCGACTATCGGCCCAGGAGATAGGCGAGATCTTCAGGGACAATCTCACGAATTGGATTGATGAAGACAAGATTGCCTGGGGCGGACACGGCGCCGGGTCCACTGATCTGGGTGACATCAGCCATATTATGCCGGCCATTCACCCTATGATTGGTGGAGCCGCGGGCGCAGGACACTCAGCGGATTTTGAGATCATAGACGAAGACCTGGCCTATATCATTCCAGCAAAGGCCATGGCCTTGACCATCGTTGACCTGCTCGGGGTGGGCGCCGCTAGAGCCCGGGAGGTAATAGAAGGATTTGAGCCTCAATACGATAAAGAGAGTTACCTGAAGATGTGGGACACAGTATTACAGACAGACGGAGCAGACAGACTGAGCAGACAGACTGAGGGGCCAGCTTGACTCATTGGAGGTGAGGGCCCATGATTAAGGTCATTGTTGACCAGGTGGGCGTCGACGTTGAGACCAGCCAGGCCGTTGTGTTGCTCCGGGATCCCAAGAGCAACCGAATACTGCCCATATGGGTTGGGCCCCTTGAGGCTACTGCCATTGCAATGCAGCTTGAGCAGATATCTCCGACCCGGCCCATGACCCATGATCTCATGGTAAAATTCCTGGAGGAACTGGGCTGTACTGTCCAGCGCATTCTAATTGACGATCTGAAGGATCACACCTTCTATGCCCAGATAACGTGCGCAATGGATGGGGAGTCCCGGGAGTTTGACTCGCGGCCCAGTGATGCCATTGCCCTGGCGCTGCGCACCGAGGCTCCCATCTATGTCTCCGAGCGGTTGCTGGCTTCGGCAACCGTCGAGGATGTGGAGGGTGGAAAACCCCTGCACTAGATGGGGAAGGACCTTCTTTCGCCGACCGTATAGTTTATACCTCAAAGGAAAAAGGGATTAATTGGTCTCACGAAGAATATAGCTTCAACGCCAGTGTCTCGCCCTGACACCACCAGGCGGGACTCTTCTTATCTGGCGGTTGGTGACGGCGGAGGGAGCGGAATTCATTGTGATAATTGATTCAGACATAATCCTGGAGACCAGGGATCTCTGCAAGTACTATCCGACGCCGTCAGGCCTGGTCAAGGCGGTAGACGACCTGAACCTAAGGATCTGGAGCGGTGAGTTTTTGGCGGTAATGGGCCCGTCGGGATCGGGCAAGAGCACCCTCCTGTCAATGCTCGGCGGGCTTGTCCGTCCGTCTCGCGGCAAGGTCTACCTTGAAGGCGCTGATCTCTGGTCCATTCATAGCCGTGAGATGACGGAGATTCGCCGCTTCAAGCTGGGTTTCATATTTCAGGCCTATCATCTCCTTGAACACATGACCGCCCTGGAAAACGTGGTGTTTCCACTGCAGTTCTCCAATCTGTCTGAGAGAAAGCAGCGCCAGCGGGCGACAGAACTACTGTCACTAGTGAGGCTGGAGAGCCGCCTGGAGCACTTTCCATCACAGCTATCTGGTGGCGAAAGGCAGCGCGTTGCCATTGCCCGGGCCCTGGCCAATGAGCCCTCCCTCTTGCTGGCTGATGAACCCACCGGCAACCTGGATCAGGAATCAACTCACAATGTCTTCTCAATCCTTCGGGAGCTGAATCAGGAGCTTGCCCAGACAATCGTGGCCGTGACCCACGACGCAGCGGCAACAGACTATGCAGGCAAGACCCTCTCCATGGAGGCTGGAAGGGTCTCAGCCACGTCTGTTACCGCCCCAAGGGGTGACAGGCAATGAGGTTCGTGGCCTTTGGAGCCAGGAGCGCGGCCCGCAATTACCAGCGGAGCACCCTTGCCATCGCCAGTATCGCCCTGGTGACCATTACCCTGATTAGCGCCTTGAGCCTTGGCCTGGGGAAGCCTGGAGGGGCGTCATATCAGCGGCGTCAGTTTATCGGAGGCGATATCTTAATCTTCCCTGAAGCCATCGCCACTAACGACATGAAGCCCTATCCCAATGCCAGCTGGGTCCTGCACAGGCGCTCTCCAGATGCAGCGGGGCTCCTCGGTTCCCTAATGCCCCAGGTTATCCAGGAAGGCATTGTCATTGACGCCAACCGAAGGCTGGATGATCTAATGGCTGTGGCGCGCCAGGTTGAGAACCTTCGGGGAGTCAATTGGGTGTATCCCATCTACGAGCTACCCGCTCTCATGCAGATTGAGAACGGTGGCACCATCAGCATAACAATCCGGGCTCGCTTTGAGACCCTTGACAGGGAATTGGGCTTTCCCAACCGGGTAGTCAGCGGCAGATATCTGGGACCCTCAGCCGGTGAGGCATTGATAGAGAACTGGACTCCCGAGATAGAAGGTAAGGACAGGGCCTATTTTGCCTATGATCGTTACAATGGTAAGCGCATTTTCTACCAGCTTGGAGAACCAGTCCTTGCAGACCAGGCCCTCTTCCCTGAACCGGGGCAGTCAGCAATCATCTACCTCCCAACCGTGAAGGGCGGAGGGCCGGATCCAGCTTTCTTCGACTTTGGCGACCTGCGGCCTCAATCCCTTAACGTTGTGGGGGCCTTTCAGATCCCAGCCGATACCATCAACTGGGGCATGAACACCCTGACAGCGGCGGGGGTCCTCTCCAGCGGGAGGCGGTTTGATGAGAACAACCCCGCCCACTACCTACAGGAGGAAACCCACTGGACCACACAGCAGATTCAGGTTTCATGGACAACCTTTCAGCAACTTGCAGACGAGATGAGACTGGATAGCCCTGAGCCCACTGGCCTGGCTGTTATTGTCAGTAACATCGGCAATGTGGAGCTCATGGTTGAGTCTCTTCGCGATCAGTTGGGCGGCGGCACCGTCATGTCCGTGCCCAACTGGTTCGAGACCCAGGACAACGTTAACGACCCCCTGATTATGGTGCCGCCGGAGGACGCTGTTGGGCTCCACTCTCGAAGCGGACCCTATGCGCAGTCGCTACCCCAGAGCTTTGCCCTGCCGCCTGTACTGAGGACGATGATACTTGTCCTGGCATACCTGATTGGCGGCAGCCTCTACGCGGCCAACGCCTCAATCCTGCTGGCGCAGCGGCGGAAGGAGTTGGCCATCATGCGGGTGCTTGGGGCCACAGGACTCCAGGTGATATCAGCGATCATGACGGAGTTGATGATCATGGCATTCATGGGGGCGCTAATCGGACTTCTCACTATGGTTCCCTTGATGCTCTGGCACTACGGAACCTCAATGTCCGCTCAGAGCACAGTTCTTACGATCATGTGGTTTGGCCTTCAGGTCCTGGGCCTGGGCGTTGCAGTAAGCCTGTTGTTCGGGGGAGTGCCGGCATACGCTGCCGTCCGACAGACAGTGGGGCAGGTGATCTATGGTGACGACTAAGGGCAGCAGCAAGCGGACACTATCCCTCTGGGCCTTGAGGCGGCACCTGTGGGAACACAGGCGAGAGAATCTATTTATTCTGGCGATCCTTGCCATGGGGTTTCTCTTCTACGCTGTATACAGCTCATGGGCAGGACAGATGGGAATGCCTGAAGGCGTGACAATGGAGACACTGGCGCTGCCTGCCGACATGGTCCTGGAGGTTCCCCAGTGGACAACAGGGACAGGCCCGCCATATAACCCAGCAGCCCTCCTGGAGCAGGGCCATCTCCACGACCAGTTCCGCCGGGATAGGTTGTATCAGATCATGCCGCGGCGGCTTCGCCCCAGATTCGAAAACCCTGTTACCGGACTTCTAGCGGTGGCGAGTTCGCTGGCCCGAACCTCGGGAGGAACAGTGGAGGTCTGGGGGGTGGAGCAGGGCTGGAGCAGCATTGAAGGGGCTTTCCCGCTGGCCTCGGGCCGCTGGCCAGAGTCAGTCGATGAGGTGGCGGTTCACATCAGCTTCTTGGACAAGACCGGTCTTGAGGTCGGTGACAAGATGACCATGTTGTTCCCCGTAAGCAGGGCTGTGACCCACTGGCAGGCTCAGCCAGTCATTGTTGGTGCCTACGAGGGGGATTATCACGTAATGCCCCAGGCAGTCACCGTTGGGGGCGAAACCCTCCGCTCTTCCACGGGCTACAAGCCCAACCTGTACCTGGTCTGGGCGAAGGACCTGCCAGAGATCACTACCTACGACAGGGCCGGTAATGTGGACCTGGTCTACAGGCAGCCGCAGTTGGCAGACATGGTTGATGGGGGCCTACCCCCTACCCGGCTGCCCATTGTCGGAGTGCTTCCCGAGAACAGTGAGTACCATCCCATGGCGAGGTCGGCCTACAGCAGTCTCCCTCATGCCGTCCTGATAGATGACACCCCTCGCAGCGACGGGCTCCCTGAGCGCGGAATCGTTCCATTGTATAGGACAATGGTTCTCAAGCTCTCCCCAATGGCATCCCTCATATTCATTTCTATAACCATTGCCCTGACCGTAGTCTTTGCCATGGTCATTAGCGATCGCCAGCCCATGCTTGGCGTGTTCAAAATCCTTGGAGTTGACGGGAGACAGCTGCGGTGGCTCTACTTCATGCAGGTGTTGTTGTTGGGGCTGGCCGCCACCCTTGTGGGCCTCCTGTTGTTCCACGCCCTTAAACCCACCCTTGACAGTCAGCTTGGTTTTGATGTTTCCATAGCCAGAGGGGCTCTCAACATGTGGGGTGTGGGCCTGGTATTCTTCGGTCTCTGGGCCTCCCACGTGGCAGGGGTCCTCTTTGCAAGCGGCCAGATTGATTCCCTCCTCAGAGAGGGCTATGAGCTGGATTGGTGGAGCATAATCAGGATCTAATAAGGTATATACTGCCTGCTCCCGGCAGGTTAGTGCTAGACCCCCTAAGGATTCTCTAGAAGAGATCGAGGCCAGCAAGCCAAGGTAATAGCGGAAGCACCCATGAATACACCAGACCGATTCACATCTGTGGAAGGGGCGAACCTGGAGATGAGCGCGGGACAGACCACAATCCTTGAGACCATGGGACTCTGTAAGCACTACACAGTACCTTCAGGCGTAGTGAAGGCTGTAGACAACATGAACCTTGGCATTGACTCGGGAGAGTTCATGGCCCTCATGGGGCCCTCCGGGTCGGGCAAGAGCACCTTCCTCTCGATGCTGGGAGGGCTTGTCCGTCCAACTAAGGGGCAGGTTCTCCTCGAGGGCGTCGACATCTGGTCCATCAGCAACAGGCAGGTAACAGAGATTCGCCGCTCAAAGCTGGGCTTTGTCTTCCAGGCCTACTATCTGTTGGAGCACATGACCGCCCTGGAAAACGTGCTGTTCCCCCTTCAGTTCTCTTTACTCCCTCACCGGGAGTGGCGTCCCCGGGCCGAGGAGTTGCTGGAAATGGTCGGTCTGCAGGATCGGCTTGATCACTTTCCATCTCAGCTGTCTGGCGGCGAAAAGCAGCGGGTAGCCATCGCCCGGGCCCTGGCTAACGAGCCAGCCCTGCTCCTGGCCGATGAACCCACCGGAAACCTGGACCAAGAAGCGACCCACAACGTCCTGGGGATCTTCCAGCAGTTGAACCAGGACCTGGGTCAAACCATAGTGGCCGTAACCCACGATGATGCCGCCGCGAGCTATGCTTCAAGGGTCCTCTCCATGGAGGGCGGACGCCTGGTAGCGGCAGAGGCTCAGTGAGGTGAATAGATGAACTTCATGTTGTTTGGTTTCAAGAGCGCGCGCCGAAACTACCAGCGCAGCACCCTGGCGATTGTCAGTATCGCCCTGGTGACCCTGACCCTCATTGGGGCCCTCAGCTTGGGCCGGGGGAAGCCGGGCCTTGCCTCCCTGGCACCCAGACAGTTTATTGGTGGGGACATCATCATCTTTGCGGAGGCGATTGCCACTCAGGAGGTCAACGCCTATCCGGATCCCCTCTGGAGACTGTATCGCCGGTCGCCGGATCAGGCGGGCCTACTGGGAACCCTGATGCCCAGGGCTGTTAACGAAGGCATTATGATTGATGTCAATCACACCATTCCTGACCTCAATGCTGTGATCGATCAGGTGAGGTCCGTAGAGGGTGTTGACGCCGTCTACCCCATCTATGAACTGCCGGTCCTCCTGGAGCTTTCAGGCGGCGAGACCGTTGGCTCCACCCTGCGGGCCAGGTTCTCGGAATTCGACCGGGCCCTGGGTTTTGACGAAAGGGTCGTTACGGGCCGATACCTCAGTGACGACGGTGGGTTGGAGGCCCTGGCTGAGAACTGGGTGCCAGACATCAACCCAGACCTATACGCCATCTTCGGGTACTCCCGGTTCAATGACAAGAGGATCTACTACCAACTGGATCAACCGGTTGTCAGCGCCAACTGGGCCCCCTTGCCAGGCGAAGTGGCGACGGCGCATGTCCCGGTGATGCTATCAGCGGGCGAAGCCGGGCTGCCAATTTTCGATTACACCAACCTGACCAGCCACCAGCTTGACATTGTCGGCAACTATCAGCTTCCCATCAGGAGGGTGGTCTGGAGTTCTCAGTATCTGACCCAGGCGGGGATAGTACCAGGCCCCCTCAGGCGGCACGAGGATTATCCGCAGTACTTTACCGGCGAAGATACCTACTGGACCACAAGCCAGCTGCAGGTCTCCTGGGAAACATTTCAGGACATAGCCAGGGAAGTCGGTGCCGCCGAGATTGAACCGACGGCTCTTGCGGTTATCGTGCACAGTATCAGCAATGTCCGGGATACTGTGGAGAGCCTGCGGAGGGAACTGACGGCGGGAACAATTATCTCTGTCCCAGACTGGTTTGAGACGCAAGACGTTGTGGTTGAGCCTCTCCTGAAGGTTCCTCCGGCTGACTATGGCCGGCTCCATTCAGGTTATGGCCTCTCCGCCCCATTTAGCCAGGGCTCCTTTACAATCCCCTCCATTGTTTCTTTTCTGCTTGTAGTGCTGGCCTACATTATCGGGGGCGGCCTCTACGCGGCCAACATCTCAATCCTGTTGGCGCAAAGGCGCAAGGAACTGGCGATCATGAAGGTTCTGGGCGCCAGCAATGCCCAGGTGCTGACGGCTGTGATGACTGAACTCGTTGTGCTGGGACTAACGGGGGCCCTCGTTGGGCTCCTGCTCATGAGCCCCCTCGTTCTCTGGCACTTTGGGACCTCCCAGACCCTTGCTGAACTGGTTTCAACAACAGCCAGACTCAGCTGGCAGGTGTTGGCCCTGGGAGCCCTTCTCTGTCTGGCTTTCGGTGGTGTTCCCGCATATGTGTCTGTGCGGCGCACAGTAGGGCAGGTGATCTACGATGAAGACTAAAAACCCACGATTTCTCGCGGGATGGACCTTCGGAAGGCACCTGCGCTACCACTGGCGGGAGAGCCTCTTTATCCTTCTGATCCTGGCCTTTGGCTTTGTCTTCTATGGGGTGTATAGTTCCTGGACAGACCAGATCACATCGCAAGACCATGTGGTCATTGAGGAGCTCAGCTTGCCGGCGGATGTTGTCGCCCAGATACCGCTTTGGGCCACATTGCTGCCCCATGCCCCCACCCTGAACCCGATGAGGGTGCTTTCCGATGGTTATCTGGAGGATGCCTTCAGGGATCATCCCTTGCTAAGACGCATCTCACGGAGGTGGCGCCCTGACTACAGCCCCGCCGTGGCTGAGACGGTCAGTGTCGTGGATGCCTTCCTGAAGACGGAGGTCGGTACGGTTCGTGTGTGGGGGGTCCCCAATGTCAGCGGCAGCTTCGCCTCGGCCTTCCCGTTGGAACAGGGCGCGTGGCCAACGGATCCTGACCAGTTGGCCGTTCACGAGACCCTGATTCCCACGGCAGGGATCGCCCTGGGGGACGATATGACCCTGTTACATCCAGACCCCAACTCCCTGCAGGTCCTCAGGTTCACCGGTCGAGTTGTAGGGGTCTTCAGCGGGGAGTATGATGTCATGCCCCTGGTGGTGTCAACCCCCCAGGCCCTTCAACTCCTGTTAGGCCCAATGGAGGCCAATACCCATCTGGCCTGGGCGAAGGAGATTCCTCCTGTTGCGATCTGGAATAGCAGCCTAAGAACCTCGGTGATGAATCCTGTGCCGCAGCTGCCCGACCTTGTGGGTAGGGGCCTACAGTCAACGCGGATGCCGGTTGTTGGGCCCCTGCCGCCAGGTGATTACCTGGCGGATGCCCTGGTTGGCTCTTCAGTTCTGCCCTACCCATTGCTGATTGACGACACTGTTCGCGCCGATGGCCGAGCCGAAGGAGGGCTATCGTCCCTGTACCATGGGATTATCCTGAAACTGTCTCCGGTGGCCAGCCTCATCTTCGCAGTCCTTGCCATTGCCATGACCGTCGTGTATGTCATTATCGTTGTGGACAGGCAGTCAACCCTGGGGGTCTATAAGATACTTGGTGTCGATGTCGGGCAACTTCGATGGCTCTACTTCACCCAGACACTTGTACTGGGTGCGATTGCGACAGTGATAGGTACTGTAATCTTCTATGCTATTAGCCCCGCTCTCGCCCGGGAATTGGGCTTCGCCCTCAGTCTCAGGGCAGGGGTCTTCGCCATGTGGGCCCTGGCGCTGGTCTGCTTTGGGGCTTGGGCCAGTCACGTTGCGGGGGTGCTCTTCTCGACCAGCCAGATCGGGTCTCTACTGAGAGAGGCCTACGAGTTTGATTGGTGGAGCATAATAAGGATCTAGTCAGCAACTCCAGCGGGCGGTTCCTTGGAGAGCTAAATATCAATCTCCTTCCAGGTGCCGCCCTTGAAGCGGGCAAGGAACATGGCGCTGCGGAAGATCCAGTCTGCCGCCATTGCCAGCCAGGCCCCCAACAGCCCCCAGTGCAGGTGGATGACGAAGATGTAGGCCAAAAGAAGGCGGATTGCCCAGGCGCCAATGGCAGTGACGTAGAACACGCCCCGAGTATCGCCGGCCCCTCGAAGGCTGCCGCTGAGAATGAAGCCAATGGCTTCGGGGATCTGGATAAAGGCCACAACCCGGAGAGCGACAACGCCAAGGCTGATTATCTCGGGGTCGTCAGTGTAGATCCCAAGGATGGCCTCAGGAAACAGGAAAAACACCACACCCATAATCCCCATTACCAGTGCCCCCAGCTTGCAGGATTCCCAGCCGCTGGCCTCAGCGGCCTCAGGGTCCTTGGCGCCAAGTCCTTGCCCCACCAGGGTGGCGGCGGCTGTTGAGATCGCGATTCCCGGCATATATGATAGGGATTCAGCGTTGGTTGCCAGAACGTGGGCGGCATAGACCACCGTACCCAGGCTGGCCACGGTTCGCACGTAAAACAGCATTCCCAGGCTCATGGCCACCCGCTCGATAGTGGCGGGTAGGCCAACCCTGACTATGCGTTTCAGAACCTCTGGGTCAAACTGAAGGATCCGGCCGGGGGGGATTCCAATGACCTTCCTGCCACTGGCCAACACCGCTACCAGCGCCACAGCCCCCACTATCCTGGCAATGGTTGTTGCCAGCCCTGCGCCGTCGACGCCCATGGCAGGAAAACCGAAGTGTCCGAAGATCAAAGTGTAATTTGCCAGGACATTGAGGATGTTGACAAAGAGGTTGATCACCATTGGTGTGCGCGTGTCGCCTGCCCCTCGCAGGGCCGCCGTGGCGACCATGGCCGGAAGCATAAAGACATAACCGGGGACAAGGTAGCGCATATATGAAATCCCCAGGGGCAGGGCGTCTGCTTCAGCCCCCATCAATCGAATTATCTGTGGGGCTGCTATGAAGGCGGCCACACCCACAATGAGAGATATAAAGAGGGAGACTAACAGCGACTGTTTGGCAATGTGCCCAGCCTCCTCATGGTTGTTGGCGCCCACCAGCCGGGCCACAAGCGCTGTGGTGCCCACGGAAAGGCCCATGAATATTGACATCACCAACCACAGGGGCTGCATGCTCAGGCCAATGGCAGCGATGGCAGCGGCCCCCAGGTGACCAACCATTGCCATGTCTACTACCTGGGTGATCGTCTGCAGGGAAAGCTCAGCAAAGACGGGCCAGGCCAGGTTAATAACCCTGGATCGAATTGCGCGCCGAAAGCTCTGACTGGCGCCAACAGCCTCTGACGCTGGCAGCGCATCTGTTGAAGATTCTGGAGGGATTAGGGGCATTGGTAGCTCTCCTGTCAATCGGACTCTAAACTGTTCGCTGCTCGAACTGCTCGGACACTGAATATACTTCACTGTCTGCTGGAAAAATCCTTTTGAGAGAGAGCTAAATCCACCTGGCAGCTTCTGCCTGTGGTATCATAGTGTGTGGCGGTGAATCAGGCTGCTTGTTTCCAAAGTTGCTGATCAGGGTGACAATGGCTCCCACAGGAGGTTGGTAGTGTTTAGTGTCGGCAGCGTAGACATCCCCAACCAGGTGGTTCTGGCCCCCATGGCTGGAGTCACCGATAGGGCCTTCAGGCGCCTCGCCAAGGAGATGGGCGCGGGCTTGCTCTACACGGAGATGGTCAGCGCTAAGGCGATCTGCTATGACAATGATAAGACGCGGGAGATGGCCCTTGTTGAGGATTGGGAACACCCCATTTCAGTTCAGCTGTTTGGGGGGGAGCCGTCGTTCATGGCAGAGGCGGCCACCATTCTCTCGGAGGGAGGCGCTGACATCATAGATGTCAATATGGGGTGCCCCGTTCCCAAGGTGGTCAAGAACGGCTATGGATGCGCCCTGATGAGGGAACCTAAGACCGCGGGTCGCATTGTTAAGGCAATGGTTGAAGCGGTGTCCCTCCCGATTACAGTGAAGATCAGACGGGGCTGGCAGGATGATGAGGAGACGGCCCTTGAGGTGGCTTGGGCCGCCCAGGACAACGGTGCCAGTGCTGTGGCAGTACACGGGCGTTTTCGCAGCCAGTTCTACAGCGGGGACGCTGACTGGGACATCATCCGACGGGTAAAGAATGCCCTGAGCATACCTGTCATCGGCAATGGCGATATCGCCGAGCCGGAAGACGCTGGCCGCATGTTCGCGGAGACCGGCTGTGACGCGGTGATGATTGGTCGGGGAGCCATGGGTAATCCCTGGCTTATCCGGCGCACCGTCCACTACCTTGAGACCGGCGACCTGCTGCCACCCCCAACGCCACAAGAGCGAGTCGAAGTGGCTCTTCGCCACCTCCAGCTGCTGGTCGATGATAAGGGAGAGCATAGGGCCGTCCGTGAAATGCGCAAGCATGCCGCCTGGTATGTCAAGGGTCTGCGCGGCGCTGCAGAGATACGGAGACGGTTGAACCAGCTGACCAGCGTTGCTGACATTGAATCCCTCCTCAGAGAGAGCACTCTCAACTCTATCCCCTAGCCACCAGGCGGCACAGGGCCACCCTCTTGCTATCCTCCATTTCCAGTGTTATCATAGAGATGCTAATCTTGTACACAAAATTGTGCTCATTCCATGGGGGGGGGTCGGCGTGTCTGCTGACATAGTCCGCGTTGGCGACAAACTCATCAGCAAAGAGAAGCTTTCTCGTGTAGTCCACCGGGTGCTGCTGTTGCGGAGTGAGGGCCTGTCTCAGCAGGAGGTGGCCGACCGGCTCCAGATTGAGCGAACCTTTATTTCTCGTCTCGAGGGTATTGGAGAGGTTCGCAAGGGTCGGCGCATTGCCGTTGTCGGCTTCCCAATAGAGAACAGAGACCAGATACAGCAGGTCTGTGATGAAATCGGTGTAGAGTTCACGCTGCTGATGACGGAGAAGGAGCGATGGGCCTATATTGAGGAACGATCAGGCATCGATCTCTTCAACGCCGTCATGCTGCTGCTGGCGCGCGTTAGACAGCACGATGTTGTGGTGCTCCTCGGTTCTGACCAGCGGGTGCGGTTGATCGAAGCCCTTCTCGACAATGAGGTTGTTGCAGTGGAAATTGGTCAGTCGCCAATCACTGAGAACAAGCGGGTAGACCCAGAGGAGTTCGCGGCTCTCCTGAGGGCCATCAGGGATGAAAGCGAGGAGAGGGCCAAATGAAGCAGGTAATCAGCATCAGTCTTGGTTCATCTAAACGGGACCACCGGGTCGAGACGGAGATCCTGGGGGAGTCCTTCACTATTGAGCGCAGAGGGACAGACGGGGACAAGAAGAAGGCAATTGAGATGATCAGGGAGCTCGATGGTAAGGTCGACGCCTTTGGCATGGGTGGAACCGATTTATACATCAGGGCGGGCAAGAGGGTCTATACCCTCAGGGATTCCATTCCTATCGCCAGGGCGGCCAAGGCAACACCCATTGTCGATGGCAGCGGCCTCAAGAATACCCTTGAACGCAGGGCCGTCAGGTATCTCACCGAGGAACTTAAGATGCCTCTTGGGGAGATGACTGCCCTGGTGCCTTCGGCTGTTGACCGGTTTGGGATGGCCGAGAGCTTGGTTGAGGTTGGTTGTCAGGTCGTCTTTGGAGACCTCATCTTCATTCTGGGTCTGCCCTTTCCAATCAGGACCCTGAAGGGCCTGGAGCGGGTGACCAGCATTGTCGCTCCCATCGCCTGCCAGTTGCCCATCAGTATGCTGTACCCGACTGGAGATAGACAGGAGAAATCTAGCAGCAAGTATGAGAAATACTATCGTCAGGCGGATATCATTGCCGGAGACTTCCACCTGGTCTTCAAGTACATGCCAGAGGATATGACGGGCAAGATTGTCCTGACTAATACCGTTACAGAAGACAACGTCAAGGAACTGAGGCGGCGAGGGGTCAAGCAGTTAATCACCACTACCCCAGAACTAAATGGTCGATCCTTTGGAACCAATGTTATGGAGGGTGTCCTGATCGCGCTGGCTGGGCAGAGGCCCGAAGACATGAGCGTTGACGACTATGACCAACTCCTTGACCGGATTGATTTCCGGCCCCGGGTGGCCGAATTAAACTAGACTCGAGAGGCAACCTAGTCATTGGCGCTGGTTGTAATGATGCACAGAGAGCGGGAGGGCATGACAGTTGGAGAAGTTTGCATTTGCCATTCATCCCCTGGATACTAAGGACGTGACCAGAAAATACCCCTTTGCCCGGTGGCTGCCTGATAGGATTGTGGAAGCGGCTATTACACTGCTTCCTCCCCTTGAGGCATCTCACATCACTGGGGTTGAATCGCCGCATGCGAAGGTTGAGGGCTGGTTTGTTGGGGTTCCCTTGACATCCCGCCAAATGATGCGACTCCCAGAACACAAGGTCCTCAAGAAGATCATTGGGGGCGGGAGAATAGCCGAAAGATTAGGCGCGAAGATATACGGATTAGGGGCCTTCACATCGGTTGTGGGCGATGCCGGGGTGACTGTGGCAAAGAACCTGAACATTGCCGTAACAACGGGTAACAGCTACACCGTGGCGACTGCCCTGGAGGGAACCAAAGAGGCGGCTAAGCTCATGGGGATTGATATTGCCGAAGCCCAAGTAGCGGTAGTTGGCGCTACAGGAGCTGTAGGGCGGGTTTCTTCCATTATACTGGCCAGGGATGTGAAGAACCTGACAATCGTGGGCCGGGATGAAGGCAAGCTTCAGCAACTTCGTGACGAGATTTTGAAGGAGACTGGCCTTGTAGCTCAGTACAGCCGGGATGTGTCTTCTATCCTTCCCGACATGGACATTATCGTTGCCGTGTCAAGCGCTGTTGGATCCGTAATTCGCCCGCAGCATCTCAAGCCTGGGGCTGTTGTCTGTGATGTGGCCAGGCCAAGGGATGTCTCCAGGCAGGTAGCTGAAGAACGCGACGATGTCTTGGTCATAGAAGGCGGCGCCGTAATGGTCCCCGGGAGAGACCCCAACTTCAACTTCAACTTCGGGTTCCCCCCGAGGACCTCTTATGCCTGCATGGCTGAGACGATGATGTTGGCCATGGAGGGCCGTTTTGAGAGCTTTACCCTGGGGAGAAACCTGTCGGTCCCACAGGTTGATGAGATAAGCAGGATTGCGAGGAAACATAATTTCCGCCTTGCGGGGTTCCGGAGCTTTGAGCGAGCCGTCGAGCGCCAGGACATAGAGAATATCCGCCAAAATGCTGTGGCCCGCAGGGGCACCAGAACGGCAGCCGTCACAATGTAGACAGGTCCCCGAGGACTGTACCACTTAGGGGGCTGTACGCATAATCTGGAGCAAAGCTTGGGATGACATATTGAGAGCTTCCCTCTTTTGAGGTCAGGTTCCCGGTGTAACTGCCGGGAATCTAGCTTTTCCTAGCCTTAGTGGCGGTAAAGAATGTTATTCCAGGCAGAATAGAAGGAGATTCCGTCACGTCGTCAAATAAATAGGATACTGAAAAAGCAAAGGTAGGGTTGGCAACCAGTAGTTTACAGCCCGCAGTCTGAATAGAAAAGGACTAATGCACATATCATTCTTTAGACAATAGCTGAAGAACCCAAGAGAGCAGGGACTTAGCTTTCTATCTGAGGTGTCCTCTAGGAAGGGACCTTCAATTCATTACTTCTGTCAGGAGGAGAAAACCCGATGGCCCAGAAAGAACTCGTTCTCTCTCAACAAGGATTTGAGAAGCTGGAACAGGAATTGAACCACCTAAAGACTGTAAGGCGTAAAGAAGTGGCGGAAAGAATTAGGACCGCCAGAAAGTTTGGTGATATTTCAGAGAACTCCGAGTATGAGAGTGCCAAGAACGAACAGGCGTTCATTGAAGGCAGGATTCTGACGGTGGAGCGTATATTAAGGAATGCTCGCCTGGTCAGTCCTGACGAACTAGACCCGGATGTGGTTGGAGTTGGAGCCACCGTTGAGGTCCGGAATCTTGCTAACGGCACCACGTTTTCGTATACTATAGTTGGCTCTCCAGAGGCAGAACCGAGCAAGTTGAAGATCTCAGATGAGTCACCGATTGGGTCTGGGCTGATGGGCAAACGAGTTGGCGACACTATTAGCGTGAAGGTTCCTGCGGGCGTGCTCGAACTTGAGGTGACCAACATTACTATCACCGGTTAGTCGAGCTAATCAGTATCGCTGGTTTTTCTGGGGCATGCGCGCGCAAAGGCATGCCCTTTTTTCTTTCAATAATGGGGAGGTCTAATCAATGAGTGATAGGAGAGACGAGACGGAAGCAGCTGGGGCTGAATTTGATGTAACCCAGGGGCACATCAACTCTGTCGTAGGAGATGCAACGGGCCGGGAAGCGCAGCAGATACTGAGCCGCATTGAGAAAATGCGGCATCTACGCGCCCAGGGAATAGAGGCCTACGGCGACGGGTATCAACGAACCCACAACATTGACCAGATCATCTCTAACTACGAAGAGTTTGAGGGGGAGACTGTACGGCTAGCCGGTCGCCTTACGGCGTCTCGGGGCCATGGAAAGGTCGCCTTTACTGATCTGCAGGATCTGACTGGAACCATTCAGATTTTTGCAAAGCAAGATAACGTAGGGGAAGAGCAATATAGGGTGTTCAAGTCTCTTGACGTTGGGGATATAGTTGGAATCGCGGGTGAGGTCTTCAAGACCCGTAGCGGCGAGGTCAGTCTCCGCCTTGACACCTTCCAATTGTTAACCAAGTCCCTTCGGCCCTTACCTGAGAAGTGGCACGGGTTAAAGGATGTCGAGCTTCGATACCGCCGCCGCTACTTGGACCTGATTGTTAACCCTGGTGTCAGGGAGACCTTTGTAATCAGAAGCAAAGTGATTTCGGCAATTCGCAACTACCTTGACGACCAGGGGTTTCTGGAAGTTGAGACGCCAACCATGAGTACAATCGCGGGGGGTACAGTTGCGCGGCCCTTCGCTACTCACCACAATGCCCTTGATCTTGACCTGTATCTCCGCATTGCTACAGAGCTTCACCTAAAGAGGCTTCTTGTTGGGGGAATGGAACAGGTCTACGAGATTGGTAAGGTTTTTCGAAACGAAGGTATCTCAACACAACACAACCCGGAATTCACCCTGCTCGAGCTCTATCAGGCCTATGCAGACTACCGGGACATGATGAAACTGACAGAGGATATGGTTGCATCGGTGGCTGAGGGTGTATTGGGCACAACCGCTTTGGAATATCAGGGCCACAAGATTGACTTCGCTCCACCATGGGAGAGAGTATACATGAACGATGCCCTGGAGGAGTTTGCAGGAGTGCACTTGGATGACTTCGCTTCATTAGAAGGCGCGCGACAGACCGCTGGAAAGCTTGAAGTGCATGTAGATAAGAAGATGAGCCGGGCCAAGATCCTCGATGAGGTCTTGAAGGAATATGTGGAGAAGAGGCTCATTCAACCAGCCTTCCTGATAGGGCATCCCGTGGACATCTCGCCCCTGGCCAGGCGCAACGCAGATAATCCAGCCTACACAGACCGCTTCGAGCCCTTTGTGGCTGGCTTTGAAATCGGCAATGCCTTCTCTGAGCTGAATGATCCTATTGACCAGCGCCAGCGCTTCAATGACCAGGCGGGCAAACGCGAGACCGGCGATGATGAGGCCCACATGATGGATGAGGATTTCCTCTATGCCCTTGAACATGGGATGCCACCGGCAGGTGGCCTTGGAATCGGTATTGACCGTCTCATTATGCTCTTTACTGACGCGGCTTCAATAAGAGATGTCATTCTCTTTCCTTTGCTGCGGCCAGAGCGTGATGAATGACGTGATGAATGATGGCGCTTTCGAGGAGACGTTGGCGGCCTGTATCCCTTGACAATCCAATGAAATCCCTGTTATACTGTCAAAGTGCCGTTGAGCCATCGACGTCAGTCGACAAGAACGGCATTGACAAGCCGCAGATGGCTTGTTATAATAGAAGTCCGCTCGGCGAGCTCTACGGAGCTTGCTAGCGGGGAAAAGCACAAGAAGAATTACAGCAAGCATAAAAGAAATTTTGGTCTTTGAAAACTGAACAGTGTGCTTTGAGGTAAGCTTGTGGAGAACTACTCCAAGCGAGTGCCAAATAGCTCAAGATTAAGAGCCAGTAATACTGCTCTTATCAAGATATAACGAGGCCTTCGGGTCTTGACATTTTGATGGAGAGTTTGATCCTGGCTCAGGACGAACGCTGGCGGCGTGCTTCATACATGCAAGTCGAGCGGGGTGCTGCGGAGCGTATCTTCGGATACAATTTGCAGTTACCTAGCGGCGAACGGGTGAGTAACACGTGGGCAATCTGCCCTTGAGACCGGGATAACAGGGCGAAAGCGCTGCTAATACCGGATAAGCCCCCACCACCGCATGGTGGAGAGGGAAAAAGATTTATCGCTCAAGGATGAGCCCGCGCCCCATTAGCTAGTTGGTGAGGTAATGGCTCACCAAGGCAGCGATGGGTAGCCGGCCTGAGAGGGTGGCCGGCCACACTGGGACTGAGACACGGCCCAGACTCCTACGGGAG